>Ga0209517_10000148_pt1 | contig 121701 bp, 100 predicted proteins | sample PeaSoiMetSII2010_FD_187695 | JGI IMG/M metagenome (GOLD analysis project Ga0209517, IMG submission 187695) | Peat soil microbial communities from Weissenstadt, Germany - SII-2010 (SPAdes) (version 2) | ecosystem: Environmental > Terrestrial > Soil > Wetlands > Peat | place: Germany...
CCGTTATTGGTGGCCCCACCGCCGCCGGTAAACGCAATCACATTCTCGACGGCAGGATCATTCTTGATCACGCGGCCAATCTGCTGGATGGAATCGTTCATCGCCGGGAACGATGAATCCTGTGGCCCGCGTACACTACCGGTGATCGCGCCCGTGTCCTCCGTCGGGAAAAATCCCTTGGGGATCTTGACGATCAGCACCACATTGAGCGCGATGGTAATGAAAAGCACGATCAGAGTGAGAGTCGGATGGTCAAGCACCCAATGCAGGCTACTGCGATACACGGACAGCACCCAGTCAAAGAATTTTTCGCTGGCCATGTAAATGCGCCCATGCTTTTCCGCGCGCTCGTCTTTTAACAGATAGGCGCACATCATCGGCGTCGTGGTCAGAGAGATGAGCATCGAGACGAAAACGGCCGTCGAGAGAGTGACGGCAAACTCGCGGAACAGACGGCCAACGATTCCGCCCATCAACAGAAGCGGGATAAAGACGGCAATGAGCGAAATGCTGATGGTGAAGACGGTGAAACCGATTTCTTGCGCGCCTTTCAGAGCCGCAGCGAAGGGTTCCATGCCATCTTCCAGATGGCGCGCGATATTTTCCATCACCACGATGGCATCGTCGACCACAAATCCAGTGGCAATGGTCATGGCCATCAGCGAGAGGTTGTCCAGGGTGTATCCAAACAGATACATCACGGCGAATGTACCGACTAGCGAGACCGGCACGGCGACCGCCGGAATGAGCGTGGCACGGCCGTTGCGCAGGAAGACAAACACCACGACGATGACCAGCCCGATGGAAATGAGCAACGTCCTCTCCACGTCACTGACCGAGGCGCGGATGGTTATGGTGCGATCTAGAACAATGGTGGTATCGATCCCGAGCGGGATGGATGCCTTGATAATCGGAAGTTGCGCGCGGACGCGGTCGACCGTTTCAATGATATTGGCGCCGGGCTGCCGGAAGATGATGACCGTAACCGAGCGCTTGCCGTTCAAATAACCGGCAGCACGAACGTTCTGCACCGAGTCCGTCACTTGGGCGACGTCGGAGAGGCGGACCGCCGCGCCGCTCTTATAACCCACGATGAGCGGCTTGTAGTCGTCCGCGTGCGAAATCTGGTCGTTGGCAAGGATGTCCATGCTCACATTGCCATCGGAGGTTTGGCCCTTTGCCAGGTCGGAGTTCTGCAGGCTCAGCACGGACTGCAGATTCGCAACGGTCAGTCCATAGCCGGCCAATTGTGTGGGATTTGCGTCCACCCGTACAGACGGCAAGGCGCCGCCTCCGACAGAGACCTGCCCGACGCCCTGTATTTGCGACAACTTTTGCGCGAGGACGGTGGAGGCTTCGTCATAGATTTTATCGGGACCGTATTTGTCGGAGGTAAGGCCGAGGATCATGATCGGCGAATCGGCGGGATTGACCTTGCGGTAGGTCGGATTGCCAGGCAGGTTGGCGGGCAGATAGGATCGCGCCGCATTGATGGCGGCTTCCACGTCGCGCGCCGCACCATCAATATCGCGGCTGAGGTCGAACTGGATGGTGATGGATGTGCTGCCGAGCGTGCTGGCCGAGGTCATCTCCGTCACTCCTGCAATATGACCGAGCTGTCGCTCCAGGGGAGTGGCGACGGACGATGCCATGATGTCGGCGCTGGCTCCCGGCAACCCGGCACCGACTGAAATTGTAGGGAAGTCGACCTCCGGCAACGGAGCGACCGGCAGCACCTCAAACGCAATCGCCCCCGCCAGGGCAACCGCCACAGTGAGCAGCGTGGTAGCCACGGGCCTTTGAATGAACGGTGCGGAGACGTTCATGCGGGTCCTGCCAGTTCTCCGTCTCCGGTTTCCGGCTGAGTCGATTTGTGCGCAAAACGCTGTGCCAGATTATCGAAAAAGATGTAGATGACGGGCGTGGTGTAAAGCGTGAGCACTTGGCTGAGCAGCAACCCGCCAACCATGGCAATACCCAGCGGCCGGCGCAACTCGGAACCGAAACCCGTTCCGAGAGCCAGCGGCAGCCCCGCCAGCAGCGCGGCCATCGTGGTCATCATAATGGGGCGGAAGCGGAGCAGACAGGCGTCGTAAATTGCATCGGTCGCGTTCTTCCCGTGCTTACGCTCACCTTCCAGCGCGAAGTCAACCATCATGATGCCGTTTTTCTTCACGATACCGATCAGCAGCACAATGCCGATGATCGCCACCACGCTTAAGTCCTGGCGAAAGAGAATCAGCGCGAGAAAAGCGCCCACGCCCGCTGACGGCAGCGTAGAGAGAATCGTAATCGGGTGGATAAAGCTTTCGTACAAAACACCCAGCACGATGTACACGGTGACCAGCGCTGCCAGAATGAGCAAGGGCTCATTGGCTAGCGAATTCGTGAATGAAGCCGCAGTCCCTTGAAAACCGGCCTGCAGGCTGGGGGGCATGTGCATGTCTTTTTGCGTCTTGTCGACCGAAGTAATAGCGTCCCCTAGGGCCGCATTGGGCGCGAGATTGAACGACACTGTGATGGCCGGAAATTGGCCCTGATGGTTAATCGAGAGCGCTTCTGTCGTCTTTTCAAAATGCGAGAAAGCGCTCAGCGGCACGGCGCTGCTGGTGGCCGAACGGGTGGCGCCTGCAGAGGTAGCTCCCTTGCTGGACGAGGCGGTGGAAGCACTCGTCGAGAGTGCATTCGCTGGCGGAGCAAGGGTGTTTGCCGCCGGAGTGTACTGTGCCGAAGCCGTCAACGCATTGGACCCCGCGGAGGATGATCCGGAGGACGCGAAAGAGGAAGAGGCCCCGGTGCCGGTTGCGCCGGAAGACGCATTGGATTGAATGTAGAGATGGTTGAGTTTGTTGGGGTCCAGCTGAAACTGCGGTTCACTCTCCAGCACAACGTGGTACTGATTCACCTGCGTATACATCGTGCTAATCTGCCGCTGACCGAAGGCGTCATACAGAGTGTTATCGATGGTCGTCGGCGCGATGCCAAATCGCGAGGCGGTGGCCCGGTCGATCACCAGAGATACAGCCAGCCCTCCCGTTTGTTGATCGGTGGCCACGTCTTCCAGTTCCGGCAACTGCTTCAGCCGATCGACGAAGCGGTTGGTCCAGTCATCCAGTTCGTCGGCATTTGGGTCCTCGAGCGTGTACTGATATTGGGTACGGCTCACCCGGTCATCCACGGTAATGTTCTGCACTGGTTGCATAAACAACTGAATGCCCTGAACCTGGTCCAGTTTTGAACTAAGCCGGCGAATTACGTCGGAAGCACTCATCTTGCGCTGGTCGAGCGGCTTTAGATTGATAGACATTCTTCCGCTGTTCGTCGTTGTATTGGTTCCGTCGGCGCCGATGAACGACGAGAGGCTTTCGACGGCCGGGTCATCCAGAATCACTTTTGCCAGCTCCTGCTGCTTCTCTGCCATGGCCTTGGAGCCAATCGTCTGCGGCGCCTGCGAGATGCCCTGGATCACGCCTGTGTCCTGCACCGGGAAAAATCCTTTGGGGATGATGATGTAAAGGAAAACCGTAAGCAGCAGTGTGGCCAGCGCGACCAAGAGCGTGATCGTCTGGAATCGAAGGACAAACTTCAGCGTCCTCCCGTAGAACGCGATCATCCCTTCGAAGGCACGCTCCGTGGCTCGATAAACACGCCCCTGCTGCTCTTTGGGCTGGTGCCGTAAGATTCGCGCACTCATCATGGGCGTGAGCGTAAGCGAAACCACTGCCGAAACGACGATGGTAACGGCCAGGGTCACGGCAAACTCGCGGAACAGGCGCCCTACCACGTCGCCCATGAATAACAGTGGAATCAGTACGGCGATGAGCGACACGGTGAGCGAGAGGATGGTAAAGCCAATCTGCTCCGCACCCTTGAGTGCCGCTTCCATGGGTGGGTCGCCCGCTTCGATGTAGCGCGCGATGTTTTCGATCATCACGATGGCATCGTCCACCACAAAGCCAGTAGAGATGGTCAGCGCCATCAGAGATAAGTTATCCAGGCTGTAACCCAGGATGTACATGGCCGCGAACGTGCCAATCAGCGAAAGTGGCACCGCCACGCTCGGGATAATGGTGGCATAGAGACTCCGCAAGAAGAGGAAGATGACCAGCACGACCAGGCCGACCGTCAACATCAATTCGAACTCGACGTCGGAGACGGATGCTTCGATGGCAGTTGTAAGATCGGTGAGTGTGGTCACCTGAATGCCCGTAGGCAGATTCGCCTGAAGCTGCGGCAGGAGTTGCTTGATGCTCTTGACTACGCTGATAGTGTTGGCCCCAGGCTGGCGTTGCACATTCAGGATGACCGCAGGGGTCTGATTCATCCACGCTGCCTGATTACTGTTCTCTACGCCATTCACGACGTTGGCTACGTCGGTCAGCATCACGGGCGCACCGTTACGGTAAGCAACGACAACCTTCCGATAGTCGTCGCTGGTGACCAGCTGATCGTTGGCGTCGATCTGGTAATCCTGGCGCGGACCGTCGAAGTTCCCTTTGGCGGCGTTCACGCTGGCCTGAGTTAGCGCGGTGCGCAGGTCTTCGAGGTTGATGCCATAGGATGACAGAGCCGTGGGGTTGGCTTGAATGCGGACTGCCGGCTTCTGGCCGCCGCTGATGGTTACCAGACCGACCCCGTTGAGCTGCGAGATCTTAGGCGCAAGGCGCGTATCCACAAGGTCCTCGACCTGAGAAAGCGGCATGGAACTTGAGGTGATGGCCAGGGTCAGCACAGGGGCATCGGCTGGATTCGTCTTACTGTAGATCGGCGGCGAGGGCAGAATCGACGGCAAAAGACTCTGCGACGCGTTGATGGCAGACTGCACCTCCTCCTCAGCTACATCAATATTCAGGCTGAGGTTGAACTGCAGCACGATGACGGAAGTGCCTCCGGAGCTTGTCGAGGTCATCTGGCTCAAACCCTGCAGTTGGCCGAATTGACGCTCTAGTGGCGCCGTCACCGTGGTCGCCATCACGGTCGGGCTTGCTCCGGGATAAAAAGTGAGCACCTGAATGGTCGGATAGTCGACTTCCGGCAACGCGGAGACCGGCAGTTGGGTATAGCCAACAAAACCGACCAGGAGGATGGCAGCCATCAGCAAAGAGGTGGCTACCGGCCGCAAGATAAACGGACGAGATGGACTCACGGCGCGCTGCTCCCGTTTGTGCTGGCTGCGGCAGGCTTGGTCGAAACCTGGTTCGGAATGACGACTGCGACGTTGTCCTGCAACTTGTCGAAGCTGCTGTTGGCGACAACGTCCCCTGGGTTGATGCCGTCCACCTCCGTTACACCACCGTCGGTAGCCCCCGGCTTTATGCTGCGCATGTGCGCGATATTGTTTTGAATCACATACACGAACGATGCCTGGCCATTTTGTTGAATGGCGGATGCTGGAATCAGCGTTACCCCCTGCAACGTATTCACCAGCAGCCGCATGTTCACAAACTGGTTTGGAAAGAGTGCATCATTCTTGTTGTCGAAGAGCGCTCGCCCTTTTACTGTGCCAGTCGTAGTGTCAATCTGGTTGTCGAGCGTCAGCAGCTTCCCGCTTGCAATCTTGGTCTGCGCAGTCCGATCGAAGCCATCGACGGGGAGCTTGGCCTTCTTGCGTAGCCGAGCTTCAACGGGGCCGAGACTGTCTTCCGGTATGGTGAAAATTACGGTGATGGGATCCAACTGCGTAATGACTGCGAGGGTTGCGGTTCCCGCAGACTGCACCACGTTGCCCGGATCAACCAACCGTAAACCGACTCGGCCAGCGATGGGTGCTGTGATATGGCAGTATTCGACCTGAATCTGTTCAAACTGCACAGTTCCCTGGTCGTTCTTTACTGCGCCCTCGTCCTGCAGTACCAGCTTCTCCTGGTCATCCAGGATTTGTTTCGCAATGGCGTTTCGTGACCATGCGGTACGGTAGCGTTCCAGGTCCATCTGTGCTTGGGCGAGCAGGTTCTGGTCGCGCTCCAGTGCGCCTTGCGCTTGTAAGAGCATCGCTTGGTACGGGCGCGAGTCGATGTCAACCAGAGGATCGCCCTTACTTACCAGCTGACCCTCCTTATAGTGCACGGCGATGACCAAGCCATTCACTTGGCTGGAAATCGAAGCGGTATAGACCGGGGTGACCGTACCGATTGAGTCAAGGTAAACGCCGATGTCACCTTTCTTGGCCGTCGCGGTTGTAACCGTGATCTTCGGCGGCGCGGGCGCGACTTTTTTCGCGGCATCGTGATGGCGCCATACCAATACGACTGCAAGGACAAGGACGAGCAACAACACAATTCCGATGGTGATCCACAGTACTTTATGCCGGTGAGAATCCGAACCATAAGCCGGGAGTTGATGGCCACGCTCGATGTGGGGCTGTTCGTTCGTGTCAACGGTCAAGAGGGATCTCCTTTGTCGGCTCCGAATCGCTCAAAATTATAGCCGTGGAAAAGGGATTCCAACTCGCAATCGTGATGCCCTCTGCCCTTGCCCCGCAAAAGTCCGAAGTGAGCAATTCTGCACAGCATTTCGAGAGGGAGTGAGCAAGTCTGATGGGTAGCTCAGACAGCAGTTTAAGGCGCCAACCCGACGACCTATCTGTGGTATAGCGGGGCGGCAGCGTGAGGATTCTGCCTTTTGCCGGTCATGGCGCCGGATTCTGTAAGGTTCTACCGAGGAGGTTCAGGAACATGGACATTTTCAAACGTGCCGCAGAATTCTCAAGGCCTCGAGTGGGCAAGCAGACTTTGGTTTCTCTGTTGTCGTTAGCTCTGTTGTTCGCGGCTTGGCCTCAGAAGCTGGCGGCCTCTCAAGATGCGCAAGCCCCGCCGCAAGACGGCCAAGCCCCGGCGCAGGCCGCGCAGGCACCGCCATACACACAACAGACTCCCGAGCAGTTGCAGCAGTTGGTGGCGCCGATTGCGCTCTTCCCAGACTCGCTAGTGGCTCAGATACTGGCGGCGTCCACGTTTCCCGAGCAAGCCGTCGAGGCCGACCGATGGGCTCAAGCGCATCCTGATTTGAAGGGCGACGCTTTGGGCCAAGCTGTGGACCAACAACCCTGGGACCCGAGCGTCAAGGCGCTGGCTGCATTTCCATCCGTCCTGGGAAACATGGATAAGAACCTTTCCTGGACGTCATCTCTCGGCGACGCCTACTACAACCAGCAACAGGATGTGATGGATGCCGTACAGGTGATGCGTCGCCGGGCGCAAGAAGCCGGCAATCTTAAGAGCACGCCGCAGCAAACCGTGGCGACGCAAGACTCGAATATCAGCATTGCACCTGCCGACCCGGATGAGGTTTACCTCCCAGCGTATAACCCGTGGTTGGTTTACGGCGGGCCCGTAATGGCTTGGCCGGGATGGTATCCGTATCCCGGAATCTGGTTCGGTGGCCCGTATCTGTCTTGGGGCCCGGGTTTCGGAATCGGTTGGTACGGAGGTTTTGGCTGGGGATGGGGTCACTGGGGATTCGATTGGCATAACCACTATGCAATGTTCAACCACGGGAGGTATTACTCCGGGAGCAGAACGTTCTACAACCGGAGCAGTTTTGCTCGAGGAGCAGGCGGGCGCGGTGGATTTAACGGCGCGCGTGGCGGAGTTGGCGTCCGCGCCAACGCAGGGAACAGACCTGCCGGGAACATCGGCGGGCGCGGCGGAGTCTACAACCGTCCCGGCGCAACTGCCAGGCCTTTCAACGGAAACAAGCAGGCGGCTCGAGGATACGCTGAACCCCGCGGCCAGAGCGGCACACGGTCGGGTGCCTTCAGCGGCTACGACCATGGCGGGCAGGCAAAGAGCTATTCGTCACGCGGCAGCGCCAGCGTCAGTCACGGAGCAGCGCGTGGCGCCGGTGGATCGCATGGTGGCGGAGGATCTCACGCTGGCGGTGGCGGACATGCCGGTGGCGGGCATCATTAATTAGCGTTTTCGGTATGTTCCTGGGTAGGTTGTAAAAGTTGGAAATGGAGAAAAGCCATATGCGGCGAACCAAGCTGAACTTCCTTCAATTTCATTGGGCCAATGTTTGCAAGTTAGCCGCGGTCGTGATCCTTCTGATGGCCTGCCTTTGCACCCGTTCCATGGCGCAGCAACCGAGCCAGAAAACGTTTTCATCGCCGGAGGCCGCCAGCAACGCGCTCGTCACGGCAGCGCAGAGCAACGACGAAAAAGCGATGCTCGATATTCTCGGGGCAGACGGAAAGCAAATCGTCTCGTCGGGAGACGACGCCGAGGACGCCGAGAGCCGCGCTAATTTCGTAAAGAGATATCAGGAAATGCACCGTCTGGTGAGAGAACCGGACGGAACTACGGTCTTGTATATCGGCGCGCATAATTGGCCCACGCCCATACCGCTGGTGAACAAAGGCAATACGTGGTACTTCGATACCGAGGCCGGCAAGAACGAAATCTTATACAGGCGAATTGGCCGGAATGAAATCTCAACCATTCAGGTTTGCCAGGAGCTTGTGGCGGCGCAAAAAGAGTATTACGCCGCGCAGCACAACGAGTACGCCCTGGAAATCTTCAGCGATGAAGGGCAGCACAATGGCCTGTATTGGAAAGCTGCTGACGGCGAACCTCAGAGCCCCATCGGGCCGCTGGTGGCATCGGCCTTTGCCAAGGGCTATGCCAAAACCCGGGACGGGGCTCCCATTCCTTACCGCGGTTACTACTACCGCATCCTAACAGCTCAGGGAAAGAATGCTTCCAGCGGAGCGAAGGTTTACATCGTGAAGGGTAAAATGGCCGAGGGTTTCGCGTTTGTGGCCTATCCGGCGGAATACGGGTCGTCGGGAGTGATGACATTCATCGTCAGCCAGGATGGAGTCGTGTATGAGAGGGATCTTGGCAAGAAGACCGATGTTTTCGCCAAAGCGTTGAAGAAATTCGACCCCAATTCCACCTGGCAGAAGGCTGAAGAGCAGCAGGAGGAGACTGCTGGTGAGCAGAAAACCAAGTGAAAGCATTCACACGCTCAGAACTGGAATGGGCACGGCGCAAATGATTCCGTAGCCGTGGATCCGCAGGTTACCGCCATAAGGGTAGCACCCTGTGACCAGCAAATCCGCTTTCGTCTGCTTCGCAGCCTGGCTTAACACCTTCGGCGCGTCACCACTGCCGATTAATACGTCCGCCTGGAGGCCCATGTCTTGATGGAGCTTTGCGATACGCTGGGAAGCGTCGCCGACTAGCGCCTCTTTCCACTTTTGATCGACGTAGCTGCCGCCAGGTCCCCAACGCTCCACCGATGGAGTCACGTGGGCGAGCGTGAGACGGGCCCCGAATTCGGCGGCCATTTCCGCGGCCCAGGACACAGCCTTGCGACTACGGGGGCCGAAATCGATCGCGCACAGGACGTTGTGGATCGCAAACTCCGGCACTGGCGATTCTTCCAGGTGGGCGCCGGTCCAGACCGGGCACTCACTTCCGTGCAGTACTTTCGCTGTTACAGAGCCCAGCAGAAACTGATTGAACGTTTGGCCATGGGACGGCATCATAACGAGATCGGCTTTTTCCGCCTGAGCCGTCTGCACAATGGCTCGGGCCGGGTCGCCTTTCAGCAACATGCGTTCGATGGCCAGGCCTTCAAGCTCCTGCCCGAGGGACTGGTCCTGGTTTTCCTGGGCCTCTCTGAGCATCTCACCGAGCATATCCCAACCAGCAAGCTCGGGGCCATCCTCCGGCACACCGGCAATATCGCTCTGCCCTGTCACGACATGCAGCATCACGATCTCCGACTGGAAATGGTGAGCCAAGGTCGCAGCCTGATGAACCACCCGCAGCGAGGCATTCGGGAAATCAACCGGCAGAAGAATCTTCTTAATACTCAGCATCGGGCACCAGCCGGGGTGAGAATGTTCTGACCATCTCTCCGAGGACGTTCGCAGCCCAGTTTGGAGTGTAACGCAGTCTTCCTCGAATCCCGCTTGTCGATAGTTGTCCGGTAGGAGTAACCCTTGCGGATCTCCTCGCACAGATCCGTACAAGCGCATTCACGCATACTGCTCTCACCGTGGATGAGCATGCGTAGCAGCATTTGCACTTCACTGATTTAGCCGTGCTCGTCACCTGGCTACGGCTCCCGCGCAATCCCACAGGATGAGCTCGCGTCCTGGCCGAGTTTTACAATATTCGCCAACGGCTGTTCTTTGGCGAGGTTGTCGTAAACCTGTTGGGGCTGAAGCTGGCCGAGCGCGGCGGAAGAAACGAGCCATCCGTTTTCTGCGCGGAGACGTGGACCATTTCGTGGGCCTTGAGAAAACAGCGCTCCTCGGTTTCTGGGCGCGGCCCACCCATTTCTTGCGATTGAATTTCGATCTGGAGCACACGAACTACAACGCTGTGTTTGTCCGCATGTCGCCACGCAAGGAAGCCCGCTACCGGTTTCAGACGACCTCCACACCGCGTTCCTGGGCGACCCTGGGCGGATCCGTCTACATCCTGCAACTATCCAATGCCGACGCACAAACTCAGTACGTGGGCCACAACCAGAACTGCGGACTGACGGCATCGCTCGCGCCGCGCGAACGCTTCGGACTGGATCTGGCGTACAACTTCAACAGCGTGATCCAGAATGCCCTGATCTGCTTCAACGACACGCCGCCAACCGGGGTGATCCTTCCCTTCGTGGCCAAGGCTGGTTCCTGTCCGGGACCGCCTCCCATTCCGCCCCCCTCCGGCCAACCCTCTGCTGGCCAATTCGTACTACACCAACCACACGAATTTCGGAATGGCCGCTGTCAGGTTCAAGCCAGCTAAGCGAGTGATGGCTAACGTCGGCTACAGCATCACCAGCGTTGACGGCAACGTGCCGCAGTTCAACGTACTGCAGCCTCTCGGCTCGTTGCAGCACAACTACCAGCAACCGGTGGCCAACCTGAGCGTGGATCTTGGTCATAAGGGGGCTTACAACATGGGCTGGAATTATTACCAGTACGGTGAGGGTTCGTTCGTCCGCCCGACAGCGCCACGCTATTTTCACGCCAACTCGCTGACTGAGTCGCTTCGTTACTCATTCTGATGTGTCCCTGCGGTGTTGATCTGCCGTGCAGGTCTTGATCAGGTCGAACCGGCCCCGCAAAGAGAATCAGTTCGCGCGTGATAGACTATATTCCCCCGAAGGCCGGAGAGGTGGCAGAGTGGCCGAATGCGGCGGTTTGCTAAAACCCGCTTCGCTCCGACGGTCGTAACAAACCTCGCTGTTTCAACACTTCATCTCTGGCAGACCGATTGCCGTCATCGCAGTTCTCATGAGTCGCTCCGAAACGTGCAGTAATTCATGCATCGAAGCGTAAGCGAAGAAAAAAGACCGCCTCACAACCAATCTCAGCGAACCGCAGGCGAAGTAACAGAACCGCCGCAAAGAACCGCCGTAATCGCTGTCCCTTCGCCTCTGTCTTCGACGCAGTGACCTCAACAATCGCAGAACATGACTTCGCATTCGTGACCCTCAGCGAAGCCAAGTGCGTCTTGTCGTGCTGAAAACACCCCGTCGGGATCGTATCCGAATCGATGGAACGATTCGTATCGCAGCAGCCAAGCAAAGAATGGATACTCATCACAGAGTGCGTCGGCGACGGGATGAGTCGCAATTACTCCTGCGCTCTGCGTGAAGTGCTTTGCGAGTTTGACGGCGTGCGTTGTTGTGACTCTGTCGATGTAAGGAAACTTGCCAGAGTAGACGTGATGCATTGTCGTCGCATTTGTGCTGCCGAACCGCTCTGGGCGTTTCCCGCCCGCAAACATGAATGCTGCTCTTGCAGGCCCGTTCGGTCGTGAATCGAGCGTGATCTTCTTGGCTTTCGCCAGCGTCCTGATTGACTGAGGATACGTGTGATACTTCTGCTCCTTGCCGTCTGGCTTGCAGCGGTCGCATCCGTCCCACAGAAGGGCTGCACGCTGCGGCCACTCGACGAAGTCAGCGAGATGCATGACGACGTGATGCAGGACGTGCCTGACCGCTTCCGATTCGATCTGCACCGTTTCCATGACAAACCAGTGCTCGATGTTGGACGGATCAATTGGTTCCAACAGCGTGTTCGGAGATTCGAGGTTGTAAGGCATCGGAGTGTCGTCCTAGGGCTAGAATAACGCTTGTCGATAGGAGACGGTGTGCAGATACATTGGATTGATTGGTTGAGGGCTTCAGGAGTACCTCTGCTGGCTCTGGCCGTCGCCTTTGCCAGTTGGTGGTCGAATCGCTCATCGAGCCGTTGGCAAGTGAAGATTGCACGGGAAAAGCTCAAACACGATCTCTATGATCGGCGATTCGCCGTCTACATGGCATTTCACGAGTTGATGGTCGCTGTCTCCGAAAAGAAAGATGTCGAACCTGAACTTCGAAAAGCGAATGCGGTAAGGGCGCATAGTCCATTCTTGTTCGATGCTGAGATGACACCGTACCTCCAAGGTCTGTACAACGAGGCATTTCGCATCAACGCAACGAACAATTTCGTCGGCGATCCCGGCATGGGAGATGCCGTTGTACGCATGAACAAATGGACCCAGCACAACGCAGACAAACTCGCCTTCGCCAACCGGATACCAGAGCTTGTCCAAAAGTTCGAGTGCTTGAAGCTGACCGATCTATCGAAATGAAGGGTGGCTGGCGTGCCCGAACTGCGGAAAGTCCAAGGCGTTCGTCAGCCAAGACGGAAAGGTTGCGTCGGTCGAAACGAGCGAACGATCAATTCCGCTCTGGAAGTCAGAATGAGAACGAGCAAGTCGTGATCAAGCTTTCATTTCCTCCAAGACCAAAGCAACGCCTCCTAGCATTCTGTGATGAGTCTTCCCATAACAGAGAGCGGTACTGCGTGCTGGGTGCCGTGTATTTCGTCCTGAAAGAAGGCGCAGATTCGGCCAAAGTGATAGCGGATGTTGAGGATCAACTGACCAAGATCAAGAATGAACGGGGACTCTTCGGCAGATTGAAATGGGAGAAAGTTCCTACGGAGGCTGGCAGGTATCTGGAAGGCTACAAAGAGTTCCTCAAATCGTTCTTGGAGACTGACGGTGTTTATTTCAAATGCTTGGTGCTGGATACTCACAAATATCGACTTGCCAATGCTAAGCGATGGGCTGGAGATGCTCTAGTCGGCTACCAGAAGTTCTACTGCGTCTTCCTCGCCGATGGCTTGATGAAGCGGTATCCGAACTACTTCTACGAGATTGTGGTGGATGGTTTCGGAGGAGTCAGTTACGGCGAGTTTGAATACATGGTGACGGGCCGCTATGTAAAGCGGGCCAAACCCCAAGCTGCGATGGACTATTGCGAGGTCAAGCCGGGAGATGAGCAGAACAGCAATCTTCTCCAACTCGCAGACCTGCTCGTAGGTCTGGTCGGTTTTGTGTGGAATGGAGGCATGCGCCGGGAGAGTAAGCGTGCTGCGATTAGGCAGGAGCTTGTGAAGTGGATCGAAAGCGACCTGAACATCGAAGTCGGAAAAAAGACAACATATTCAAAGCAGAAGTTCAACATCTGGGTTTTCGAGGCGACTTGAAGCCGGATCGCTGACTGATCCGCTGACTTATCAACGAGCCTCGCATCGAAGTCGAGGTACTGCGGCCCCGTGCCATCCGTTTGGAGGATTGACGATATGACACTACAGCTTGCGTTGCAGACAGCGACGTTAGTCTCAGTGATAGTGGGCTTCGTGAGCCTGATGTACACGATCAATAACTATCGCCGCCAAGCAACCATGCAGGTTCTGATGAAGTATACAGAGCGGTATGAACACATTCTGGATCAATTTCCGCTGGATGCTCTTGAGGCACGCTTTGATGCAAAAGTGCTCCCACCGCAAAGTCCCCAACTGACACTCTGTGTATTGAAGTACCTCAACCTTTGCTCTGAGGAGTTCTACCTCAGAAAGCACGGTTATCTTGCTGAGTCCGTGTGGTGCATCTGGGAAGGAGACCTAAAGCGGATCATTGCGAGTCCGTTGTGGCAGAGGGAGTGGCTTTCTCTGCGAACGGAGTTTGTGTCGCATCCAGACTTCTTGGAATATGTGCAGCGCATACAGGCGGAAAACAAACCCTCGAATGTGCAACACGCCTGAAGGTGCGTAACGGCTACGCCCAGCGGTCATCTTCTCTTCTTGATGCGATGCGTTCGACATTCGATCCGGCGGAATGCGGCGGTTAACATGACGGTGGGACGGAATTAGCTGCCCGCAACCGATTGAGCACGAAGGACTTCACATTGACGGTTTCTGGCACTGCACGATTTACTGCACGATCCGACCGCATTCCTCGCTCTACATTTCTGCTGCTCTCGATCCCGTTGACGGTCGAATTTGGCCTGCCTCGTGACCAGAAATGCCGGAAAGGGGTTCACGCTAGGGGTTCACGTTGGAGAGGGTACGGACAGGGGGTCTTAACTGGCGGCGAAGACGGCCCCGGCCTCACCCCCACGCCGTCACCCGGATCACCAGCGAATCGGGCCACCCCCACGACTCCTGCAATCAGGTTCCCGTGCTCTGCGTCTGACACCCCTAACGTCTCTCAAGGGTGGTGACCTCCTTTGTCGGTTTATAGAGGGCACGTGTATGGGCTGGGACTCCGGCGGGTTTGATGATGCAGGCTGGGTGGAATTTTGGAATTTATTTATATACTAACAAGTGTGCCCGACCCGCATAAACATTGGTCAAACCGTCACTTTGTGCTTGCAAAGAAAAAGCGAAGATGCTAGTATAGAAGTTGCTGCGAGGAGAATCCTCCCGCCACGAAACCTGCATTGATGGCTCCCGCCTAGAAGCAGGCCCGATTGACCGATCCGCAAGTTGAACGGACGGAGCAAGTAGCAGTCACCGCAGCACCCCAATTACACGACAACTCAGTTGACACGGGACTCGCAGGCCACTGGTCTGCTCAATCCCTGCCCACCTTCGCCCGGACGAGGTAGCTAGTCGTCTAGCGACCGGGTGGAAAGAGCGGGTTAGGCGTGTGGCACCTAGGCGTGTGGCGTCCACATTACATTAAGCACTTTTGATTTTGAAAGAGGTTTGACCCGCCTGATGAGAAGAGGCAGGTGGCGGAAGTTCAATACCCATTGATAGAGGTAGGTGGTCGTCTGGCGACTAGGTTCCTCTTTCACGTCTGGGTCTCGATCCACGGCGATACCGTGGAAAGATTGGAGTACAAGATGGAAACGAAGAAGGGCGGTCTCTCCGACCGCAATCGAAATACGAGGCTGTCGTCGTGGCTTAACTCGACGACCAAGCCGGACTGGATGAAAGGTCATCCTGTCGCAGTCATGATCGTCACCATTCTCATCGACAAAGGTGAGACGCACGACTACTCAGTGAGCATGAACGTTCTCGCCGCAACACTCTGTTGTGGGCCGACACTCGTCAAGAAGGAACTTAATTTTTTACAGGCCCGTGATTGGATCACGAAGACCAAGAGCGTCGGGAGTGCCAGTTGGTACGCCCTGACCGGGGAATATCAAAAGCACTCAGAGGCCAAGGTCGAAGTCTCTGAAGATGCGAAACGATTCTCGCTCTGGTTCCGCCGGGAAGTTCAGCAGAAGCATTGGGCACTCGTCCACAAGTACAACCAGAGACGTGCAGACAACCCGAAGCGGGAACACGCCAACCATCTCAACGCAGCACGTGTCCTTGAAGTCGCCGGGAGCCTCGAACGTGCGAAAGAGATGGCGACGTGCGCTGTCGCTCTCCATACATCGACGGCGATCCAATCGCTCTATAACGTCTACGGCGTCGTGAACCAGCAATCGTTCGCTGGCGAGTTCGACCAGTGGCTCAAGAACCCGACTGCCCTCACCGCATCGAAACCTGAGGCAGCACAGATCATCCGGGAGACGGAGCAAGCAAAGCTCGACCGACTTGTGAACATGCAGACGCAAGCGTACGACACGTACAACAAGCGAGAGCGATTCGATCCTCACGCACCTGAATTGAAAGAACTCTTGCAAGCGGCTCGTGCTGCGAACGATGCGGCGGCTCACCAAGCGATGAAGATGGGAATCCCGCCTGACGAGTTCGGATACAAGCGAATCGTTGCACCAAGCAGGTATCGGGAAATCTGGGAGACGCAGTACAAGAAGGGAGAGCAGCAATGACGAAATCTTTGATTGACCGGGTCGGTGACGTTCAGAAGTTGTGGGCGATGGCGATTGGCTCCATCCCGGGGCCGTCTATGGACAAGATGCTCCACTGGTGCGGGACGTACAGCGAGAGCGAGATTGAGCACGCCTTCGTTCGTGTGTCGAACAAACTGCACAAGGGAGACATCATTAGAACGACGGGTGAAGTCGAGAGGTATCTCTCTGGCGTGATGTATCACGAGGCTCAACAGACGAAAGCAAAACTCGCAAGGACTCTCACACGGATCAATGGTGGGAGGATCGCATGACTGACACCGAAATTCTGACGATGGATGAAGCAGCGGCAATTTTGAAGATGACTCCGAAGCAGGTCTTCGAGTTGTGCCGACGGCGTTCGCAGGAGCGAATGCGCTATCCCTTCCCTGCGTTCAATCTTCATGCGAAGGCAAAACGGATTCGTCGGAGTGACTTGATGGACTGGATTGAGCAGATGGCAACGCAGGGGCGTCCTGCTCCTGACTCCAATCGGGACGGAGGAGCCGTTCGCTGCCGCAGTGGGGAAGCGGGTGCAGCATGACGATGAAATTCACACTCGCTGATACGGCGACGTTGCAGAAGCACGTCCGAACTGTGATGAACAACGGAGCACTCAACGTCTCGCAGGCATTTGAGATTTGTCACGAGGTCTTCACACGGGCACCTAAGCGAACGAACGGTTATCACGTCAATAACCGGGGAGAGTTGAAACCCATCCCCGGTGCGATCACTGGATACGACAGCGACGGGCGACCTGTTATCGCAGAGCCAATCCCACAGGCGCAAGAGCCGAAGCGCAAGCTGACAGCCGTCAGCATCGAAGCACTCTGTGATGTCGATGGCAGAGTGGACGAGGCAGAGTCGCATGAAGTGTCACCGGACGATTCACGAGAGCTATCCGTCGAAGAATTGCAGACCAAGATCGACATCGCTGTCGAAGTCGCAGAGCGGGAGGTTGGAGTAGTTCCAGAGCCAGAGTCAGAAGAGACATGGCAAGACGCCGTCATTGAGGACGGTGCCGAAACTTCGGATGCGGGGTCTCGTGAATGCCAGTGACCTTTACTCTGCAATTAAGAAGGGCGTCAACCGGGAACTTAGGATGTTCGACTTCCCGATGTGTGATGCCCGCACGCAACTTGCCGATGCTGCAATCGCAGAGTCTTTCGATGAGTTGACGGCGACGTCTTCGGAAGCTGACGCTCGTCGAGTCACTCGCCGCATCGTCCGCAAGCTGGTCGAGAAGGGCAAGCATCAAGACGATGTCGTAATTGATGACGCCGACGAGAGTGACGAGCGTGGTCTGTGCTTAATCGGCAACGGAGTCTTCCTTGGATCGTCCCTGAATCGGGCGCACCATGTGAGCAGGCTCCATGTCGAGGATGAGTTGATTGAGTACATCGACCGCAAGCGTCGGCTGGCGCACTTCATCTCCAGCGTGGGCATCGAGACGTGGCATTGGTTCCTCGACTATTGGCAAGCTGGCCGGAAGTCCGACTCAGGCCGGGATCGTGTGCGCTTCCACCGCTTGAAAAAGAAATTCTTCGACGCTGTAACAAACGGTCGAAAGAATTGTGTAAGCCAGTAGAGGCATTTTGGAGTTCAAGACCCGATCCCCGGATCGGAGTCTTGGGGAATATGGGGGGCGGTTTCCCGACAGTCGAAAGACTGACCGCCCTCCATCCCGTTTATATGTAAACACCGCCGGAGGGCGGCTGGCTGACTCTTGGAGGAGGAAATGAGACGTAAACATAGACAAGTCCTATCTGGCTTTCTCCCACTTGGCTCGATCAGGCGGATCGAGATTGAGCCGCCGAAGCCTGTGGAGACTCCAACAGAACGGCGTCAACGTGAATGGCGTGAATCCTGCGAACGAGAGACGAAGCGTGTACAGGCGGCAAGGACGGCGAACATTGAAGCCGAACGAACCGAACGATTGCGTGAGCGAGCTGAGCGGGACAAGGTCAACAAGTGTGCGGCATTTGATAGCGCCGAATTCCAGATCACAGCGGTCTTCGACCAGTATCAGTTGGACGAGAGTGAACGGGCGTCCATCGAGGATGCAATCACTCAGCGCCAGTTGTGGGCGACACCGATGAAGGCCGTTGAGTTTGCAACCGTCTCTGCAATGGAGATTGCAGCGAAGCGTGAGCAAGCAAATCAGAGACGCCTCGCAGAAGTCAGAAGTTTGTGCGATGACGATGAGTGGGAGCGGATACTGAGCACCATCGCACGCTATCGCCATCATTTTACCGAAGCGGAAATTGCTTCAGGTGAAGCACACCGCATCGTTCACAACAGATTCAGAGAATAGGAGGAGCCATGAAGAAGCACAAGAAAGTATTTTCACCCACGTTGTCGAACGTCCCGGTCACTCCGGTCGCTGTGAAGAACACGACGGGGTACGAGACGGAGAAGGAATTGAAGGCAAGGTTGCAGCGGGAAGATTTTGAAGCACGACGCAACGCCGACCCGATCTACCAAGTCGAGCAATCGCTCAACAAGACGATGCTGGAGCTGTGGAAACTCAGCAGTGAATATTGGAGTCGTCCGGTCACCGAACTTACCGGGGTGTTCAAGAGTGAGGCGGCGAAAGACTTGTCATTCAGCGTCCCGGCATTCAAAAGCCAGTACACACAGGACGAGGCGAAATCTGCATTTAACGAATGGCATGACACAGTCTTCGTGAAGTCGGGGTATGAATTCACGGAATCGGGCGGCATCCGGCTCGTTCGCTTCGGGCTATCGCAGGCGGCGTTGGCTGGTGCCGACATGTCGAATCCTCAAGCGTGGCAGACGGCATTCGAGCACCTGAAGGACAATCTCAAGGCGTTCCAGCCGGGAGATTTCGCCAAGGTGCCACAACAGGTTCACGTCGAAGCGCCCGCTCCTCGTCCAACTCTCGCAGACATCGAGAAGCTGAACATCTCTGGTGATGAATCGCAGGCAAAGCAGGCCAAGCAGATCGTGGCCGATCTGATGTTCGACGAGGTTGCCCCGCTACATCAAGCGTGGATGGAATCGCTGCAAAAGAACTTCGGATTCCGACCGAATGATGACGATCTAAAGTACATCTACAACGTCTGGTTCCCCCGGTCGAACAAGGGCTATCTAGTTCACGAGAGCTACAACGCTGCCCGTCGTCACATGGTTTCCATCGGACGCGTGGCTCCCGCCTCTCGCTTGAGCAGATCGCCGACTTCTGGGAACCCGCTGAAGTATCGGGGTAGTCCGTACTCTTTGCCCTCTGTGTTCAACAGGGACAGCGAGGCGTAAAACCCTTTGTCTCCGGGTCTCCTTGGATCGATTTTCGTTTCTTTCTTGATTAATGCTATCGCTTCAATAGGCATGATGGCTGACCTCAACCCTTAGGATAAGCCCCCCATGAGGGTTGTGGCTATCGGATTGGCGTCCGGCTGAAACCTCACTGGATTTTGTCAGTCAGCAGTTCGTCGAGAGCGGCTCGTCGGAATTGTTCAGGGAGCATCTCCTCCAACTCAGGATCGAGATTGTCGCTCGTATACTCACCAAGCGTGGCCCACTCGATGTAGTTTTCCCGGTTGAGCGGCACACCCGCCGCTTTCATTGCTGCTAGTGTTGGGCTAGTCATGGACAGTGACCTCGACACCCCGGAAGGCGACGGTGCAGGGCTGTCCGTCGTGACCTGTGGTTGTAAGCCGGACAATGCCAGAGCGAAAGACCTCGACACGCTCAACACCGATGTCGCCCCGCATTAGAGCGGCAAAGCAGCGAGGGCAACCTCCCATCTCTTGGCAGTGCTCAGTCGTCCCGCACGGGTGCTGATTGCCAGACTCGACATCGGCCATAGCTTCAGCGAACAACTGGTCGTAATTCGTCATCACAACCCTCCTTTCACTTCCGCTTCAAGGAGCTTGATTCCCCTCAACAGAGCTTCTGGGATTGCCTTGACGTACTTATCGGTTGTCACTGCGATATTTTTGTGGCGGAGCAGTTCTTTCGCAGCGAGGGCGTCACCAGTCAACTGCGTCAGGATGGTCGCTGCGCCACGACGGCCAGCGTAGAGTGTCTTCCACTCGATGTTCTGAGCCTCCAGCGTGGGAACAATCGTTCGACCGATGACGCTCCTCAGATCAATCGGCTTGCCCTTCTGGTTCGGAAAAATCCACCCTTCGGACGGATTGCCACGCTTTGCACGCCACAAGTTGAGCGGGATCAGGACTGGCGTAATTAACGGGAGCGCTGCGACTGACGATGTCGTCTTGGTTTCGCCGACGACATTGCGGGCAACAGCACGACGAATGTGAATCCATCGCAGGCCTTGGTCATCCGGTACTGAGTCAACGTCTTCCCAGCGAAGACCTTGAATCTCTCCGGGCCGAAGTCCAAGGAAGAAGGCGAGAGCGACGATTAACTGACAGTCTAAATGTTCGACCAGAGCGGAAATGATGTTCTCAGCTTCTTCGAGTGTGTAATGCGCCGTCTCGCCGGGTTCCTTTGTCTTGCCCAGAACCTTGACATCGTGCCACGGGTTGGACTCGATGACACCGACGTTGACAGCGTGACTGAAGATGCCTGAGGCGAGAGACCGGATGTGCTGTATCGTGTGCCTCCCCAACTTCTTCGCAAGCGACGTGAGGAACAGACTGCCCATGTGGGTCTTGTAATCTTTGAGCGCCATCGTTCCGAAATGCGGAGCGAGATGTTGGTTCCAGACTTGTTTGTAGCCGTGGACGGTTGAGTGCCTGAGATTCTCTTCGGCGAAGGGCAGGTAGGTCTTTTCCCAGAAAGTCACGACCGTCTGGTCGTTGACCGGAGCAGCGTTTGCATTCACAGTCTCCATGTGTTCGGCGGCTTTCTGCTTTACCGCCTTGCAGGTGCGGCTGTGATACTTGTCGTCCTTGTCGCAGAGACGATAAGAACGTTGCACACGGACAGGTTTCCCGTCTACAATCTCCGTGACGTAGTACCGAACGAAAAATGCACCCGATGCTTCATAGATGTGACCCGACTGGTATCTGCTCATGCGCCCTCCCAAGGACATGTTCAGAATACCAATCGTGCAGTGAAAATGCAGTAAATCTTCGGTAACCGTTGTAAGTAGCTTTGTTTTCAGTCGGAGAGGTGGCAGAGTGGCCGAATGCGGCGGTTTGCTAAACCGTTGTACGGGCTAACACCTGTACCGAGGGTTCGAATCCCTCCCTCTCCGCCATGTTTTCAGCTACTTACAGCTGGTCAAATCAGTTCGCAAATCAGTAAAGGCGCGTTAGGGCGCGCTGCACGATTTTGGCGTGAGCGTGCCGCATGTCTGCAGTGGCGGCCGTGCCGTACACGTTCATCGTGGTTCTGATGCCCGCGTGCCGCATCAACCGTTTCTGGAATCTCAGAGGAGTACCCACCGAATCAAGCCACGAGCGGTTCGTATGCCGGAAGGCATGCGGCTAACGTGACCAATGCCAGCCGCGGCCGCTGCTCTGCGGAAGGCCCGCCTGCCCTGTGAGGGTGGTGGAAGGCGACTGATGCGACTTCGCCGCCAAACGGAGAACCAATATGAAATTCCGAACATGGGTCTCAATGACCGTAATCTGTCAGTTCGCCGCGCTGGCGATTACGGTTCAAACCTCCGCCCAAACAATCACTACGGTCGACGTTCCGGGCGCGGGCACAGGCTCCGGCCAGGGCACCTACCCCACCAGCATCAACACGGGGGGACGATCGTGGGAAACTCCTATGACTCGGGCAGCGCAATTCACGGCTCGATGTGATTTCAGTCACAGACGGTTTCTCCAACATGGAGTATTTGTAATCACATGCCTTGTTTCGAACGAACGTTCGATATTTGCACTGAGTTGCGCTTTCCCACGGTACGGGAGTGGAAGCAGGCTCGCCCCGGCGGCAAAGCGATCGCGTACTTTCCCGTGTATGCGCCAGTGGAGCTGATTCATGCTGCGGGCATGCTCCCGGTCTGCCTCAGCGGCGCGGGCGACCGGCTCGACATCCAGCATGCCGATGCCCGCTTCGGGTCCTTTATTTGCTCGATCGTCAAGACCACCATGGAAATGGGCCTGACCGGCTACCTCGAACCGTTTGACGGCTTCCTGTTTTCCAGCATTTGCGACTCGGCTCGGAATCTATGCTTCGTCATGAAGCGGAATTTTCCGGGAATGTACGTGGACTTCCTCCACCTGCCCCACAATCCCAGTTCGCCTGCGGCGGCACAATTCCTGGCGGAAGAATATCGCCGCATCCTCGTCGAGTTGCAGCGTCTGGGCAACTGCCAGGTCCACGACGACGCGCTTGTCCGCTCCATTAACCTTTACAACCGCGCCCGGGCCCTGATTCGGGAGCTCTACGAGCTCCGCAGGCGGAATCCGGAGATGGTTCCTACCGGGGAGCTTTATCAAGTTATCCGGGCCGGGAACTTCTTGCCCGTCGAGGAACACACGACGCAGTTGGAACGAGCGCTGGCTCAATTCCGCTCGCGTAGTGCGAAACAGAGGGATTCGATTCGCATCGTAGTGGAAGGGTCGTTCTGCGAGCAGCCGCCTCTTCCGATGATCCGCCTCATCGAGGACGCCGGGTGCTACATCGTGGACGATGATTTCGTGATCGGCCAGAGCTGGTTTGACAGCGATGTCCCTACGGAAGGAGATCCGCTGCTCACCCTCGCAACCAGCTATCTGGATCGCTCCGTGTACTCCTCCGTGCGTCATGACTTCCGCAAGCCGCGCTGGGAGGGGTTGGTCGAGAAGGTCCGGCGGAGCAGGGCGGACGCTGTGTTATTCCTCATCGCCAAGTTCTGTGAGCCTGCCTATTTCGATTACGTCCCTTACAGGCAGGAACTGGAGCGTGCCGGGATCCCCCACTTGCAACTGGAGTTCGAGGAAAAGTCGTTCACCTTTGATCGCCTGCGCATGGAAGTCGAGACATTTGTGGAATCGCTGGTTTTTGATTGAGGAATGTAACAATGACAGAGAAGAAAGAGTATCGCGGCTCAATTCACCAGCGGCAAAAGGACTTGATGCTGGCCTGGTATGACCAACTGGATCAGGCAGCAAACACCGGGAATCCTTCTACTGTTTCGATGATGATCTCGGGCAACTGCGTTGAGCTGCTGGAGGGCTTCGGCGCCGTACCGCTTTATCCGGAGATCAATGCGTTGCAACTTGCCATTCGCCACCAGTCGCTCGAACCCATCCTGGCGGCGGAGGATCTGGGTTACGCCGCCGACAACTGCGCGTACGTCAAGGCCGATATCGGCTGTATTCTGAAAGGCATCACGCCGACCGGCGGGAAACTGCCAACGCCGACGCTCATCCTCTGCAACTTCGTCGGCTGCAACACCTACCTGAAATGGTTTGAGCACCTCGCGAAGCTTCAGAATGCGCCCCTCTATGTGATTGACGTGCCTTTTATGCGGGCCGACGAGCCCTCGCAATCGGACCTGGGGTACGTCGTCAAACAGTTGCACGAGGCAGTCAAGAAGCTTGAGCAGCTCACTGGTCGCAAGTTCGACTACGATCGGTTCCGGCAAGCCGTCGAGTGCTCAAGCCGCTCGGAAGAGCTGTGGTCTCAGATCAAACATCTGGCGCGCAGGTCTCCTTCCCCTTTTGATGCCTACTTCGACGCCATCACTCTGATGGGACCACTTTATGTCTACCGCGCCAAGCCTGAGGGGGTGGAGTTCTTTGAGGCCGCCTTGGCAGAACTGCAGGCAAAGGCGGATGCGGGCAAGGGCGTATACGAAAAAGAGCACTTTCGTCTGGTGATGGAAGGCCCGCCGCCTTACCCGTACTTCCGCACTTTTCGCGACATGTTCGCCAAGTGGCAGGCATGCGCGGTGGCCTCGACCTATTCGACCGTGGGCGGGCTCTGGGAGTTCGGGTTTCGACACGATCCGGACCATCCATTCGAGTCCGTGGCCATGCACATGATCGCGCAGAACGTGACCAACCGGAATTTTCTGCAGCGCTACGAGCAGATCCGCCGCTACGTCGAGGATTGGAATGCCGACGGCGTGATTATTCACTTCGTGAAAAGCTGCCGTCTGTTTTCCGCCGGCCAGGGCGATATGCGCGATTACTTCACCAAGCAACTCGGCGTGCCGACCCTGTATATCGAGTCCGATCTGGAAGATCCCCGATACTTCGCCGAAGCGCAAACGAAGAACCGCATTGATGCTTTCTTCGAGGCGTTGGAGCACGCCAAAGCGACTGCTTCCGTTCGAGGGTAACGAGAGGAGAGCATGAGAATCGCAGCCGGAGTTGATGTCGGTTCCACACAGACCAAGGCAGTCATCATGTCGGACAACGGGGGTGTGAAGATAATGGCGCGCGCCCTCGTGGATACCGGAGCCAACGTGCAGCGCGCCGCCGAGCGGGCCTTCGATGCCTGCTGCCAGCAGGCAGCCCTTCATGCCAGCGATGTAGGGTTCGTGGTCGGCACAGGGTACGGCCGATACAAGATTGCCTTTGGCAACACCCAGATGACCGAGATCACATGCCACGCCAAGGGCGCAAGCTTTCTCTGCCCCGGCACGCGCACGGTCATTGACATGGGTGGCCAGGACTCGAAAGCCATCAGCGTTGGGGCCAACGGCGAGGTGCTGGATTTTGTGATGAATGACAAATGCGCGGCCGGTACGGGACGCTTTCTCGCCAATTCGGCCGAGGTCATGGGCATCAGCCTCGACGAGGTAGGACCGATCTCGCTGCTGGCGAAACACCCGGTGAAGATTGCGACCGTATGTACCGTCTTTGTCGAGTCGGACATTCTTTCCTATCTGGCGCAGGGCAAGACGGCGGAAGATATCCTGGGCGGCGTTCACATCGCCATTGCCAAGCGCACTTTGTCGCTGGCCCGCCGCCTCAACATTGAACCGGAAATCACCATGACGGGCGGTGTCGCCCGGAACCAAGGCATGGTGCAGGCGCTCGAGGGAGTCCTCGGACGCAAGATGCAGGTGAGCCCGGATGCACAATTCATCGGCGCGGTCGGTGCGGCGCTGTTTGCCCTGGAAAAACTCGACCAGAGCTTTGAATCCGGGATTTGGAGGGGGGATCATGCCGTTTCTGGCGGGCATTGATTGCGGAACCAGCTTCACCAAAGCGGTTGTCCTTTCCGGCGAGAACGGCCAGCCGCGTGTTCTGGGCAAGGGCCGAACGCGCAGCGGCGCAAAGGTGGACGAAGCAGCCAGAACCGCGCTCGAAGAGGCGCTCAGATGTGCCGGGGTCCAGCTGCAACGGCTGGAATACATTGCCACTACGGGTTTCGGCCGATACGGCGTCAGCTTCCGTGACATTCAGGTAACGGAAATCACCACTGCCGCGCGTGGGGCGCATTTTGCCATCCCGCAAACTACCGTCATTCTTGATATCGGCGGACAGTGCACCCGCGCCATCGGCATTACCGAGACGGGCCGGGTCAAGGTGTTCAAGAGCAACGACAAGTGCGCTGCCGGCTCCGGAATGTTCATCCAGCGCGCTGCCAAGTACCTCGAGGTCCCGCTGGAGGACGTGGGTGTGCTGTCTCTGCGAGCCACGCATCCCCAGCCGATTTCCAGCGTCTGCGCGGTGCTTGCAGAGAGCGAAATCATCAACCATGTCAGTGCGGGAATCACCGTGGAAGACATCCTGCGTGGCATCCACGAGTCTTTGGCCGACCGCGCCGGAGCGCTGCTCAAGCGGGTGGAAATGAAAGATCAGATCACTCTGATCGGCGGAGTCGCCCACCAGGCGGGCATTGCCAGGGCTTTGGAGGACCGCCTGAAGGTGAAGGTGAACATTCCCCCGGACTGCGATTTTGTATGCGCTCTAGGGGCTGCGTTGCTCGGACTCAAACGTCTGGCCAGCAAGCGATCTACGTTGGAGGCGGCCGGGGGAGAACATGCGAATTGACGGGGCCCATGGGTTTCGCCTGGTCGCGGTGGGCCAACCGCTGGAGCGGGTTGAGCTTCCCGGCCTGGAGCCCGGGCCCGAGGAAGTCATTGTCGAGGTTGCCGGCTGCGGCATCTGCCACACCGACGTCGGGTTTGCCGTGGATGGTGTTCCTACGCGAAAGGCGCTGCCGCTCGTGCTCGGGCACGAAATCAGCGGACGGGTCGTCGCTTCCGGTGACGACGCTATTGCTTGGCTGGGGCGGACGGTTGTCGTTCCGGCGGTCATTCCTTGCGGTGTTTGTCCAGCTTGCCAGGTGGGGCGGCCTACCATCTGCCGTAATCAATTCATGCCCGGCAACGACGGCAATGGCGGCTTCGCCACTCACGTCCGCGTCCCGGCCCGCGGTTTGTGTCCCGTGCCCGAACCGCTGCCACCCGGCCTGGGTATTGAGCTTCTCTCGGTGATCGCCGATGCCGTGACCACGCCCTGGGAAGCGATCCGCCGCGCCGGCGTAGGGCCAGACGATGTGGCCGTCTTTGTTGGGGTGGGCGGGGTGGGGGGCTTTGGTGTTCAGATCGCAGCCGCACTTGGCGCTGCCGTAGTCGCCATTGATATCGATTCGTGCAAACTGGAATTAGCCGCGCAGTACGGTGCGAGCTTGACCCTGAATGCTTCCTCGATGAACGAGAAGGATCTCAAAACCGCGGTCCGGAACTTCGCGAAGCAGAGCGGGCGCAGAGGCATCGGGCTGAAGATTTTCGAAACCAGCGGGACCCCCGCCGGACAACAGATCGCCTTCGCCCTGCTCGACTTCGGTGGTTACCTCGCCGTTGTCGGGTTTACTCCTAGGAAAATCGAGTTACGCCTGTCGAATCTGATGGCGCTCGACGCCACGGCACGGGGCAATTGGGGCTGCCCACCCGATCAGTATCCGGCTGTACTCGCTCTCGTCTTGCGGGGCAAGGTGGCGATTGCACCCTACGTCGAGCTGCAGCCGCTGGACAACGCTCCCGCCGTTTTCGATGCGGTGGCACGACATGCCGTTGTGCGCCGCATGATCCTCAAGAATGTCTCGAACGGTAACAAGGAGAAATCATGAAGAACCACAATCTCATCGAGGCCCCCCCGCGCGCGAACATTCTGCTTGAGCGCCGTCCGGTTCGGGCGCGCGACGGTTCGCCGGTCGCAGGTCTGCATAATGTCTGGATCACTCTGAACAATTCGTCCGAACTCAATAGCTACACGACGGAGATGGCCAAGGAAATCATCCTGGCTCTGCGCGAAGCGTCCAATGACCGCGCCGCCGTGGCGGTCGTGCTGACTGGCGCCGGCCATCGCGCCTTTTGTTCCGGGGGAAACACCCGCGAGTATGCCGAGGTCTACGCCGGCGCACCCGGCGAGTACCGGCAGTACATGCGGCTTTTTAACGACATGGTCACCTCGGTCCTGCAATGCGACAAGCCGGTGATCTGCCGCGTGAACGGCATGCGAGTAGGAGGCGGACAGGAGATCGGCATGGCCTGCGACTTCTCGATCGCGAGCGACCTGGCTGTGTTTAGCCAAGCTGGGCCCAAGCATGGCTCAGCTCCCGATGGCGGCTCGACCGACTTCCTGCCACTCTACGTGGGTATTGAGCGCGCCATGATCAGCGGGACCCTATGCGAACCCTGGAGCGCTCATCGCTTCTATTGGATGGGCGGGCTCACCCAGATCGTTCCTGTGACCAGGGTGGATGGCAGGTTTATCCCCAACCCGCTGGTCGTCTCCGATCGGCTGCTCGACGAATACGGCCGCGTGGTGATCGGAGAATTCAAGACAGGTGAACCGAAGAGGCAGGCGCAAGATGTGCTGGCCGCAGCCCAAACGGACCTCAGCTTGCTGGATGAGGCTGTTGAGCAATTGTGTACCAAGCTCCTCTACACCATGCCGGATTGCCTGATCAAAACCATCGAGAGCTTGCGTAAGCATAAACTGCAACACTGGGACCGGAACCGCGAAACCAACCGGGCGTGGCTCTCGCTCAACATGATGACCGAGGCCAATGCCGGATTCCGCGCCTTCCATTATGGCGACAAGAAACATCGCGAAGTTGATTTCGTGCTGCTCCGTCAGCGCCTGGCGCAGGGGGCGCGCTGGAGTGGGGAACTGATCGAAGAGATCGCCCCCTGGACGGCACAGAGTGTCACTGAAGGAGCCGTGAAATGAAGTTCGAGAAGATCCGGCTGGAGTTGACCCATGAAGAACGGGTGGCGCGCATCACTTTGGCGGCTGCGAAGGCCAACATCCTGGATCGTGACATGATCCGCGAACTCGACGCAGCGGTTTCGCAGTGTGCCGGTCGCGCGCTGAACGCAATCGTTCTTGCAGCGGACGGCCCGCACTTCAGCTTTGGCGCGAGCGTTCAGGAGCATCTTCCCGATCAGATTGCGGGCACGCTGCAAGCGCTGCATGCCCTGCTAAGAAAGATCTGCGAAGCTCCCGCGCCTGTGATAGCGGCGGTTCGCGGCCAGTGCCTTGGTGGGGGATTCGAACTCGTACTGGCTTGTGACCTTATTATCTCCGACAGGACCGCACAATTTGCCTCGCCTGAAATCAAGCTGGGCGTATTCGCTCCCGCCGCCTCCGCTCTGCTGCCAGTCCGTGTCGGACAGGCGGTGGCTTCGCGGTTGCTGCTGACTGGAGCCGCGATCGGCGCCGAGGAAGCGTCTCGTTGCGGCCTGGTGACAAGAATCACGGATGATCTTGATGCCGAACTCAATCAGTGGCTGGAATCGGATTTTCTTCCTCGCTCCTCTTCCTCGCTGAAATTTGCCTGCTGGGCGGCTCGTCTTCCCTTCCGTCGAGTGTTCGAACAGGAGCTTCCAGAAATAGAATCGTTGTATCTGCGTGATCTCATGGCGAGCGCCGATGCGGAGGAAGGAATCCGCGCCTTCCTGGAGAAGCGCGTGCCGCATTGGAGCAAGCCTGCGCTGGCGCAAGGATAAAATGGCCCAGGGTTTCGAAATCGCTGGTGCGGTCGCTGTAGTAACGGGAGGTTCCGGAGCGATCGGTCAAGCAATCGCACGCGCGCTCCGCGCCGCCGGTGCGCACGTGTTTTCGCTGGATGTGGTTTCGTCCAATAACCCGGATCTTCCCTGGATCGAGTGTGATGTGCGGGACGATGCCTCCGTTGCAAATGCTGTGCGCGAAGTCGCCAGCAAACACGGAGGCATTGACATTGCGGTACATGCCGCGGGTGTCTCGCGTGACGCCGTTGTCTGGAAGTTGCCAGTCGAGGATTGGGACTTCGTTCAGAGCGTGAATCTCCGCGGTGCATTCCTGCTGATTCGCCACATCTTGCCCCTGATGCGGGCGAGCGCCGCCGGCCGGATTGCCCTGATCGGCTCGATTAATGGGTCCCGCGGGAAGTTCGGCACCGCCGCATACTCCGCCAGCAAGGCAGGATTGCTGGGGCTTGCGAAGAGCGTGGCGCGAGAAGCTGCGCGATTTGGCGTTTTGATCAATGTGATCGAGCCGGGCTGGGTGCGCACGCCGCTGACCGAATCGGCCCCGCAGCCGATTCGCGATGCAGCCCTGGCCGAGAGTCTGGTCGGCAGTTTCGTGGATCCCGAGGATATTGGCAACGCGGTCACGTTTCTCTGTGGCCCCGGCGGCCGTCGGATTACCGGACAAATCTTGCGAGTCGATGGCGGGCAGTTTCTCGGACCAACGTAGTTCTTCCAGGAGGTACTTATGGCGGATTCCAATCTTCTTCGTTGCACACGATGTGGGCGGGTCGCCGCCGAACAAGACAAATTCTGCGCGGAGTGCGGATTGTTCCTGCGCGATGCCGCCGTGGATCAGCGTTTGCTGCTTGCTCTGGTCCACGAAAGGGAGGGGCGCAGCCAGGAAGCTCGCCGTGAACTGGAACGCCTGCTCACGACAGAGCCCGACCACGTGCTCGCCAACCATCTTCTCGGTACCCTCCATTTTCACGAAGGTTTGCTGGACCAGGCCGCCGAGTATTACCAGAAAGCGATTGCGGCCGCGCCCAGCTTTATGCTCGGACACTACGACCTTGGCGTCGCCTATTACCACCGTGGTGATATGCCACGGGCCGCGCAAGCCTTCCGTCGCTGCCTGGAAATCGATCCCAACTACAACGCGGCCCACTATCGCCTCGGCCTGGCGCTGTTTCACAACGGCCAACTTGACGAGGCTGGTGAGCATTTTGAGCTGTCGCTGTCGCTTACTCCGGAGTATCTGATGGCGCACTACCATCTTGGGATCATTCACGAGCGGCAGGGTGACTACGAAGCGGCGGCCCGCGAGTTCGAGCGCAGCTTGGAAGAATCCAGCGGTGACGTCAGCAGCCTTTACCACCTTGCCTTGGTTCGCGATGCTCAAGGCGACCATGCCGCCGCGGAAGGTTTGCGGCGCCGCGCCCGTGGCTTCTCGAAGTCGCATCCCGTCGGAGCGAAATAGGGTAGCGGAGGCGGCCATGAGCACACCGGAAGAGAAGTGCCTCATTTACGACTGGGCCGAGAAAGGCCCGCGCCGCCCACAGTGGCCCGGGCATGTCATGATTGATGACGAGACCCTGCGCGACGGCCTGCAAAGTCCCTCCGTGACCGATCCTCCCGTCGAAGCCAAGCTACAGATTCTTCACCTGATGGAGACCCTCGGGATTGAAACGGCCGACGTGGGTTTGCCGGGCGCCGGAGCGCGACAGCGCGAAGCCGTATTGCGACTTTGCCGTGAGATTGCGAACCACCGCATGCGGATCCGGGCCAACTGCGCAGCCCGCACGTTGATGGTGGACATCCGGCCGATCGCCGAAGCTACCCAGCTCACCGGCGTCCCCATCGAAGCCTGCCTCTTCATTGGCTCCAGCCCCATTCGCCAGTACGCCGAGGAATGGGAACTTGACGACATCCTGCGCCATTCTCGTGAAGCCATCGGCTTCGCGGTGCGCGAGGGCCTGGAGGTCATGTACGTCACCGAAGACACGGTTCGCTCCTCCCCCGATCACCTCCGCATTCTGCTGGCGGCGGCCGTCGAGGTTGGCGCCAAGCGACTTTGCCTATGTGACACCTGTGGCGCCGCAACTCCGGATGCGGTTTACAACCTTGTAAGCTGGGTCAGAGACTTGCTGAACGAGCTCGGGTCTCCGCAGATCGGTATTGACTGGCATGGACACAGGGATCGCGGCCTCGACTTGTCCAACACTCTCGCTGCCATCGAGGCTGGCGCTAGCCGGGTGCACGGAACTGCATTGGGAATCGGCGAACGGGTGGGAAACACGCCGATCGAACAACTGCTCGTCAACCTCAAACTACTGGGCATCCGGAACGGTGATTTGACTCGCTTGCCCGAATACGTTCAGCTCGTCTCGCAGGTCACGCAGGTTCCCATCGCGGTCAACACTCCCATCGTTGGCAGCGACGCATTTCGGACCGCGACCGGAGTTCATGCGGCCGCCGTTATCAAGGCTCAAAAGAAGGGGCACACCTGGCTGGCCGACCGGATCTATTCCGGCGTCCCGGCAGGCTGGATCGGCCGGAAACAAGAAATTGAGATTGGCCCGATGTCAGGGAACTCTAATGTGCAGTATTATCTCGCTTCCCATGGCTTACCTGTCACACCAGAACTGACGAAGCAGATCGTTGACCAAGCCAAGAAGTCTCCGCGCGTTTTGACCGACGCCGAGGTTCTCGAGATTGTTCGGGATTCGTCGCGCACGTAGCGGATTCTCTCGCAAGTGTGATCAGAATCACGTGAACATAGGACAGGAATCACAGACGGCATCGCCCGGTAATGCGATTCTAAAAGTTAATCTGTGGTAGCTGCGTATCTGGGGGTCGAGAATGCTGATCACCATTTCGGACTACGCTCTCAGCACTCTGTCGTGTCTGGCAGGCGAGCCCCCGAGAGAGAGTGGAATGACCTCGGAAGCATTCGCCCGGGCTCATAACTTGCCGCCGCGCTGGCTGGAGCTGAGAGAGGCGTGCGAGAAGATTGTGAACCTTCCTGACTTCTGGTATCGCCCTGACCTGCGACAGCAAGCGGACGATTTGGCTGCCGAGGCCTCCAAAATTCTCCAAACTGCACTCAAACAAGAGGCCTCCGGGCATCAACAGGATGCGGAGGCGTTAACCTCCACACGGTTGACGTGAAACCTGCTTGTCCCCCAGATGACCAGGCATCTCAGGGTCCGCTTCTTCGACTCATTACGCGCCCTTCGCTTCCCTCACAAAACCGAATGGCAAGCCTCGGCTTGAACGTAAGCGAAAGACCAACTCACCTTTACCGGTCGGCAAGCTGCTCTTAATCGCCCGTACCCCTGAGCTTAACGGACTGCGGACTCTTGAAACCATTGTCGGTCACGGTGATCAAGCCAGTGCGTTGGCCTTTCGCGGTCGGGGTAAACGTAACTGTAATCGTACAGTTCAAGCTTGGCGCCAGCACCGCGGGGCTGCCGGGACAGTTGTTGGTTTGAGCAAAGTCTCCGCTGGCGACAATGCTGGCGATAGACAGGTCGTCGGCGCCTGTGTTGGTTAGAGTTACCGTCACAGGCTGGCTCTGTGTCCCGACAGACTGGGTGCTGAAGATGAGTAATGCCGGAGAGAAACCGGCTACAGGGACCAGTGGGACTTCGCGGATGCGGTTGTTGCCAGCATCGGCGATCAGGAGATCTTCGTTGCTGTCAATACCCAGGCCCACATTGTCCAGAAGAGCTTTGGTGGTAGCCGGGCCCCCGTCGCCGGCGTAGCCGAAGGACAGAGTTTTATCATTGCCCGCCACGGTCACGATAATGCCTGTGGCTAGGTCAATGCGTTGCACCAAGTCGTTCTGCCCGCCCCCGATAAAGAGATTGCCTCGGGAATCCACCGAGACCGCGTTGGCATACCCTCTACTGGCGTTGATCGCCAGACCGCCGTCTCCCTGAAAATCGGGGTTGCCGTTGTACGCATAGGTGATGATCGTCCCGACGGGCTGCGTCGAACCGCCGCAACCTCCGCTGGCGCCCACCACGCAGCGGATCACATTATTGCGAGAATCCGCTATGTAGAGATTGCCGGAGGCATCGAGGGCAATGCCAAACGGGCCGTTCAGTTCGGCCGAAGTTGCAGGGCCGCCATCCCCTGAGTATCCTGGCTGCCCGGTTCCTGCCACTGTCCAGATAGTTCCGGTGATGTCTACTTTGCGCACACGATCAGCGCTGTTATCGGCGATGAAGACTTGACCTGATTTGTCCACTACCACAGTGGAGGGGTAGGACAGAGTCGCGTTAACTGCCGGGCCTCCGTCCCCACAAGGGCCAGTTGACGGCGAGCAAAAACCGCCAGTACCGGCGATCGTGGTGATGACTTGTGTTGCTGCATTCACGGTCCGGATTACGCGGTTGTAAGTGTCTGCGATGTAGAGATTCTCCGAACCGTCAACCGCCACGCCGAAGGGCGAATTCAAAGTGGCACTGGCCGCAAGTCCGCCATCACCGCTGTAACCTGCGTCGCCGTTACCAGCCACGGTGGAAATGTTGCCGCCGGCAACGAAACGGATGCGATTGTTGGCGGAATCGGCGATGTAGTAATTATTGGAAGAATCGATAGCCACTTCGAAAGGATTCGCGAGCCTCGCGACGGTGGCTGCACCGTTGTCTCCGCCGCTCCCGCCGCCCAGGATGGTGCTGATGATCCCCGAGGGACCCGGTGTTACTTGACGCAGACGCTGGTTCGCCGTATCGCAGATAAACACATTACCCAGACCGTCAACCAACACCCCGCTGGGTGACGCCAACTGGGCCTGGGCCGGGGAACCGCCGTCGCCACTGAAGCCATACACGCCGGTCCCGGCGAACGTGTTGATGGTTCCCGCCGATACGATGCGGATGCGGTTGTCTAGGGTATCGGCGATGTACACGTTGCCTGAGTTATCCACCGACACCGCGTGGGGGCGGGTCAGATATGCCTGGGTCGCTGGGCCACCGTCGCCACAACCAGGGTTGGATCGAGAACATTGGTTTCCGGAGCCTGCGATCGTAGTGATAATGCCTTTGCTGTTTACCACGCGGATGCGGTTATCGAACGTGTCAGCGATGTAGAGATTTCCATTGCCATCGAGCGCGACGCCCATGGGGCCATTCAGATTGGCCGCTCGGGCTGAAGCGCCGTCGCCACAAGTATTTGTGGGGCTGGGGCACATGGTGAGATTGCCGGCATAAGCCACGATCGTGCCCACAGCGAGTGTCTTCGCCGAGTTTCCGCAACCTCCAACCACACCCAGCACGCAACGAACACGGTTGTCCCCGGTGTCGGTGATATAGACATTGCCCGAGCTGTCCACCGCAACACCCTGAGGCGCGCTGAGTCGTGCCGAAGTCGCGGGTCCGCCGTCGCCGCACGCGCCTCCCCCGCAAGGCTTGTGATTGCCAGCCAAGGTCGTCATGTTTCCGCTGGTGTCCACCTTGCGGACGACGCCATTGCCGGTGTCGGCGATGTAAAGATTGCCGAGTGCATCCATCGCGACTCCGGCAGGATTCCCCAAAGGCGTGCTCAATGCCGGCCCGTTCGCGGGAACGCCCGGTTCGTAATAGCTGGCATAGCCTGCGCCTGCGAAAACCGTCACCGTGCCCGACGCGCTCAGTTCAAAGATCTGTTGCGCCAGGGGAACGGCTACGTAGATGTTTCCGCTGGCATCTTTCACCGCTGCTGCAGGTTCAGGAGCGTCGGCCAGAACTGGGTTGCTATTAATCGGACCACCGCCCGCAATTGTGTTGATCATGTTCTGCCCGCTCGCCAACGAGACAAATAGGACGACGGTCAACGTCAAAGCGAGGGCACAAAGGCAAGGCCCGATTTTCCTCCGCTTCGAGCAATCTGTGCGCTGGATGGAGGAAGTGACTCTCTCATGCAAACCTGCAAAGACAAACATGTGGGTCTTCTCCGGGACTCACGCACAGCGGGGCGCTGGCGAGAGTCAAGAATTGAGTGCGTCTCGGGTTTGAACCTGAGTGCTAGCAACCTGGTCAGCAAGAGGGGGAGGACCGGTGGGGGAACTACAGACAAGTAGTATCCTCTTCCTCGTCAGGCTCGCGCTGTGATGCTGGTCACACGAGATTGGGTGGTTTGCGGGTGTGACTCTGGTCACAAATTGAGGACGCTTCGGTCGGGAGAAGGGCAGTTTAATAGGCCCCTGCTTGTTGCAGAGGTTCATTCCAAGCAATTGGGTGGCATTGCCAGATTAGCGATTCGTTTTCCGTGCAATAATCGGTCCGGGAGAATGCAGTAGGAATTGGACTTGGCCGCACGGTCCCACTTGGTGTTCTCGATACCAAGGAAAGCAGCATTACGGCCGGTCCCCGAAAGAATTTGCGCTCATGGAACCAAGAACCGAAGACATACCCCAGTTTGGCTGGCTAAACTTCTTGTCCGGACTGGGGATGACGGGTTTTTCTATCCTGGCCATTCACCACTTCTTCGCTGCCAACTACCCCGTCGCGATTTTCCAGGGGGAGTTCTGCGATTTCAGCAAACATTACAACTGCGACAACTTTGACTACTCGCTGCTTTCCCGGATTGACGGGGTGCCACTGGCTTACTTCGGGCTTGTGCTGGGATGTGTGGTTTGCCTGGGAGCTCTGTTCCAGGCGAGCGCGTGGGAGCGCACGAATCGTTTCCTTTGCCTACTAAACACGATTGCAGCTTCAGGGCTGCTGCTGGTTGCGACGCTACGGCTAGAGGCCCTATGTTTGCTTTTGACCGGCTACTGGCTGTTCTCTATTTTCTCGTTGATCGTGTTTTATAAGTGCAGCTCGGCAGGAAAACCCGGTGGTCGTTGGAAGGAGCGCTTCACACCTTCGCCCAAACCTCTGGCGGTCATCGCGGTGATTACCGTCCTGGGCGCATACGGGTTCCGGGCATTCTCTCACGCCAAAGAGGAAGCTTCGATCAACCTTGCGGTCCAGGAGTACTTCAGCCTGGCCAAGGTGAAGTTGCCGAGCCTGATCTCGCCCTATTGGACGGTGCGCTCGACGGCCCGGTTCGAAGACGCGCCCATCCAGGTTATCGAGTACAGCGACCTCATCTGCGATAACTCGTTCTATACGGAACAACAGCTACAAGAGCTGGAACAGGACTTCAAGGGCAAAATCAACGTCGTCTGGCAGTTCTTTCCTCTGGAGACGAAATGCAACCCAGTGGCGGGCAAAGACAAGCATCCGGGGGCATGTGAGGCCGCTTACCTGGCGGCGTATGACCCCGCCAAGTTCCAACAGCTCCATGATGATTTTCTTGTCCATTGGGAGGAGGCGGACGACCCGGAGTGGCGCCGCCAGTTGGCTCAGCGCTACGGGGTCGAGCGCGGGCTAAGCGATGCCGCGACCCAGGACTTGGTCCATCGCATCATTCAAACCGGCACGGAATATGAGCGCACCTCCGAGGACCACCCCTACGGCATCCGTTCGACGCCGACCCTGATTTTGAATCATCGGATGATCATCGGCACTTTTACTTACGAGCAATTGCGGGCAATTTGTCAAAGACTCCTCCATGAGCAGCAAGGAAGCCCACGATTCATGGAAAACTGGCCCGACCAACCCAAGTGATGTACAACCCGGCTAACCTGTTGATTTAGCTCGTCAAGCGGGTTCGTGCGACCTGGAACTCGGTGTGACCCTGATCACAGACCTTGAGTCGAGAGACGCGATAGGATTTCACAGGTTTTGTGCTGCAAAAAGCGCCTCCCCAAGCGCCGCACTTACCTTCCCCCCACGCGAACTCAATGCAACTTTTGCACCAACCGGAAGAGCGCACCACGACCCGTGCCAGTGCGATTGGCATTGGGAAGGAAATCGAATGCCGGATCATCCGCGATTTCGCTCAACTCGAGGAAATTGCACCCGCATGGGAGCGCCTGTGGCGATCCGATCCGAACGCGGAAATCTTTCAGCAGCTCACCTGGGCACGGGCCTGGTGGCAATCCTTCGGCAGCCGCTTCAAGCTATGCGTTCCCGTGGTCTACGAAAACGGCGAGGCCAGTCTTATCCTTCCGTTGGTCGAGCGTCACGGCACCCTCCGGTTCCTGGGGCAGCCGCAATATGCGGATATGTTGTGCTGCCATACGCTGCCGGAGCGGCTCCTGGCCATCGCTCTTGAATCTCTCATGCGGGCCGCCCCTGAATGGAAGGAATGTATTCTCAGCGGGCTGCGGCCAGACAGCCAGCTCGTCAGGGCCTGGGGCAAGTTGCCTTCCCGGTTGCGCCGCTGTCTGCAAATCGGAGTGACACATAGCTGCCCCACAATTCTGCTCGGCGAAAAACGGGGGGAAGTCATTGACTCATTGCTTGCCGGCAAGCACATGCGACGTCGCCTCCAGAAATTGAAGAAAGCCGGCGTGGTCAGCTTCCGCCACATCGAGAACGAGACCGAGGCTCAGGAACAACTCACGCATTTTTTCCGGTGCCACCGGCGACGCTGCGCCGCCCTGGCCAAGACCAGCTACTTTGAAGAACCGGAACTGCAAAGCATGATGCGAACGCTGGTCACGCAATTCGACCTGCGGCGGGAGTTCCGTCTTGGCGTCCTGGAGCTGAATGGCCGCCCGTTGGCGTGGAGCCTTGGTCTTGAGGCGAACGGAAAGTATGGTTATTACCAGCAGACTTTCGATCTGGACGCTGAAGAATACGCTCCGGGCGAGGTTCTGCTTCACTACCTCTTGAAGTATGCAAAGGAAAACGTAGAGCGGGAATTCGATTTTCTGCGGGGGGATGAGTTTTTCAAACAACGCTTCGCGACCCAGGTCAATCAGCTCTGCACGGTCTATCTCCAACGCCTCGGCATCCGGGGGCGACTACGCGGGTTCCAGCGGTCCGTGCAAGGTCAATTGCATATTGTAAAGACCCAGGTCGAAGGCTTCGGCCGTGAGCGTGAAAACGTTTTTCGTGTCCTCCGCTCGGCCTCGACATGGAAGCGCCAGGTCGAGCAGCGCTTTCGGCGGGCCAAAGAGACCGGAGGCTTAACCGACTATCTCCTCGGATCGTGCACGGATCTGTTACGGCGTTTGGTTTGGAGTAAGAACGAAGCGACTCTTTTTCATTTGGAAAATGGCAAAGGCCTCACGATCCTGCCACAGAGCGCAGTCCCCGCGGTCCCTGAGGGGAGAATCAGCATCACCGCCGGCCAGCTCGGTGACTTGGCGGATTTGGCTTTAGAGCACCCGGAGATTTCATTCCCGGGATTTCGGGAATATAGAAGTCGCCTGAAAAGGGGTGACCAGGTCCACCTGGTTCGACAGAATAACGAGCTAGCCCTTGTGGCATGGACGGGAGTTCGGCCTATCCGTGAACTTTCGAGGATCGCCAATGCTTCTCCGCAGGCAGACGGTGAGGTTGCAGTCGCCCTGTATGAATGCTGGCCGCTCCAGGATCCGTGCGCAGGCTGCGCTCAGCTATTGGGGATGGTGGCAACCGAGGTGTCTAAAGAGAAATCGTCCCTCCTCGTCTGCTGCCCCGTTCTACCTTCGGTTTCCCGCGTCGAACTGGAGTCACGAGGTTTTCTACCCGCGTTCCGGATCACCGGCCATCGGATCTTCCACTGGTTCAGTCGTGACAGCGTTCGTGACGGGCTTCTAGATAAACCCCCGGCACAAGATGGTCTCTGCCCCAAAGTTAAGAAACAGGCAACGATGACCCGTTAACACCAGTTCAATTCTAGCGCAATCAAAAAAGGCCCAAGCGATTAAGCTTGGGCCTTTTCACAACTTGTTTTACGACGTCTGATTAGTCGCCGGTGCCACACGAGCAGGTGCCGTGACCGCTGCCGTCAAGAGTAATGGCGTAGCAGTCCACCAACAGGTTGTCGTTCCACAGGCCCAGTGACCGTTCCGAGTACTCGGTCTCGGTGATCAAGAACGAGTCGTCAACGTGAGTTCCCCACGCACGAATGGTCGGCGAGACGATGTCGTTAAGGGGGCTGCACACGTTGTTGTTGGTGTAGCCGGAAATGATCGTCACTTCCCCATCGGTCAGCTTCACTCCGGTCAAGGGGTTGGCGGTCAAATCATTGTTGACCGAGAGCTTACGCAGTCCGTTCGGGGTGACCAGGCAGGCGCAGCACTCCGTCAATTCCTGATAAGGATCGAACACGTAAATCTGAGCGCAAATGTTGCCCGTGGGGGAACCAGGGTTGGAGATGCGAACTTTCCCGTCCGGCGCGCCGCTGGTATTGGCGTTCGAGAAATAGTTGACCTTCTGCACGTCCGACGCCGAGGATGTGATCAACGGGGTCTTGGCGCCATGGGCCGTCCAGGCAAAATTCTGAGCGCTAGCTGTCGTCCCCAGCACCCCGGCCACCAGGATAGCAAGGGCTAGGATTGAGCAAACACGTAGAGTTTTCATTTGTATTTCTCCTGAGAGTTTTTCATCGCAGGTTGGGGGGGACGAAGCGATGTACCATTCCTACTTGCCCGGCTCTTTTGCCCATTGGCCCAGAGTCAAGCGAATGCACTGTATCACAGAACGAGAGCAACGCATACCAGCACAAAGGAACTAACTCACCGGCCTAACCTATCGGACTACTCCTAAGCGGGGGCCAATGAAGGCGGCCGCCAGCGACCTAGGGCTGCGTCCGCCGGTTCAGCTCCTCGTCAATCATGCGCGAAAACTCGCTCTCTGGCTGAGCGCCCGAGAGCGGGCGTCCATTGATGAAGAAGGCGGGCGTGCCCTGCACGCCCAGCCGGTCGCCTTCATCTTCATCCCTTTGCACGGCGGCTTTGAATTTCCCGCTGTCCAGGCACTTCTTGAAATCAGCGGAATCCATGCCCAGCTGCGAGGCATAAGTGGTCAACTGCTCCGGGCCGGCGACGGGCGCATTCTTATACAACAGATCACGGTACTCCCAGAACTTGCCCTGCTCCTCTGCGCAGCGGCCAGCTTCGTGCGCCTTCCAGGAGGCGGGATGCAGCGGCTGCAAGGGAAAATCGCGATGCACCATTCGCACTCTGTCTTTATACCGAAGCAGCACTTGCTGCACGGTGTCCTGGGCCTTCTTGCAGAAGGGACACTGGAAATCTTCGAACTCAACGATGGTTACCAGAGCGTTGGCCGGACCGCGGCTCGGTCCGTTCACACCGACGGCAGCCCGAAAGGGCGCGGGTGGGTCGAGATAGACGGTAACTTTAGCGTCGGCGCGCAGCGCCTTGGCATATTCGCGCCGCCGCATCATCACTTTCTGATCGTGCAGGACAGTGCGCAGCTGTCCCTCCACTTCTGATTCCGGTTTCTGCAACTGATTCTTATTCAGTTCGTAAACCCGGTGGATTTCTTCCGGAGTTACCGCCGCGGCTTTGGAGGTAATCTCGGTATTGATCAGCGCCTCCAGCGAGACATTTCGCCGCTTCGCTTCGCGCGCCAGGAGGCGATCGTCAATCATGTCATCCAGTTTTTGCTGCTTCAGCTTATAGGCTTGCTCCTCGAGTGTAGCCAGGGCTTCGCCGGATGCGTCATTCAGATCCTGGGATGAGATCTTCTCCCCTTCAACCTCGGCGACGGTCGCCGGCTGGGCCTCATGCTGGCCGAACAGTGGAGAAAAGAGAAGGGGGATGGTCAGCAATAGAAGAAGGATCCGGCGGTTCATCGGTGTCGTTCCTTGGTTGAAAAATATGCCGGGACCTTGCGGTCCCGGCATATGGTATCGAATCCTCCCTCTGGAAGGTAGGACTATTAATATTGTTCCGGCACAACGATCTGCTGGAACTGGCACTGACCCAGCCTGAAGTCAACGGGCAGGAAGTAGTGCGGGTTATCGTTCACCAGCACCACATAGTACGCGTTGGGGTTCTTGCCCGTCGGTTTCAGAGTCTCATTGTCCAGATGGTAGTAGACGGTGTTGCCGCAAACATTCGCCGGTGGCTGTAAAGGAGCCGGACTCAGCTTCTCGAGGAATGTCGGCACGATGTCCTGGGTGGTGAGCCGCAGGGTTGTCACCGAGGCCAGCGGATTGTTGAGAGTGTCCACCAGCAGCACGCGCGCGCCGCTGTGGTAAACGGGTTCGCCGCACAGGGCCGATGTGTTATCGCCCACCACCGGATCGTTGCTCGTGATCTTAAGCGTTCCGGTTTGCTGGTCCGGTGCAGTTGGGTTCTGATCCGTCAGGATCTCCGGTTTGAAGCGAACCGTGATCGGCACCGGCTTGGCGGCCGGGTTAAGGGTAATCGGCAGCGGCGTGTTCACTACGTTGTACTCGAGAGGCGCGGCAGGCAGGGGCAAGCCCTTGCCGTCCAAGCCGTTCACCGTCGCTATGCTCGGGATGATTAACGGGCAAATTCCAGTGTTACTCACCGTGATTCTCTTGTCCGTATAGCAGCCCAGAGTTCCCGTCGGATCCGACACCGTGGGTGGATAGTCATTGACCCCGGTCAGATTCAACGGACCGAGCACCATCGTGGGACAACCCTCGATTCCCTGCACCGGCGTCACAAACACCGGGTTGGTGGGATCGTTGCTGACAATGGTGATGTTGGACGTCTCGGGCGTGGTGTTGCTGCAGGTGACGTATCCCGGACTGCCGTAGGGCGCCGGCTGGAAGGCGACCGGCAGATCTACGTTGGCATCGGCACTCAACACCAGCGGATTGGTGGGCAGCGCGAACTGCGCGCTGCTCGACGTGATGCTGGTGATGTTGAGGTTGCATGCTCCCGTGTTGAGCACTTCCAGGTTCAGGTCAGCGACCTTGCCCGAGCACACGTTGCCGAACTTTCCACCGTTCGGGATCGTGGCAGCGATCTTCGGGCAAGGTACCGTACCATCCACAGTCACGTAGGTGTTGCCACCGGGCTGGGTTGGATCGTTACTGTTGACCGTAACCGTGCCGAAGATCGGGTTGGTGTTGCTACAGGCCTGCGAAGCACCAGGCGCGAACGTAAGGGGCAACGCTATGGTCCCATCGGCCGTCAAGGTCAACGGCAGGGAGACCGTGGTGGGCGGCAGGAAGGGGGCGGTCGTTGCGATGTTGTAGATCGTCAGGTTACAGGAACTCTGGTTGGTTACGTTGAGGTTGATGCTCGACTGCCCTCCCGGACACACGTTGCCGAAGTTCCCCCCGTTCACAATGGTCGCGTTGATGCTAGGCGCGGATGCGCTTCCGGTTGCCATCAGATCGACGTAGGGCGCGCTCGGATCGTTGCTGCTGATACGGATGTCGGCGGTCGACGTCTGTCCGGCAGTCGGGGTGAACTGCACTGTAAAAGTCACCGACGAGTCCGGGCTGATGCTGATGGGCAGCGGAACATTGTTGACGATGCTGAACCCTGCCGAGTTGAACAGGTTCTGCACATTGTAGATGAGCAGATTTTGCGTTCCGGTGTTAATGACTTCGAAGGTCTGCGTGGACGAGGTTCCCGCGCATACGGATCCAAAGTTCAACCCGTTCGTTTGGTTAATCGAAATCACCGGTCCCGTGGCTTGGGCGAAATCGAACACGCCGCGGCCATAGGTGGCCGCGCGCAGCACACCGGCTTGCTGGTTGATGCGCAATTGAGTAACCGGCGCGTTGGGCAGATGGATGTCGTCCAGAGTGGACCAGGTGTTGCCGCCATCCAAGGAACGCAGCACGCCGAGGTCGGTTCCTACGTAAATCCCGGTCGGGCTTGACCCTCCGTCCAAAGCGATCGTGTTAAAGGGTATGAACAGGGGCGGCGAAGCGGGCGAAAGATCGGTCCAACTCGAGCCACCGATCGTGGTTTTCACGACGTGGCTGAAGCCGTACCCGGACAGGGTTGCATACAGAGTGCTGGGATCGTTGGGATCGAAAGCCAGTTGCGTGACACCGCCCCCGGGCAGATTCCGGGTAATGTCGGTGAATACTACGCCGCTGGGCGGGCCGACCGTAGCAGCCAGTGCGTTGGTGCTGAGATACACTTTGCCGTTATCCATCACTGCCACGATGTTGGCGTTACCGATTGAGACCGCCGTCGGGCCCGCGCCCGTGATCGCCGTAAAGTTCGTAATCTGGCGCCAACTGGTCCCACCGTTAGTGGTCTGAAAGAGCTGCCCCGGCACCGCCGTGGCACATCCCGTGGGCTGGTTCGAGGTGCCGCCGAAGTAGAGATATCCCGCATTGTTCGGATCCACGTCGAGCGAGTTGCTGAAAGTTGCTACCTGATTGTTGCACCCGCCGTTTGGGATATTGCTGGTGATATCGGTCCAGGTCGAACCGCTGTCAGTGGACTTCTGCGGTCCGCCGTCATTGACTATGTAGGCAAGACTCTCATTCGCGGGGATGCCGGTCTGGTCGAAAACGGCAATGATGCCGTCCCCGCCATACGTGTTCGTCCAGGTGGGAGAGCCGGTGTATTGCACCGTACCGTTGTCCTGAAGTGCGATCAGGGTGACACTCGCGGTGGCGTCCCGCTTTATGTCCATGTGATAGATCAAACTGGTTTGCAGCCCCCCTCCATTGATAGTAAGGGGCGCCGAGCCGCCATTGGTGCCGGTCCAGGTTCCCCCGGTATTCGTGGTCCGCCAGATGCCGCCATCGTCGCCAGCGTACACATAGGACGGGGCGGAAGGTTGTGGAGCGAAGCCAAAGCTGTGGCTGTCGGCGTGGATGTTGTGGGTCACGTCGGTGAAGCTATTGCCCGCGTCGGTGGAGACGAAGGTGTCGGTGCCGCCCCAATAGAGGATGTCGTTGATGCCGTCGCCGGGAGACCCGGGATCCACTGCGAGGGTGTTGGTGTAGAAGCACTGACAGGCGCCTCCTGCAGGGAAAAGACCCGTAGATGCCCGTTGCGTCCAGGTCGCACCCTGGTCCGTGCTCTGAAAGATGCCCAGGATGTTGTAATAGGGGTCATTGGGAATGGGGAAATTCCCGCCTGTACCTTCAAGGACTACGTAAACGACTTGCACGCCCGCGGGATTCGGCGGTGTGGCGGGAGGGTCCAAGTATACGATCACCTTGCCGATGCCGGGCGCGGAAGCCGGCGGGGGCGCGACATGTGTAGCAAGCGCGGCGGCGACAGCGGCGGTCGAAGTGCTCAGCACTTGCGTCCAACTCGCTCCACCGTTGCTCGTCTCATAGACGCCTTGTGCGTGAATCCCGGCAAACAGGACACGGTTAACCGCTGGCGATGATGCATCCAGCACCAGCGACTGCCCCCAACCGAACCCATTGGTTCCCTGGTTCCAGTTGTTGCCTCCGTCGATGGAGGTGTAGAGTCCGTTGCTCGCGGCCAGGTACACCAGGTTGCTGTTAGCGGGGTCAACGGCGACGCCGTTAATCCACTGGCCCGCGAAAATGTTGGCGTTCCCGTTGTTCGAAGCCGGGAAGCCGGAGCCAAGAACGATCCAGCTGCCGCCGCCGTCAGTCGTCTTTAGCAAACCCGCCGTCGAGGCCGAGTTGTTGGTGTAGTTCGAGCCCCCGACGTAGATTGTGTTGGTATTACTCGGGTCAATGGCGATCGAATTGGGCTCGCCGATCGCCAGCGACGGCTCGTGATCGATCAACGGCGTCCAGGTGTTGCCCGCATCGTTGGATCGCCACACGCCGCCGGAGCTCGCCCCCTGCAAGACCTCGTTGGGGTTGTAGGGATTGATCGCAATGCCGTTGACGCGACCGTTCCAGAAACTGTTGCCGGCCTGAATGGGACTCGGCCCGATCGCACGCCACACCACCCCGTTCAGGCTGGAAGCGGAGGGTGTCAGCGCGGCTTTGCCTCGCAGCGCGCCGCCCGTCTTGGGCAGCTTCTCCCACTGCTGCTTCTTCGCCTTCTCATACGCATTGGGCGGAACCGGCCCGTTGCGCGTACGGTCTTCCCAGAACTTCTTTACACCGAGAGTGACATCGTCCCACGGCTTACCGGCACTCTCCTCCGACTCCGACGGGTGGTTTCGCGTTGCCGCAGAGGAAGACTGTGGGGAACTTTGTTGGCCGGCTGACAGCAATGACATTGCGGCCAGAAGGGCACACAGCGAGAACACGAAAAGATAGGGTTGACGCGTAATTCCAGCAGAGCGAAGCAGGCGGGTCATGGCAATCCTCCTCGAGAGGACGGAAACGATCGGATAGAATACAGAGGGCCCAACTCAGGGCCGCAACGGTACCCCTACTCTTGGTAGTTGTCAATTACCCCGTCCGGCCTAGCCTCTCGGGCTACTCCGCACAACTCCGCGACGTTGGCATAGCGATGAGACCGTTCCGCCCCCGCAGCTAAGTTGTCGAAGCCAGGTCTCCAGCTCGGATAAGATCGCGCACGAGGTGTAGTTCGTTGACGGGCGGACGTGCCGCCCTTAGAATGGGCCGACCCAGAAGCCGCGTACCTTCCTACGCGTATCTGCCTAAATGATCGGCCAGGCCATATCGCATTACCGCATTGTCGAAAAACTCGGTGGCGGCGGCATGGGCGTGGTGTACAAGGCCGAGGACACGCGACTGCACCGCTTTGTCGCCCTCAAGTTTCTGCCCGACGACGTAGCCAGGGACCCGCAAGCCTTAGCCCGCTTCCAGCGGGAAGCGCAGGCCGCTTCCGCCCTGAATCACCCGAATATCTGCACCATCTACGACATCGGTCAGGAACAGGGCCAGGCCTTCATCGCCATGGAGTATCTGGAAGGCTCGACCCTGAAACACATGATCGAGGGCCGCCCGCTCAAGACTGCGCAGTTGCTCGAACTGGGCATCCAGATTTCCGATGCTCTCGACGCCGCGCATTCCGGCGGAATCGTGCACCGCGATATCAAGCCGGCGAATATTTTTGTCACCCAGCGCGGTCAGGCCAAGATTCTGGATTTTGGCCTGGCGAAACTGACTCCGCAAGCGAGCCACGCGGATGGGTCGTCTGCCACCCTGGGCGCGCCAACGGCGGTCAGCCCGGATCAACTCACGACTCCGGGAACCGCGATGGGGACGATCGGCTACATGTCACCCGAGCAGGCGCGCGGCGAACCCCTCGACAATCGCAGCGATCTGTTCTCTTTCGGCGTGGTGCTCTATGAAATGGCGACCGGAAAGCAGCCCTTCTCGGGAGCCACGTCGGCCGTGATCTTTGAGGCGATTCTGAACAAGGTCCCCGCGCCGGCGATGCAGTTGAATCCGGGCCTGCCCGAGCAGATCGGGACTGTCTTGAGCAAAACGCTGGAAAAGGACCGCGATTTGCGCTGCCAGAGCGCGGCGGAGTTACGCGCCGACCTGAAGCGCATGAAGCGCGACACTGATTCTTCCCGTTCGCTAGCCAGCGGTTCTACCGGGATCGTTGCCGACAGCACAAGAGCCGATCGCACGGAGCAAGCGCCAGCCGCCGAACTTGGGACCGCGAACAAGAGCTCGCGCCTCACGCCGATTCTGATCGCCTGTGGTTTTCTTCTTGCTTTGGGAATCGGATTGCTCGCCGGGAAGCGCATCTGGCAGTCTTCCGCGCCCAGCGCTCCGCTCTACCACGAACTCACCTTCCGGCGCGGGGAAATTCGTTCCGCCCGCTTCGCCCCCGATGGTCAGACCATCCTGTACAGCGCCGCCTGGCAAGGGAACCCGGTCGAGACCTTCTCGGCGCGACAGGGAATGGTCGAGTCGCGCTCGCTCGGACTCGGCCGCGCCGAGCTTCTCGGCATCTCATCCAAAGGCGAGATGGCTCTCTCGCTCGGCAGCCATCCCGTTGGAACCTGGATCAACGTCGGCACGCTGGCCAGAGCGCCGCTGGCCGGCGGAGCACCACGACCCGTTCTCGAAGACGTCGAATGGGCCGACTGGTCTCCTGACGGCAGTAACCTGGCTGTGGTCCGCAGTGTTGGCGGCCGCGACCGGATCGAGTACCCCATCGGCAAGGTGCTCTATGAGACCAGCGGGGGATGGATCAGCTACCCAAGGGTTTCGCCGAAGGGCGACGCAGTGGCCTTTATGGATCATCCCAATCAGGGCGACGACGGCGGCTCCGTCGCCCTGGTGGATCTTTCCGGTCATAAGAAAGATCTGACCCGAGAGTGGTACGGCACGCAAGGTCTGGCCTGGATGCCCGACGGCAAAGAAATCTGGTTTACCGCCAGTGAACTCGGACTCTTTCACTACATCACTGCCGTTGATCCATCTTCGGGAAAGCAGCGACTGGTGACCCGCGTGCCAGGTTCTTTGGTTCTGTTTGACATCTGGCAGGATGGACGCGTGCTGCTGGCCCGCTCCGATCGCCGGCGCGAGGTCATGGGCATGGCCGGCACAGAAACGAAAGAGCGAGATCTTTCCTGGCTCGATTATTCCTATCCGGCTGATCTTTCCGCGGACGGCAAAACGCTTTTATTTGACGAAGAAGGAATTGGCGGCGGGGTGCAGTACGGCGATGCGCAGGATCTGACCTACGCGGTCTATATTCGGAATACCGACGGCACGCCGGCCATTCGACTCGGTGAGGGCAGCGCCACGGCACTGTCTCCAGATCAAAAATGGGTCATCGCGGCTACGCCAGTCTCGCCCTCCCAACTCCGGCTGCTGCCCACCGGGGCCGGTGAGACCAAGTCGCTCACTATCGATGCCATCAACCACCAGTGGGCGCGCTGGTTCCCGGACGGCAAGCGCTTCGTATTCTCCGGAAACGTGGCGGGAGGCGGCGTGCGACTCTACACGCAGGATATTTCCGGAGGCAAGCCGACTGCGATTTCTCCGGAAGGCGTGGACGCGCAAAATTTTGCGATTTCTCCCGATGGTCAGTCGGTCGTGGGTGTTGGCCCCGACCTGAAAGGCTACCTGTATCCCGCAACTGGTGGCGATCCTAAACTCGTCAATGGCACGGATCCCGGAGATATCCCCATCACCTGGAGTCAGGACGGTCGCTCCGTCCTTCTTTACAGGACCGGCGAGGTGCCGGCTAAGGTTTATCGTGTGGAATTAGCTACAGGAAAGAAAACTGTCTGGAAGCAGATTGCCCCGCTCGACCCCACCGGCGTCTCCACCATCGGACCTATTCTGATGACCCCGGACGGCAAGACCTACGTCTATGGTTTCCATCGAACGCTGGGAGATCTCTACCTGGTCGAAGGCCTCAAGTAGCTTGGCGCCTGATCGTCCCTCAGCGTGTGTAGGGAGAGCCGCCTCGGCTGTCCAGCGAGCGTGCATAACCGGCGCGAGAGTTAAGTTGCAAACTCTTGCAAACTCGGCATCCCGCGCGGGAAGTTGCTGATTCTACAGCGCAAGGCCCCCGCTGGTTCGATGGGAGTATGCAAGGGTCGAAAATTTTGATTCTTCCTATCAAAATTCTTCATCTCATGGCAGAGGAAATATGTTGACGGCGAGAAGCAGTCAACCTAGAATCAAAAACCTGATGTCAAAAGGTCTCCAACTCTGCGCGATGTGCTGTTGTTGTTGTGCATGCGTATGCACTGGCGCGGGGAGGCTGCTGACCTAAGAATTCTTTCTTAATCCGGCACTCATATACCCACCGCCAGAGGAACCTGGCGGTGGGTTTTTGTTTGTGCGCAGAGCGAGCACATATGGTCAAGGAAACCAAGGCGCAAAGAGTGGAACGGCTGAAGCGGGCCTTGAACCCGTGGGAAGGCCTGGAAGAGATCCGCCGTTTCGCCCGCGAAGGATTTCAATCCATCCCTCCTGAATGGATTGGGACCTACTTCCGCTGGTGGGGCGTGTACACCCAAGGCGATGGTGCGGGCGTGACTGGCGGAAAGGGCGGGGAGGGGCGCGCGCTGGAACGGTTCATGGTCCGCATCCGGATTCCGAACGGGATGATGACTTCACGCCAGCTGCGCGCCATCGCCGACCTCACACGGCGCCACGCCAACGGAATTGCCGACCTCACTGTGCGGCAAAACATCCAGTTGCACTGGGTCACCATCGAAGCCCTTCCGGAAGTGCTGGACGGCCTTTGGCAAGTGGGCCTGAACACGACCGGGGCATGCGGCGACGTGGTGCGCAACGTGACCGGCTGCCCGGTTGCGGGCGTGGATGCCGGCGAGATCTGCGACGCGTCGCCGCTGGTGATAGGAGCCTCGCAAATGCTGGCGGGAAACTCCCAGTTCTACAACCTGCCCCGCAAATTCAAGATTTCGCTCGCGGGATGCCGCGTGTGGTGCTCGTATCCCGAGATCAACGACGTCGGCCTGACTGCGATCACGCGTGTCATCGGCGGAAAGCCGGAAGTTGGCTTCTCGCTGCGAGTGGCCGGCGGACTTTCGGCCGAACCCTATCTTGGGGCCCGGCTCAACGCCTTCGTCCGCTGGAACCAGGTTCTGCCGGTCATCCAGGGCATTGCCGAACTGTTCCGCGATTCCGAAGTCTTGCGCGAGCACCGCGAGCGGGCGCGGCTGAAGTTTCTCTTCTTGCGGCACGGCTGGACGGCCGAGCGTTTCCTCGAGGAGTTGCAGGACCGAATCGGATTTCAACTCGATCCCGCGGCCGAAGAACATCCGCCCGACGACGTCTACCGCGACCATGTCGGCATTCACGCGCAAAGGCAGCCGGGATATTCGTACGTCGGCGCAGTGGCGCTGAGCGGACGAATCACCGCGGAGCAGATGCAGTCCGCCGCCGATCTGGCTGAGCGATATGCCGGGGGCGAACTGCGCGCTACCAACATGCAGAATCTGCTGGTGGTGAACGTGCCCACGCTCAACGCCGAGTCGCTGGCGACAGAACTGGACGCGATTGGTCTGCAGGCCGGCGGTTCGGCGTTCTCGCGCGGCACCGTGGCGTGCAGCGGCACGGAATTCTGCAAGCTGGCCATCACCGAGACGAAGCAGTTTTCGCGCTGGTTGGTCGGGGAAATGGAAGATCGCCTGCCCGGTTTCGACCAGCACCTGAAATTGCACGTCACCGGCTGCCCCAACAGTTGCGGCCAGCACTGGATTGCCGACGTCGGCATCGAGGGAAAAAAGATCAAAGTTCGCGACCGCATGGTGGACGCCTACTACTTCTGCGTAGGGGGAGCGCTTGGGCTCCATCAGGCGACGGCGAGGCCGGTCGGATATCGCTGCCCTGCGACCGAAGTGCCGGATGCGCTGCAGCGGCTGATGAGCCGGTACCTGGCGGATCGCGAGCCGGGCGAGAATTTGCGGCAGTTCTTTTCCCGCCACAGCGATAGCCAGTTGCGCGAGTTCCTGGCGGGCGAGGCCGTGGACGCTGTTGCACGCGATTTACCAGTCGTGATTCAGGGCCTGGGGCGGGCGCAGCCAAATGCGGGAGGAACCGGTGACTAGCCTTTTTCCGATGTTCATGAAACTTGAAGGCCGGCAGTGCCTGGTGGTGGGTGCGGGCGCGGTTGGCGAACCGAAGATTGGCGGCTTGCTGGAGACCGGCGCTCGCATCCGCGTGGTTGCTCTCGACGCCAGCCCCGCAGTGCGGGAATGGGCGCGTGAGGGAAGAATCGTTCTCGAGTTGCGGCCCTTTGTGGCCGAAGATCTCGAGGGGACGTTTCTGGCGGTGGTGGCGACATCTTCACGCAACTTGAATGAGGACGTCTATTACGAAGCACAGCGACGTGGAGTTTTGTGCAACGTGGTGGATGTTCCGGATCTCTGCGACTTCTTCTATCCCGCAGTGGTGCGGCGCGGCGATCTGCAAATCGCGATCTCGACCGCAGGGCAGAGCCCATCGCTCGCGCAGAAAATTCGCCGGCAGCTCGAAACGCAGTTCGGCCCGGGATACGCGGCATGGGTGGCGGAACTGGGCGAGACGCGCAGGCTCGTCCTCGCCAGCGATCTCGAGAAAGCACGGAAGCTCGACCTCTTGCATTCTCTGGCCAGCCGGGAAGCCGTGGAAGCGGCGCTGGCGGGATCCGCCGAACTCGCCGCAACCGGGGAGCGCCGATGAAGGGAAAGGTCTATCTCGTGGGAGCCGGGCCGGGTGATCCAGAACTGCTGACGCTCAAAGCGTTGCGGGTGCTGTGCACGGCGGAGGCGGTACTGCACGATGACCTGGTCGCGTCAGAGATTCTGCGACTGATTCCCTCGGCGGCGCAAGTGCTCAACGTGGGCAAGCGCTGCGGCGAGAAGAAGATCGTGCAGGAGGAAATCAACTTTCTGATGGTTGCGCTCGCCGACTCCGGCCTACGCGTGGTCCGATTGAAAGGCGGCGACCCTCTGATTTTTGGCCGGGCCGGAGAGGAAATCGAGGCTCTGCGCAGAGCAGACATTCCTTACGAGATAGTGCCGGGCGTGACTTCGGCTCTGGGCGCGGCTGCAGCCGCGCAGATTCCTCTGACTCACCGCAGGGCGTCTTCGGCGCTGGTGTTGATCACGGCCCACCAGGCGCTGGGCAGTGAAGCCGCCGACTGGAACAAGTTGGCTGGCAGCGGCGCAACTCTCGTCATCTATATGCCGGGCCGGGACTACTCAGCAATCGTGGCGAAGCTCAAAGCCGCCGGAGTGAAGGACAGCACGCCCTGCGCAGTCATCTCCCGCGCCACCACGCCGGAGCAGCGAACTCATCGGACGACGCTCGCGTGCCTGGAGAACGCGCCGCGCTTGGCAGCTCCGTCCCTGCTGGTGGTGGGCGAAGTCGTGCGCCTCGCCGATCCGGTGCAATCCGGACAGGACTTCACGCTGCCGGTTCCCAGTGAACGAGGCAGTGAGCTTCTGACCGCGCTGTTTGCGGATTTCCCATCTCCCCTCGCGCACTTTACACCCAACGAGGAGCCGATCGCGTGAACTCCCACTTCAAAGATCAGATCGCGCAACTGCAGAACGCAGCCGACGGCTGGAGCCCGCAGCGCGTTCTAGCCTGGGCTTTTACGACCTTCGGGAGAAGCGTCGCCATTTCTTCGGCATTTGGCGCCGAAGGGATGGTGCTGATTGACATGGCTTCCCGTGTCCGAAAGAACTTCCGCCTTTTCACCGTGGATACCGAATTCCTTTTTCCTGAAACCTACAGCCTTATGGACCGTATCGAGGAGAAATACGGCGTCACCATTGAAAAGGTGTACTCAATGCTTTCGCCGCAGGAACAGGAGCGCGCCCACGGCACAGCGCTTTGGACGCGCGATCCCGACCGGTGCTGCCAACTGCGCAAGGTCGAGCCGTTGCGCCGCAAGCTGAGCGAGTTGAGCGCCTGGATGACGAGCATTCGCCGCGACCAGACCTCCGTGCGCGCTGTAGCGCGCAGGATTGAGTGGGACGCCAAGTTCGGTCTGGTGAAAATCAATCCGATCATGGACTGGACATCGAAGCAGGTATGGCGTTATATCCACGATCACGGCGTGCCCTACAACGAACTTCATGAGCAGGACTATCCCAGCATCGGCTGCACGCATTGCACACGCGCGGTGGGGCCGGGGGAGGATCCGCGCGCCGGTCGCTGGCCGGGGTTCGCCAAGACCGAATGTGGGCTGCATTTGATTGAGCCGGCCACGGGTTCCATCACACCAGCCGCCGAAACAAGTTCCGAGGCCGGCGACTGATATTTCCAGTCTCGCCAGAAGCGTTTTCCCAGATACCTTTTGTCTGGTACTGCAGCACTGCAAGCGAGAGCCGGTAGTCGTAACCGGCTTCCACGTTGGCGATCTGGGCCTGGGTCTGCTGCAACTGGGCCTGACTGAACTCGACAATCGAACCCAGCCCCAGCTTGTACCGTGACTGTGCCAGATTGAGAGCGAGGTTGGCTTGCTCCAGAAGTTGTTGAGTGACGCCCAGGCGGTCGCAGGCGGTTTTGGCGTTCAGCCACCTGGTGCGCACATCGCGCGCGATGCGGTCGCGGATATCCCGCAGCCTCGCCTGCATGGCCTGGCTCGAAGCGACGCCTCGTGTGCCCTTGCAGTGTAAAAGCCATTGAATACGGGGATGTCAACGTTGACTCCAACCGCGCCGTACCAATTGGAAATAATCGGATTCCGTACCGGAGTGTCTCCCACGGCGCCCAGCGCCCGGATGTGGTGGGGCGTAGCCGCCGTAAACGTCAACGGGCATATTTGGTTGGACGAGAGCCGTTTCGCCTTGGTTGCACGATCGCGAAAAATGCCGCAGGCCGTGACTAAGTTTAAGATACGCACATTGCAGGTGAAAAATTAACCTATAATGTCCCCGCCTGAAACGTGCAGGCCGGGAGCTGCCATGCGCTGGGAGGGACAACACCTCGACGGGACCCAGTACTCGATTGCTGTCATTTCCGATGATGAGAGCACTTTCCCGGAGATTCGGCATTTCCTTTCCGCCACCTTCAGCACCGTCCTGGCCACCAACGTGGAGCAGATCCAGGCGCTGCTGAATCTGCCTGAACTGGACGGCATCGTACTCGACCTGGACAGTATCGGCGACGGTGGTCAGGACGGCGTCGAGGTGCTGCAGGAACTGCGGCAAATCCGCGAAGACCTGGTTCTGGTGGCGATTACCCGCGCGAACGACCGGAGCCTGCACTTGAAGGCCAGCCAGGCCGGGGCCGACGAGTTCTTCGTGGCTCCCCTGAACCTCCAGGAATTGCAGGTTGTGCTGTCGCGGGCGATTGAGAAGCGCGGCCTGCAACGCGAAGGACGCCGCCTGCTGGAACAGGTGGAAAGCAAGTCCGCCTTCTGTGGAATGATTGGACGCAGCGCGCCCATGCAGAGGGTCTACCAGGCCATCCAGGCGGTCGCCGACAGCAATGCTTCGGTTCTGCTGCGGGGGGAAAGCGGCACGGGCAAGGAGTTGGTTGCACGGGCGATTGTGCAGTCCGGGGACCGCAGCGACAAACCTTTCATCTGCCTCAACTGCTCCGCGCTTCCCGAAAGCCTGATGGAGTCTGAGTTGTTCGGGTACGAGAAAGGCGCGTTTACTGGGGCCGATACTGCGAAAGCCGGCTTGATCGAGGCGGCCGACAGGGGGACGCTGTTTCTGGACGAGATTTCAACCCTGGACCCGAACCTGCAGGCCAAACTGCTGCGCGTGTTGCAGGAACACGCCACCCAGCGGCTGGGTGGAAGATCGGTCAAGAAGATTGACTTCCGGCTCATCGCGGCCACCAATGACGACCTGGAAGACATGGTAAACAAGGGCCGGTTTCGGGAGGACCTGTTCTACCGCATCAACGTGGTCCCGATAACCATCCCGCCGCTTCGTGAACGGGAGGGCGACTTGCCCGTGCTCCTGGACCACTTCCTTCGGGTCTATTGCGCCGCCAACAAGAAGCCGCTCAAGCAGTTACAGCCCGAGGTAATCGGAATCCTGGAGGACTACGCCTGGCCGGGAAACGTGCGGGAACTGGAAAACATCGTGCAGCGTCTGGTGGTGATGGGCGACAGCCTGATGATCGCCGCCCATCACCTGCCGCAGCAACTTCTGTACTCCAGCACGGCCAGCCAGGAGGCGATCCTGATCCCGGAGGAGGGAGTGGACTTCGATGCCGAGATGGAGCGGATTGAGATTGCGTATCTGAATGCCGCCCTGCGCCGCACAGGCGGGAAGAAATCGGCGGCGGCCGCGCTCCTGCGCGTGGATCCGCAACGCATGAAGTATCTGTGCCGGAAATTGAAGATCGAAGCGGAGCCGGGCCATCGGGAAAAAGGTTAATAATTAACCATTATGAGGTCAAAGTTTAACCGTGGTCGAGATCTTCACTCTTGGCTGCCCGGCTCTTCAGCGCTCCGAGCCTTCTAACTTGTTGATTCTGCGAGGAGCACATTCTCGGCCTGGTGGTTCTGCAGTTTGGTCATCCCCTTGCTATGTACTGTTACGACGAAGCCGATTAAGAAATCTGGCTTACGAGGAGCTTACAAAAATGTCGATCCAAAAGAAATCTCTGTTGAGCAGCCTGAACGCAACCAAGAAGGCAATCGTAGCCAGTTCGTCGGCGGCGGCCGTTTCTGTGACTCCGGGCGCGATTAAGCCGGCCAAGATGCACCCGGCCAAGATGCACCCGGCCAAGATGCACCCGGCCAAGATGCACCCGGCCAAGATGCACCCGGCCAAGATGCACCCGGCCAAGGTGCACCCGGCCAAGATGCACCCCGGCACGCACATCCAGTAATGACAGCCGGCGTTGCAAACCACTGATCCAACTGGCCGAAGGTAGATGTCAGAGGGTAGGAAGGCCGCCTGCGGGCGGCCTTACCTATTTCTACCAAAACTTGCGTCCGAAGAAATTCACGACATCCTGAGCAGCCATCCCGGCGAGGCTCCGGCGGCGGCCGTACAGACGAGCCGTTCCCGTCATCCCGGGCCGCATCGGGCCGGTCAGGTTTTCCACCAGCAACTCAAACACGTAAAACCGGGGCGGACTTTGTCCCTTGAATTTGCTCACGTTAATCAGCGCCGGGGCGATGTCAGAAGAAAGCGGTTCAATGGCGACGGTGCGCGCATCCCGCCTGCCCCACAGTCCATCCACCTGCAGACGTGCCGCAGTGTCAGGACCGAGCTTGTACATGTCAAACTCGGAAATATAGACACGGGCTCGGAGGTGGGTGAGGTCGGCGACCTCGGCCAACACGGTGCCTTCCAACACATAGCTGCCCACTTTGTCGCCAACCCGCGGAGTTGTGACCAGCCCCGAAATCGGCGCCTTTACGTCCAGATTGGTGGCTTCGGATGTGAAATCGCGAGTCTGCTGGCCTAGGCGATCCCGTTCCTGTTCGGCGGCGCCGTAGTCAGCGTAGCGAAGCAGGTCGGAATTCGCTTTGTCCCCCGCGGTTTCCAAGTCCGATCGGCTGCGTGCCAACTTGGAGGACAGAGGCTCATTGCGGAGCTGCACGATGGGCGCTCCCGCCTCGACCTGCTGACCCTCATCAGCGTAGACCCGGGTGACCGTCCCCGGCACAAGGGCCCGGACCACCGCCAGTTTCGCTGGCTCAAGCACGAATCTTCCGACCGCCGACTCATGCCAAAGCGGCAGCAGTGAGAAAATAATGCCCGCGGCGGAGACAGCAAGCTTGCGCTGCGGAGTGAACCAGGCCTGCACGCGATCTTTCTTATCCAGATAGACGAATTTCATAAAGTTCCACAGTGTGCGAAGTCGGCCCCGGAAAATCAGGTAAGCCGTACCGATTTCAAAAAGGAAACCCCAGTCGGTGCTGAAGTTGCGCGCGATATTGCCAATGAATCTGGCAAACACGTACAAGACCGAGTAGCTGTATAACCCGGAAAGAATTGCGTAAACCACAAATCCCGGACGCCGACGGGCCGGGACGTAAGGCACCTCAACGGGCAGGCGCCAGATATTCCGTTTTACCCAGGTCGAGAGGTACAGGGTGGAGGCTTCTTTCAGGTCGGGAATCCCCAAAAGGTCGCAGATGATGTAGTAGCCATCGAGCTTCATGAGGGGGTTCCAGTTAATCAGAACCACCGCGACGCCCGTAAACAGGATGATGGTGTAGGCAAAATCGTGGACCGCCGTATTGGGCGGCGTTCCCCACCAGATGGGAGTTACCAGGGCGCAGATAATGAGCTCGGACCAGACGCCCGAAACCGCGATCATCAGCCGCTCGAAACGGTTCGCCTTCACCTCACCCGCAGTCGTATCGGTGTAGAAAGCCGGGGTGAGATAGATGAGCAGGAACCCCATGGACGGAACTGGCGCTCCGTAGTGCTTGCAGGTGAGACCATGAGCACCTTCGTGGATGGACAGCAACACCAAGGCGATGATGTAGAAGGCAACAACGTCAAACCAGCTCTTGTCGGCGAAGTTATAGAATTCCAGCGTGTCCCGCCCCACTTCGCTCCAGTGCGCTATGAAGATTCCCGCCATGAGGGCAAACCCCAGCAGCGTCACCACCGTGAACCAGGGCGTATACACGAAGCTGATTTGCCGATGGAGCCAGGTCAGAAACCGGTCCGGGTTCACCGCGGGAAACTTGATTTCCGAGAGGTCGCCCCATTTTTTCTTCTTCTGCATTCGCCGCCTCTCATCGGCGGTCTTCTGCATGAGCTTGATGTTTTTTTCCTGGGGTGTGCGGTACCAGAAATTCAACGCATCGATCTCCGCAGCGAAGTCCCGAATCGTGTCCTCCGAGTAGGTAGCCCCGGTCTGGAGGGACTGGAGTTCGGCCAACTCGGCATAGGATCGCTGGCCGTCGAAAAGCTGGATCAGAGCCCAGCTTTCAGGAGGGAAGGTAAACATCGCATCCACTCCGGGTACATAAGCCCGGATGACCCGCTTGCCCTCCTCAATATGTTCCTTGAATACGATGTCTGGATGCACCCGGGGAGGGCGCTCGCTCATGAGTTTCGCGGGCAGCTCCGGGAGTGCAACGTTGAGCGCCTGGGTGATGTTCATCGCAGGTTATCAATACTCACGCTCGCGTCCATGCCGGGCCGTAACGCACCGGAAGGCCCTTCGAGTTCAACCAGGACTTCGAATGTGCTGCTGGAGGGGTCGATGACAGGGCTCACTTCCACCACCCTGGCCTTGCGTTTTTGTTCCGGAAGATCGGGAGTGGTGAGCGGCAGTTCCTGACCTTTCTTGACTTGTCCGATGTACCTCTCCGGCAAGGTAAACCGCATTTTCAGCGGCCCCTCGCCGGTGATCCAGAACAGCCGGTCGCCCTTGGCGACCTGTTGTCCGTCGCGCACATAGCGGCGAGCTACGACTCCTGGAAAGGGAGCCCGGATCGAGGTCTTTTCCAGTTCCAGTTCGAGAGAATGCTGGGTTTCCCTGGCATTGATCAACAACTGCTCCGCTCTCTGGACGTCCCACTGCTCCTCTTCCGCCTTGTACTTTGTGTGTTCGAATTGCTCGAGGGAAATCAAATGGGCGTCCCACATCTTCTGGGCCCGCTCGTAGTCATACTGCAAAACCTTGGCTTCCGCCTGCCAGCTCTTGAGATCGTCCTCGGTGCCGCGCGTCTTGGCCCGAGCGGCCCCCAGGTCCGCCGCAAGCTGCCGGTTCTCGACTTGCGCCAGCACATCGCCGGCGTTCACGTGGGACCCTACATCGGTCAGCAGCTTTTCGATCACGCCCTCGCGCTGCGCCAGCACGTCAAGCTGATGTTCCACAATCAACGGACCGGAGACGGCGAAGGCGCTATCGCCCTTCGGATCGCTGTTTGTCGCCGCCGGCGTTGGGTTGGCCGAAGGGGACGAGGGAGCAGCCGCCACAGTCCCAGGGCTTTTTCCGGAACAGGCCGCCGCCGCAAGCAAGGAGAGCAGCAGCACGGTCAGAGCCAGACGGTTCGGTTTTCGATGTAGCATTTTCTTCACACTCCAAACCACGACCAGACTCTCGAGTAGAGCCACAACAAAGGTCCGCGGAACAATACATAACCCGCTGGATACCATCCGATGCGTACTTTCCCGCGTCCTTCCATGCCCGCTCGAATGGCTCCGTCGGGGTTGGCCACTGCCACGCGTGCGAAGAACACGCGGGAATCCCCTACCACGGTTCCCTTGGGACTGACGATGATCACGTCACCGCGGAAGATTCGTGTGGGGAAGCTGTTGAGCTTGACGGAGGCCTGCGAGCCTGCAAGTACCAAGGCGGCATCGGCATCGGAGATGGCTACATCCACGACGGCGCGCGATGTGTCAACCACGTCCGCGAAGCTGTCTCCGTGTTGCAACCGTCTCCCCACCATGTTTTCCACGTGCGGCGTGGCCACGATGCCGTCAATGGGCGAGCGCAATCGCATCCTTTCCAATAGTTCCTGATCGCGCGTCACCTCGGACTTCCAATAGTCAGCCTGAACGCGCTGCATACCGGCCTCAGTGCCGTCACCGGATGCCAGCGCTCGATTCATCTGCAGCAGCACGGTTTGGTACTTGGCTGCAGCTTGCGCCAGGGCGGCGCGGGCATCCCAATCTGCGAGTTCGGCAATCACCTGGCCGGGGACCACATGCTCGCCCTCACGAACGTACACTTTACTGACTACCCCCTCGATTTCGGGCTGTATTTGCGCCGAGTGCACCGGGGCCGCGAGCGCGTCTCCGTCCACACGCAGGGGCCAGGGGAAGCCCACAAGAAAGATCAGGACGGCGGCGGCGGCAACCACCATCAGGGTGCGCCGCCTCTTCTCCATGGCCATGAACCTGCGCTTGCGTTCCATCACCGGTTCCAGCACGGAGATAAACGGCACTTCCTTGTACATCTGCGCGTTGCGCAGGGCCACGGTGGCCTGGCCCGCCAGCACCTCAAGGATTTCCAGGTGCGCGGGTGACAGAAAGTCTGGATCGGAGCTTTCAAGGCTCAGCACGCCGACTCGCCCGGTATCGTCCCTGAGCGGGATCGAGTAAAAGGCGCGCAGTCCCGTTTCCTGGAAGTACTTGTGAAACTTGGCGCGAGTCTCCTCGCGCGGGTTGTCAATCTCGTCGCCATGCTGCCGTACATGCACCGGTCCTTCCGACAGCAGAGCCCACTTCAAGATCTCGTTCAGGGGCGCGAACTCAGGAGCATCGGGGTCCACCTGGGTTAACCCTGTTACCGCGCACAGGCGGAATTTTCCGCGCTGCTCGAGCCCGATCCCGGCCCGTTCGTAAGGAATCACCGCCTGGGGCGCATTCACGATGGTCTGCAGCACCCGCTCCAGGTTGAGCGTTGACGTGATCTCGTGACTCACCGTGACCAGCGTTTCCAGAATCTCGACTTTGCGTTCCGCCGCCAGCAAGCTCGCGTTGTGCAATGCGATGGCGGCCGATTCCGCAAGCCGGCTCAGGGTAAACAGGTCGTCGTCGTCGAAAGGAGTGCCATCGAGCTTGTTGGCCGCCTCGATCACGCCCACCAGCGACTCCTGATCCAGGATCGGAGCCACCACGAGCGACACCACCCCGCCTTCCGCGATGCCCTGGTTGCGCCGGACCAGCCGGTCGTCGTCGGGCTGAGCGATCAGCACCGGTTCCCCGTCGTCCGACACATCTCCGGGCACGCCTTCTCCCGGTTTCTGCGATGCTCCTTCTGCCACCGTCAGGTCTTCACCAGACTGGTGCATCAGGCGCAAGCTTTCGTCCGGCTCCAGCAGCCACAGGTTGACGGCTTCGCACTCCAGCATCTCGCGCACCTTGGAACCGATGATGGGCAGCAACTGGTTCATCTCCAGCGTCGAGCTGAAGACTTTTTCAATGTCGTAGAGCTGGGTGAGCCGGGTGATGGAGGTGAGAGTGTTGTGGTGCTCGTCCTGGTAGTTCTGCGCCGCATACAGAGCTGCGCTAGCCACTTCGCCCACGGGGCCCAGGGCATTCAGTTGCGCTTCATTGAGCTTGTTCTCGAAGCTGAGTACTTCAATTGCTCCGATCAGCTCCTCGCCCTGGGTCAGAGGCAGGCAGGAAAGGGAAAGCAGAGTGCGGCGGACGTTGACATGGGCATATTCCTCGCGGTTGAGGGTGTTGCCTTCAAAAAGCAGAGGTTTCAGTTCACGCGCCAGGATTCCAAGGGTGCCCGTCTCTAGCGGGATCGCAGCCTCGGGCACGGCGCCTTCACCTGCCGTTGCCAGCACGGTCCAAACATCGCCGTCTGCCAGGGACGAGATTTCATAAATGTTGACGGCACTGCCGGGAAGCGCGTCGGCGATGGCCTGTGCGGTGATTCGGGCGCGCGGAGGAACCTCGTTTTCCTCCAGCAGGCGAGCCGATAATGCGGCAATATCGAGAGCGAGCCCTGAGCTCTGAATCGGCATTTTGAAGTGGCCTTAAAGAGTGACCGCTCTTTAGTCTTGCGAGCCGCGGGGAGCGTTTGCCATTTGCAAATTCGCGGAGCTTCTTCTAAGTTGGAACGGCACTCTAACAGACGACTTGGCGAGTGTCAACCCGCGCCAGCCCTGGTCGAGCTGCAACGGCGAAGTCTGCGACTCACCGTCACCCGCAGGAAGGGGAAACCAGGTGGATATCGAAGTTCGCAGTCAATCTGATGTGAAAGTGATCAAACTCCACGGCCGGCTCAATCTTGGCGAGGCCGTGGACAAGATGCGCCAGGCCTTCGACGACTTGACGAACGCCGGCGCAACCCACTTTGTCGTGGACCTCGCCGATGTGGCCATGATCGACTCCAGCGGCATCGGCTTGCTGGTCCGTTGCCTCACAGCTGCCAAGCAGAGAGGCGGTTCACTCAAACTGCTGAAGCCGTCCAAGTTTGCTCTTCAGACACTGAGGATGATCGGATTGCTCGGTCTATTCGAAGTCTTCGACGACCAGGAGCAGGCGGTGGCCTCCTTCAGCTAGCCCTTGGCGCGCAGAGTCGACTTTTCCCTCTTCTCTCTAAGCCGCGCTGGTGATCGGCCGCTCGGCCAAGTCCTTTCCCGTGGGCCGGCGCGTAATGAGCGGCAATATTAGCGACAAGACCAGCACTCCATCCATGATGGAAAGCGCAGTCGTATATTGGCCGGTGCGCTCGCGCACGCGAGCAATCATGATCGGCGTGACCACTCCCCCCACGCCCCATGCCAGCAGGATCCATCCGTAGATTCCGCCCATGAACTTCGGCCCAAAATAATCGGCGGTGAACGACGGCATGGTGCCGAAGCCGCCTCCGTAACACAAATAAATGGCAGCGAAGGCCGCAAACAGCGCCGTCTCGGTGCCGATCCTGGGTAGCAGGAAGAATATCCCCGCTTGAATCAGATAGAGGAGCAAATAGACGCGGGCACGGCCGATGTAGTCCGATGCCCACGCCCAGAAGAATCGCCCAGCAGCGTTGAAGATCCCGAGCAGACCCACCATGGTGCCAGCCGTTACCGCCGTCAGGTGCGCCTGCTGCTGGGCGATAGGCGAAGCCTGACTGATAATCATGATGCCCGCTGAAACGTTCAGGAACAGCATCAGCCATAACAGCCAGAACTGCCGCGTGCCCATGGCTTCTTTCACCGTGTAATCGTAGGTGCCGGCGGCCCTCGCGACGGCCGTTTTCGGCACCCAGCCCTCCGGCTTCCATCCTGCGGGCGGGTTGGCGTAAAACTGCGCCGCCAGCACCACCGCGATGAGGTAGCAGATTCCGAACGTGAGAAACGTGGTCGGCACTCCGGCGGAAACGATCTGGCGGGCCGCGATCGGTCCCATCAACAGAGCGCCGGCGCCGTAGCCGGTCACCGCCAATCCGGTCATCACTCCGCGTTTGTCTGGAAACCACTTCGTGATGGTCGCCACCGGGCAGATGTAGCCCATGCCTCCCCCTGTCCCGGCCAGCACGCCATACGAGAGATAGAGCAGCGGAAGCGAGTGACTGGACGCTGCGAAGCTGGCCAGACTGTAGCCCACTCCGTACACCACTCCCGCGACCGTGGCCACTTTTCGCGGACCGGCCCGGTCAAGCCACAGCCCGCCAATGACCGTCCCCACGCCGATAAAGAAAACGTTGATGGTAAACGACAACGACACCTGCGTGAGTGTCCAGTGCTCGGTGTTCACCAGCGGTTTGACGAACACGCTCCAGGCATACACTGCCCCCAGGCAAATCTGCATGACCACCGCCGCTACCGCAATCCCCCACCGATTCGGCAGATGTTCCGATGCCATGGTTGTTCTCCTTTTTGGGCGGCCGACGAACCGGCTGCCGTGTCACTGCGTGTTGCGAGACACCCCCACTTCCACCGCGGCTGGAGCAGGCGCCAGCCGCTCTTCTCTGGAATAGATAAGAAACCGCCGCGCGCGCAGGAAGCCGACCAGCGTGAGCCCAAGTTGGCGCGCCAGGCGCACCGCCAGGCCCGACGGGGCCGAGACCGAGGCCACCAGCGGAATCCCCGCGACCAGCGCCTTCTGGATGATCTCGAATCCACCGCGTCCGCTCACCATGAGCACGCACTGCGAGAGCGGCAGACGTGCCTCCAACAGCGCCCAGCCTACGACTTTGTCCACGGCGTTGTGGCGTCCCACGTCTTCGCGCACCACAATGAGTTCTCCATCCGCGCTGAACAGACCCGCTGCGTGCAGACCGCCCGTTCTTCCAAAAATTGTCTGGGCGGCGCGCAGTTTGTCCGGCAAGCTGCAGAGTATTTCCGGATGCAGACGGAACTCGGGATTGGGCGGCAGAATGCCGCGCACGCGGATGGCGTCAATGGAGGACTTGCCGCAGATTCCGCAGCTCGAGGCCGCAAAGAAGTTGCGCCGCATGCGCTCGGGCTCGAACTCCGCCCCGGACAGCTCCACATGCACGCGATTGCCGGCGGCAGCCGGTTCTTTAGCTGGCTCCTGTTTGGCCGGCCCTGCTTCGAGCGAAGCGATCTGCTCCCGCCGCTGAATCAGGCCTTCGGTGAACAAGAATCCCGCAGCGAGTTCCAAGTCATGCCCGGGAGTTCGCATGGTGACAGTCAGCGGCGCGCCGCCCACGCGGATCTCCAACGGCTCCTCGGCGACCAGGTAGTCGTGGAAGCGGCGGAGTTCGCCCTCCTGCCATTCCGAGACCTGCGTCAGGTCTATGCTGCGCGAGCGTTTGACCACGTTCCTCCTAGTCGGCCGCGGTCACCTTGCCCACAGGTGTCGGTTCCGACAAACACACTGCTCCCACGACCTCGACCACAGCGTTGTAGTCGGGGACGCCGCTCGGGTCCAGCCGCCCCGCTGGAATGAGGACGTTCGCCTCGGGCCAGTGCGCCTGGAGGCACCCGCTCTTGATGCGATCAATGCGTACGCGTCCGCGGAGTTCGCCGTGCTCATTGCGCAGGGTGATGGCATCGCTCTGGCGCAGCCCGAGCCGCCCGGCGTCTTCGGCCGACATGAGGATGTCGTCGCGGCGAGCGCCGGTCAGCGGATCGCTGTCGCTGAGCACGATGCTGTTGAACTGCTTGCCCCGGCGCGTGGCCAGGTAGAATCGGCCCTCGGGGATCTGCTCCTCCGGCAGGTTGACGGGGCTGAAGTGGCCTTTGCCGTCGGGCGTGAGGAACCGGTCCTCCAGCAAGCGCCGCCCGCCGTACTGGAAGCTGTCACCCTTCTTGCGCATCTCGGCGATGCCTTTATAGGTGGGGCAGACTCGCTCAATCTCGTTGCGGATGTCCTGTGTGTCGTTCCACGGGAAAATCACGGCAGCACGCGCAGCATCAAGCTTGCGGGCCACCAGCACGGGAATTTCCCATTCGTCCATGGCTTCGCCCGGACGCGGGCCGGGGATCTCCGGACTATAGATGATGCGCCGTTCCGTGCTGGTCTCGGTCCCGCCTCCGCGCTGCTCGTAACGGGTGCGCGAGGGCAGCAGAACGACGGTGTCGGCGGGCTCGACGAACATCGTGCGATTGACCACGATGTCCTGGTGAATGCGCAGCTTGATTTTGCCCAGCCCGCGCTCCACCAGTTCGGGCTCCGGCAGCGTCTGCTTGAAGTTGCCGCCGGACTGCCAAAGGGCGTCGATTTCCCCGTGCTCCGCGGCCAGGATCATGTGGGCCGCGCTTAAGCCCTTCCATGTTGGCGGCTCGAATCCCCACACGTCGTTAGAGGCAAATTTCCGGGCGTTGTCATCGTTAACCGGGAAGCCCATCAAATACCCGGTGGGCAGGCCACCCATCTCAGCGCCGCCCTGCACGCCGCTGTGGCCGCGGATCGGCATCAGGCCGGTGTGCGGACGGCCCACATTACCCTTGGCGAGCTGCAGGTTCACGATGGCGCGCACGTTGTCGGTGCCATAGGCGTGCTGAGTGATCCCCATACTCCAGGTGACGATCGCGTGCCGCGCCTTGCCGAAGGCCTCGGCAAAACGAAACATCTCCGTGCGCGTCTGCCCGGCGCTGCGTTCCAGTGCTTCCCAGGAGAGGCTCTTCACCTTGGCCTCGGTGTCCGCCCAGCCCACGGTCCGTGCATTGATGAAGGGGCAGTCCAGCCAGTCGTTCTCGATCAGGTGCTTGAGCACGCCGTGGAAGAAAGCGATGTCACCGCCCGGGTGGATTTGAAATACATCATCGGCCAGCTTGGTGCCGAATAGAGCGCTCTCCACCACCGAGGGCACCCAATAGCGATCGAGCCCCGGTTCGATGTAGGGATTAACGACAAAGATTTTCGTTCCGGCTTTCTTGGCGTAGTGCAAATACTTGGTCGCGACCGGCTGGTTGTTCGCCAGATTCGTGCCGACCAGCACCACCAGGTCGGCGCCCACCCAGTCGGAATACGAGCAGGTGGTGGCGGCGCAACCGATGGTCGCGCTCAGGGCTGCGGTCGAAGGAGCGTGGCAGATGCGAGCGCTGGTGTCCACGTGGTTGGTGCCAATAAAGCGCGCCACCTTCTGGTGCGCGTAGTAGGCTTCGTTGGTCAGGCCGCGGGAAGTCATGTACCAGGCCAAGCGCTTGGGATCAATGATGCGCAATCCCTCGGCGATCATGCCGATGGCTTCGTCCCAGGAGATGCGGCGGAAGCCCTTCTCCCCTTTGCGCCGGACCATCGGCACTGGCAGGCGGCCCAGCTTGCGCAAACGCTTTTCGCTATAGTTGCGAAGAGGCCCGACGTCTTCGAGCAGGCGGTAGTCCATCGCCGGGGCGGTGTTGAAGCGCAGCAACTGCAGGCGGATGTTGCACAAATGGACGCCCTTCATAGTCCAGTCGTAAAGGCCGGTAGTGCCGAGCGAGCAACCATCGCAGCAGCCGTCGCGCAGGATGCGCCAGGCATAGTCAAGCTGGTCGCGGTTCTCCCACATGGCCTGCAGGATGTCGTGGTAGGCGTTGGGATGTTGCTGGTTGGCGCCGTAGGGAACCAGGCTGACCCACTGCTTCGGGTTCCAACCCTTGGACTTGGATTCCGCTGGCACATCAGGATGGAAACCCATTGAGCCAGAATCTCCTTTTTCGCCCCAAGAACGGCAAACAGTATATATCCGGTTCTCTTCGAGTGTGCGAAAAGACTTCTTCTGCCCAAATAGCAAGATCGCCCGCATTTGACAACCCGGAATTTGACAACCCGGAGGATCGGGCCTGGAGCGCTCGGGGAGTATCAGCGCTGCCAACGCAAACTCGAACGACTTTCCGTTGTCTCGCAAAAGCGCCCGTCTCCCTAGCTCCCAACGTCTGGCGGGGCGACAATCCACCCTCCGAAGTCTTACACTCTTGCTAGTGACCCAGTTTGCCGCTGAACTTTGACACGCTGAACCGGGACGCGGATTCAGCCCAAGAGCGAGCTTGCCAACTGGCCATACGGAGTAGACTAAGTGGCTAGTTGACAGGAACTTTGATCAGCGGACACACTGTATCGCTCGAAGTTTGCGACTGGGCTTGGAATGGCGACAACCACCACAAAACCGAGCCTCGCAAGTAGAGCCTCGTTTGCCGGGCCTAGTGTGCGAGCCTGGCCCGTGGCGCCGGAAGGCGCTTCGGGCGTCCCTGCGGATCGGCCCGCGCCGGATCCTTCCAATCAAGAATCGTCCCCGCTGGACGCGCTGCAGGCGCTGCTGGCGTTTTCCGTGCTGCATGAGCAGGTGCGCCGCAGAAAGGCTTTGGAAGCTGGCCACAACCGCTTCAACGCCGGAGTCCAGACCGCAGAGTTCGACGAGGGCGAGCAGTTCGTTCTGGATGAAGTGCTGCAGTTGGTGGCCGAGCGCGCCTTAGCCATTACCGGCGCCGACGGCCTGGCGATCGCGCTGGCCGAAGACGACGAGATCGTACTGCGGGCGGCGGCAGGCACGGTGCGGCCGGACGTGGGCGCCCGCATTGACCGCGACTCGGCCTTTTCCGGCGCCTGCTTTCGCACGGCGCAGATCGTCAACTGCGACGACACCGAAACCGATCCGCGGGTCAACTTGCACGCCTGCCAGCAACTGGGGGCGCGGGCCATGGTGGCGGTGCCGCTATTCGGGCGGCGGCGGGTCATTGGAGTGCTCGAGGCGTTCTCCAGCTGGCCTTTCGCATTCAGTAACAGCGACATCCAGAATTTGAATCTGCTGGCTGAATTGGTGGTGGGCGCGCTGCGTCCGGAAGATGAAAACAGCTTTGCTGCGTCAGCGCAGATCGCGGCGACGAAGCTGGAATCGGGTCAGCCTGCACCCACGGCCATGCCCGCGGCGGAAGTTGCCGCAGCAGTCGAGCCTCCACAGACAATCCACTCTGAGCCGGCGGCCGTGGCCCTCGATGCAGAGCCCGAAGAAGCCGAATTTGTCCCCGCGATTCCGCACGACTTCGCAACGGACACAGCAGAGCATCTGGAGTCCGAGGAGCCGTTTCAGAACGCAATTCCCGCCGGACTCGAGCCGGCACACAAAGCTCCCCTTCGCGCCACTCGGCGCCGGCGCTTGTTGTCCGCACTCCTGCTGCTCGTAGTTGTCGCCGGTGCGGCAGCAATCTGGTGGAAGATGCACAACGGGCAGCAAAGCGGCACGACCGCGCCTTCTCAGGTTGCTCAGAAATCCTCGGTCCCCGGCGTGGAGACGAAAGCGGCGGCTGCTTCTCCGTCGGTGGCCTCAACTCAGGCGAAGAGCGGCGCCCCTCGCGCGACCCGCAGTCCTGACGCGCTCCATGCAAGCGCCACGCTTACCGACTTGTCGAAGTTTCCGCAGGTCACCGGAATCGAGCATTCGTCGGCGCCGGATTCGACAACTGTGGTCGTTGACCTGGAAGGTCAAGTGCAATATGAGGAGCATCAACTCGCCGCACCTGATCGCGTGTACTTCGATCTTCACGATACGCAGCTAGCTCCCGGTCTGGCAGGCAAATCAATTACGGTCGGAGACTCCCTGCTCAGGCGCATCCGCGTTGCTCAGCCGGTGGCCGGCGTGACCCGCGTCGTACTGGAAACGGCGCGTGGTGTAACCCTGTCCCCGCTGCGTGTGAACCTGGAACTCAATCCGTATCGGCTGGTGATTGAGATGCGCAAGGCGGGCGCAGAAAACAAGGGCACGGGCCCCCCGATCCCCGCTGCAGAGGTGGAGAGAAACAAACTGGCAATTGAAGTCCCGCCTCCGGCGCAACCGGATCTGCAACGGCGAGCGCCGATGGCGAAGATGCGCATCGTGGTGGATGCCGGACACGGCGGCTGGGACCTGGGCACAGTAGGCCGCGGCGGATTGATCGAAAAAGAGGTTGTGCTTGAGATCGCACAGCGGGTGGGCAGGCTGCTCGAAAGTCGCCTGGGCGCAAATGTGATCCTCACGCGCACCGGCGACAACTACATCCCGCTCGCCGAACGGGCCGAGATCGCCAACCAGGCGCAGGCCGATCTGTTCATTTCCGTGCACGCCAACTACAGTGACCTGGCATCGGCCCGCGGAGTTGAAACCTACTACGCCAGTTCCTTGGCCGCTCCCGCCTCGAAAGACCACGCGGACCGTTCCAATTCCTCGCGGGCCAAGGCCCGGGCGGCGTCGCTTTCGCCGGCAGACTTAGAGGAGCGCATCAAGCAGTCAAGGCGGTTAGCGGCCAGCGTACAGCGCGCGCTGTATGCGAGCCTTTCCGCGCAGAGTCCCGGCTTGCCGGACCGCGGCATCAAGCCGGCGGGATTCGAGGTGCTGACGGAAAGCGCCATGCCGGGGATCGTGGCCGAAGTTTCCTTCGTCAGCAGTCCCACCGACGAGCGCAAGCTGCGTGTGGACAGTTACCGCGAACAGATCGCTGAAGCCTTGTTCCAGGGCATCGCACAGTACGCCGCCGCTTCCCGCGAGGTGAAAGTCGCGAGCGCGGGGCGGTAGGCTTATCCTAGACGTCGTCCCTGAAACAGCAAAGCGACCAGCCTCCGGGGCAATACCTAGACCCGGAGCGCCAATCGGCACCCTCCCGAGGCAAGATCCACCAAAACTACTCTAATCCCAAAGGCGCCCACGGCCCGGGAGGCGGGCCGATCTCTGCTCCCGCGTCTCCCGTTCCGCAGGTGCAGACACCCTTGCCGCTGCCGTCCAGTTGGATGGCATGGCATTCACGCTCGAGCCGGTAAACTTCCGGGGTACTCAGAGTGGCATCCTGCGATTCCGTCTCCGTAAGGATGTTGTTGTTCTGCAGGTGAGTAGCCCAGCTACGAATCCCGGCCGTCGGAGTGATGCTGGCGGGATACGTCGGGCACGAAGTGCCCGTCGTTGTGGTCGAGACAATCTTGATCGCCCCGGTGTAGATGATCGCGCCGAGAAGCGGATTCCCGAGCAGATCCTTGTTCACCGAAAGGGTTCGCAGGCCATCCGGAGTCATGTAGCAGCTGCAGCACTCCGACATTTCCTGGTCCGCGGAAAACACATAAATGGCGGCGCAGAGATTGCCGCCTGATGTGCCGGGGTTGGTCAGGTGCACGGTCTCATCAATGGCGTTGTTGGAGTTCGAGAAGTAGTCCACCTTCAAAGTGTCAGCGGGCGGACCATTCTGCGCCGCAGCGTACGCGGCGCAAAGTGCCAGAGCCAGCGCACAAACCACATATATTCCTCGACGCATATGCTCCTCCTGGAGATTACGCCGTCAGACGCGGGAAGTTTTATCGGATTCCTCGGCTAATCGCCGACTCAATTGTAAATGCCTGTGCAAGTACCCAGATGGACTAACCCATCTGTGGCGAAGCCGGAACGCCTTCTGGGTGTCTGATCCACGCCCGCGGACTTGTGCAAAAAGTCTGGTTCTGAGTGATCACTGCACTCGCGGCGAGTGTATATCCAGGTAGTAGCCCTTCGAGTTGGGATCGAAAAGCAGACGCCAGTACGGGTGCGTACGGACCTCCGCCAGGCTTTGTAGCAGCAGGTCACGAGCCGCTACTGCGTTTCCGCCCACTTTGACATTAGTGTGATCCAGCAGGCTTCGGGGGGTGACGCCGACGGTGACCTGGATATGAGTGTGGTTCGAGATCTCCTGACAAATCAGATTCAGCGTTTCGGTGATGGTTCTGTCTTCGGCCGGGACGGTAATGGGGAGGTCGAAAACCGCCTGCTGTGGGGAGATGTGCCCCTTGTCATCAGTAGCCGCCGTGCCGACCAGGTAGAAAGTGCCTTGGGCTGTCTTTTTCACTTCAAATCGCCCGGGATTCTTGCTGTGGTTGTAGGAGTCCACCATCGAGCGCAGCGTTTTCTCTTCGTCCGGCGCAGCCGCGGAAAAATCCGCGCTGAAGCTTCCCCCACTGGGAAGCTGCATCTGGGTGTCGCCCGCGCCGGTCACGGTGACGATATCCTGCTGCGAAGTGAATTGCGGGTCCTCGTAGCTCACGATCCACTTGTATTTCACCTGAAGGGCGTCCAGGATTTGCGCCAGCGGCCGGGGGCTGTTTGCCGTGATGTGAACCATCCCGGCAGCCTCAGAAACTGTAGCCTGTCGCAAATAGGGCGAAGGCGTAGGAGTTGTGGGGGGAACTGGAGCAGCAGGAGCAGCTGGCGCAGCAGGTGCCGTGGGCGTCGTTTGCGAAAACGCCTGGAACACGACCAAAACACTGAACAGCATTGCACGGCGGATGTGGCTCATACGCGGATGATCTCTCCCTGGTGGAGTATGAGATATTGGGCGGCGCGGGGGGACTCACGGAGCGTTCCACCGGCTAAATTTCTCACCTTCTCATTCTAGCATTGATCGGCCGGAGTTGATTTGGCGCCAAACGGTTCGCACGCGGCGTAGCCGTGCCGGTCAGACGAACGGCCGGCAGTATCGGGCGCAGGCGATTCGGGCGGGGACGGATGCGCGTCGCAGACTAGATCACTCTGACTAAACCTTTCTCGTTAGGCGCTTCTCGCTAGAACATCTCACTAAACCAAGCGAATTAGTTCCTTTGGAGTTTTGCGTTCGTCAGCCTTGCGGCGTATAAGGCTTGGCAAAAGCGACGAGACCCGGCCCAGTGGAGATGCTTCCTATGAATATTCAACAGGCTCCGGCGGGGATTACCGACGAAGAGTGGATCGCAAAGTACCGAGCTGCGATTGATGCCGTGCCGATTGAACAATCACGATGGGTGAAGCTTCGAGCGCTGTTGGATGATGCTTGCCGAGTTGTGTTTGCGAATGTGACCAGGGCCATCAACAAGTGGAAGCATCCAATGTCGCTGAGGAGGGCCGTGCTCGATGCCAAAGTGGTCTCGGCACAACCCCGGCTGAGCACCATTTCACGAGAAGAAGCCGACGGCGTGTTTGGCCGGTGAAAAAACTTTTGGAAAGAGTGGCTGACGTGGAAGGCTCCGCGGCTTTCCTCGTAAGCTATTAATCTGGAAGTGTTTAATCGAATTAAGCAGTGCGGAATAGCCGCCGTGTCTAGCCTAAATGGGCTAGCCCATTCGGCTATTTGCAGGAAATCCTCGCATTTTTGTCGTTGACATCAGCAGCTTCTGTGGCAGAATACCTTCTGATCGTTGTACTTCCTCCCCCGGAAGACGCTGCTTTCTGTCCTTACCCCCAGGAAGGTACTAAATCTGCTGCAACCAAGGTTTAACTGAAGAGACTTGCTCCGTAGCGACCAGGAAGCGCTGAGAGCAGCGTTTGGCTATTCGTCGCTTCGAGGTAACGAGGGACTCCCGCTGGCGGGCCCCGAAAGTCAGGCAATTTGGTCTGAAGGCAGCTGCAACGATCACGAGCAGTAGCCTGAAAGGGGAACTAAGTGCACACTGCTCCAACCCGCCCCGGTCTGATCGTAGTGGATAACGGTCTGGGCGTAGTCGCCTACAACGGGGAAGCGCTGAAGATTCTCACGTATCCGGATCAGCCGGACAAGATCCGGCACTTGGACTCGTGGCTGTCCAACAAGATCCGTTCTGAACTCGTGGGGCGGATGTCGCCGCCTAGTTTTGTCGAAGCTTTCCGCTCGTCCAAGCGGTTGTACCTTTGTCGTTCGTTCCCCGTGGATGCCAAGGGACACCAGGGCAATGGTTCTGCTTCTGCGGCGGGGTTCCTGATCGTCATGCTGGAGCGGAAGAGCAACGAAACCTTGAAAATTTCCGAGATTTCCGAGCGCTTCGGTCTGACCGCGCGGGAGCAGGAAACGGTCCAGTACCTGCTGGAGGGGCTCACCAGCAAAGAGATCGCCCAGCGCATGAAGATCAGCCCGAATACGGTCAAAGCGTTCCTGAGGCTGGTGATGGTCAAGATGAACGTCTCGACCCGCTCCGGGATCATTGGTCGGATCGTCGGCCCAGGGACGTGACTAAGTCCCAGCGCGGCATTGGTTTAGTGATATCGGGTTAGTACATCTGGGGACTTGTCCCTTGCGCAGCAGAGACTAGATTAAGGTACGCGCCTTATAAGCTAAGCGTATCCTCCCCCCGGGCTTAGCGGCGCAACTCTGCAAGGAGGACAATCAATGCGTCGGACAACTACGCTTGTAGTGTGTTCGTTGGCTATGGCCCTCTGTGCTGGATCAGCGTTCGCTGGTACAACAACGCCCCCGGCAGATACCCTGAAGGTCGAATATTTCGCCAACGCAAACACTGCCGGTGCTCCGGATGCAACCGTGCGAATGACCAATCCTGGCACGGCGCCCGCAAATGTTTGTGCGGATATTTTCGTGTTTGATCCCAATCAGGAACTTTCCGAGTGCTGCAGCTGCTTCCTTTCACCGGACGGACTGCGTACACTCTCGGTAAACACGGATCTGACAGCCAATCCGCTGACCGGAGTGACTCTCAACACGGGGGTGATCAAGATCGTTTCGGCTAAACTGTCGAACGGGTACTGCCCGCTCCCCACCATCATTAACTCCACGCCGGCGCTTCGCGCGTGGGCAACCCACATCCAGGACAGCACTTTCGCGATTACCGAGACAGCGGCGCAGGATGCCACTCTCAGCAGCGGCGAAGTGGGACGACTGGTGCAAGAGTGCCAGGCCATTAACCTGGATGGCAGCGGACATGGCATTTGCAGCTGCGGTACAGGAGACTGAGACTGAGGACACCTATGAAAAAAATCATGATTGTTGTGGTGTGCACTCTGGCTTTGGCTCTCTGCACCGCGAACGTGTTTGCTCAAGACACGCTCAAAGAGGATTATTTTGCCAATGCCAACACAGCCGGCGCTCCCGACGCAACCTTGCGCCTGAGCAACCCGGGCACATATGCTAACGGCAACATTTGCGCGAGCATTTTTGTGTTTGATCCAAACCAGGAACTGAGCGAGTGCTGCAGTTGCTTGCTCACCCCCGATGGTCTCCGGACCCTCTCGGTGGATAAAGATGTCACTGGCAACCCGCTCACTGGTGTGGTCCTGGCGACCGGCAAGATTGCGATCGTCTCAACCGTTCCGGTGAACAACGTTTGCCCGCTTCCTACTGCGGTGTACCCGGCGGCCGCTATCCGGTCCTGGGCTACCCACATACAAAACAGCAATTTCACCGTGACTGAGACGGCCTCCCAGGATGCCACTCTCAGCTCCGGCGAGATTACCAGACTCGGCAAGCAGTGCTACGCCCTGAGTCTGATCGGAAGCGGCAAGGGCATCTGCGGTTGCGGTAGTGGTGATTAGTTGTTGAAGTATGTTGTAGAACGGAAGATTGAATGCTTGCCCGGCAACGGGCCTGCACTCGAAGCAGAACTCGCCAGGCAGTAAGTCACTGTCTGGCGAGGCCTGTAAAATACAAAAAGCTGTACTAATCTTGAGACGGGGGATCTCATGTCGGTTGCAAAACAGTTGTTTAGATTTACATTGGGTGCCGCACTTTTGTGGACGGGCGCCGGAACGATGTTTGCCCAAAATGACCCAGCGGTAGTGGCCGAAGTCGGTGGCGTCAAAGTCACCATGGCAGAGCTGGAAAAGGAAGAATCGGCCAAGCTTCTGGCCGCTCATTACACCTACTATCAAGCCGAAACCAAAGCTCTCGAGGATCTCGTAGACAAGAGATTGATCGAGCAAAAAGCCAAAAGCGAGCACCTCACAGTAGATCAACTCATGGATCGCGACATTAAGTCGAAGGTTACCGATCCGACCGAAGACCAGATGAAGGTGTACTACGAGGGCCTCGAAACCGAGCAGCCTTACGAGCAGGTGCGCCAAAAGATTCTGGACAAGATTCGCGAATTGCGCACCAACAAAATCAAAGCCGATTACGTCAGAGAGCTGCGGGCTCACACCACGGTTTACATTGCGCTCGCCCCCCCGCGCGCCGAAGTGGAAACCGCCGGTTCCATGACTCTCGGTTCCAATTCCGCTCAGGTCACACTGGTGGAATTTGCGGACTACGAGTGCCCGTATTGCCAGAAAGTCGCCGCCGATCTGAAGAAGATAAAGGATGATTTCGGCGATAAGGTCTCGCTTACCTACAAGGACTTCCCTCTGCCCATGCACTCGCGTGCGGAAAAGGCAGCGGAAGCGGCTCGCTGCGCCAACAAGCAGAACCGGTTCTGGGAATTTCATGACGAAATTTTCCACAGCAAGGAACTGGACCTCGACCAGCTCAAGGCTCAGGCTCGGGCTCTGAATCTGGATGTGGCGCAGTTTGACAAGTGCCTGGACACCGGCGAGACGGCCTCGGCGGTGGACAAGGATCGCAAGGAAGGCACGCGCTTGGGCATCACCGGCACGCCTGCCTTTTTCGTCAACGGCCACTACCTGAGCGGAGCTCTGGACTATGCCGCTCTGCGCAAGGTGGTGGAGCAGCAAATGTCGGCTCCGTCCGCCCAGGCTACTGCCAACAGCGGCGGAAAGTAGTGTCTTTCAGGCCCTCCCCCTATTAGTAAAACGGGCCTGCGCCGGAGGCTCAAGTGTGAAATTGAGCCTCCGGTTTTTTCACAGGATCCGGCCTTGCATGCGGTGCAGGAGTAGCCCGATTGGTTAGTCCGAAAGGGCGATTGTCCATTTTGGTGCTCCTGAGATAAACTTTTAGCTTAGTTCTTGTACGTAGGTTTCTCCCCCCTGCGCGGTTTCGAAAACAAGTCTCCCTGGTTCTCTCCCCCCTTGAAAGACCCCGCGTTGTCGTGTTGACAAGCAAATCTGAGCGTTTTTCTCCGCCTGCAAGGATTGACGGAGAACTTACGCCATGATCGTAGCGGAGGATTTCTGCCTGAAAGGCGCTGTCTCGGCGGAAAACACAGAAAAAAGAGCAGAAATGCCCTCTTGTACCCAGGTTCCTAATCTCTCAGCCAGACCGGCCCTTCGAGGAGGCTTCATGTTGCGGAGTACGCTTTCACGGATCGCGCTTTACCTGCTAACGGCAGTGGGGATCGCCCACGCGGGACAACAGTTTCTAGAGGCTCCTCAGTATCCAGCCGGGAAGAACCCCCAGGCAGTAGCGGTGGGAAGCTTCAGGGTCAACGGAAAATTTGACATCGCCGTGGTGAACGCCACCAGCAACACGGTGAGCATCCTGCTGGGCAATGGCGACGGCACGTTTCCACAAACCCCAAGTTCAACCCTTACGACCGGGGGTGTTCCGCAGGGCATCGTGGTCGGTGACTTCAACGGGGACAACATCCCGGACCTCGCTGTTACCAACTCCTCCAGCAATACCGTGAGCGTTTTCCTGGGCAATGGCGACGGCACCTTCAAGCCCCAAGTGACGTATGCCACTGGCAAGCAGCCTCAGGGCATAGCTGCGGGTGACTTCAATGCCGACGGTAATCTGGACTTGGTTGTCACGAATGCGCTCGATGGAACCATAGGCGTATTTCTTGGGAAGGGCGACGGCACTTTCACCCTTCCGGCGGCAGCGCCCCGAACCGGGTTCAATCCTTTTTCGGTAGTCGTTGGCGACTTCAACAACGACGGCAAGCTCGATTTGGCGGTTGCTTGCAACAATAACAACAACATTGTGAGTGTGTTCATCGGTAACGGTGACGGCACATTCGGGGGACAGAACCAGATTCAAGGTGCAACCGGCCTCAACCCCGTTTCGATTGCCGCCGGCGATTTCAACGGTGACGGCTACCTGGACTTGGCGGTTGCCTATCAACAGGGCCTGGTGGGCGTAATCCTGAATGCCAAAACGGCCTTCGGCTCTTTCGACGCCCCTGTGGTTTACAACACTGCCGCTTTCCCCACTTCGATTGTGGTGGGACACTTCAATGGCACCGCGAACCTGGACATTGCCGTAGCCGCCGGCAATGGCAATACACTCAGCGTGTTGTTCGGAAACGGCGATGGTACGTTCCAGCCGCAAGTGAACTATGGCACCGGCGATATTCCTTATGCGGTAGCAACGGCGGACTTCAATGGCGACGGCCTGCCTGATCTGGTGGTCGCCAACTCTGGCGGAAATAACGTCAGCGTCCTGATCTCCAATTCCAACGCCAATGCCAACGACGCATTCCAGACCCGAAACGATTACCCTGTCGGCCTCTATCCCAACGCGGTTGCGGTTGGCGACTTCAACGGCGACGGCATCCTGGACCTGGCAGCGGCAACCAGTGACTGCCCGATCTATCCCAACTGCGGCGCGGGCACGATCTCCGTTGTCCTGGGCAATGGCGACGGCACCTTTGGGGCTCCGTCGCATTGGACCACCGGGACGAATACCGATCCCTACGCGCTCGCGGTCGCAGACCTAAGAAGCAATGGCACGCTGGACGTTGCCGTTGCAAATTACGCCACCGGCACTGTCAGCGTGATGCTCGGCATGGGTGACGGTACCTTCCCGTCGCACGCGGACTATCCGGTCGGCAGCGAACCTTCCTCGGTGGCTATCGCTGACGTCAATGGAGACAAGATCCCGGACCTGATAGTCGCCAATTTCCATAGCAACACGGTGAGCGTGCTGCTGGGGAACGGTGACGGCACGTTCAAGCCCGCGGTGAATTACGCCACTGGAAGTGCCGGGGCCCAGGTTGGTCCGGTTTCTGTGGCTGTGGGGGACGTGAATGGCGATGGCAAGCCGGATTTGGTCATTGTCAATGAGTACGGTGGCCCAACCCAGTCGGGGAGCGCCGCCGTTCTGTTGGGCAATGGCGACGGCACCTTCCGGCCCGAAGTGGAGTACCCGACGGGAGCAGGAGGCAACCCTTTGTCGGTGGCGCTGGGAGACTTCAACGGCGATGGTAACCTGGATCTGGCGGTCGCTGACTTCCGCACGCAGCAGGTGAGCATCCTCCTGGGCAAGGGCGATGGCACCTTCCCGACGGTCACACCGTATTCCACCGGGGCCAATCCCTCGTCTGTGGTCGTGGCTGACTTCAACGGCGACGGCATCCTCGATCTGGCGCTGACCAGCACACCCTTAGGAAGTGCTCCCGGCAACCTGGTCAGTCTGCTGGTGGGCAATGGCGACGGCTCTTTCAAGGCGCCTGCGCTCTTCGGCACCGGCTCCCAGGCTTACTCGGCGGCGGCTGGAGATTTCAATGGAAGCGGGGCGCTTGGCCTGGCCGTAGCCAACGGCGTCAGCAACACGGTTAGCGTGCTCCTCAACACCCAGGGGAGCAAGATGACCCTGGTATCTTCGGGCAGCCCCTCGGTCTATGGGCAGGCTGTAACGTTCACCGCCACGGTGGCGGCGAGCCAACTTGGCTCCCCCACACCGACTGGAACCGTGACCTTCAAGAACGGCAGCACGGTCCTGGGCTCGGGCACTCTATCGGGCGGGCAAGTTTCAGCCAGCGCAACGGCTCTGCCGGCGGGGACCGATACGGTTTCGGCGATTTACTCAGGGGACAGCTTTTACCTGGTGCACACCGTCACCGTGACGCAGACCGTACAGCAAGCGAGCACCACCGCGGCGCTCGTTTCTTCGGGCAATCCGTCAGGGGTTGGTCAATCGGTGACCTTCACCGCCACGGTCAGTTCCGCAACTACCGGCACACCGACCGGCACCGTCAATTTCCTTGACGGGGCGACGGTGATCGGCAGTTCGGCCCTGAGTGGCGGAGTGGCTGCGTTCTCGACCTCTTCACTGGGTCTCGGGACACACAGCATCACGGCCGCTTACCTCGGAGACAGCAACTTCACCGGCAGCACTGCGTCAGTTCTGAGCCAGGTCGTGCAGACCCCAGACTTCGCTCTGTCTGTCGCAGCGATGACGCCTCCTTCGGTCTCGGCCGGAACGTCTTCTTCCTCCACTGTCACGCTCACGACTTCGACCGGGTTCGATCTCTCGACCGTGAGCCTCACCTGCAGCGTCACCCCTGTGGTGGCTCACGGCCCCACTTGTTCCCTTGGGGCGATGACGTTCGGCAATACGCCCGGGGTAGGCACGTCGGCGACGGCAACACTGACGGTTCCCACCACATCCAACTCGGCTCGGGCGGCAAATGTGGCCAGTCAGCGGCCGGGCGCGATGTTGGCCTTCGGTCTGCTGATCCCGGTCATGCTGCTGGGCACAGCCGGAGTAGCCAAACACGACCGGCGAAAGGTGCTGAGCTTCCTGTTCGTGTTCCTGGTGCTTAGCGCTTGCATGTTCCAGGCGGCTTGCGGCGGCGGCGGTAGCTCGACCACTCCGCCACCAAGCGGAGGGACGCCGTCCGGTTCGTACACAATCACAGTCACTGGTAGCGCCAGTGGTATCCAGCACACCGGCACGGCCACGCTGACAGTGCAATAAGCCAAACAGCAGTAAGAAAGCAATGGTCCGCCAGTTACCATCCACGGGAACTGGCGGACTGTTCTTTTTGCGTTGGGACACCGCACACCAAACACGAATTTCCCTGTTCTTACACACCGCTGACCGCGGTTCCTCTCGTAGACTAATTCAATATGGATTTCCAGCAAATCTGCGGTCAAGCAGGAAGATTACTGTCCCTTCAAGGTAGGGCTGCGATGGTGACGGGATCTGCCTCTGGCATCGGACGTGGAATCGCCCTGCGTCTGGCGGAGGTGGGCGCCGCAGTGTCAGTGCTCGACAAGAACCTTGAGGGCGGCTGCGAAACCGTGTCCCAGATTGTGCAGGCGGGCGGGCAGGCGAGCTTCATCCCCTGCGACGTCACTTCCCAGCACGATTGTCAGGAGGGGGTCGGGCGGGCCCTGGCGGCCTACGGCCGGATTGACATTCTCTGCAATAACGCCGGGGTGGTTGTCCGGAAGGACATTCTCACATTGCAGGAAGAAGAGTGGGACGCAGTTCTCGACGTGACATTGAAGAGCGTGTACTTGCTGTCGCGGGAGGTAATCCCGCACATGATTCGCCAGGGCGGCGGTTCCATCATCAATACCGGGTCGGGATGGTCGTTGAAAGGCGGTCCCAAGGCGGCCGCCTACTGTGCTGCCAAGGGCGGAGTGGTGAACCTGACTCGCGCCATGGCGATTGACCACGGCAAAGACAACATCCGCGTCAACTGCGTCTGCCCCGGCGACGTGGACACGCCCATGCTGGCTTCCGAGTGCCGGCAACTGGGAGAATCTGCCGGGCAGTTCCTGAAAGATGCCGCAAACCGCCCGCTAAGCCGCGTCGGTACGCCGGAGGATGTGGCCAATGCTGTTCTCTTTCTGGCCTGCGATATGTCGAAATGGATCACCGGTTCCTATCTGGTGGTGGATGGCGGCGGGCTGGCGTGAAGTCTCCGGGGAACGTTCCCAGCCCCCAAAATTCTCATGCGCTGCATCGAAATTCTGCGTTGTACTTCGCCCGCCCGCAGGCTCTATTAAAAGAGAGCACGAACGTATGTTCCTGAGCAGAAGAGTGGCAATGCCCCGTTGCCCACGCAAGCCACGCCAAGAACTCATGATTCGGAAGCACTTAAGTCCGGCGAACCGAGATGTCCAGCATGACGCGACCCAACCCGAAGAACGGCCTGCCCCCAGCGCAGGGTCTCTACAACCCTGCGCACGAGCACGACGCTTGCGGGATCGGGTTTGTCGCCAGTATTCCCGGTCATAAAAGTCACGACATAATCCGCAAGGGCATCCAGGTGCTGCTCAACCTGGCCCATCGCGGTGCCTGCGGCTGCGATCCCGAGACCGGCGACGGTGCTGGCGTTCTCATCCAGATTCCGCACAAGTTCTTCCTGCGCGAGTGCGAGAAGCTGGGCTTTACATTACCGACGCCCGGGCGCTACGGCGTAGGCATGACGTTCCTGCCCGTCGAGAAGCACCCGCGCCTGCAATGCGAAGGCATTCTCGAACGCATTGTGCGCGAAGAGGGCCTGACCCTGCTGGGCTGGCGCGACACCCCGGTGTATGCCTCAGCGATCGGCCGCGTCGCCCGCGCTTCGCAGCCTTACATTCAGCAGATCTTCGTGGGCTGTGGTCCGGCCATGGACGAAGATGGCTTTGAGCGCAAGCTTTACGTGGTGCGCAAGCGAGCGGAGAATGAAATTCGAGAGTCCGGCATTGAAGACGCCGAGATGTTCTATATCCCGTCGCTTTCCTGCCGCACGATTGTCTACAAAGGCCTGCTGCTCGCGCCGCAGATTGCCAATTTCTACCGCGAACTCTCAGATCCGGATGTGGTGAGCGCGCTTTGCCTGGTGCACCAGCGGTTTTCGACGAACACGTTTCCCAGTTGGCAGCGCGCGCACCCCTACCGCTACATCGCGCACAACGGCGAGATCAACACGCTCCGCGGAAACGTCAATTGGATGTACGCGCGTCAGTCTTTGCTGAAGTCCCCACTTATTGGAGACGACCTGAAGAAGCTCTATCCGATCATTGCCCCCGATGGCAGCGACTCGTCCAACTTCGACAACGTGGTGGAGTTTCTGTTCCAAGCCGGACGCAGTCTTCCCCACGTCATGGCCATGCTGATCCCTGAAGCGTGGGCGGGGAATCCGCATATTAAGCCGGAGAAGCGCGCCTTCTACGAGTACCACGCGTGTCTGATGGAGCCGTGGGACGGGCCTGCGGCGATCGCCTTTACCGACGGCCGCGTCATTGGCGCGACGCTGGATCGCAATGGCCTGCGGCCCGGGCGCTACCTCGTGACTCACGACGATCTCGTCGTCATGGCTTCCGAAGCCGGGGTGCTCGATGTGCCGCCGGAACAGGTGAAGCGCAAAGGCCGCCTGCAGCCGGGAAAGATGTTTCTGGTGGATACCGTCGAAGGCCGCATCGTCTCCGACAAGGAAATCAAGCAGAAGCTCGCCGAGCGGCAGCCCTACGCCGAATGGGTGAAAGAAAATCAGATCACGATTGATCAACTGCCCGAGCCTTCGCGCATGCACTTTCCCGACGTTGAAACGTTGCTTCGACGCCAGCGTGCTTTCGGTTACAGCGACGAAGATTTGAAAATGATTCTCGGCCCCATGGCGTCATCGGGAGAGGAACCGGTCGGCTCCATGGGAACCGACACGCCTCTGGCCTGCCTCTCCGACAAGCCGCAGTTGCTATTCAATTATTTCAAGCAACTCTTCGCCCAGGTCACTAACCCTCCCATCGATCCGATCCGCGAAGAAATGGTGATGTCGCTCATCAGCTATATCGGCAGCGAGCGCAACATCCTCGACGAAGCGCCCGAAAACTGTCACATGCTCAAGCTGGAGCATCCGCTGCTCACCAATCGCGAACTGGAAAAGCTCCGCCGCGTGTCGTTCCGTGATTTGCTCGCGACAACGTTGCCCGCGCTTTTTCGCCCGGCCGAAGCGGAAGCAGGATTGAGGCGTGCTCTCGATGAGTTGTGTCAGAGGGCTTCTCGCGCAGTAAAAGCGGGATACTCGCTGCTCATCCTCTCCGATCGCGGCGTGGATAAGGACTATGCTCCCATTCCCTGTCTACTAGCGCTGGCGGCTGTGCACAACCTGCTGGTGCGGGAAGAAACCAGAACGCAGGTTGCGCTGATCACCGAATCCGGCGAGCCGCGCGAAGTGATGCACTTCGCCCTGCTCAGCGGCTATGGCGCCAGCGCCATCAATCCCTACCTGGCGCTCGAGAGCGTGGAGAACCTCGCCTGGCGCGGTGAGTTAGGCGACGGCATCACGCCCGAGTTAGCCGTCAAAGGCTTCATCAAGGCGATCAAGAAGGGATTGCTCAAGACGTTCTCCAAGATGGGCATCTCGACGCTGCAGAGCTACCAGGGAGCGCAGGTGTTCGAAGCCATCGGGCTGAATAAGGAACTGATCGAAGCATATTTTGCGGGCACAACCTCTCGACTCGAAGGCATTGGCCTGGAAGTTCTGGCTCGCGAGGCGCAACTGAAACACGAGTTTGCGTTCCGTCCGCTGACCGAGTTTGAGACAGAGCTCGCGGTGGGCGGCAACTACCACCAGCGCGTAGACGGCGAATACCACCTGCTCAATCCGCTGACCATCAGCAAGCTACAGCAGGCGGTGCGCGCGGGTAGCTTCAAGACCTTTCAGGAATACACCGAACTGATTGACCGCCAGAGCAGCAACCTATGCACGCTGCGCGGTCTGATGAAGTTCAAGAAGGGCGACAAGCCAGTTCCGATTGAAGAAGTCGAGCCCGCCAAGGAGATCGTCAAGCGCTTCACCACCGGCGCGATGTCGTTCGGCTCGATCAGTAAGGAAGCTCATGAGACGCTGGCCATCGCCATGAACCGCATCGGCGGCAAGTCCAACACCGGCGAGGGTGGAGAAGATGAAGAACGATTCCAACCCGACCCAAACGGCGACTTGCGGCGCAGCGCCGTTAAACAGGTGGCCTCCGCGCGTTTCGGCGTGACCGCCAATTACCTCGTGAATGCCGACGAGTTGCAGATCAAGATGGCCCAAGGCGCGAAGCCCGGCGAGGGCGGCCAGCTCCCCGGCCACAAGGTTGACGAAGTGATCGCCCGGCTGCGGCACTCGATTCCCGGCGTTGGGCTGATCTCACCGCCGCCGCATCACGACATCTATTCGATCGAAGACCTGGCGCAGCTGATCTATGACCTGAAGAACGTCAATCCACACGCTCGTATCGCCGTGAAGCTGGTGGCCGAAGTCGGCGTGGGCACGGTTGCGGCGGGCGTGGCCAAAGCGCATGCCGACGTCGTCCTCATCAGCGGAGACACCGGCGGCACCGGGGCATCGCCGTTGAGTTCCATCAAGCACGCCGGCATTCCGTGGGAGCTGGGCCTGGCCGAGACGCAGCAGGTTTTGTTGTTGAACGACCTGCGCAGCCGCATCCGTGTGCAGACCGACGGCAAGCTCCAGACCGGGCGCGACGTCGTGATCGCCGCACTGCTCGGCGCCGAAGAATTTGGGTTCGCCACGACTCCGTTGATCGCGATGGGCTGTGTGATGATGCGCAAATGCCACCTCAATACTTGCTCGGTCGGCATCGCCACGCAGGATCCCGTGCTGCGCAAGCAGTTTCAGGGACAGCCCGAGCACGTCATCAACTTTTTCTTCTTCCTCGCCGAGCAGGTCCGCCAGTATATGGCGGAACTCGGCTTCCGCACTGTGGATGAAATGGTCGGCCGCGTGGACCTGCTCGACGTCGAGCCGGCGGTTGATCATTGGAAGGCACGCGGCCTCGACTGTTCCGCGATTCTCTACAATCCGCCCCTGCCCTCGCGCGTAGCGCGCTGTTGTGTGCACGCGCAGGATCATGGGCTGCACGGTGCGCTTGACCATCAACTGGTTGAGCACTCACTCGATGCTCTGCTGAGTTTGAGTTCTGTTGAAATCAATCTGCCCGTGCGCAACGTACACCGCTCCGTTGGCACCATGCTCAGCGGCGAGATCGCGCGCCGCTACGGCTCCGCCGGCCTTCCCGACGATACCATCCGGATCCATCTCTCAGGCTCCGCAGGACAGAGCCTGGGTGCCTTTTTGGCCAAGGGCGTGACCCTGAGGCTCGAAGGCGACGCGAACGATTACGTCGGCAAGGGGCTTTCCGGCGGCAAGGTGATTGTGTATCCGCCGCAGGGGTCCGGTTTTGCGCCGGAAGAAAACATCATCATCGGAAACGTCGCCTTGTACGGCGCCACCAGCGGGGAAGCGTTCTTCAATGGAATGGCCGGCGAACGCTTCGCCGTGCGCAATTCCGGAGCGACTGCCGTCGTCGAGGGCGTCGGCGACCACGGCTGCGAGTACATGACCAACGGACTCGTGCTTGTGCTCGGCTCTTGCGGCCGGAATTTCGCGGCCGGCATGAACGGCGGCATCGCCTATGTCTTTGACGAGCGCGGCGACTTCACCGAGAAACGCTGCAACCTGCAGTCGGTGGACCTGGAACCGCTCTTCGAGGTGCGGGACATCCAGATCGTCCGCGACCTTGTCACCCGCCATCTCAAGTTGACCGGCAGCCCCCGGGCCCAATCGATTCTCGATCGCTGGCACGAGACGCAGTCGCGCTTCATTAAGGTCTTCCCCCACGAACTTAAGCGCGTTCTGGGGGTAGGCCGCGTCCAGCAAGCCTATATCCCGAGCCAACCTCTCCCGGCTTTGGCGTACGAAGAGCGGCCCCAGCCTGAGGTGCAGCATGGGTAAGACCACGGGCTTCATGGACTACTCGCGCGAACTCGCGCCGCGCCGCCCCGTCGCCGAGCGCGTGAATGATTGGTTCGAGATCTATCAGGACTTTCCTGAAGAAAAACTGCGCCAGCAGGGCGCCCGCTGCATGGACTGCGGCGTCCCTTTCTGCCAGACGGGATGCCCCGTCAGCAACCTCATTCCCGACTGGAACGATCTGGTCTATCGCGGACGCTGGAAAGACGCCGTCCGCCAGCTGCACGCTACCAATAACTTTCCTGAGTTCACCGGCAGGATATGTCCGGCGCCGTGCGAAGCGTCGTGCGTTCTGGGCATCAATCAACCTCCGGTCACGATCAAGCAGAACGAAAAAAACATTGTGGAGCGCGGATTTCTCGAAGGCTGGATCCGCCCCGAGCCTCCGAAAGTTCGCACCGGGAAAAAGGTGGCCGTGGTCGGATCAGGCCCCGCCGGCCTCGCTGCCGCTCAGCAACTCTGCCGCGCGGGACACTCTGTAGTCGTCTACGAAAAGGCCGATCGAATCGGCGGACTGCTCCGCTATGGAATCCCGCAGTTCAAACTGGAGAAGCACATCATTGACCGCCGGCTGGATCAGATGTCGGCCGAGGGCGTGAAGTTCGTGACCAATGCCGAGGTTGGCAAGAACGTTCCGGTCGAACAGTTGCGCCGCGAGTTTGACGCCATCGTCCTCGCGGGAGGAGCCGAGCACCCGCGCGATCTGAAGGTTCCTGGACGCGAACTCAAAGGAATTCACTTCGCTATGGAGTTCCTGCCGCAGCAGAACAAACGCTGCCTCGGCGACACAATTCATCCCGCGGTCGAAATTCTCGCCACGGGCAAGCGAGCGGTCATCATCGGAGGCGGCGACACTGGAGCCGACTGCCTCGGCACCTGCCATCGTCAGAAACCGCTTTCGGTGCACCAGTTTGAGATCATGCCCAAGCCGCCGGAGGAACGCTCGCCCCATACCCCTTGGCCGCTCTGGCCCATACAACTACGCACTGAGGCCGCTCACGAAGAGGGCGGCGTGCGCGACTGGAGCATTGCCACCACAAGATTCACCGGCGGCGCCAACGGCAACGTGAAACAGCTTCATGCCGTCCGGGTCGGCCCCCCGCCGAAGTTCGAGCCTATCGCAGGCACCGAGTTCACCATAGAAGCCGACCTCGTCCTCATCGCCATGGGTTTCCTTGGCCCCCTGCGCAACGGCATGATCGAGCAGTTGGCAGTACAGCTCGATAACCGCGGCAACGTGGCGACAAACGACAACTACATGTCGTCGGTTCCCGGCGTTTTCGCCGCGGGCGACATGCGTCGCGGCCAATCGCTCGTCGTCTGGGCCATCTCCGAAGGCCGCAAGGCAGCGGCTTGTGTGGATTCTTATCTCCGGGCGGTCCCCGTTCGGCCCAACGCTCCGCTGCTCTCCGCGCAATATTGAACAAATTCCGCGGCCAGCAACTCCTTGCTAGCAAAAATGCTTTTCCCAGAGAGTAATCCCGCCCGCCAGTTTTCTCCTTGACACCCCGCCGTCTTCCGGTAAGATATAAAAATATTTATTCATAATGATGAATAAATATTCATTATGAATAAAACTCTGCGCCAGCGCGCGATCCTGGAATCGCTGAAACACGGAACCTTCGCCAGTCAGGAGGACCTGCAGCGGCTTCTGCGCAAACGCGGATTCAAGGTGGGCCAGGCCACGCTCTCGCGCGATATTCGCGACCTGAACCTGAGCAAGACTTCCCGGGGCTATTCCCTGGGTCAGGGGGAGGGCGCGGCCGGGGCTGCCCTGCCCCCAGTCTCGCGCCTGGTGCGCGAGTTCGCCCTCGAGGTTCGTTCCGCCCAGAACCTTCTGGTGGTCAAGACCATCGTGGGCAGCGCGCAGCCCGTGGCGGCTGCCGTGGACGAAGCCGGCTGGAGCGAGATTGTGGGCACGATCGCGGGAGACGACACCATCCTGATCGTCTGTGCCGACAAAGAAGAGGCGCACAGACTGGCGCGCCGCATCGAGGAGATGCTCGGCTGATGGCCGCAAAACTCAAAACCGCCGTGCTGGGCGCGACAGGCTATTCCGGCCTGGAGTTGACGCGGATTCTTCTGCGCCATCCCAGGCTCGAAAAGCCAGTCTTGCTCCGCCGCACCACCGACAACGGCGGCGCCTCCGACCTGGCAGATGTGTTCCCGGCGCTTTCCGGCAATGGTGGATACCCTCTGCGCCCACTCTCATGGACCGCGCTTCAGCAGCAGGGAATCCAGTTGCTGTTCCTGGCCACGCCGCATGAGGCCTCGCGCTCCCTGGTGCCGGAGGCGATGGCTCATGGTCTGCGCGTCATTGATCTGAGTGGAGCATGGAGGCTGAAGCAGGAATGCCACCGGGCAATCTACGGTTTTCAGGACTCCGATGCCTTAACCGCGGCGCAACTCACCGAAAAGGCGGTTTACGGATTACCGGAACTGAACGCTGCCCGCATTGCGGATGCAGCACTGGTAGCCAACCCCGGCTGCTATGCGACTTCGGTGATCCTGGCTCTGGCGCCGCTGCTCCGCGCCGGCGTTGTGGACCGCGGCCGCGGGATTATTTCCGACTCGAAATCGGGAGCGTCAGGCGGCGGAAAGGAACCGTCTGCCAAGACGCACTTTGTTTCCGTCGCGGACAACCTGTCGGCTTACTCACTCTTCAACCACCGGCATGTGGGCGAAATGGTCGAGCAGCTTGGATTGAACACGCAAGATCTGACGTTCACGCCGCACCTGCTTCCCATCCCGCGCGGGATTCTCTCGACCATCTACGTGCACCTCGACCGGCCCATGACGCCTCCGGAAGTGGAGTCCTGCTTACGGACGTTCTACTCGGGGAAGCGCTGGGTGCGGATTTTTGCGACGCCGAAACTTCCCCAGGTGCAGTTTTCCCTGAACACCAACTACTGCGACCTGGGATTCTGCCTGGCTGAAGACGGCCGGCGGCTGGTGCTGATTTCCTGCATAGACAACCTGCTGAAGGGCGCGGCCGGGCAGGCAGTGCAGAACCTGAACCTGATGTACGGATGGGCTGAGGACGAGGGTTTGCAATGACGATCGTAGTCAAAATCGGAGGCGCGGCGTTGGAAGATGCTTCGATCTTGCGCAAATGCGCGCGCGCTATCGCCGAACTGGCGCAGGACGGCCATCGCGTAGCGGTGGTTCACGGCGGCGGCAGCGCGCTGACCCGCGTTTTGAAACAACTCGGGAAGGCAAGCGAATTTGTGGGCGGGCTCCGCATCACGGATGCGGAAACGCGCGACGTGGCGCTCATGGTGCTAGGCGGCATGGTCAACAAGAAGATGGTGGCCGCCATCCAGGCCGCGGGCATGCCCGCCGTCGGATTCTGCGGCGGCGATGGCATGTCGTTTCGCGCGCGCCGCAAGCACGTTCGTGGCAACGACCTGGGTTTTGTCGGCGAGATTTGCTTTGCCGAGCCCTGCTGGATCGAAGCCCTCTGGCAACAGGGCGGAATTCCGGTGCTCGCGTCCCTGGCTCTCGGCGCGGACGGCGAATACTACAACGTGAACGCCGATGAAATGGCGGCCGCCTGCGCCGCGGCCTGTCACGCCAACGCCCTCATCTTCCTCACCGACGTTCCCGGAGTAAAAGACGCCGAGGGGTCCGTAATCCCGTGGCTCAACACCCGGGAGGCCGAAGACCTGGCCGCCAACTCGATCGTCAGCGGAGGCATGCTGCCCAAACTCGAAGCCTGCAGGCAGGCGCTCAAACAAGGTGTGGGCCGGGTGCGCATCCTGCCGGCCGCGGAGGCAGATTCATTGCCGCAGTTTTATTTCACGAAACTGACGTGTGGGACGGAGGTTACGTGCGCATGAACCCGTCTGCTGCTGTCCCCAAGCGCGTCAAAGAAGCGAAGTTTCGGAAAGAGGAATCCACGTTGAATAGTCCATTGCTCAACCGGGCGCAGTCGGTGCCGGATATTTTTCCCGGCGTTTTCTGGTGCCCCGACCTGATTTCCACCCGCGATCTGGGGCCGCAAGGAGTGGAAGCCGTACTGCACCTGTCGGAAATTATGAAGTCCCGCCCGTCAGTGTTTCAAAGAGCCCTGGCAGGCAAGCAGATGGTGATGTTCTTTGAGAAGCCCTCGCTCAGAACCCGCCTGACCTTCGAAGCCGGCATGGCCAGCCTGGGCGGCACCACGATCTTCGTGGACCAGACCCAGAGCCGCCTGGACGCCCGCGAAACCCTGAGCGACATTGCCCACAATATCGAGCGCTGGGTGGATGTAATCGTGCTGCGCACTTTTGCCCACGAGACCATCGAAAACATGGCCCGGCACGCCTCGATTCCGGTCATCAACGCGCTGAGTGATCTGGAGCATCCCTGCCAGGCTCTGGCGGATTACTTCACTCTGCAGGAGCGTTTCGGCGACCTCAGCGAGATCACGCTCGCCTATGTAGGCGACGGCAATAACATGGCGCACTCGCTGCTGCTCACCGCTGCCTGTCTCGGAACGGCGATCCGCGTCGCCACGCCGAAGGGTTACGAACCCAACGTGCGGATTGTCGCCGACGCGAAGAAGATCGCGAAGCAAACCGGCGCCCGCATCGAGATCCTCACTGACCCGCACGCCGCCGTTACCGGCGCGGATGCCGTCTACACCGACGCCTGGGCCAGCATGGGTCAGGAACAGGAAGCCGGCGAACGCGCCCGCGTGTTCCCGCCATTTCAGGTGAATCGCGAATTGATGGCGGAAGCTGCGCCTCATGCGGTCTTCATGCATTGCCTGCCCGCGCATCGCGGCCAGGAAGTCACCGACGAAGTCATGGATTCCGACAACTCTGTCATTTTCGAGCAGGCAGAGAACCGCCTGCACGTTCAGAAAGCCATTCTCTATCTCATGCTGGGCGGCGCGGTGCGCCTGCCCGTTAGGAGCGCTCATGCCTGAAAAAATCGTTCTTGCCTATTCGGGTGGACTGGACACGTCCATCATCATCCCGTGGTTGAAGGAGAATTATTCCTATGACGTCATCGCCATGGTCGCTGACGTCGGCCAGGGAGACGACATAGAAGCCGTGGTCGAAAAGGCCTACGCGACCGGCGCCAGCAAGGTGATCGTCAAGGATATTCGCGAAGAATTCCTGACTGGCTATGTCTTTCCCGCACTGAAGGCGGGGGCGGTTTACGAGCACAAGTATCTGCTCGGGACTTCGCTTGCCCGGCCAGTGATTGCGAAACATCAGGTCGAAGTGGCCTTGCGCGAAGGCGCGACCGCGGTCGCTCACGGCTGCACCGGGAAAGGCAACGACCAGGTGCGCTTCGAGCTGACTTACCAGGCGCTTGCTCCGGAATTGAAAATCATCGCTCCCTGGCGGGAGTGGACGTTGAAGTCGCGGGAAGACTGCCTCGATTACGCCGAGCAGCACGGGATTCCCGTGTCGGCCAGCCGCGAGAAGATTCACAGCCGCGACCGCAACCTGTGGCACCTCAGCCACGAAGGCGGCGAGTTGGAAGATGCAGCCAATGCGCCCTTGCCGACCACTTGGCAAATCACGCGCTCGCCGCAGGAAGCGCCTGACAAGTCAGAGCAGGTCAGCATCGGATTCAAGGCGGGAGTGCCGGTCTCGGTCAACGGGATGGCGATGGATCCGGTTTCACTGGTTGAATTGCTGAACGAAATCGGCGCCCGCAATGCCATCGGCCGCGTGGATCTGGTGGAGAACCGCTTTGTCGGGATCAAATCCCGCGGATGCTACGAAACTCCCGGCGGCACGCTGCTGATCACAGCCCACCGCGAGCTCGAGGCGCTCTGTCTGGAGCGCGATGTCACGCACTTCAAGCAGCACATCGGCTTGAAGTACGCGGAGATGGTCTACTTCGGCCTGTGGTTCACGCCCCTGCGCGAAGCGCTCGACGCTTTCGTCGAATGCACGCAGAAAGACATGACGGGCAGCGCGACCCTGTCGCTCTATAAGGGCAACGTTTCCGTGGTCAGCCGCCAGTCAGAAAACTCGCTGTACCGCACCGACCTTTCTTCCTTCACCATGGGCGATGGCTATGACCAGAAGGACGCCGAGGGATTCATCCGCATTCTCGGGCTGCCCTCCCGCTCGCGCGCCCGCTCCCGCATGGAGGTCGCTTAATGAAGATGTGGTCGGGAAGGTTCCGGCAGCCGCTGGACCCCGATTTCGAGCGCTGGCAGCGGTCATTCGACTTCGACCGCCGGCTGCTGCGCTACGAACTCGCGGCCAGCGGCGCGCACGCGCGTGCGCTGAAAAATGCCGGTGTCCTCTCGGCTGACGAACTGATCAGCGTTCTCCAGGGGTTGGAACAGATCGGGGAGCGTGCCGCGGCGTCAGCGGCATTTCTCGATGACCAGGAAGCCGAAGACGTTCATCACTTCGTGGAGAAGCAACTCGCAGCCCTGATTGGAGAAACTGGCTACAAGCTGCACAGCGGCCGCAGCCGCAATGAGCAGATCGCCACCGACCTGCGCTTGTACGTGCGGGCGGCGATTGATCAGTTACGGCAGTCGCTCGCCGAACTATGCGGCGCGCTCGCGGATCGCGCGGAACAGGCCGCGGACTCGGCCATGCCGGCATACACCCATCTGCAGCGCGCGGAACCGGTTCTCTCCGCGCACTGGCTGCTGGCCTACGTGGAAATGTTTCTGCGCGATGCCGGCCGGCTCGCAGATTGCCGCCGGCGGCTGAATCTGTGTCCCCTGGGTTCCGGCGCGGTAGCTGGCGCCACGCTGCCGCTGGATCGTGGCTTCATGGCCCAGACTCTCCGCTTCGATGCGCCCACGGCAAACAGCATTGACGCCACCAGCGACCGTGACTTCGCCCTTGAGTTCGCCAATTCCCTGTCGCTGCTCGCCCTGCATCTGAGCCGTTGGGCGGAAGAAATGATTCTCTTCTCATCAGAAGAATACGGATTTCTCGTTCTGCCCGAGGCGTACTCGACCGGCAGCAGCGCCATGCCGCAAAAGAAGAATCCGGACTTGCTGGAGCTGGTTCGGGGCAAGAGTGGGCGCGTCCTGGGCAATGCCACCGCTCTTATGGTCGCGGCCAAAGGACTGCCTCTGGCCTACAACAAAGATCTGCAGGAAACACAGGAGCCGCTCTTCGATTCGTCGGACACTCTCCTGCAGATGCTGCCCGTCGTGGCCGGATGGATGAAAGCCGTGGAGTTTCATCGCGAGCGCATGCAGCAGGCGGCGCAAACTGGATTCATGAATGCCTGGGCCGCGGCCACTTATCTGGTCCAGCGCGGTGTTCCGTCGCGGCTCGCGCATGAGCGCATCGGCAAAGCCGTCCAGATGTGCCTGGAACGAAATTGCGAACTGAAAGATCTGTCGCTGGCAGAGTTGCAGTCCCTCAGTCCGGCTTTCGATCAGGATTTCTACCAGTCTTTGCAGCTATCGGCCGTGCTGGCGATCCACGATGTTCCCGGTGGTACTGCTCCTGCCCGGGTGCGGCAGGCAATCAATGCCGCTCGTAAACAAATCGAGTCTCTCCGTGAGGAGGTTCATGCGCACGCGTAAAGCCATTCTGCCTGATGCCGAGAAGATTCACGAACTGATCTCCGCCTACTCCGGCGACGGCACACTTCTGCCTCGCACCCTGGCCGAGATTTGCGAAAATGTCCGCGACTTCGTCGTCCTCGAGGACTCCGATCGCATCATCGGATGCGGCGCGCTTCACCTCTACGGCACGCACCTCGCCGAGATTCGCTCCATCACGGTCGCCCCCTGGGCCCAGGGCAAGGGCGGCGGCGGACTCCTGGTGAAAGGCCTGATGGCCGAGGCCAGACGTCATCGCGTGGATTGCATCTGCCTGTTCACGCGCAAGCCCGATTTCTTCGCCGGCCAGGGATTCTCCGTGGCGCAGCGCGAGGATCTTCCCGACAAGATCTACAAAGACTGCCACGCCTGTCCCCGGTTTCACTGCTGTGACGAGGTGGCGATGGTGCGCGGCGACCTGCCCAAGTTCGCGATTCTCCCCGAACCCGCAAACTGGCTGGTCAAGCTGCAATCCTGGGCACCCAACGTGGGAAACCCGACCGGCTCCAGTTGAGAGTCTGGGCGCGCGTCCCAGCCACCGTCGGCGACCGCGGTGCAACCGGTGTATCCTGCTCCCATGTTCCACTGAGCATGTTCACTGATGAGGTGAAGCCATGAGCAGAAGGGTCGCCCTGGTGACAGGAGCGAACGGCGGTCTGGGAACCCACGTCACAAAAGCCTTGCTGGACGCCGGTTTCGCTGTCGTCGGACTCGCACCTAAAATCCAGCAGTCCGACTTTGACCACCCGCAGTTCATAGCGCTCCCCGCCACGCTCGACAGTCTCGACGCCGCAAGGAAGGCAGCCGACACAGTCATCGCCCGCTTCGTCAGAATCGATGTTCTGGCTCACTTGGTCGGCGGCTTTGCCGGCGGCACGACGGTCGCTGACACCGACGACGCCACGTTCCAGCACATGTTTGAAATGAACGTCAACAGCGCGTTCCACATATTGCGGGCAGTCATTCCCCACATGCGCAAGGCGGGTGGCGGCCGCATCATCGCCATTGGCAGCCGCGCGGCCGAGGATCCGGGCCCAACCGTCGGCGCTTATGGCGCATCCAAAGCCGCCCTCGTCTCGCTGATCCGGACGACCGCTGCGGAAAACAAGAACGCCGGCATCACCGCCAACGTAATTCTGCCCGGCACCATGGACACTCCCGCCAACCGCAAAGCCATGCCTGGCGCCGACATATCCCAGTGGGTGCAACCCGCCTTCGTCGCGAGCCTGATCGTGTGGCTCGCCGGCGACGCTGGAAAGGACGTAACTGGGGCTGTAATCCCGGTTTATGGACGAGGACTATAACGGGACGTAACCCTTTCGTAACCCTCCCCAGTGCACATTTTTTGTTGCACTTTAACATTGATGAAATATCTTCCCAGTAACATGTCTGTAGGAGGCCGCCACCTATGGGTTCAGCCCGCGTAGCCAAGTCCTTGCCGCTGCAGGTCGCCGCGATCTGCTATCGCCGGCGGGGCACTGCGGTTGAATTCCTGCTGGTCAACACCAACGGCGGGAACAAGTGGACTTTCCCCAAGGGATCCACCGATCCCGGCCTCTCCCACAGCCAGGCCGCTGAGCGCGAAGCCGCCGAAGAAGCTGGAGCTATCGGCACCATTGAGCCGCGCCATTTTCATCTTTACCTGCACTCCAAGGGCGTGTTCTGGCAACCCAGCGGCGTGCAGGAATTCGTGGTCAAGGCCTTTCTGATGGAAATCCACCAGATGCGCCGCCCCGACGAAGCCAACCGGCGTCCTACGTGGGTGAACCCGGCAGAGGCCAAGCGCCGTCTGGCCAAGGGGCGCGAAGTGAAGTACTTCCACGAACTCGAGACCGTCATTGACCGCGCTCTGGAGCGCATCCAGTTCCACAGCGAGCTCTGGGGAGCCTACCCCGGCGCACGCAACGCCCGCCCGGCAACATCCTCAAAAGACCCTATCGCCGACGCAGTCTGGCCGTAAGCCGCGTTTCCCTGACCCCTGGCCCCTGGGTATGAGACGATAATTCCAGCCCATGATCCAGCTTTCCGGCGCCGGAAAACGCTTCGGCCACAAACTCCTGTTTGAAAACGCGGACTGGCTGATCACTCCGCAGGACCGTGTCGGCCTCGTTGGCGCTAACGGCACCGGCAAGTCCACCATCATGAAAATCCTGGCCGGGCTCGACACGCTGGACTATGGCGCGCTCACCACGGCCAAGGGAATTTCCGCCGGATACCTTCCGCAGGACGGCCTTACGCTTTCCGGCCGCACCGTTTTCGCCGAGTGCATGTCGGTCTTCGACGATCTGCGCGCCATGGAACAGGAACTCGAGTCGCTGACCCACAGCATGGCTGAACTCGACCACACCAGCCCGGAATATTCGGCCGTCGCCGACCGCTATCACCGCGTCGAGCATGAATTCCGCACCCGCGACGGCTACTCGATCGAGGCCGAAGTTGGTCGGGTCCTGATGGGGTTGGGGTTTACGAAGGAAGACTGGCCGCGCCTGACCGACGAATTCTCCGGCGGCTGGCAGATGCGTCTTGCCCTGGCCAAGCTGCTGCTGCAGAAGCCGAACCTGCTGCTGCTCGACGAGCCCACGAACCATCTCGACCTCGAAGCCCGCAACTGGCTGGAGGAGTATCTCCAGAACTATCCCAATGCCTTCCTGCTGATCTCGCACGACCGCTACTTCCTGGATGTTACGGTCAACAAGATCGCCGAAATCTGGAACAAGCGGCTGTGGTTCTACACCGGCAACTACGACAAATTCCTGGCGCAGAAAACGCAGCGCAACGAGCAACTGCAGGCCGCCTACCGCAACCAGCGCGAGCGCATCGAGCAACTGGAAGTCTTCATCAACCGTTTCCGCTACCAGGCGACCAAGGCCAAGCAGGTGCAGAGCCGCATCAAGGAACTGGAGCGGATGGAACGGATCGAGGTTCCCCAGGAAGAAAAAGCCATCCACTTTTCGTTTCCCCAGCCCAAGTCCAGCGGCCGCATCGTGGCCGAGTTCGAAGGCGTGGCCAAGAGCTATTCAGGAAAGAACGGCAGTGCCGAGAAAGAGGTCTTCCTCAACGTCAGCTTCATGATCGAGCGCGCCGACCGCATTGCTCTGTTGGGCGTGAACGGCGCGGGCAAGTCCACGCTGATCAAGCTGCTGGCCGGTACCGAAGCCCTCACGGCCGGTGAATTCCGGCTCGGCCACAATGTGCAGTCTGATTATTTTGCGCAGGACCAGTACAAGGAACTCAATCCCGACGCTCGCATCCTCGACGATCTCGGCGAAGTCTCCCCGGGCTCGACCCAGACCGAACTGCGCGGCCTGCTCGGATGTTTTCTGTTTTCCGATGACGACGTCTTCAAGAAGATCGGCGTGCTCTCCGGCGGCGAGCGCGGGCGCTACGCCCTGCTGCGCCTGCTGCTGCATCCCGCCAACTTTCTGCTGCTCGACGAGCCCACGAACCATCTCGACCTGCGTGCCAAAGATGTCCTGCTCAACGCGCTGATGGAGTACACCGGAACCGTCGTCTTCGTCTCGCACGACCGCTATTTCATAGACAAGCTGGCCACGCGCGTCTTCGAAGTCGGCGACGGCAAGGTCGAAATCTTCCCCGGCAACTACGAAGACTACCTCTGGCGCAAGCAGGGCGGGCAACTCGCTGTACCCACGCTGGAGGACGTGCCCGGAGCCCACGCAAAAGCTAAGGCAGTCCCGTCGGCGGCGAAGTCGTCCGAAGTGGCCACGCCGGCGAACGGCAATCAAAGCGACGCGAATGCCCCTCCGGCGGACGGATCAAAAAAGCGCTTGAACCCCATCCGACGCAAACAAATGGAGGACCGCATTCACGACCTGGAAGAAGAAATCGGCAGGGCCGAGGCTGCCATCGCGCACCTGGAAACCGCGATGCAGAACTTCGTTAGCTCCGAGGACAGTCAGCGCCAGGCGCAGGAACTCGATCAGCACAAAGCGAATCACGCCGCCCTCGTCGCAGAGTGGGAGGAACTGTCACAAATGCTGGAGGCCGGTGGATGAAGGTCCAACTCGCTGCCGCAACCGTACACCATCTTCCGTAATCTCTCGCCTTTACTTACCAGTGTGCGATAGTCAGGTTGGCCAAGTGGCCAGCAACTGCCGCGGCCAACAATTCACACCTGCCCGTTTAGAGCGGCGTCAGCCAGGCGAGCCGCGCGGGACCGAAGGAAGGTCGCATGCTTCAGTCGTCGGAGAACTCGTTCAACCTGAAGTCCGGCTCGCCGGCTTCCAACCCCAACGCTTACAACCCCATCAAGACTGTCACCGCGCCCGTGGATCAGGCGACTATCGGCCGCACTTTGGTCATCAAAGGCGAAATTACCGGCTCCGAAGCCCTCTACATTGACGGCCGCATTGAAGGCAAAATCATCATGCCCGACAGCCGCGTCACCATCGGCCGCAACGGCAAGGTGGACGCCAGCATTCAAGCCCGCGAGGTCGTGATCATGGGCAAGGTGAACGGCAACATCGAGTGCAGCGACCGCGTGGATATTCGCAGCGAAGGCTCGGTCAGCGGAGAAATCTCCACCGCGCGCATCAGCGTGGAAGACGGCGCCGCGCTCAAGGGCGGGATTCAGGTCCGCAGCGAACCCAAGCCGAACCTGGCCCAGACGCAGCCGCACTCTCAACCCAAAGCGCCTGAGCCGCCCAAGGCCCTGGCCGCCACGGCCAACGCGTAAGCGCTGGAACAACATCGCAGAAAAGACAAGGGGCACGCTCGCGCGTGCCCCTTTTGTCTTTCTTTGATTTTGGCTGGCGTCCGCCGAACTGTCGTAGAGACGTTGCTTGCAACGTCTCTCTAACCATCGTTCGTGGTGCTGCCGGCGGAGACGTAGCTAGCTACGTCTCTACGGTTTCATCGCGTCAGCGGCGCCTACTTCTTCTCCGCCGGCCTGAACTCCAGCGCCGCCGAATTCATGCAATAACGCAAACCCGTCGGCGCCGGACCATCCTCAAACACATGCCCCAGGTGCGCATCGCACGTGGCGCAGCGAACCTCGGTCCGCACCATGCCGTAGCTCGAATCCCGGTGCTCGACCACGCCGCCACCCTGTGCTGGTTTGGAGAAGCTCGGCCAACCCGTCCCCGAATTGAACTTCGTCTGCGAATCGAACAGCGGAGCCCCGCAGCACACGCAGTGATACATCCCCGCATCTTTCGTGTTCCAGTACTTGCCGGTGAAGGCGCACTCCGTCCCGGCTTCTTGCGTGACATGATATTGCTCGGGCGTAAGCTTCTGCTTCCACTCGGTTTCAGTCTTCATAATCTTTTCGGCCATGATCCAACTCCGCTTCAAATTTATTTCCGCAATGATTGGATGTATGGGGGCTCAAAAAGTGGCACCGCCCAAAACACCGGGAACCGCGCGGAGGGCCTTATTTCCCCATATCTCCGCCTACCTTCCGATACTTCCCCCGAAAAAACAGCAGGGGCTCTCCCTCCCGCACCACCACGTCCTCCACCTCAGCAATAAAAATGGTGTGGTCCCCGGCTTCTTCCGCCGAATGCAACCGGCACTCCAGATACGCCAGCGACCCCTGCAGCATTGGAGTGCCTTGTTTCGTTCGTTCAAACCGCGCCCCAGCCTCAGTTTCCGCATGCTCATGGCTGCGATCAGGACGGGCATAATACTCGGAGATCGCACGCTGATCCTCACTCAGCACATTGATCCCGAACCGCTTCTTCGCATGCAAATGCGCATGCGTGCGCGTGCTGTGATCCACGCAAACCAGCACCAGCGGCGGATCGAGTGACACTGAGGCGAACGCATTGGCGGTCATCCCGTGCACTTCACCGTCGAGGTCCACGGTGATGATCGTCACCCCGGTGGCGAAGCACCCCATCGCCTTGCGAAATTCGTTAGGATTCAAGGCCATGCCATCGTAGAGAGGTTGCTTGCAACGTCTCTCTAACCATTGTTCGGGATGCCGCCCGCCGAGACGTAGCCAGCTACGTCTCTACGAGCATTCCCGCCTACATTACCACGCCCCGCCGTTGTATCATTCGATGCAACGTGGCCGTCGCCTCAATCACGCCCGCGACTCCGGAACACCGTTCTGCGTGCGCCTCAGCGCTAGCCGCCGTGCGCCCCGATGAGCCGATCTCCCGCAGTGCCGCCCTGCACCTGATCCGCTGTTCCGACGCCGACCTGCCCCAACTCCTCGCCGCCGCCCGCGCCGCAAAAGAACGTTTCAAGCGCGGAGTGATCACCTATTCGCGCAAGGTCTTCCTGCCCCTCACCAACCTCTGCCGCGACTACTGCGGATACTGCACCTTCCGCCGCGATCCCGGCGACCCCGGCGCGCACACCATGACGCCGGACGAAGTCCTCGCCGTGGCCCGCGCAGGGGAAGAACTCGGGTGCACCGAAGCGCTCTTCAGCCTCGGCGACAAGCCGGAGTTGCTGTTCCCCGAGATGCGCGAAACACTCCGCCGGCTGGGCTACAAGTCCACCCTGCACTACCTCGAAGCCATGTGCGATCTCGTGCTGCGCGAGACCAGCCTGCTGCCGCACCCCAATCCCGGCCTGCTGAGCGCCGAGTGGATCGCCCGGCTCGCGGTCGTTTCCCCCAGCATGGGCCTCATGCTTGAAACCACCAACTCCGTGCTGCTGGCACCCGGCGCCGCGCACGACAACGCTCCTGACAAAGTTCCGGCCAAACGCTTGCGCACCATCGAGGACGCTGGCCGGCAAAATGTTCCTTTCACCACCGGCCTGCTCATCGGCATCGGCGAGTCGCCGGAAGATCGCGTGGATACGCTCCTCGCCATCCGCGACCTGCACCAGCGCTATGGCCACATCCAGGAAGTGATCGTGCAAAACTTCCGCGCCAAGCCCGCGATCCCCATGGCCCACTGGCCAGAGCCTGGCCCGGGCGAGATGCTGCGCACCGTGGCAGTAACTCGCCTGTTACTCCCCAACCTCAATATTCAGGCTCCGCCCAACCTCTCCGCGCCTTACTATGATGAGTTGGCAGATGCCGGCATTAACGACTGGGGAGGAATTTCGCCACTGACCCCGGACTACATTAATCCCGAGAAACCCTGGCCGCACCTGGAACAGCTTCGCCTGCGCACCGCGGCCAAAGGATTCGCCCTGCGCCAGCGCCTGCCCGTGTATCCGGAATTCCTGCCAGCGGTGGCGGCCAAGCCCGGCCTTCTGTCGGCGAAATTACGCGCCGCCGCCGGCGAAGACGGCCTGGCAAGAATAAAGAGGGCGGCATGATCTGCGTTCTGAGCGGCGGCACCGGCGGCGCAAAATTTATTGACGGTCTTCGCATGGCCATGCCCGCGGAGGAACTCACGATCGTCGTGAACACCGGCGACGACTTGCTGTGGTGGGGACTCTATGTTTCCCCCGATATAGACTCGATCACCTATGTGCTCTCCGGCATGCTGAGCCGCGAGCGCGGATGGGGTGTCAAGGGCGATACTTTCCTCTGCCTGCAGGCCATGGGACAACTCGGCGAGCCGACCTGGTTTCACGCCGGCGACCGCGACCTGGCGGTACACATCCTGCGCTCTCGCCTGCTGGCCGAAGGCAAGACCCTGTCGGAAGCCACGTCTATCATCTGCGGGAAGCTGGGCGTCAAGGCGCGCATTCTGCCCATGAGCAATTCGCGGGTTGAGACTCGTGTGGACACGCCCATCGGCGAGTTGAGCTTTGAAGAATATTTCGTGCAGCGCTGGTATCAGGATCCGGTGAACTCCGTGCGCTTTGCCGGAGCCTCGGACGCCGAACCCGCTCCCGGCGTGATTGAGGCGATCACCACCGCCGACGCGGTTTTGATCGCGCCCAGCAATCCCGTCACCAGCATCGGTCCGATTCTGGCCGTGCCCGGCATTCGCGATGCTCTCTTGCGCGCACGGGGAAAAATCGCCGCTATCAGTCCGATCGTGGGCGGTGCTGCCGTGGCCGGTCCGGCCGGAATTCTTATGGCCGCGCAGGGACTGCCCTGCTCGATTGCGGGTGTGGCCCAGGCCTACGAGGATTTCCTCGACGTTCTGATCTGCGACACCCGCGACGCCCGCGCTGCCGAAGCTCTCCGCCAGAAGGGTCTGCGCGTGCAGTGCACCCAAACCCTCATGCGCAGCGCCGAAGACAAGGCCGCCCTCGCGCAGGAGACGCTCTCGCTGGTCGCGAGCGATCTGCTCAAGGGCGAATCGGTCGCCGGTACGCCGTTTCGGCGCCTGGACCATCCGTGATTGAATGAGCCCTGGTTGGACCACCCGTGATTAAGCAATCCATGATCCTCATCCCGGTCAAGAATTCGTCGTCGGCCAAGCAGCGGCTGGCTGCCGTTCTGGATCAACCCTCGCGCACCGCACTGGCGCAGGCCATGTTGTGGGATGTGCTCACCGCGTTGCAAGGATGGAAGGACCGGCCACCGGTTGCGGTGGTCACCAGCGATCCCTACGCGGTCAGCCTGGCCGAAGAATATCGCTTCGAAATCATCGCCGATCCTCAGAACCCGGGAGAGACCGGCGCCATCGAGCTGGCGACACGCGTGTGCGTCGAGCGTGGGGTAGAAGGCACGCTCGTGATTCCAGCCGACATTCCCCTGATTCAGGCCTGGGAACTGGAAGAGATTCTGAAGCACGCGCCGGCTGAGGGCAGCGTGCTCGTGCCCGCTGCCGACGGGCGCGGCACCAATGCCGCCTTCCGCCGCCCTGCGGATTTGTTTCCGCTGCGTTTCGGCAACGACAGCTTCAAGCCGCATCAAGCCGCCGCCCAGGATACCGGCAAACCCTGCGTCGTGCTGAACTTGCCCGGACTTGCTGTTGACGTGGACAATCCCTCCGACCTGCAGCAACTGGTCTCGCTTCCCGGCGAAACCCGTGCCCAGCGCCTGGCACGCGAATATGTGGGGACGGGCGCCTCGCCCCTCCAGCCGCGCAGCGGCGCTGCATGAGTCTCGCCAGCAGCAACCGGATAATTCGGAAGCACCAAGCGGATAATATTGTTGCCATGGGCAAGGCCAGTGCAGGCCGGAATGCGCCAGCCGCGAAGCGGCGCAAAAATGCAGCCCACGGCGCGAGCCGTGGGTTAGCGGCCCGGGATTCGTCAGCCCCGGAGGGGCGAAAGAAACCCCAGCCTGCGTCCGATGAACTTCACCTGATTCCGATCCCACTCGCAGACGAAATCCACCCCGGCGACTCGCTCGCCGACCTGCTGCTTGCGGCCCTGCGCCGGCACCGCCTTCGATTCCAATCCGGAGACATCCTTGTCCTCAAACACAAGATCGTTTCCAAATCCGAAGGCCGCCTGGTAGACTTGGCGACAATTCAGCCTTCCGAAGAATCCATTTCCTGGGCGAAACAATACAACCTCGATGCCCGCGTGATCGAATTAGCCCTGCGCGAAAGCCGCTCCGTCATCCGCCGCAAGAACGGCGTGCTCATCACGGAAACTCACCACGGCTTCCTCTGCGCCAACAGCGGCATTGACGTCTCCAACGTGGACGGCGGCCGGCACGCTGTGCTGCTTCCCGAAGATTCCGACCGCTCCGCCGCCAGTCTTGGCCGTGAGATCAAGAAGCGAACCCGCCTCGCCATCCCCGTCATCATCACCGACAGTTTCGGACGACCCTGGCGCGAAGGCCTCACCGAATTCGCCATCGGCATCGCCGGGATGAGTCCTCTGCGCGACGACCGCGGCCGCCGTGATCCGCACGGCTACAAGCTGCGCGCCAGCGTTGAGGCGGTCGCCGACGAACTGGCCTGCGCCGCGGGACTGGTCTGCGGCAAACTCAACCGGGCCCCCGCCTGCATCGTCCGCGGATTCCGCTACGAACCGGGCTCGAGCAACATCCGTGGCCTGCTTCGCCCTGCAGCGACTGACCTATTCCGGTAGACTTCCGCTAGACTGTAGAGACGTTGCTGGCAACGTCTTGCCGGCGCCAGCACAGACGTGGCAAGCTACGTCCCTACGGAGATTCGATGCCCCGCGAACTTACTCATTCCGAACTGGAGTCCTTCCACGCGCTCGACTGGTCCGACATCGCGCCGCGCCTGGCTCCCGCCCTGCGTTCCTCTCTGGAGAGAGTCCTCGAGACCCAGAACGGCGCTGACCTGTCGCTGGAGCAGTCCTACACACTCGCCAACGCCGAGGGCGACGACCTTCTCGGCCAGCTCGTGGCCGCCAACATCCTGCGCGCCGAACTCGCCGGTAACATCGTGACCTACGTCGTCAACCGCAACATCAATTTCACCAACATCTGTTTCGTGGGATGCAAGTTCTGCGCCTTCAGCCGCGGCCCGCGCGAGGCGGACACCTACTTCCTCAGTCTCGATCAAGTCGCGCAGAAGGCCATCGAAGCGTGGCACATCGGGGCGACCGAAGTCTGCATCCAGGGCGGCCTGCCGCGTGATCTGCCTAAGTTCTATTACCGCGACATTCTGCGCGCCGTAAGAAACGCCGTGCCGCGGATGCACATCCACGCATTCTCGCCGATGGAGATCGTCTACGGAGCCGAGCTCACCGGCATGCCGCTGGGCGAGTATCTTGCCATGCTGCGCGACAACGGCCTCGGCACGCTGCCCGGTACTGCCGCCGAAATTCTCGACGACGAAATTCGCCACATTCTTTCCGCCAACAAGCTTTCGACGGCGCAGTGGGTGGAAGTCATTCGCACGGCGCACCGTTGCGGCATCCGCACCACTTCTACGCTCATGTACGGACACGCGGAAACGCCCGCCCACTGGGTTCGGCAGATGCGCCTCTTGCGCGACATTCAATCGGAAACCGGAGGCTTCACCGAGTTCGTCCCGCTCGGCTTCGTCCACCAGAACACGCTGCTCTTCCAGCAGGGACTGGCGCGCACCGGCCCCACGCTCGCCGAGCATCTCAAGGTTCATGCCCTGGCGCGCCTGCTGCTCGCGGGTTCCATCAACAACATTCAGGTTTCATGGGTAAAGCTGAACCGCCATCTTTCGCAACTGTGCCTGCACGCGGGCGCCAACGACTACGGCGGCACTCTGATGGAAGAAAATATCTCGCGCGAAGCCGGCGCTACCGCGGGCCAGTACACCAGCCCGCAAGATTTTCAGTCCCTGATTCTCGATATGGGGCGCATCCCGGCCGAGCGCAACACGACCTACTCCCGCATCCAGATCAAGCTGCCGCTGAATGAGGAAGAATTCACCGCTGAGCGCTCGCTCGAGGTCGAGTTCGCGTGAGCGCGGGCTCGGGCAGCGGCGCGCCGGTTCGGCCTATCGCCGTCATTGGCGGCACGGGTCCCGCGGGCATGGGGCTGGCCCTGCGTTGGGCGCGGGCGGGAGAGGCCATCATCATCGGCTCGCGCGACGCGCACCGCGCCGAGCAAGCCGCCAGCGCCATCCGGCAGAAAGCCGGACCCAAGGCCAATGTGTCGGGCATGGAAAACAGCGCAGCCTGCATCGCCGCCGACATTCTGATGCTGACCGTCCCCTTCGAAGGCCAGGCCACGCTTCTCAAGCAACTCAAGGCATCCATCAGTCCCGGCAGCATCCTCATTGATGCCACGGTTCCCCTGGCGGCTGGAGTCGGCGGACGCGCCTCCCGCACTCTCGGCGTCTGGCAGGGCTCTGCAGCCGAGCAGACCGCCGAGCTTGTGTCCAACGAGGTGAGTGTGGTCGCCGCCTTCCACAACCTCTCCGCCGACCTGCTCAACGGAGACGCTCCGCTCGACTGCGACGTCATCGTCTGCAGCGACGATCCCGACGCGGCTCAACTCACGCGCGAACTCGCGGCGAAGATCCCCGGCGTCCGCGCCCTCGACGGCGGCAAGCTGGAAAATGCCCGCATCGTCGAGCAGATCACCGCTCTGCTCATCGGCATGAACATCCGCCACAAAGGCCACGCCGGAATCCGCATCACCGGCCTGCCGCCGGTAGCGTACCGCTAGTATCATCTCGATCACTTTCGCTCGTGCGCGCACTCGCATACTATCTGCAGCAGCAGGCGGATCGAAAACCATCCCATCATTGCGATTATGTGAGCCGCTGGAGCTGTGCGGTTCTCGTGGAGTCATATATGAATCGCCTCGGCGCGGCAATCCTCACGCTTTGCGGGCTTCTGTGTGCACCGCCGGCATTCTCGCAAAACGGAGCGGCCGCTCGATACCCAGTAATTGGCCCAACCGAGTCGTTGCCCCTGCGAGTCCTGGCGCAACTGGCCCCCGATCCGCATTCGCGGAATGCCGTCACGACAGCCATGCCATGCTTCTCCGGCGGGGCGGTTGGGAACCTTACGATCGTGCTCAACTGCGACGGGAACGACAGCGACGGTTCCTCGTTGTACGAAGGAGTTCCTGACACAGATCTCGCGGTCGGCGACCAATATTTTGTGCAGACCGTGGACGATGTTTTCACCATTTACAACAAAAGTGATGCCAGCATAGTCGAAGGCCCTTATCCGCTGACCCTACCCTGGACCGGCTTCCAGGGTGGTTCCTGCTCGACCCCCGGCTCGGGCGACGACTTCATGGTCCGCTATGACAAAGCTGCCGCCCGCTGGGTTCTCGGGCTGCCCATCTTTGGAGACTCCGAAGGCAGATATTGGCTTTGCCTGGCGGTCTCCACGTCGTCGGACCCCACGGGAACCTATTATCTATATGCCATTCGCGAGGCGTCGCCGAATATATGGGATTATCCCAAGCTAGGCATTTGGACCGATGCTTATTACGTCGGCTTCAACATGTTCAGTCCTAAGCCCGCCTATCTGGGCGCGAGGGCCTGCGCGCTTGATCGCACTTCGATGCTGCTCGGCCAACCGGCGGCTGCGATGCAATGCTTTTCCAAGCAGAGGTCCACCGATTCCTTTATGCTGCCCGCCGACATCGCCGGCGGAACTCAGCCGTTATCGGGGCAGCCAGAGTTTTTTCTCGACATCGCCCAGGCCAGTAACGGCTTGCACGCTGCGCTGAATCTGTGGAGTTTTCACGTGGATTTCACGGATTCCCAAAATTCCACCTTCACATCAACCGCGCTCACCGTGAATGGCTTCAGGGAAGGCCCGGTCTATGTACCGGAACCCGGCGGGGCGCTGTACTCGCGCAGCGACCGTTTGATGGTGCCTCTGGCCTGGCGCCAGACCTCGGATGGAATCCAGCATCTCGTAGTCAATGACGCAATCGCCGTCAAAGGTGTGACTACCGAACAGTGGTTCGACATCACTAATCCGAACGCCACGCCGGTGGTGGCCCAGCAGGGGACGCTGGTTCCTGATTTGCACGACAATTTCTGGATGGGTTCAGCGAATATGGACATGAACGGGAATATTGCGCTGGGGTTCAGCAACTCCGGCGTCAAGATCAATCCCGGCATCATGCTCGCTGGGCGTCTGGCGGCTGATATTCCGGGCACCATGGAGACTGTCGGGGACGTAATGGCCGGCACAGGCGCCCAGAGCGGCTCCTACGCCCCTTGGGGCGATCACTCCATCATGGCCGTAGATCCGGCGGACGACTGCACCTTCTGGTACAGCACGGAATACTATTCAGCCGGCAACAGCGGCACCGATCGATGGTCCACCCGCGTGATTGAATTCAAATTCACTTCTTGCCAGTAGGGTTCTGGGACATTTCACGACTGTTGAGATGGCGGCTCAAATGCTCGTGTAGTTTCCGCTACTCATGAGTGACCTCCGCTGTGATCTCTTCGGCTGGCTCTCCACCGGCCATCTGCTGGGCCTGAATCAGCCTTCGCGCTTCGACGCGTATCTTCGGCAGGTGCATGCCAAACCACGCCGCGCCCGCCACCGACGCCAGCCCGCCCATGGCCACGGTCAGCGGCGCTCCCAGCCGGTCGGACAGCGCACCGCCCAGCAGCGCGCCCACCGGTCCCATGCCCATGAACATCATCGAATACACCGCCATCGTCCGCCCGCGCAATGCGTCCGGCACCATCACCTGGATCAGCGTGTTCGATGACGCCATTTGAAGCATGATGAAATATCCCACCGGCATCAGCAGCAGCACCGACAGCCAGAACGATTTCGAGAATGAAAACAGCATCAGGCTCACACCAAACCCCGCGCAGCACACGGTGACCCAGGTCCCCAGTCCTTTCACCCCGGAGCGCAGCGCCAGCGTCAGTGCTCCCAATAGTGCGCCCACTCCTGCCGCGCCCATCAGGATGCCCAGACGCACCGCTCCCAGATCATGCGATCCGATCAGCGAGGCAAACTCCTGCCCGCCGCGATGCAAAATTCTGTCGGCAAAAATCGGCATCAGCACCGCGTACGGCATGCCCACCACGCTCACCACCCCCAGCAGCGTCAGCAGGGCGCGAATCGGCGCGGTGCGGTTCACGAACTGGAATCCTTCGATGATGTGCTCCAGTGGCGACGCTTTGTCCGACACTCGCGCCGGAGCGTGAACGTTCATCATCATCAATCCAGCAATCACCGCGATGTAGCTCACGCCATTGACGAAAAAGCACCATCCCTCCCCAAGTTTCGCGACCAGAATGCCCGCCACCGCCGGCCCGATCACGCGCGCCCCATTGAACATCGAGGAATTCAGCGCGATCGCGTTCATCAGGTCTTCTTTGCCGACCATATCCACCAGAAAAGACTGGCGGCCCGGAATGTCGAAGGCGTTCACCACGCCCAGCAGCGCGGCCAGTACAAAGACGTGCCACACCTGCACGTGATGCGTCAGCGTGAGCGTGGCCAGCACGAACGCCAGCAGCATGGACGCGATTTGCGTAGCGATCACTACATGCTTGCGGTTGTTCCGGTCGGCAACAATCCCTCCGATCGGCGCAAACAGAAACACAGGAATCTGGCTGGCGAATCCCACCACGCCCAGCTTCAGCCCCGATCCCGTCAGCCGGTAAACCAGCCACGACTGCGCCACCGTCTGCATCCACGTGCCGATCAGCGAAATCAGTTGTCCACTGAAAAAGAGCTGGAAGTTGCGGTGCCGCAGCGCGCGTCCCGCCGCCTGCCAGCGCAGCGCTCCGGCCGCTGGCGCCGCGCTGCCCGACGAGGCTTCTTCCTGAATGAGATTTTTCGACTCAGCCACGATCTCTATTTGGATGACCAGCCTGATGTTGTCTGCATCAGTATATCGTCAGGACTCTGGCAGGTTGGTGATTCAAACGCGAGGCCGCGGACTTCCCGAAACCGCAGACTCTGCGTCGGTCGTGCGCTGAAAACCCGCGTCACCAGCCGCTCTCCGCGCGTCTTCGCAGCCGACTTTTCCACAGTTTTGTCCCTGGGGGTGGTGTTTTTTCTTCCTTTGCCGAGGCTCCAAGTGCAAGCGAATGACCAATTTGGGAATTACTCCTAGGATGTAACTAACTTGTAACTTCTCACCCCACCCGCGCTGAGCTAGAGTAGCGTGTAACCTTTGGCGCAGCTCGGCCGAGGCGGCAACCCTTGGTCACTACTCCTCCAGTTCGGGTGGAACGTCGCGTCGGACAGCGGTTCTCGTTTCTTCTTCCGCTTACCGTCCGTCACGTCGCGACCGACATGGAAGGTCCGGGCTTCACCCAGGATCTCAGCTCGCGCGGAGTCTTCTTCTTCACCGACGCGCCGCTCGAGGAAGGTGCCGAAGTCGAGATCACCCTCAAGATGCCCTCCGAAATAACGTTGGGCGAGAGCATGCCCGTGCGCTGCAGCGGCCGTGTGCTGCGCGTCGCCAAGCCAACTACGTCGAGCCAGGAATCATCGAGCGCAATCCGGGCACAAACCAAAATCGGGGTTGCGGTGCGTCTTGAGGGCTACGAATACCTGCCCGAGCCCAAAGAGTTTTCTTCCGGTTTCGAGCGCGTGTCCGTCCTTCATTTCCATCCCGACCCGAACCCGGACGATGAGCGGCCCGTAGTTCACGTCTCCGCCCGCTCCTGAAACTGATCCCGCCAGGGTTGCTCCTTTTTCCAGCCGTTCGCCTTGCCAACCTGCGCTGGGCCGCGTTTTCCACAGGGCTGGGTGCCCAGGAACTTTTTTCTTTTCCCCGCCCCGCTGCCTTGGCTTACAATGTCTTCCATGGATTAGAGGCGAACCGCCCAGAGTCCCTCTGAGTCGTGAACTCCCCCCGCCGTCCACCATGCAGTTGCGCGTGCCGATTTCTGTGTGCGGCTGCGCGCCTGCGCAAGGGGCGGTCTGTTACCTAGGTCACTTGGCTAAGGGCAGGTTCTGTTTCTAACATGCAGACACCGAGAGAAATCAGCGAGAACCGCGCTATGCATGGGATTGCCGTGGCCCTGCTGACCCAGGACCGGGAGCACTTATCGGCACTGCAACATCGTGTGGAAGCGACGCAGTTGGGCCGGGTCGCGTTCAGCCACGCCGGCTTCCCCGTCGGGCCCACCGACTCCATCCTGCGCCAGTTGCAGGAATCGCGCGCCGAAGTCGTGATCGTGGATATTTCCCTGCAGGACCCGCAGCGCGCCATCCGCGCCATTGAACTCATTCGCGCCACCACCCTGCAGATTGCCATCTTCGCCAACGGAGAGATGACGCAACCCGCCAATATCGTGGCCAGCATGCGCGCCGGCGCCGGCGAGTACATTGACAATTCCGCCGGCTTCGAGGCTCTGCTTGAGGCTCTTACACGTTTCAGTTCCAGCCGCACGCGCGCTCCGGGCAGCGTTGGCAAAGCCCGCATCTTCACATTTCTCAGCGCCAAGGGAGGCGCCGGGTGCACCACCGCCGCGGTCAACACCGCCGTGGCCCTGCAACAGTCGCACGGAAGTGTGGTTCTGGTGGACTTTGCTCCCATCGGCCACGCCGCGCTGCACCTGAACCTGCGCCCGCAATTTGGCGTGTCGGACGCCCTGCAGAATCTGCACCGCCTCGATAGTTCGCTGCTCGACGGCCTCATGACTCCTGCCCAGGACGGACTGCATCTGCTCGCCGGACCGCAGCAGCCCTATCCCAGCGAGCCCACGCCGGGCGAACTGGCCCGCCTGTTCGATCTGCTCGTGAATCACTACCGCTTCGTCGTGGTGGACGGCTCCAGCCGGCTCGACCCCACCACTCGCCTGCTTTCCGATCTTTCTAATGCCGTGCTCGTGGTGGCGCAGACCGACGTGGTTTCTCTCTGGAGCGCCGGACGAATTCATGCGTTTCTGGAAGAAGGAACCGGGCGCGACCGTCTGCGGGTGGTGCTGAATCGCTACAAGAAGATTCCCGGATTCACCGACGAAGACGTTAAGCAGGTTACCAACTGCAAAGTCCTGTGGAAGATCCCAAATGCGTTTCACAGCGTCTCACCGGCAATCGATCACGGCAAACCCGTAGTTCTGCAGGAGGGCCAGGAAATCAGCCGCTCCTATCGCGCTCTGGCCGCCGCACTGGCCGATGCTTCTTCCAATTCCGACGGCGGTCCCGACCTGATCTACACGCAGGAGAAGTCAAGCGCTCAGAAGCGGGCTCCCGGCCGCCTCACTTTTTCTCCGCTGCAGGCGGGCGAATAATCCTTCCTTTTCCCTCATCTCATTTCCTCATCACGGGCGCAGGAGCCGCTTCCTGGGGAAACATCTTGAACGCCACTTCGCGCGAGTGCGACGTCATTTTCTTGTTTACATCGCTCGCGCTCTCGCCCAGCGTGCCCTTGAGAACGAAATAGGCTTCATCCCCGGGGTTCTTCCCTTCGCCGCGCTCTACCGTGCCCTTGAACTCAAACGACACTCCGTGTACGACTTCGGTCGTGAAGCTCAGCTTGTTGCCGTCGAGCTTGCCCTCTTTGAAAAACTGATCCAGGAACGCCCCTTTGTCGCTTTCTCCCTCTCCGAAACGAGAAATGAAGCCGGTGATGCGGCCATCATCCTCCACGGTCAACTGCAGGAACTCGCCCTCTTTCAAAAACGTGTACATTCCGGAATAAGCGCGACCGCTTGCAGCTTTGTCTGAGGACGACTGCGGGCCGGGCTTTGTCCCCTGAGTTTGAGGCTGTTGCCCGGCTGCCGTTCCCACCAGAATTCCCGCGCCCAGCACGATCACGAAAATGAAATCCAGGTTCTTCATAGTGCTTCACCTGCTGGCTTCATCGTACTACTGTAAGTGCTCCCGCTACATATTTAGCCCTTGACGCCATCGTCCTGATATGAAAAATCACCCGGCAACCCAGGTCCTCCCGGCTATCCCAAACGCTGCGCTTGCATCTACCATAGAGCGATGAGTTCGCGAGCCACGACCGGCCCAGCGACGACCGCCGAGCCGCCCGACCAGACCTCGCCTCCCGCAGCCGTTCCCCGCCTGCTGGTCGAGCTGCCTTCCTGGCCTCGCGTCTTCTTCGGGAACCTGCGCGACGTAGTTTTTCCGCGCCGCATGGCCCGGCTGGAAATCCACTCCGCCCCTGCCCCATTTTGGCGTGACGTATTTGTGAAGCGCGGACTCCCCTGGGGCCGTTTTGTCGAATCTGCCGTCTTTCACGTGCTCGCTTTTGCGTTGTACGGGGCCGCGTCCCGTTTCTTTGCCTTGCAGCCGCAAGTCGCGCCCCAGTTGGCCTTCGACCCACACGTCCAGGTGATCTATTACGAGCCGTCCGAATACTTGCCTCCGCTGGATACGCGGAATGAAGATACGCGCAAAGAAGACACACGCAATCAAGACAGGCACGACGACCCGCCCGCCGCCGATCCTGCCGAGCCCGCGAAACCCGACCCCGAGCTTTCCCGCCAGGAGGTTATTTCCTTGCCTCCCGAACCCGATAACCGCTCCCAGACAATTGTTACTCCGCCGAGCGTCAAGCTGAAGCGCGACGCGGCGCTGCCCAACATCGTGCGCTGGTCCGACAAGGCGGAAATGCCGCGGCTCGCGATCCCAGCGGTCCCGTTAACTCCCGCCGCCCAGATCACGCGCATCGCGCCCCGCATGGATAACTCTGTGGTTGCACCTCCGCCGGACCTGCGCGGCTCTCGCGCCCCTACGGCGTTTGCGGCCCCGCTGCCCGCCGTGATTGCTCCTGCCCCCAGCTTCGAGAGCGCGTCGGCTCGTCCACTCGGGCAACTGGATATTGCTGGCAGTCCAGTGATCGCTCCCGCGCCCCAGCTTCCGGTCGAGGCACAGCGCGCCGTTCCGGGAGGCCGGCCGACCGCCATGGCGGGCGTTGGTCCCCAGGTGGTGGCCCCACCTCCGTCGCTCTCGGACCTAGGGTCTTCCACCGGTTCTTCGGGTTCTCCCGGCCGCATCGTCGCGCTGAACCTGCATCCCGCCGTCGGCGCGCCCCCTGACCCGCCGCCGGGCAACCGTCGCGGCGCTTTTGCCGCCACGCCCGAAGGCCACCCGGGCGCCTCGGGTGCACCCGGCCATGAGAATGGAGGCGGTCCCAACCGTCCCAAACACAGCGATCTCCCGGCCGGACTCTATGTCGGAAGCGCGCCCGCCGTTAACCCCAATCTCACCGCCAGTGTCCCGGCGCCGCGCGTGAGCGCTGCTCCCCGCCCCATGCAGCCCGACAGCACAGCCAAACTCTCCGAGCCCGAGCGCGCCGTCTTCGGCAACCGCAGGTTCTATTCCCTCACGCTCAACATGCCGAACCTGAACTCCGCCGGCGGAAGCTGGATTGTCCGCTTCGCCGAGTTGAAAGAGGATTCGAAATCGCCGCCTGTAGATCTGTCCCAGCCCGTGGCCACTCGCAAGGTTGATCCCGGCTATCCTCTGCAACTCATGCGCGAAAACGTTGGGGGGACAGTAATTCTCTTTGCCCTCATTCACGCCGACGGTACTGTCGGCAATGTTCTGGTTCTGCGCGGGGTTGACGACCGCCTCGACAAGCTGGCCAGCGAAGCCGTCGCGCACTGGCAATTCCAGCCTGCCACGAAAAACGGTTCCCCGGTTGCCGTCGAAGCCACGTTCCAGATTCCCTTCCGCCCCCCGCGCGTAGGAACGAACTTCTAGCCGTAGAGACGTAGCTTGCTACTCTCTCTCTACGCACTCATCTTGTAGGGGTTTGGGTTCGCTGCCGCTGTCGGCAGAGACGTAGCAAGCTGCGTCTCTACGAGGCAGGAAACGGTTCGGCCGAAAGCCGGGATGGTCACACTGACCACTGGCCACCAATCACTGACCACTAGCCGCTAGCGCCCTTTTTCTTTTCCAGCGCCGCGTAAATCGCCGGGTCCGTGCAGACCTCGTAATACAGCCGGTCCGTCCATCCCGTCACGGAGAAGTCCAGCGGATTGATGCGGGGAATGCGGCTTTCGCGCACCACAATCTTGCGGAAAATGTCGCGGTCCACCGGCACCGTCGCGCTGAACAGCCGGTACTCGCCCATATCCGACGATGCGAATTGCGCCGGCAGCCGAACTTTGAGCGGCTCCAGAGTGATCTCCTGCCGCATTTTGCGGAATGCCGCCTCATTCATGCGAATTCCGCCGAGATTGAAGCTCAGGATCACGTCCTCCGGGTTGCCATCCGCATCCAGTTCCGCCGCCTGAAAGGCATACACGTGGAACGGACCTGCCTGCGGCTCCATCACCTTTCGTGCCCGCTTGTTGCACGACGAGAGGCGGTCGCTCTCGTTCAGCGCCTCGGAAATCATGATCTGATGCTCGCCATCCATCAGATACAGCGGCGCCGACTCCTGCGCCGTGATGCCCACGCCCAGTTCCAGTTGTGGCATGCCCGAGCGCTGCATCAATTCGTTATATCCGCGCACGATCTCGATGATCTCCCGCGCCAGCACGCACATGCGGCTCACCGCCAGCCCGGACTCGCCCTCCCGTTCCAGAATCGCCAGGATGATGGCGTCGCCCTCCAGGAAGACTTTATGCGCGCCATACTTGCTGAGCAGCTTGTTCACTGGATCATAAAAATTCAGGCTGAAGAATGACGCCGGGTTCAACCCTTTCTCCATCATCGTCCGCGTCAGCCGAGTCGAGTCGCGCACGTCGGCCTTGAGCACCACGTGGCGCGACACGCGCTCCGAATCCGTCTGCTCCTGCTCTTCCGGAAGCAGGAACTCGTAGAGCGTTCCGTTCACCCGCGAGAGTTCCTGCATGCGCTCGTTCGGTACCAGGTTGACCGCATCCTGGGCTGCGTTCAGGGTCTCCAGGCCGCGCAAATCACGGTGATAATGGAAAAAGTCTCCCAAGAAGCGCGCCGCCACCTTCGCCCGTTCCGCTCCGCGGCAGCTGGCCACCTTCGCCACCGCTGCATACAAGCTGTTCGGCGATAGTTTGCCGTGCTCCTGAATCATGCGCTCGACCCGGTCGCATTCGGTGCGGTCAATCAATGCCGTCTTCAACTGTTGCGGATTGATGCGCGGCGCGTACTCGGTGAGCAGCGGCACCACGTAGTAGGAGGCGATCACGCTCTCCATGGCGCGCTCGTCTTCGAGCAGCCGCACCCAGGCCGCCAGCCGTTCCTGCTGCGCCACTCCTTCCGCGGATTCTTCCGGCGTACCCGTTCCTACCAGCAGTTGCGCGTTCTCCGGCACATTCATCCAGGAGTCCAGCGTCTCCGCATTCGCTTCCTCGCCGTACAAAGACCGCAGGAAGGTCAAAACCACCTCCCGCAGCCGGTCATAGCGGTCCGGATCGCGATCCCATTTGCCCAGCATCGCGTAGCGCTCGGCGCACAGGTAGTCGTCGCGCCCGTCCTCGGCAAACACCAGCCGGTTCAGAAACAGCGGATACGCCTGCAGGCCCGCATCCCCGCCATCGCCTCCGAACAAGGACCGCCGCGTGCGCGCCAGCGTGTTCTTTTCCACCTCGCGCAGCGTCTCAAAGATGTCCTGCCCCGTCTTGCGCAGGATGATCTTCTTGCCTACCTGGAACGCCGCCAGCCGCTCCCGGTACTCGTGCGCTTTCTGGTGACGCAGGTTGTCGTAGTTCTTCAGCGAGACGCGGCACCGCTCCACCGCCAGCACGAACTGCTGGTTCATTTCCGCGCGCAGAAACTTCGTCACCGCCAGCCTCGCCAGCACGTCCACCGACAGCTTGGATTGTTTTTTTGCCCGGTTAAGCGAGGCCACCAGCAGTTCGGTCAGAAGCGGCTTCCACTCGGCCGCATCCTGCTTCGGCCGCGAACCCCTCCCGGCCAGATTCCTCATCCACGAAGGCCCTTGCGAAGACGCAGGCGGTTCGGCTGCAAGCAATCCTTCCAGTCCGCCATGCCTGGCCACAAGGCGGCCGACCTGCGCCCGTGCCGCCTCCAGGAACCGCGGGCTCAGAATCACATCGTGCCGCAAGTTATCCACGCCCAAGCTCAGTCCCTCGAGCGAAATGGAAGGTGTGGACGCAGCCAAGTCCGGCAGCGCCGGTTTCTCCGGCGCTCCGCCCAGTCGAAAAAGAGGAATTCGCGGCATCCCAGACAGGATTCCTGTTGGAAGTTGCTGATTACAAACGTACATATGGAGGCTAGCACGCAGCGGTCGGAGGCTAAAGTTACCTAGGTTACGGCTCTTGGCATTGGATGGCGGAGCGTACTCGCGCTTGGGAAGTAAGGGGCAGCCAAGCCTACTGCTGATTCTTGATCCTCGCGGCCTCGAACTCATCCCCCCGCTGCCATCCAATCAGCTTGGGCAGACTTGCCGCCTCCCAGCCCAGCGCGAATCCAAATCGCGCCATGGCTGAATCTCCGGTGAAATCCATCTCCGGATGGTACTCGTCGCTCGGCTGGTGATAATGCTTCTCGACGTATTCGCGCTCCTGCTCCAGCCCCCAAGCCTCGGTATGCCTCTTGTATTTCATGCCCTCGTTAATCGAGAACGCCGGAATCCCCACGCGCGCCAGGCTGAAATGATCGGACCGGTAGAAATGCCCAGCCTCAGGCCGCGCATCCGGACGGATCGCCAGCCGGAACTCCTTCGCCATGGCCTCGACCGCCGGATAAAACGTCGTCCGCTCCGCGCCGGAAACCTCCACTTCTTCGGGCGCGCCCAGCGGCTTCACGTCGTCATAATTCAGATCCAGCGTGATCTTTCCCGCCGCGATCGGCGGATGCTTCCCCAGATACTCCGATCCCAGCAGTCCCTGCTCCTCGGCAGTGACCGCCGCAAAAAGAATGGACCGCCGCGGCCGCTGCGCCGCCCCTCCAAACGCCCGCGCCAGTTCCAGCAGAATGCCGCACCCGGTGGCGTTATCGTTGGCCCCGTTAAAAATGTTGTCCCCCGGCATGTCCGGACGAATGCCGAAATGATCGTAGTGCGCCGTGTACATCACCGCCTCATCGGCCACCTTGCGGTCCGAGCCCGGCAGAATCGCGAGCACGTTGCTCGATTCGAAATTCCGCACCTTGCTCACCATGTGCGCTTTCATCTTCGCGCCCAGGCTCACCGGATGAAACTCCCGCCGCTGCGCGTCCTGCATCATCTTGTCCAGATTCATCCCGGAGGCGAGCGCCAGTCGCTTCGCCACATCCAGGTGAATCCACGAGGCTACTTTCAGCGCCGGACCTTCCAGCTTCAGGTATGACTTCTCGCCGGAATTCGAATTGCGCACCACTTCCCACGGATAGCTTGCCATCTCGGCCTGGTGGACCAGAAGCACTCCCACCGCGCCCTTGCGCGCCGCCACTTCATACTTGTAAGTCCAGCGCCCGTAGTAAGTCAGGGCCTTGCCCTTGAAGAATTTCGGATCGTCCGACGACGGCTCGTTCACCAGCATCAGCAGTACTTTGCCGCGCACGTCCAAGCCCTTGTAGTCGTCCCAGTTGTATTCCGGCGCCTCAATCCCGTATCCCACAAAGACAATTTCCGCATCCACATCCGACTGCGCCTGCTGGGTCTGGTCGTAGGCCACATACTCATCGAGAGGCTTCAGATTCATGGCCTCGCCCTGCTTGGGGACCAGAAAGAATTGCGTCTCGGGCAGGGTCGTGATTCCCACCAGGGGGACTTTCTGCATATACGTCCCGTGGTCGCCGGCCGGCTTCAGGCCATATTCGGCAAACTGCGTGGCCATGTACTCGGCAGCCAGATCGCCGCCGCGTTGCCCCGTCCCGCGTCCTTCCAGCAGATCGTGCGACAGATACCGCACATGCCAGCGGATATGCTCAGGATTGATCGTCTCCAGCGCCGCATACGCCGCTCCCGGCAGCTTGATAGAAGGCGCTTTCGACCCCTTCGCCCCCGCGCTGCCTTCCGCCCACGCCGGCACGCTCAGACACAGCGCCAGGCAAGCAGAAATAATCCTCGGCATCCCCCCCATAGATCGGTTTCCCCCTCAAAACGGCGGCAGCTGAAAAGGCTCTTTTTTGCGTGAAAGTCTTACAGAATTGTAAAGGAGCGCCCGGCCCGGCTGTAGGAAGAAGTCCGGCCCGGGCGGGCACGAGAGTGCACCCACCGCGGGATGTCCGGCGCCCAAGAGGACCTGTCCGGATGCCGGGTGACCCCGTGTCCTCTGTGCGCTCTGTGGTTAGCTCTTGGTTCAGCCGCCGGACCGGCGGCTAGTTTTTCGACCCTCAACCAGCCCGGAAATCCGGCACCGCCTCCCCGCGCTTGAACAACGGTGCCGGCGCGGTCTTTCCCACCTCCGCCATTTTCCGGTTGACGTCTTCGAGGTCCGCTTTCAGCCAGCCCACGCTGGAAACCTCAATCTCCCCATCCTGCGCAATCCAGAAAACGGTCGGCACATTGGTCAGCCCGTATGCATTCGATACGGGATAGGTCCGGGTATCGTCAAGCAGCACTGGGAAGGTCACGCCAAATTCCTTGTTGAACGCCGCGCTTTCCTCGGCCGTGTTCTGGGAAACCCCGACCAGCGCATATCCCTTCTGCCGGTACGCCTTGTGCAGCCGCTCCAGGTAGGGGAAGGCAAACTGGCAGATCGGGCACGACACCTTGAAGAAGGCCAGCACCACCGGCCCGCGAGCCAGTTCCTCACTCAAAGAGAACCGCTTCCCACCCAAAGTCTTCAACTCAAAGTCTGGCGCCCTCGTTCCAGTTGCCAATGCCGCCATGGTTCGTCCTCCAAATATTTGTCGCAGCCAGCGCATACGCGTCCTACGCTGACGCCCTCATTTTAGACGAAGCACACCCTTCAGCACGGAGAAGTCGTTTACTCGTTCTCACAACGAACAAGCTGGAGGATTCAACGGAGCAGGCCCGCCCGGCGGAGAATCTTGCGCGCCAGCCCGGTCATGGCGAGTCTTCGCAGCCGGTGCGACGCGATCCATTTTCCCGCACCTTCGTCGGGCGCAGCCCGACCCCACACCCGCACCGTGTAATCCGTCACCGTGATCGAATGCCGCACCGTGAATAACAGCGCCGAATCGCTCTCCTTCTTCTTGTCATTCCGGCTCTTCTTGTCATTCCGAGCGACGCGAGGAACCTGCTTTTCTCTCACGTGGGGCACGGGAGCGGCCACTTCCGGCAACTCCCACATCCCCGCCATCAACCGCGCGTCCCGCGCCCGCTGCACAAGAAACACCGCACCATCGCGGCAATCCAGCGCGTAATGAACCTCCCGCCTCTTCTGCCGCCCAGCCTTTGCTGCACCCGCCATTTCTCCGCGGGTCGCACACAACTCCACCACCGGACACGTCAAACACGCCGGAGCTCGCGGCATGCACACCGTCGCTCCCAACTCCATCATCGCCTGGTTGAAATCTCCCGGCCTCTCGCGATCGAGTGCCCGCTCCGCGGCCTGCCACAATTCCTCACCGGTCAGACGCTGTCCTGCAACCCTCTGCAGCACTCGCTCCACGTTCCCATCCACCACCGCGACCGGCTCGCCCAGTGCGATGCTGGCAATCGCCGCCGCCGTATAGCGGCCAATCCCGGGCAGCTCTCGCCATTCCTCGACAGTTGCGGGAAATTCTCCCCCGCGCTTCCGCACGACCACCTTCGCCGCCTGATGCAGCATGCGCGCCCGCCGGTAATATCCCAGCCCGCTCCACGCCGCCAGCACCGAAGCCTCCCGCGCCGCCGCCAGCTTTCCCACCGTCGGAAACCGCCGCAGAAATTCGTGATAGTGCTCGATCACTGCCGCCACCCGCGTCTGCTGCAGCATGATCTCCGACACCCACACGCGATAGGGATCACGGCTTTTCCGCCAGGGCAAATCACGCGCGTGCGCCTCGTACCAGGCGAGCAGCCTCTCGCGAAACCGCTGTTCCGTGAATGTCTTGTGCCCCTGGCGATTCATCTCCGGAGTCCGCATTCTATCCCGGCAGGAAATTGGAACGTGCGCCGCCGGGAACCACCGGAATCAGCCGCCCGCCATTGACCGCGCCCTCGGGGCAGGAAATAATAGTCGAGCCTGGCATCCGCACCATCGCGTGGGTTCACTCACGCCCGAGTTTCGCGAGGAGTTCCATGAACGACTTCAACCGCAAGGTGGAAGACGCGTCGGCACGTGTGGGCCAAACCATCAACGAAGCTGCCGAGCGCCTGGAAAAAGAGATCCCCGAATTCATCAAGTATCTCAACGACGAGGTGGTTCCGGCGGTGCGCACCCATTCCACAAAGGCACTGCGCACGGCTTCGCAGAAGCTCGCCGAGTTCGCCGACTACATGGAGAAGCATCCGCCCAAGTAGCGCTCCCGCGGGCCGTCAATTTTCTCGCCGGCAGTGAACGCCGATTCTTCGTCAGCCAGCCGATGACTCTGATCCTGCTGCTCTCGATCCTGTTTCTCGCCGCTTGCGGCCACCTCGGGCAGGCGCACGTGAACGTGCCGCCGCCACCGCCGCCTGCGTCCACAGAGACGACCGCCGGGACGCCCACCTCCCCGCCCGCTGCAAATATCCCGGCCACGAAACCAAGCCCGAACGCGACTGCCAAACCCGGCGAAGCCGCCGATCTCGCTGAGCCTGTGCTGCCCCCTGGGGCCACTCCGATCGCCACCCAAACCGGACTCGCCAGCTGGTACGGCCCTCCCTACCACAACCGCCGCGGATCCAACGGCGAAGTCTATAACATGCACGCCATGACGGCCGCCCACCGCACGTTTCCGCTGGGCTCGATCGTGCGCGTCACCAACACCAAGACCGGAGCCACGGCGCTCGTGCGCATCACCGACCGCGGGCCGTTCATTCCCGGCCGTGTCGTCGATCTCTCGCTCGCCGCCGCCCGCAAGCTCGACGTCTGGCAGCCCGGCGTCGCCGAAGTCAAAGTGGAGTTGATGCAAGCTTCGTCGCCAGTAAACGCCGGCGGAAAATGGGCGGTGCAGATCGGCGGATTCCCCGACGAGGACGCCGCCAGCAAACTCGCCGACCACCTCACCCGCCGCTACCACACCGCCAAGGTTCTGCGCTTCGCCAGTCCCGCCGGAGACTGGTGGATTCGCGTTCGCGTCCTCGACGACGATCACGATCGCGCCCAGCAACTCGCCGCTGAAACCGAAACCCCCGAAGGCGCCGTCTTCCTGGTGAGGCTGGACTAGTTTTTCGGGAATGAGGTCTTGGGGTGGCGCAGCGCTCAGTCCGCCATCAGTGGAAGAGCGGCCCTTCAGGGCCGCGTCCGCGGGAAAGAATGGACTGCGGCTTCAGCCGCTGAGGTCACGCCCAAAGCGGCACTAGGAACTTGAACGTCAGCCAAGTCCCAACCACCAGCGCCAGCAGAATCAGAAGGAGAATCAGCAAGACCTTCCGCTCGTTCTCCGGTGCCGGCGGAGTAATCCCCGTCGCAATCAGAATGGCGCGCATCACTGCAATCAGAAAATTCACGTCAGCCATCCCGCGGACAAAATAGGAAGACTCAGCTAGCATGCCACCGTTCCATCCTGGGGGCAACACACTTCGGACTGAATCTCATCGCCCCTGCTGACATCTTCCCTCGTCCGGTGCTATCGTTTGTCCTCGGTGAAAACCCGACTGGATCCGCACAACCATGACTGACGCCACCGCCACCTGCCTTTTCTGCCGCATCCTCCGCGGGGAAATTCCCGCCAAAAAAGTTCACGAAGACGACTACGTCTTCGCCTTCGAAGATATTCATCCCAAGGCACCCACGCACGTGCTCATCATTCCAAAGAAACATTTCGCGGGGCTGAAAGAAGCCCAGGCCGCCGACGCCGAAATTATCGGCCGCTGCCATCTGGCTGCCGCCCACATCGCGCGCCAGCGCAACCTCGAGCACGGATACCGTACCGTCCTCAACGTCGGCCCCGGCGCCGGACAATCCGTCTTCCACCTGCACGTCCACCTGCTCGGTGGGCGCACCCTGACCTGGCCTCCGGGATAGACGCGGTCCCGTCAAGACTTGATTGGCAATAAGGGAAATTTCAAACCGCGGAAATTCAAGCTCTGGCCGATTTTGGGTGGCGCAGCGCTTCAGCGCTGCGATGAGTGGATCTACACCGAGTGGTGGCTTTAGCCCCTGAGGTTACGAGAAGGCCGAACCGTGGAAGCTCTACTGCACCGCCGGATCCGCATCTTCCGGCGCGCCATGCCTTCGCAACAGTTGCGGCAGATTCTGCGAAAACGCCGACCGCGGCAGCACCATGTCGCATCCCACCTCGTGCGCCTTCTGCTTCAGGTCTCCCTGCACGTGCGAGAGGAATCCGATGATAGACGTGCCTTTCTTCAGCTTGCTCTTCAGCTTGGGGATCAGCGTGAGCGGCTTGGCCCCGTTATTGTTCAGATCGAAAATGATCAAGGACGGCTTTTCCTCGCCGTTCTGCTGCATCTTCTCCATCAAATCCTTGTCGGTCTTTACGAACTCAACCTTCACGTTGAGCTTGCGCGCGGTCTCCTGAATCTTGGCCAGGAAGAAAAGATCCTCGACGAAAGCAAAGATGCGGGAGTTGGCGTCGCCGTTAGCGGGCAGCGGTTCCGGTTCCGGTTGCGGATACTGCTGCGCAAACCCTGGCCGCTGCCGCCCGCCCTTGCTTCCGTTATTGCCCCCGGCCAGCACGGCGCGGTAGCTGTGATCCATGGGCGCGGTGTAGATGCCGTCTTTGTTCTCCCGGCTCAAACCCGGGCCGGGACGGTGTCCGCGCTGGGTATGGGGACGGCGTCCGCGCCGCCTTCTTCTGCCTCCGCCACCGGAGGATTTTTCTGGTCCTGCGTTCATAGTCCTCTCAAGCCCTTACGAGTTGCAAGATTTTCCACACCGCGGCGCCGGGACGCGCGATCCATCTCCCCCAGAATTGCCCTCTGCAAGGCGCACCTATCCGGCAATATGTGACTTCACTCTGCGCGCTTGCGGGTTGCGGCTGGACACTTCCTGAAAAAACCCCACCTGTCCATCTGGCACTGGTGAACGAATTTGACGCTCAATCTAAGTATCGGTTTTCCGTTTATCGGATCCGTGGGCGCCGCCTCGGACCGGCTGGCGCGGGAGGCCTGCGCGGGAACGAGGCCTCAATGAGAACAATTCCATGGTACTCGTACTGGCCGTGCCGCGCAAGGCCCCCGGCAGCCTGCCTTTTGCACAGGAGGACATGACTGGCAGGGTACCTGGGGGAATCTCTGATCTGTTACACCGCAGCCACCGCCGCGTTCACCCCGCCGCCGAAACTTCGCGCGCCCACTGCTGCGCCTGCCAGTAGTACCCGGCGACGTCTTCGCTTTTCAGGTGCAGGCTGGCGCTCAGCTGCCCCGCGGCTTCCCACTCTCCGCTCTCGTGCGCCAGCATCAGTTGGTACACCGGACGCAGCACGCTGGGTTGGCCCAGCAGCACCGCCTTGGTTTCGCGATCCAGAGGAATCCTCGCCAACAAATCTGCCATCGGCATCTCCAGCATGGCGTCAATCAGCGACAGCAGGCCGAGCAGAAACAGATCCGATTCGCCATGCCGCACCCGCGGCGCCAGCAATTCCCCGAAGCGGCCACGCACCAGCGCCGACAACAACAGGTCGCTGGTCTTATCCTGTCCCGCTCCCACCGCCGCCACCAGCCGCACCCAGCGCCGCAATTCGCGCTCACCCAGAATGGACAGCGCATGCCGGATGGAATGAATCTCGTTCTTGAACCCGAACACCGGCGAATTCAGGTAGCGCAGCAGCCGGTAGCACACCGAAGCCTCTGACTTGACCAGCTTTTCCAGTTGCGGCACATCCAGGTCCGGACGCGACACCTCCTGCAGCATGCGCATGTAATGCAGACGGTTGGCCGGCATGTCGCGCGTGTTCAGCATTTCCGGCCGGCGGAAGAAATAGCCCTGGAAGTAAACGAATCCCTGGTCGCGGGTCTGGATGAATTGGGCGTGGCTCTCCACCTTCTCCGCCAGCAGACGGCATCGCCACGGCCCGTACCGCTTGACCAGGGCGGCCCGCTGTTGCTCGGTCGTGGCCGGCATTTCCACCTTGAGGATGTCGGCGATCTCGGCCAGCGGTTCGCGCTTGTCGTCGGCCACATAATCGTCAAGCGCGATCAGGTAGCCCTCTTCTTTCAGATTGCGGCAGGCCACCATCACATCGGGGTCCGGCGGCACGTCTTCCAGAATTTCCACCACCGTCGAGGCCGAGGGCAGCAGCGTCACCAGTCACTTGATCAGCGTGTCCCGGGGGCAGTTCACAAAAGCCCGCCG
>Ga0209517_10000151_pt1 | contig 121188 bp, 106 predicted proteins | sample PeaSoiMetSII2010_FD_187695 | JGI IMG/M metagenome (GOLD analysis project Ga0209517, IMG submission 187695) | Peat soil microbial communities from Weissenstadt, Germany - SII-2010 (SPAdes) (version 2) | ecosystem: Environmental > Terrestrial > Soil > Wetlands > Peat | place: Germany...
TGGCTGGAGCTCACGTATTGACGGTCCCCTACAAAATCATGACGCAAATGCCCTTCCACAAAAAATCTGAAGAGACCATTCAAGAATTCGATAACGCGTGGAAAGAATTCCTCAAACTCTCAAAGAAAACAGCCGAACCGAAGACGTTGATGCGCTAAACGAAAACGCTGGCTTACAATCTTGTTGAAACATATTGCTCTCTTCGGGATGAAATCAACCCAAAAGTCGATGACGTGATTATAATGGAGCTATCAGATCTGGATCCAGATACCGATCCTGATTCAGACCCAAGCTCAGATGTAGATCCAGACTCAGAACCACCTTAATGTTCGACCTCTGAATCCGAGCTGAGTACTGTTCAGCTTAACCCAACCTGTCGCGAACACAAATGAGAACATGAACTGAAAAAGAATTAGATTTGAAACCTGAAACGTCTCTCAGCGTGGGCTGGGACGCACTTATGAATGGGTGGAGCAGTTCATTAATTCCAGTAGATAACCTCAGATAGGATGCTTAAGGGTTTGAAACGAATTAGTGTTGTAGTTGACTGCGATGACGCCGAAGCGGAGAAGTTGGCGACCAGAATCGTTCCTTACTTAATTTCGTTAGGAGCACTTAACGTGAAGGTTGAGGCGATAGAAGGAATTATTCCTTCTCGATCAAGGAAGTAAGGCGGCATATGTTATGTTGATCGTTCGAGCCCCATTACGCATAACCCTGGGAGGAGGAGGCACCGACATTCCCTCTTACTACTCCGCCTATGGCGGTTTCACTGTTACCGCAGCTATCGACAAGTACATCTACATAGTCGCCGATGACAGATTCGACCCCGAGTTCAGAATTAGCTATTCGAAGACCGAGATTGTGGACAAAGCCGAAAATATTTCACATCCGATCTTCAGAGAAGCATTACAGCTGCTCGGCCCAATCCATAGCCTCGAGTTAATCTCCATCGCCTATCTCCCAGCCAAGACAGGCCTAGGAAGTTCAGGAACGTTCACCGTAGCATTACTCAACGCGTTACACGCGATCAAAAACGAACGCGTTCCACCATCAGTTCTAGCTGAGGAAGCTTGCGATATCATCATGAATAGACTGAAGGAACCATCAGGTAAACAGGACGAGTATACCGCAGCGTATGGAGGAATCAACAGCTACACGATCACGATGGACGGAGCCGTAAACGTGAATCCGTTGAAGATCTCCAAATCAACAGCATCGGAATTGGAGATGCAGCTTCTCCTCTTCTACACGGGTATAACTCGAGAATCAAAACTAGTACTCGAGTCACAGTCCAAAGCGGCTGCGGAGCAGAAACCCATCACTATCGATTATTATCACAAAATCAAACAGATCGGACTAGACAGCCGAGAAGCCCTAGAAAACGGTAACATCAAGCAGTTTGGGGTTCTACTCAACGACCATTGGCAAGCCAAAAAAGCGTTAGCGCCGAACGCGACGACCACTGAAATCGACGCAATATACAATCTAGCATTGAAGAATGGAGCAACAGGAGGCAAAATAATGGGCGCGGGCGGAGGTGGATTCTTCATGTTCCACTGCGACTCCGACAGAACGAAATTAACAGAAACCCTAAGCAAACACGGATTAAGACGATTAGATTTCCGGTTCGAATACGAAGGATCAAAAATAATAATTGACCTCTAACTATGCGGCAGTGACACAAGCATTGTGCAATAGTACAAGTCATTAGAGCCCATACAGGACGAATCTTCAACACAAACTATGACGGGATGCATGAATGATCGCATGGACGTAGTGCGTTGATCGTTGTAATATCACATAACTCTAAACTTTCTGCAACCTAAAACTCGAAGAAGCATGGAAAAACCACAACGACGACAACTCATTACGGCCCTCGCATCGGGACTGGTGTGCGCTACCGTGCTTTCTCAGATTCCAAAACCTGCGTTCGCTTCCGCGCCATCACACGTCACCGAGACAACTAATTACATCGAATTTCCTACACTGTCAAGTTTTTCGCCGTCAACAGGCAGCTTAGGTTCGCAATATGACGCTGGCGGTGTAATTACAAACTTAGTCTATTCTCAGGACAATACACACTTACGCTATCTAAGAACCGAGCAAACTGCAAGCTACGTGATATTTATCGATACAACCGACAGCAATAAAATCAAAGCCAGAAATGGAACAACGGGAAAAATTGACTACTCAGGTACCAATGCGGGAACAATAATTAACGAAGCTATCTCAGCTCTAACGAATGGTGGAAAAATTTTCATTAAAGCCGGCACCTACACGTTAACAGCGACGCTTGCACCAACGACAAGTAATATTGAGTTGTGTGGCGAAGGTTTCGCTAGCATACTTAAACTTGGAAACAGCATTAATAATCGTAATCTCCAACTTCTCGGAGTATCAAACTGGCACATTCACGATTTAGCTTTCGACGGCAACCGAGCTAATCAGGATCAATCCGTTGATTCTAATAGTCAATCATGTTACGTAATTCAACTCGGCAACGCCAACCACATCACCATTGATCACTGCTACATTCATGATGCTCGCAATATGGGCATCAACACCTTCACGTGTAACGACATTAACATTTACGATAATTACGTACAAAACTGTGACAGCAACGGAATAACAATTGCTAACGGTTCAGGTAGTAGCGTCGCAAAAATAATGCGAAACACAGTTGACGGCACAAGCGACGTAGGCATATCTGTTCAGATTGCCATACAAGTAACGGTAAGCGACAACTGCACCCTCAACTCGTTCTTAGGCTTAAGCGCCTACGGTGTCAATAGCGGTTACGGAATTGATATCGAAGGAACAGGAAACCAAAACATCACAATCGCCGACAATAACCTCAACGGTGCAGGCATCTCCCTTGTCGGTACCAACACGGACACAAAAATACGAGGCAATAATATTTACAATTTACAAGGCACCGGTCAAGGACAATCAGGCATCTACATACAATACGGAACTCAGTTAACCGTGGAAGATAATGCGATTGACACAAACCAACATTTCGGACCATACGGCATAGCTACCGGCGCCAACGGTTACCGAGGACTATCAATTATTGGAAATACAATCAACAACCTAAACGGAGTAGGCATCAACGTAGTCTCAGCAACAGATCTAATTCTAAGTGACAATAGCTTTTACAACATCAGCAATTATCCCGCAATCTACATTTCAGATTGCACCGGCGTAACAATGAACAACAATATCATAGACACGACAGTTGGTGCGGCTGCCGGAATCCAATTAGGAAACTACAATGGGTCAGGCAGCGACTACCTGACTATAACAGGCAACCAGATTAGAAACAGCCAAAACAACAATCAAATCCTAATCGACACAGGACCAAACGGGGTCGGCCCCCATACAATATTCACGAATAATCTTGGCTCAAACCCAGTGGGCTTAATCAGCCAACCCTTCGGAACCGCAAGCATAGGCTTGGGTGGAACGGGCGCAACCCCATTCCCCTCGACGGACTACACAGCCAACGGATCCGACTTAATCATCAATGTGACAGGAGGAACTGGTGTGAGTATCACAATTAAAGACGGAGCAGGGAATACGGTTCAAAGCGGATTATCCACAATCACACAAACCTTGCTACCTTACGGATTCAAAATTAATTTCGGAACCTTCACTTCGGTTCCTGCCGTCTCAGTTTTTGGTCTATAATCGATCTGAGCATCGATGAAATTTCTACGTTAACCGGGCCCAGATAGCAACGCGAAACTCTACACCCTCATCGCTAACCTGGAGAAAAAACGCATCACAAACAACGATTACTGATATCGGCGTTTGCTTGTGTTGAGAAATTCGCCTTGTTTTAGGGAAAATGAATACGGCTATGCTATGGAATGGATTAGTGATTAAGCTATCGGATAGAACAATAGATGGTTATTGGGTGGTAGAGACGTCACCTAATGTCGCGTTTAACGTACTAAAGCAATATATATAGACATATTTGATGTAGACTGTATAGGTATCGGCGGATGGTTCATTGGAAATCTAGAGCTCTCAGTCGAATCATCCCTATTCTGCTGTGCCTCAGCGTAGTCGCTGCCTGTGTGCCTGTTGTGGCGAATGCCTCCCAAATCAATCCTTACTTGTTGATTGTTCCGGTTGAGTGGCGGACGTCTACGTTGAATTTGACTGTGGGCATCCCAACGGTAACGCCCTGGGTCCATGATGTTGTGAGGAAAGCTATGGCTGAGTGGAACAATGCCCAAGACTCATTCCTCGCGCAGTTTTACCCAAACGACACGGGCAACGATAAGTACTATTTTACACCGTGGACGAACGTCACACATCAGCCTGACGTACAACTCGTGCTTGATGCCAATATCAACAATCTCTACGGGTTACCATCGATTCTAGCCGACACAACGCCCAACCCAAATCATACCTACACGATCTTCATGAGCAGTCGTCTAACAAGTCAACCTGACTCGGCGCGCGCCGAAGAGAGTCTGTACCGTGTTATGCTTCATGAGTTAGGACATGTTCTCGGGCTTGGCGAAGAGTACGGCGAGAATGATGTGATGAATGCTGTGCTTAGCTATTGGAGTAATAATTCATCACAAACTTTGATCTCGACGACTGATTTCTACGCTGTCCGGATGCTTGCGCTTGCGGCTGTTCAAGTCGTGGAACCCTGCTTTGTTCTGTTGACAAATCTCATCCCTTACTTGACAGTGAACGTGGACTTGTTTCCATCCCATATTATACCCGTTCCAGAGTTCAACTCAGCAATGGTCATCGTCGCGTTCTCGCTGCTTTCCTCAGTGTTTCTCTTCGCCTATAACCGAAAGAAACCACGGTAGCCTTGACGAGGGCAGCGAACGCGGAAGAGCAAAAGCTCTGTCGAACGATTGTGATCTGTCTCAGCGTCTACGAGAGGACATTTCTGTCGGTTTCAACGTTTACTGCCTTTGTGAAGATCACTTCATTGCTTTCTTCATGCCTCTGCCTTCACAATCATCGCACTCTGCCATCCCCGATCCATTACAGTCGTGACATTCAACCTGCAACGTACCATTACTATCACATGTTGCACATCCTTCCCCATGACATTCCTCACATTCCTCGACTAGATTCCCCTTGCCCTCACATTTCTCGCAGGTAACTTCGCCCGTTCCCTGGCAATCGTTACAAAGCAAAACCGTGAACCACCATTAAGAACGTGGCATTTCCCATAGTTAACACATTCCAAGCTCTTGAAGTCGTGAGTTTTCTCAGGTTTGAAGCGAATGTCGATCATTTTTTCACGAATAACGGGGTTTGTTTTCCGTTTGATTTTTGTACGAAACATTTTAGTCACCCACCCTTACTCAACATATTCAGACGAAAGAGGACTGTAACCAACAGCCTCCGTCGTAAACAAAGAGAATGGATGCTCAGTGTCATGAACGCTTACCTGAAATTCGAAGGTATCAGGGGGTGAGCATGCACGACAAAACCGACCCTATCCTTCCAGATGTACATTTGTGAGAGCTGCAACAAAGACACGTACTACATATGCCGTACCTGTGAAAAATGCCCACAATGCTGCAACTGTAGCGCTGACACAAACCCGGAAGCCACCCACGCCGGAGACTAAACCACCACTTCAAATCCCATTTTCTTCTGGGACACCCTTTTTTGTTTCGCAACGTCTAACGTTAAACGTCAGAATTCTAACTTAAACTAAAACCGATTCTACGGTAACGATCAATACTGACCTGGGGGGGTGCGTATTTTTATGGGGATAAAATTTCGGTATCGACCACTTAATAACGCACTTTTTGAAATGATCACTATGTCGGAGGATCAGTCTTGCGTCAGGGAAACTGCAGGTTGGAGGCTCATCTGTCGTCCCTGTTGTTGTTAGGAGTTGATTTTCCGTTTCATGGTCACGTTGGTTGTTATGTGACGGACCCTAGACGTTTAGGGATGAGTGAACGCCACCCCGAAAATGGGGGGTTGTAAAGGGCACAATTGTTGGTGCAAATAAAATGAAAGTCAGTGACTGAAAAGAAGAAAATATGTAAAAATAGAATACGACAACGAATACTTTTCACCGCCAAGGAACGCAGACTACTAGACTCCGTCCTGGAAAAAATTGGATGCCGAAACAGGAGTCTATTCATAACCGAAGCCATTAACGCCGGCTTACAGAATTTTGATTTAAACGGGATTCAGGGAAGACGAGACCGAAAGACCGACGCACTGATCCCCAAGGAATCGCTGGAAAAGATACGTCAACTAGCAGTAACCTACAACTTAACCAAACAAGCGATCCTCCGCCACCTCACAATCCGCTACGCCGTCGCCGCCCTCCACGAACTCGAAGAAACTCCGGAAATGGAGGCCAAGCGATGACTCCAAAGGACAGGGACGAGTATGAGCGTATCAAGCAGGGCATCATCAGAGCCATCCAAAAATCGCGCCCTTACATATCGGAATTCGACAACCTTCAAATCGAACTCATCGCCGGCTCCATGGTATATTGGAGGAAAGGAGATCCTTTCCTAGACTCAAACACCGCGACCCCCGAAACATACTCACGAGTCATCGACGGCAAAGTAAAACTCGCTAAAACCATCGAGGAAGCCACCCAAAAACTGGGAATTACTAGACATGAAAGAATCATCACCCAAACTCAAGGGAACTCCGCAGACAACCCATCAAGCGACCTCGCCGAAAACAGGTTGAACAATGAAGAACACGCACGGGTCGTCGCAGACTTCGTGAACTCACTCCCACGTGAACTGAGGGATCCCATCAATGCCTACCTCAAAAAACAAACTAAACCTTCAACGACTCCTTGACCTAACCGATCCAGTCGAATGGTTGAGGACCAAGACTGGATTCAAACCCTTCCCATACCAAATCCAAATCCTCCAAGACGCACACCTCAAACGTCGCGTCATACGCAAAGCACGACAAATCGGCATAACAACCACCATCGCTCACGAAGTGGTCTGGAAGGCGCTTACCAAACCAAACGGACTCATCCTCATAGTGAGCCCAAGCCAATCTCAGAGCAACGTAGTCATGAACAAAATTCAAGCCATACTCGCAACCAACAGAGAACTCTCGAAGGAGATCCGCCGCAAGAGAATAAACGAAGTCAAATTCAGAAATGGTTCAACAATTCTGTCGCTACCGAACAACCCTGACCGTCTACGAGGCTTCTCCGCCACGGACATTTACTTAGACGAAGCCGCGCATTTTCTGAACGACGAACCCGTCATGCGAGCACTCCAACCAATGTTGATTGCGACAAAAGGAACCTTCACAATCATCTCAACACCGTTCGGAAAACGTGGCTTATTCTGGAACCAATACAACAACACCAAAACCCTGCAAAACACCCGTAGCGACTGCAAAAGCTACGATCTCCACCCCTCCACAATCTGCCCGCTGATCACGCTGAAAGAAATGGAACGCGATCGCTTGAGTCTGACAGATCTGGAATACAAACAGGAGTACCTAGGGGAATTCATTGAAGAAGCGGACGTCTACTTCCCCATCGACCTCATCATCCCATGCGTCGACCAGAAACTGGAACTTCTACAAGCAGGCGAACCAAACCAGAAATATTACGGTGGCGTCGATTTCGCCAAACAACAAGACGAGACAGTTGTCACCCTCCTCGATCGCGGCAACGATGGTACGCTGAGAATCCGCCACATCAGCGCTTGGGCCCACATGGATTACGCTGAGCAGATCATCCGAATCGGTGAACTCGCAAAGAAATTCAATATAGTATCGTTAACGGCGGATGAGACGGGCGTAGGAGCACCAATCATAGACAACCTCCGCCACCTAATCCCAACCGCTCGAGGCCTAACCTTCACAGTCAACACGAAATTCAATCTAGCATCCACTCTACGCACGTTACTTGAAAATAAAGAATTGAAACTACCGAACAACCAGAAACTCATCCACCAATTGAACAACATTGAATACAGCGTCAGTAACGTCGGACATTTACTGTTCCAATCCTCCGACAAACAACACACACATGACGACTACGCGTGGTCTCTAGCACTAGCATGTCTCGCCTCATACCGAAACCCCGACGGCCTCTACACACTCGCAGGAGCCAAACGGCAAGACGGATTCACAGGGAGACCGTCCCTATCGCGGTACTGAGACGTGGTCTGAACACAACCTACGAACTCGGTTAAAGAACGTTAATGCCCCAACAATCACAGCCGTACCCGTCAAAAGAAGAAATCGGTAAACGCAACATATGAATCACCCATCCTACCGAGACGATCAGTTGAAGAACACATAAACCCCGAATCACGAAAACAGACGCTGATCCCGAATGGATGGTTAATTAGTAGCCGAAAAGTTCCTCGTATTCTTTATGGGCCATAACCCGTATGATCCACGCAAATGTCGCTTGTTCCGAGGTCTTGATGAATGAATACGTCATACGATAATTAGAGTCTAGATTGTACTTGTAGAGACATGGAATCGTGAGATCTTTGTATTGTTTAGGCCATCGATCGCGTGGAACGGAATTCCCTAACGTTCGCTCTTGACTGAGTAAGTTGATAGCATCATCGATTAGTTTGACTAGGTACCTGTCCTGTTTACCTGGTGAAGCCCTTAGTTGTGTCAGGTGCGTGGCGAAGTTCGGATGGGCTTGGACAACACGGGACTTCGTTTCAGTAGTTTGATGAGTTTTGGATTGTCTGCGAATATCCATGAGATAGAGCCATCTTCCGTTAGGATTATTTTCTCAGAAGCTTCCAGATATTGTAAGATGGTGACCAAGGTTCTATACTCCATTTTTCGTGGAAGCGCCTCAAGTAACGCTCGTTTCGAGGGGAAAGAGCCATTCTCTCGAATACATCCCTCTACCATCAATTGAGTGCTCAATCTAGGGCTATGTCGAGTTGTGGCGATTCCAATGGAAACTTGTCTATGGGTCACCGCTTCCATTACATACCCTCCGCGTATACATGTATACACACGGCATATATTTGCATATTGGACAACAGTGAAGAAGCAATCGGTTACATGATTTAGCAACGGCGACTTAGATCCGATGTGGCACATTATGGCTTGAACGCTACTGAGTATTAGATTCTAATCAATTTCATTGCCTGATTTCTGCGCTAGTGTCTCGAGAAGTTCGAGCACGTTAACCTGTCTTGCTCTCTTCTTGAGATACAGGTAATCGAGTTTTCCCTCTCGCAGTTTGAGAACGGACACTGCGTCTAATTCGTCCTGCACTCCTCTGTCGCGTCTTGCGAGCTTGTTCACTATAAAATCCTCAGGGCCGATCGTGAATATTGCAAAATCATCGTTGTACGGATTTACTTTCACCCGCCTGCGCATGAGTTCAGCATCAAACACAACTCCATCAGGTTTCGTCCACATTTCAACTTCCAGCATCTGTTTCAGATCAGTTACGAAAAAGAAGGGAGCTTTTGGATCAGGTTTTGGTGAAACCTGATAACCCATTTTCTCCAAACGAGTTTGAAGTTCGACGCTCTTCGGATAACTAGCCGCTATAGCCATATCGATGTCCTGCGTGGTTCTGATCTGACCGTAGGCTGCCAGGGCGAATCCGCCTATCAGCATATGTTCTATGCTTAACTTATCGAGTACTTCGCTTAACTTTCGCAGTGCTCGCGATGTTCCGGGCAACTTCGTTTATCTCTTGGAATCGCGCGTACGGGGAGATGCCTTGCTCAACCAGTCTCCGTGCAAGCTCCACCTGATGCAACGCCTTCCTAATGTCATTATCAGTACTGCGTAGAGACAAGTCGTGAAGATGCTTGTATTCGTCGATGAATCGTCTGCCGATCGGCGTTGTCCGCAACAATTGTCTCGGGCGACCTGCGCTTTTTTCTCTTGAAATTTCCGATCTCAAAAGACTCCGCTCCTTCAGTTCCTTCAGTTGAGTCATCGTGTTTCCATAATTTCCACCTACTTTTCGAATAAGCTCTGAGACCGATAGGTCGGTTTCGTTACAGTATGAAAGAATAGTTGAAGCCAGTTCCACTTGCAACATCCATCTCCCACCACATTTATTTCCTTAATGGAAATTAATTCTCTATCTCCAGTATATAAACGAAGACTCTTTCATGGAATCCGAAGCAAATCCATCTCTACCGTTACGGAAGCGCCTAACTGCTTAGTACGGTAGGCTGTCTTGTCTGATCCAAACGATGGGTAGAGCGGAACAGTTGCCGCCAGATTACTCAATCACTCTCCTATGGCTGTGGTTCTAGGGTTGTTGTTTCTATCTCTATGAGTCCTAATTCGCGTGGTTCGAGCACTTTCTCCATTAAGGGTGCGATAACGATGGCGTTGTGGTTTTGAACTCGGCCTCGGACGGTTTGCAGGAATTTGAGGAACGCTTCGAAACTGTTGTTTGAAATCAGATATTCGAAACCATCCATTAGGAGGATGGGTTGTTCAGCTTTCATTAGGAAATCGCCTATGATTATTGAGAGATCTTGCAGTGAACCTATCGTTTGTTCATTTGGAAACGATTCGCCGGTTAACCAGAGGATCGGTGTCTTCTCTAAGCCTAGTTTTGTTCTTAGTTTGGATGGTTTTTCTCGTGTTACGCATAAACCTTGAAATCCAGTTAACACAAATTTCGAGAAGACTTCATATGCGAACGATATGTCGCTCTTCGTAATGTAAATAATGCCAACTTCAAGTTCAAGGTCCTTGAGCGAACTGGCAGTCGTTCCGAACTGCCAGCGGGTTGGAGACGTTCCTTTTAGAAGTGGCGTTTCTCGAACAGGTTTTACTGTCAGCCGTCGCTCAGTTATTGTTTGTGAAATTAGTTCAGTGTAGAAATCAAGGATGACTAAATCAATATTGCTGAGTTTTTCAGTTCTTCTACCGCCGAACGTTAATACTCCGTAAACTTCCTTTTCCGCAATCATTATTGCAGTGCTGTTAACGTTTTTTGTTTTGAGTATGCTATTATCTCCCTCAGCGACGAGCGTTGTGATGTTCTTTTTTGGAGTGGCCTCAAATTCGATGAACCCAGTATTCAATGAGTAAGTTTTCTCTAGCGACATATCTCCGGATTGTGTTTTCAAGGCTTGCAGGGTTGCAATTCCTTTTTCTCGGTCGAACGCAAAGATGGCTCCGATCTCCATGCCGAACTCCCACAGGATCTTCTCGAGAACCATCTCAAGCGCCGTAGAGAGATCAGGGGTTTGTCTGAGTTTCTCACGCAGTTTTGCAATACTTTCTATCTGCTCGGTAGTTTCAACAATACCCAGCTCCAAGCTCTCGTTAGCCTTACGCAGGTTCTGCTCGCTAGTTAGCAACGCATCCTCCAACTTCTTACGTTCAGTAATATCCGAGAATAATCCGTAAGTATATCGCGCTCCGTCCGTTTCAATGTTTGATACTGCTCTCTCATGTAACCAAATCCATTCTCCATCCTTCCGCTGCACCCTATACTCAATATCGTAAGTTGCGTTCCTGGTGAGTAGATTGTCTAGAGTAGCGTCAACTTTCGTTAAGTCGTCCGGGTGAATCGTTATATTCCATCGATGGTCGTCAGCAAGGATTTCCTCGGAAGCATAACCTAGAATTTTTGACACATTGCGACTCATGTAAACTGTTTTCTTATCTCGAGTAACCCATACAACGTATGGTATGTTCTCGACGACTAATCGATACCGTTCCTCGCTTTCATGTAACTTTGAAGTTCTTTCGGCGACTAATCCCTCTAAATGTTGGGCATTTTGCTTGAGTTCTTCTTGCAATCGTTTTCGTTCGGTGATGTCTCTGGCCACACCCAATACGGAGGATACTTTACCATCAGGGTCCTTTACAGGGTTCAGGCTAAGGCTTATCCACGATTCTTTTCCTCCAGCGACCATTTTAGACTCGAAATTCTGACCTTCTCCTGCTTTGATGATCTGATTAAATTGTTCCGCATACTCTTCCGCGATCTCTTTTGGAAAAAGTTCGAAGATAGATTTGCCTTGAATTTCTCCGGGTTTCTTTCCAAAAGGTCTAGCTGCCGATTCGTTTGCAGCCAAGACGGTCCTACTTTTCCCATCTATCAAGAAAATGAGGTCAGAGGCGTTCTCAACAAGAGTTCTATATTTCTCCTCAGAGGCTCGTAATGTTTCCTGCGCCTGTTTCTCCTCGGTGATATCTTCGAAAACCGCGACAAAATGTTCATCCATCTGGCTGAAAACTGAGACGTCCAGAATGACTCCCAACGACGATCTCAAGTCACTCTCAAACTGCTCTGGATGGCCTGTCAAAACCACTCTCCCGTAGATTTCAAGCAATTCTGGATTTTTCTCTCTAATCCTAGGAATCACTTCAGTGACTCTCTTCCCCACAACGTTCGTCAGTCCAGTCAGCCGACTAAAAGCGCTGTTAACATCAAGATAGACGAAATCCACTGGACGATCATTCTCATCAAAAATCATCTTGCAGTAAGCGAACCCTTCCATCATGGTCTGGAAAAGTGAGTGGTAACGTTCCTCGCTTTCCTTCAGTGCGCTCTCTGCTTTCTTGCGTTCGCTGATGTCTCTGATGACACTGACCCAACCTGTCAGCTCTCCCTTATCATTCAGTAGTCTGGCGACTGTGTGTTCGGTGGTGAGTATGGTTCCGTCTTTCCGTTTCATATGAAATTCCGGGAGATCAAACGGGAGCTTATTCTTCTCAGCTGCGGAGTATAGGAGACGTTCGAACTCTACCAAAGTCTCGTTACTCACATGCAGAAGGTTGATTGGTTTCCCAATCAGCTCGTTCTTACCATAACCGAAGGCCTTTAGCGCCGCAGTATTGCAATCGACGATTATGCGTGTGCGAGAGTTGGGTTTAACTTCGAGAATGAAAACGGAGTTAGTCAGGCTGTTGAGTGCGCTTCGAAGTAAGCTCTCTTGGTGATGCGATTGTGGCTCTTGCTCAAATTCGGTATCTCTTTGCTTGTCTGAAACATTCAAAGGCATAAAACTAGCTCATAACAATCTTAGCGTTTTTCCGAGTAATTAGAGTATCTAGATGGCTAATCCCACTAGTGGATAAGCAGTTATCACGATGAAGACCCCTTTCTAAGGATGGATCTAGTCGTCTTTCTAATTTATTTGAGCTTTACCCAGATAATCGCTAGCACGAACGATGCTAGAAACCCTACCTCTCCGAAGTAATCAAGCCTCATCGGAAACCAAGTTGCCAACGGCCAATACACAGAGTTAGGGTTCGAAAATTGAAACGCTATCACATACACCCAAACCGCAAAACTATACGCCCACAAAATGGCTACGAGATTGCGCAACGTCGCAAATCGACTTAGAAGATGCTGCTCACGCAGTTCACCGATAGATCGAAGCTGCCCCGTAGCCCGACTCATGGTCGGTTGAATCAACTCTTCTAAGCTTCTTCTCCACACGTTATCCAGATGACCGCCGATGCCATCCGAATAATCCGTCTTGAATGCATCTCCCTTCCGTCTAGCCTTAATCCATGCTTCAGCTTCTTCCTTACTCATTCCTAGAGAAATGAGGTATTTTGTCAAATCCCACTGATTATTGAGAGAAGACGCGTCCGTGCTCATCTCGACCACTCTGCAATGCATGACCCATGCGGTCGGAGTCTAGCTTTCACCATCATGGAATTATTTCCCGCGTATGTGAACCCCCATTCAGTCATGAATTGATTAATCACCGATATTTCCTCATCTGGCTATGTGCCTTTTACTGATTGATTCGAAAGTAAGCACAATGGAGATTATCCGCACCCGTAAATAGCATTTAACATATTTAAGCGCTTATCTTCCAATGATCGTCTAAGATGAGTATATTGGTTATCCCAATTAACTTCTTCCGGAAGACCAACTTGGTGATCATACTGAGATTCTCACCTAGATCTGCTGTAGTAGTGAAGAATCGTTGACATGCTCGAGAAACTAGCCGCGAAAACATCCGCACAAGCACCCGGACACAAGTAACGGAACATGTGGCAGTTATCGTAACCAATGATGCTGGCGCAAGTTGAGTTTACTGGTCGACGTTGATTAGTTGGTAGGGGATTGTGGCTGGTAGGGGTATGAAGCTGTATGGTTTCAGTTTTTCGTTTCCTAATTCTGCTAGGTAGTGGATTGCGTATAGGTCAACGGTTGAGATGTACGATTGCTTGCTGAGGTCAAACATGAAGTAAGCGTTTCCATCCATTATGTCTTTTCCGTCAAAAATGTGTCCTAGACCCATCACGTGGCCTAGCTCGTGAACCATAATTCGGTACATCACTTCACTTGAAGTGCCGTTGTCGGGAACATTCGTTAGAACCGAGAGGACCGAAATTGTGAATTTGGTTCTGTCGAAACCTGTTAATGCTAATTCGGATCCTGCGTGCTCGATTGCTGCTACTTGCTGAGAATGAACGGGGCTGAAGAGCACCGTGACCATTGGAGTTGCAGTGTTCTCATCCTCATAGAACACGTAACTGTTGGCTACCGCGTTAGTGGCCGCAAGGCTTTGTACACATGCAACGGTGGTGCTAATGGTACAGGTGTTGGATAGGCTGTAGGTTTCGTTGGGATAATATTTCTGAACAAAAGCTCCTTGTTGAACGTTCCATTCGTTCATTGCACGGATAACTGACTCACGAGCCCATTCCGGTCCACCGACTATGCGTACGCTGAGATCGACTTGCTGTGAATGCCACATCGTCGGCGCGGCGCTGATTGGCTGAGAGGCGTTCACGTTGGGGATTATTCGGGTTGCAGTTTGTGCGACCGCGAAGAGCAGCAGTAAAGCAGTGAGAATTTTTCTCGGGCTCTTCGTGGTCATAGGTTATCAAGAGTATATAAGACCCTCCGACCAGATGGGAGTCGTGTGACTGATCAGTAGCATATGCAGTGACCGGTCGCCTTCATTTCGCTCTGAAAGAGGTTGTTCGATCGGAACCGAGCTCACAATGGGTCGTTGGAAGGTTGAAGTTGTCACCCATCTTCGACTTTCCGGGTGACATACTTACATTATGAAAAACCGCATTCTATCTATCTAGCTATGCGCTAATGTGGCTATGACAGTTGAAGTTGTCACCGATCTTCGATTCTTTCAGTAACATAACCGCCTTATGAAAAGCTGCACTCTATGATGTACTGATGTAGTTATGACACTAACCGAGCTGAAGATGGAAACGGGCAGACAGGATCTTAATGTGGATGAGACGACCCTAGAGCAGCCCAATCTAGTCGACCGAATCCTAGTGAATCTGGGTGCTAGAAGACTGGCTGTTCAAGTTCGGAGAGTAGGATGGCGAGCTTCAACTGAGTTTTACTGGTTCAAGTGTTCCAGATGCCACAAAATAACCGCTAACTATATTCACGGTTACAATGGGTATGTTCCGTGCAATCACTGCGAACAGGAAAGACGAATGCAAATAGCTGTTTTAAGGAATAGTAAATCCAGCAACAAAGCCCAGAGCCTGGTCGTTATGAAACCCCAGATCAATGTGATGCCCAAAACCTCCTGAGCAACCATTCCTTAAGCACCTCCTCTAGAGGAGCACGCCACCCGACCACACACAACTGTGGTCAGCAACGGACCAGTTGCTAAGCGCCAACTGCTAAGTGACAGATGAGAAGAAAACGCACTGGCCTAGCCTAAACAAGTTTCTAAATATCACCTAATCTACGTTCACATTAGTCGCTGCTTTAACGCTTCGATGTGAGATCGAACTATCGCGTCATCCCAGACAGCCTTATCGATGTAAAGATTCTTCACGTGCCTTTCTAGGAGCAGATCCAAGTGCTTGCCTAGCTCGTCCGTCGGGTCGTTCGTGATTGGTCGGCCTTTCTTCCTCGCCTTCACCCATTCGTTCGCTTCTTCCTCACTCATGCCTATGGACACCAGAAAGCGTGCCATATCCCACTGTTCAGTATCTTTTCCCAATTCACTTACCCCCAGATCCGCACATTCCAAATTCGCAGAACTCATGATTACTCGCATCGCAGTTCGTACATGAACCGTCGTAATCAATTTCGAGATAGGACGTATCACTCATCTCGATCACCCTGCCACCCCTATCTTATGCGGTCGGTGCCTATTGAGCCTCACTGTCTCGGATTTATTTCTCGTATGCATGGGTCTTCTACCCAACAACCGACCAATTCAAAATTCAGCCTGTCCAGCTGGCTGGTGATTTGAGAATTTACTTCAACTTAACCCAGATAATTGCGAATAAGAACGATGTAAGAAAACCTGCTTCTCCGAAGTAATCAAGTCTGATCGGAAGCCAGGTTGCCAACGGCCAGTACACTGATCCTGGATTCGCGAATTGGAAAGCAATCACGTATATCCAAACCGCGAAACTATATGCCCACAACACTGCAACTAAATTACGCAATGTTGCAAATCGGCTTAGAAGATGTTGCTCGCGTAGTTCCCCGATGGGTCGAAGTTGACCAGTCGCCTTACTTACGTTTGAATGAATTAACCCTGTCAAACTTCTATCCCACACCTTATCCAGATGACTGCCTAAGCCGTCCGAATAGTCCATCTTGAACGCGTCTCCCTTCTGTCTAGCCTTGATCCATGCTTCGGCTTCCGCTTTACTCATACCTAGGGAGATGAGATACTTTGTCATATCCCACTCACTATCTACCAAACTTCTAGCCTTGATCCATCCTTCAGCTTCGTCCTTACCCATACCTAGAGAAGCTAGATAACTTGTCAAATCCCATTGCTTATCACATTCTTGCCCTACCAAACGCTAACACATTATTACTTACGTGATCGGCGCATATCTGTACAGTGTAACCCTGTTATTGAATAGCGAGGAACAACCGATAACTCGCCGGGCTCAATACGCAGCTGGAGTCCAACTAAGTATTGATCTATTTGCGAACGTGACGTAAACGATCACACAGAAGCTCGATTACTTCATCGGTCAGGGGAACCGACGGTCCAACCAAAAGCATATTCGGGTGAGTCGTTAAGGCAGAAATCAGTCGCCGTTAAGATCGAATTTACGTACCAAACCAAGCCAATCCACCTTTTACTGATTCTTTACAGAACAACACTAATTCGTCAGACTAATCCTGCCCAGCTCTAAACTTAGACTAAAATTGGATCCAAGAATATTGTAAATGTTATCAGGATGCATCTGTTATCGGAGATTCATTCTAACTCAAACCCCGGGAGGGCACTGAGATTGCTTGACGTTTTCACTTTAAGCATCATCTTAGTTTTCGCCGCAATCTCTCTGTTCGCGTCCTTCGTTAATGGTGCATTGGGGTACGGTTTCTCATCCCTCGCGGTTCCGCTCGCGGTCTTATTCTTCCCAAATAAGGTTCTGAATCCGGCCTTCGTAATCGTCGAGCTTCTAGTCAACTCAGCGATGCTGGTGTATGAGCGATCGCACCTGAGGAAAGCCATTCCCAGGACCCTCCCGGTGATTATCTCCTTACTGCCCGGTGTGGTGATTGGTAGTTTTCTTTTGACCGTCGTTAACGGGCAGTATGTGAAAATTTTCTTGTACGTCTTCATGCTCCCCCTAATTCTGTCACAAGCGGCCGGCTTGCGTAGACCCATAAAATCCGAACTAGCGTTCAAGCTTCCCTTCGGAGTTGGCCTCGGGTTATGCTACTCCCTAACAACCATCTCCGGTCCTCCATTAGCGTTGTTCTGGAATAATCAGGGATTGGCGAAGAACGAGTTTAGAGCATCGCTTGCCCAGGTGCGTTTCGCGGAAACCGTTTACACAGGCCTAGCCTATCTACTGCTGGGGTTGTATAATCCAACCAGCACCCAACTAACCTGGATCCTATTCATCCCCATGCTAATCGGGTTGCCGATCGGCGCGTTCAGCGTGAAACGGTTGGATATCCCAACATTTCGCCGTATCTGTATGAGTTTCGATGCTTGGATCGTTGGATACGGGCTATCATCCATCCTGGCCAACTGGCTCGGCACCCCAGCCTACCTGATATTGGTGGCTGTGATAATTATCGACGTTATCCTCCTCTACTACTTCTTCACCAGACAAAGAAAAACCGCTCAGCAATGACGTGCGCAATCATTCATCAATCATCCGAAGAGGTTTATTATTCGGTCGCCAGTTAACGATCGTGGATGCGGGTTATGGAGTTCTTTCTGGATACTGCCAGTACTGAAGAAGTGAAGAAGATTCTGCCATGGGGAGTGATTAGTGGGCTTACGACGAATCAGAAAATCTTCCTCCAGGAAGGGGGAGTTGATTTCAAGAAACGTGCTTTGGAGCTTATTTCATTAGTGAATGGTCCAGTAAGCTTAGAGTTAACCGGCACGGCAGTAATTGAGTTGATTCGTGAGGCTCGTGAGTATTATAGTTGGGATCCGAAACATGTTGTTGTGAAAGTTGCTATGCGAGGCGACGGTTCGGGATTGGAGGCGATACACGAGTTGCATAGCGAAGGAATTCCAATCAATGCTACCGTAATGATGACAGCCGCCCAAGCAGTATTGGCTGCGAAAGCCGGTGCGAGTTACGTCAGCCTATTCTTTAACAGGATCAGAGATGCCGGAGAAGACCCCGTACTAGCGATCAAACAGACCCGCGCGATCCTCGACGAATCCAATCTGCCCGCAAAAATAATCGCGGGAAGCATACGCAGTCCTAAAGACGTGATCGACGCAACCGTGGCTGGAGCTCACGTATTGACGGTCCCCTACAAAATCATGACGCAAATGCCCTTCCACAAAAAATCTGAAGAGACCATTCAAGAATTCGATAACGCGTGGAAAGAATTCCTCAAACTCTCAAAGAAGACCACCGAGCCGAAGACCACTCAAACATGACTTAAGAAAGTTGAACAAACAGCCATCAATCACGCTCGTTGCGTGAAAATTGTAGCGAGACCAAACATTTGTAATTTTGCAGATCTAAATTAAAAAATCTTCATCTGCCGAACTACGTATAGGGCAATCTGAAACGGCTCAAAATAGGGCGAATAATGTCGGAACTGAAGTCGTCCTTAACTCTAAACGCGAGTCATTTGACAAGAAAGGGACCGCCTGTTAGATTGTGAACCCCAAGAAGTTTTCGTTGTCATAGCGGGCCCCTCATTGAAGTCCAAACATAATCCCACCAGTAAGAGTATGGCAAAGCGTTTTGTAGCTTCGCAGTTCCATTCGAAGTGATACTGGTCCCTGGTGGGCTTCCCATCGCACTTACCGTGACCGTCACTGTGACTGTTACCGTAACATTGACAATTTGGTAAAGATAATTCACGTTGAAAGTCTGGCCTCCCGTGCTATCTGTGAAGCTGGGTCCCCTGCGCAACCCATTGTGTGGCAGCCGAGCCGCCTGAGGTATTACTGGATAAACTGAACGCTGTGCTTGAATCAATCCAGCGTTGGCAGGTTATTCATCATAATGCTTGCGAAGCATACGACGAACGAATTCAGGCACTAAGCCATGGTCTCTGAACGTCCTATACGTCTTCGCCATTCCGAGGGTAGTGACTCCTTTCAAACGGTTTACGCATAAGCAAAGCCGCGTAAGGTCAGTCGGTTTTGCTCCAAGATGATGTTTGAACCTTGTGAGCCCATCATTTGGATTCGATGAAGCCGTTCCCATATCAAGAGTTCGAAGCCCAGCTCTGCACGCCCACTCCATTGCACTCCAAAAAACCAGCTCGTTTGGATTCCGCTTCCAAGAATCTTGATCCGATCCGCCAATCCACGCATGAACGACCTGTTTATGAACGCAGAATACCGCCCCAGCCACTATCGTGCTATGGTCGGCCGCTACAAACAATTTCACTTTCCCATTAACCCTGAGGTCGTTCAAGGCCGAAGCGAGAGAGGAGGGATTGCGTATCTCCTTTGCTCGACGTCGGCGCATAGTCGACTGGTATATAGAAAGGAAAGCTTCGAAATCCGCAAGCTCTCCAGCTTCCCTCACCTCCAGTCCCTCTTTCTTTGCCTTCCGTACAGCCGTCCTTGTACTGCCATCCAACGTATTCCAGACAATGTCCGGATTCTCGTTTAACTCGATGTTGTACCCAGCACGCCAGCTTCTCGAAACTCTGAACCCACACCTAGGAGCGACCTTCACAAAACTCCAATCAGACGGAATATCAAAGCACCAATACGAGACGCCCAACCTCCTAACTGAACTCAGGATATTCTTGGTGAAAACACGAAGAGAATCAGCATCGACACTCTCTGCCCTCAATTTAGGCGCGCAATTGGTGGCAAGAATCGGTCGACAGACATACCCGCCGAGCGTCGGTGAGAGAGGACAAGGCCAAATGACTGCAAGCTCTCCATCAACCCACAGCCCCCAGACGAACGACGGATCCGTCCCGTACCCGGCATGTAGTAGTTCCGTCCATTCAGGAGTATCGTAAAAAGTAGTATAGGGGGAAACAGAAGCGAAACTTCTCCATTCATCCCTCTGCCCTGACGTAAGAATACCCATCTCCAATGCATTCTTCATAATTTCCCCGACACCTACGCCGTAAATTTGAGGGCAATCGTGATATTCCAAAAATAAAAGGAATCCTCAAATCCGTAACATCACCTGAGCACTACAGCCTGGAATGAAAAAATATGAGAACCGTCGTAACCGGTGGAGCAGGCTTCATCGGAGTCAACCTCGTCAAAGCCCTCATAGAACAAGGAAGAGAAGTAGTCGCAGCAGACATCGCGCCACCCAACATAGCCCTACAAAAACTATCGGTACCCTTTCTGCACGCTGATCTCCGAGACTTCAACCAAGCACTTAAGGTCGTAGAAGATGCGGACGCCGTTTATCATTTGGCCGCGAAAGTCGGAAGCGTAGAATACCTCCACGGAAGCCCATTAGCCGAGCTTGACGCTCTTCAAACAAACATGGTCATCGACATTAACGTAATGAAAGCCTGCCTCGAATCCAAAGTACAAAAAATCATCTACACCTCAAGCGCAGGCGTCTACCCAATCCACCTCCAACAAAACCAAGGAGCACGCTTCGCCGAAGACGACATAAAACCAATAAACCCAGACGGCGGCTACGGATGGGCAAAACTAATCGGCGAAATCAGCCTCGACCTCCACGGAGCCTGCAAATCCGGCATCGCAAGAATCTTCAACGCCTACGGCGAATACAGCGAACTCGGCGAAAACGCACAAGTAATCCCCGCACTAATCAGAAAAGCCGTAAACTACCCAAACGAACCATTCACCGTATGGGGCGACGGAACCCCAACACGAAATTTCATCTACATAAAAGACTGCATCAACGCACTACTAAAACTCGAACAGTACGCATCATACCCACCACTAAAAGTCAACATTGGAAACCCAAACGAAATGGTCACAATCAAACAGTTAGCCGAAAAAATTGTCACCGTAAGCGGCAAAAAGATTCCAATAACATTCGACCCCAAAATGCCACGAGGCTGCCTCAGCCGAACACCCGACATCAAAAGAGCATCAATAGAACTAGACTGGAAACCCGAAACACCACTACAAGAAGGCCTAGAACACACCTACAATTGGGCGGAACAATTCCTCAACCACCCGCAATAACTGAACACCCTAATTTTCAAACATAACGTACGTAATACCGAGAAGACTCATCCAGAACAAATTATTGCTAAATACCATAGCAGGATGCTGAAACGACTGAATGGGACCACTGCATCGATTGATATCACATAACTCTGCAAACTTCCCGGAACTTGACATGAAGAGAGATGGAAAAACCGCAACGAAGACAACTTATAACCGCCCTCGCGTCGGGGCTGGTTTCTGCCGTCGTGCTCTCTCAGATTCCTAAACCTGCATTCGCCTCTGCTCCATCGCATGTTACCTTTCACGCAGGACTCATTCGGTACGAGCACAATCGATCAATCTAGTTGTGCTTCTGGAAGCATCACCGAATTTCAGAACATCACTTTAGCGAATTTTGGAAAGAAGCATCAGACGTAACGGTGAACGATTCAGAAGTTTGGGTGCTCCAGTGGGGACAGCAGTCGCCCCTGACTTGCTGCTTCCGGTTCCAGTTATAGTGACTGTGACAGTAACGGTTACGGTGACGTTGACAATTTCGTAAAGATAATTCACATTGAAAGTTTGACCTCCCGTACTATCCGTGAAACTGTTAGTTCCTTGCGCAACCCATTGCGTGCCCGTCGCAGCGCCTGAAGCATTACTCAATAACGTGACTGCCGTGCCTGAGTCAACCCAGTGTTGGCAGGAGACCGGGTTTGCCTTTCCAGCAGTAGGAGTTAAGGTACAAAGTGTCTCCGCCGTTCCAAGATAGCTTCCGGTAACGGGGATAGTCAGACCCGAAACCCAATCATTAGCGAAGCCAGACATCGGACTGGCTTGATAAGTGTCTTGAACCTGCCGATCATAAGTTATCGTGTAGGTGTTCCCGCCTGAGGTTGGCGTTGCGGCGGTTGAGGTTCCGTCTGCCACGTTTCTGAATCGAGCATTAGATACTTCCCCAGATGGCTCCGCAGGAGCGATCATTGGCCGGTTGTAATTGCTCCAGCAAGTACTGCTAGCCGACGTTTGCCCTGAACTTGGGCTTATCGTGCAAATCGTGGCTGCGGGATTGCTATCTACGTAACCTGTGAAACTCCAAGTGAGTCCTGAATCGGTTGTACCTGTCCCGATTGAGATTGCAATCGTGCTCAGTTTCTCATCATAATTTGTGAAACTCCAAGCTGTGCACGTTCCTGAGCTGCATGTTGTTGTAGACAAAGCTGTTAATGCACCACTGAACCTTTGACGATCATTGCTAGAATCGGAAGGTTCCGTAGCAGTCAGTGTGGTCAACGCGTTTACTGTAATGTTGTGAGAGGTCCCGTCACAATTCACCGTTGAAGGGGACGGGGAGCCGCCGGATATTGTTAGAGTTACTGTTGCACCGTAAGCTTGATCCATCGTACAAGCAACAGGTTGCGTTACGGTTCCAGGGCCACTGCTTGACGCGTCGAGGATCGCTGTTCCGACTGCTGCCCAATTGTTGCTGGTGAAATTGGCGGTCATCGTATACGCTTGTCCGCCTGCAGGAGCGAAATCATTCGTATTCTGCGCTAGCCCTGAAGTCGAACTGTTTGATATGGCAAGATCCGCTCCTTGCAATGTGTAGATTGGAGCATTCGCAGCGACACCAACCGCCATAAACATAGTACGATTCGCAGTTCCAGTGATAATCGGTAATGACGCAGGTGCAGTACTGCCGGTTGCTGTCACATATTGACTACTCCCGTTCACTATGTCAAAAAATGGGGCGCTTGTAGCAGTGTTGATGAACGCCAAGCAGCTTATGCTCATGGCAGAATTGGCGGAAGGCGTGATCGTAATCGTCTCCGATCCTGAGTTAGTATCGTACATGTACCAAATATCGGTACTAACTGAAGTGCCATTAGATACAGTTGCTAGTTGAGTGAAACTGGTAGACCCGATCTTAACACTACTGACCCTTTGACCACTATTGTCCGCTAATACGACCTCAACCATTACCAGCACGTTCGCGTCATGACTTGGAAGCACACACGTAACCGACGGCGAGGATGCAACATTATTCGTATTATACACTGAGTATCCGCCAGTCGCCCCTCCACCCGTTGTCCCATCCAAGGCAACCTTGCCTGGTGGAATAATTCGCATAATGACGCAGACGAATGTTGAACTTGTACCCCAATTTTCCTTAATGGTCTTATTCACCCAGCCCTGCAGAGCCCCTACGGCCATTGCGTTAGAGTTTCCACTCACTTGTGTCACGTGCATCGTATTATTCGCAGACGAAATGGTTTCGTAAAACGAGTTAAGCGCCGCCGTCTGATACGCTGCGATCTCTAAACCATTTATTTCACCGTAGGGCGCAAGACCGCCATTAGGATCGATACCACAAGCTGTGCCGGTCCCGTTGCTTCCGTGAACAGCATTTATGAAAGGAGCTGTGCTCCGTGTTCCAAGAAACGAGACTGCGATTAACGACTCGTTTGTGTTATGGCTCGTCCAGTTGACGACAACGGAATCGTTAGCCGCTGAAATTGAGTAGTACGTGTATGTGCCCAGCCTGTTAGTTTTACCATTGTTCCAAGTGTTCAATTGGCTTGCCGAGTTGCCGCCAATAGTGACAGAGGTAGGTAAATCGGAACCACTGTTCCCAGCAAAGATCACTATTAAGACGTTGGCGGCATGACTTAGACTACAACTCGTCGTAGTCGAACTAGCACTCGTCCCTGAACAATAAGAGTTCACGACAATCGGGAAGGGAAGCAGTGCCGCTCCAATAGCGGCCCAGTTCGAGTTAGTATCGGTTGCGGCCATATTTGTCGTGGAAGACGAATCCAGATAATTCATCCCAACCGCAACGCCTGTACCCGTTTTACTTACAAGATCTACACCCTGACTTCCACTTGGAGCAGCAGCAACGGCGAAGCCGGTGAAGAGGAAGATCCTCCTTCCGGCTGTGTTGTTCCCAACCACATTACCTGAGCTTGCAGTGGTGCCGTCGCCGGTATTTGTTACGAGGCCCTCAAATCCTTGATCACCTCTCGCGTTAGCGAAACATGCCCCGACTATCGCTCCGTTCACGGGAGCAGACATGGTAACAGTGATCGTTCCGCTGCTACCTCCATAACTGTCGTTAGTAAACCATACCTCCGTTCGGACGTTGGTTGCGTTGTTTGCTGCAGCGAGAAAAATATAGTTCTCATCTCTACCCCAATATGATGACCCGTTGTTGCCGTTGGCTTGCTGAACTGAAACAACTGTCTGGGACGAAGTATCAAGAAAACTGATGGCTATTAAACAGACTACATCAGCATTGTGTCCGATTAAACTAATCGTTCCGGTGGTCGAGTTCGAGACGGTTCCAGTACCAATCGCGTTCGCCCCAGGACTGGACGACTCTGTAAGTATCTGGCTAGGCGGTAGTAAAGCAAATCCGATGGCGCCGCCATAAGTGCTCCCCACCCAACTGCTAGTTACCGTCGTTGCGTTACCGGTCATCTCGTAATCAAGTTCAATGTTTGCGCCCGTAACGCCGCTAAGTTGGGTTATTTGAGTCTGTGAGCCTCCCTGCGTGATAGACGCACTTGAGGTTATGAAAACCGCGTTGAGGATCGTCCTACTAACTTCTCCAGATGGAATCGAAAGACTTGTCCCGCTTTGCGATGCTGTCGGTCCAGTTCCCTTCTCCGAATTAACGTAAGGTGTAGTAATTGTTGTTCCGATGAAGCTAATTGCAATCATCGCTTCAATGTTATTTGAATAAGTACCTCCGAAAGTGACAACTACAGAATCATTCGATGCGTAAGGCAAGTAAAGCCAATAAGAGTAGAAGGACTCGCTACTTGGTCCACTCATGAAAGCTAATGCGGTTGCAGCTATTCCCGCAACAGTAATTCCGGTTACCATGCCTCCGCTTTGTGCCGTGTTGTTAATCATAGCGTAGATGAGAATTAGCACGTTAGCAGTATGGTTCAAGTTACAGCTGATACTTGCTCGACTCGAATTATTCGCGTTACATGTTGCGTCCTCGGCTATGTCAGTCGCCCAAACTTGCGGAATGTTACTTAACGGAGGGTAACTAGTGAATGACCCTTTAAACTTCTGAGCCACGGTACTCACGTTCGCCGAAGCATTCACTACAGCTGAAAGAAACTGCATCGCGTACCATAACAGCGAATGCCAAACCATGCGAGTTGGGGAATGGGGAAGATTTAGCCCACTTGTTGAGCTCGGAATCTTGAAGTTGGTTGGTATAGTAGGCTGAATCGGGTTAAGAAAAAGAACTAAAAATAGTATCCCGAACAAGATCAGGTTTCGTTTCGGCATTCCTTACTCATCCCGGGTTCTTCATGCAGCCGGATATATGCAATTTCACAGAGCCGCTTGTCCTTAGCAGATTGTTTGTTCCAGCGTCCTCAGTCGATAAAACGGTTTCCTTGTACCCTCACGCCTGGCTTCTGTGGGACTGCGACCATTCTTCTGTCGGTACCATAAGAGAAATGAATCTCCGTTCGTCCTCCTCTTCTTTGGGCGAAATATTAATGTACTATAAAAAGTACAATGATGATTTATTGACTTTGATGATGCACTTTTCGGTGGACCACAATCATGAAGGTAAGAGATCTCGACGAGTCGTTAACACGATTACATGACGAGCAATCATATAGCTTGCCAGAAATGCACGAGAGGACAGTGCGCCACCATATTATCATAGTCCCGTAAAGGCGCATCAGAAAACTATCAGTAACGGAGGATAATGATCATGGATGAAGACCTTGAAAGTATACGTCTACAGAAATTAAACGCTCTACGCAAGCACTGTGATAATAAAGATGCTTCTGATCGGAGTAATGTGGATTCTAAGAAGTTTTCGAAAAGAGTTCTATTGACACGTGTGCTTCCCGCTCTAATTGCGGGAGGTGCCGCTGTCTCCGCTCAGAATGCGCTGAAACCAACTATTCCCGAAGTCCTACCGAACGTTTACGCAGCTTCCAAAGTCACAGTCTCTACGAATTACATTGATTTCCCAGTAGTCCCGACTCCGACTACATCTGATGGAAGATTCTGGTTTGAACCAGATGTCAACGGAAATAAATCCAATCCAGCCTACGATCAAGACAATACGAATAAACGCGTGCTTCGACCAGAAATCCCTTGCAGCTACACCGTCTTCGCTGATTCGACTGACGGCAATGTCGTTAAAGCAAAAAACGGACTAACAGGAAGTACAAAAGATGTAGCGGCTAGCCCTAATCTTGACGAAGTAGTTAATGATCTTCTCGCACTCAGTTCGTTCAGTAACGGTGGCAAGATTCACTTAGCGGGTAATACGACGTTCAATCTGAATAATCCAATTACGTTCAACCCGTCAAGCTCTAACTATTATGGTCGACAATGGATTCTGGAAGGTGAAGGGTACAGCAGCGTGATCCAACAGAATACGCCCAACACTGACGCTATCGTACTTGAAAACGGGGTTAGTGTAGCTCTTCGAAACTTTAAGGTATTAACGGGTGCGTCCGCAGGTCGAGGACTATATGGAAGCGACGCAGGTGCAAATGCGGAATATTGTTGTTCCGATAGCGTGTTTGAAAACCTGCATGTTGAGGGAGCTGCGTCTGGAAATTATAGTAACGTCGTACTTCTGAATAACTTCTGGTTTAGTTTGATGAATAAAGTGTTTGTTCTAGGTGCCCCTGCCACTGGCGGCGCCGTAATGCGGATCGTCAATAACTCAACTTCAACAAATTATGGTAATAGTATGTTCAATTTCTTGCACGTATTGTCCATGCAAAGTGCCCCCCCAGGAGTACATGGATTGGTTATTACCGGAACCACCGGACAGACTAGCCTAATGAATCTGAATACATTCACAAATCCCACCATCAACACTTCCTCGCCTATCGTTACGGATTCATACGGGTTATATTTGGGTGAGGGGGCCAATCTTAATTCGTTCTATGGACTGGATGACGAAAACTTTGACATTGGAATATATGCTAACGGCGTAAGTGGACATCCAGTATCAGGAAACACGATTGCAGGCGGCTTCATCGGGCAAACAAAAACAAGCGCCATCGTAACCAACGCATACACGAACAACAACAACTTCCGCGATTTTGGCTGCTATTCGCCAAACACTGTCATGATTAACGAAGGCTCAACTTCGCTCAACGGATTCAACTCATATCAGAATCTCCCGTTCGGGAGCAGCACACCAACGGTAAACGTAGGCCAAGGAGTATTCACTGGTTATGGCGGTAACGGAAAATTTTTCAGCAGCCGAGGCATCAGCACACAGAAAGGGACGGGCTCAAAAACCGCATTCACAATCAACCATAACCTCGTAACGCTAACCTCGGGCATTCCGAGATATTCAATGATAATGGTGAACGGAAACCTTGGGCCGTACACTTGGACTATCAACGAGACACAAATAACAGTAACTTTCGTTAAGGCCCCGCCAACAGGAACGGGCAATGTCATAATGAATTGGAGCGCGGGCATTTAATGCTCTCTCTGGCTTCTTGATCACAGAACGTTCCCCACTTTGGGTATGTTCGAGAAAGTTCTACCGCAAAGTGACTTTAACATGGAAGTGCTTCACGGCGTTCTTGAACTCAGTAATTGTTCCTTCCTTAACAAGACATATGGTGTGCCAGTTTCTAGAAACTTTTCCCAGTCGCCAGATGTCTCTTGAACTCGGTTCCGGCATGCTTTCTTCTCCTGAGGAGAAATATTAATGTACTATAAACGGCATACTGATGTTTCGTTATATTGGAAACTGATTAGAAGAAGAACTGAGTGTGAAGGGCGATCTCGTTCAGATGACCTCTATCAGTTGCATATTTTTCGATTTGGACGGCACACTCTACGACTCTCCAGCGTACAATGAATATTTTGATTCACAAATAGCTGCTATCGTAGCCGACTTTCTACACGTCGACCTAAGTGCAGCAACGCGACTCCTAAGGGAGCGTCGGAAAGAGAAGGGAACGCTTACGCGAGCGATGGAAAGCCTCGGTATTAACCGGCTTGAGTTTCATCGACTCGTGGCGAAACATGTTGATCCGACGCGTTTCCTTTCAAAAGATCAGGCTATCACCGACCTGATAATCCGCTTGAAAGCCCGCGGCTTTCGAGTAGGTCTAGTATCGAACAGTGGACGAGAGTTGGTAGCCAAGATCCTGAATACCCTAGAGTTGAAAGCAGATCTGTTCGATCTGATCGTCACGGGTTCAGAAGTGGAACCCAAACCTTCCCACCAACCCTTCCTTGTCGCGTTAACGAAACTGGGATGTGAGAAGCCTAGCACGGTTTACGTTGGGGACCGTGAGGAAGCTGAAATTCTACCCGCCCACGAAATTGGCCTAAAAACCATACTCATCGATCGAACCCATGAGAAACTACGCGTCTCCAGTTGTGCGGATGCGACGATTAATGACATTAGTGAGCTGGAATGCGCCATTGATTCGATAACTGAGACTGCATAAACCGGTATGTATATATCGTGTTAGAGAATTTGTAATCACGGAATCCACAGAGGAGCATGATGTAAGGATTAACCGGTTGGTCAGCAAGTAAATGTTCCCACCGATGCTTGACATAATGCTTGGCATAGCACTGGCACTATTGTTCATTCACTTCTCAGTCGTGCTAGCATACTTCCAATACCTAAAGGGATACAAGGAGAAGTCTTGGCGCCTGAAGATCGACAAAGAATACCGTCCTTATGTAACCACGATCGTGCCCACGTATAATGAAGGCCAAATGATCGAACGAAAGCTGAATAATCTTGCAAGCCAAGAATATCCTAAGGACAAACAACAAATTATCGTCATCGACTCTGGATCAACTGACAAAACCGCACTGATCGCACAAGAATGGTTCAAAGCGAATCCCGACGTGAATGGAACGCTGGTGGCAGAGCCCGAACGAAAGGGAAAATTCAAAGCTCTCCAGAAAGCTATGAGCGTAGTCGAACCAACCAGTGTCGCGGTTGTGCTGACCGATGCCGACGCGTTCTGGGAGCCAAATGCATTAAGGGAGGTCACGAGCTTCCTTGCAGACCCTGAAGTTGGTTCCGTCACGGGCAGCGTAACATACGTTAACGACTCCGGCGCGTTGAGCGAAGACACATACAGAGACTACTTTAACTTGGTTCGAATCGCAGAATCAAAAATCCACAGCACTCCCATACACAATGGACCATTGCTCGCCATTCGCAACGGAGTTTTGCGCAAAATCGTTTTTTCAAGTTATCTTGGTAGCGACGACTGTACAATCGGCTCCCTGGTAGCTTTCACAGGATACAGAGCCATACAAGCAGACAAAGCTACAGTTCATGAGTACGCGCGCGGGAGCCGTTTTCGAATCAAAGTCAGACGATCCGTCGGCGTACTCCGAACCTTCCGCCACACGAAAAAGTACGCAAAAGAAATCAATGTTTACGTTCGTTCCAAATTCGAATTAGTCTGGAGGATGGAATGGTGGCTAAACGTAGTCAATCCTTGGATTCTTTTCGCAGGCATAATCATCCTCGTCTCAACCGCAATACAGGGTTCACTCCTAGCTTCCGCTGTATTGCTCGTCGGGCTACTCTCGTTGGGACTGAAAACGTTCCGAACATGGATGCTCCAACAAACCTACCTCGTATTGGGGACAGTGCGAAGTCTATGGACTGATGACGCAATCTGGTATCACTAGCGCGGATAGATCTACCACACTATCTCTGAGTGAACCACGTGCTTCATTCATGTCTTTGCATTATCGAGTTCAATGAACTCCTCGAAGGAGATGCTGATCTAGATAACAAATTCACGTTTTTATAGTGAGCTAAAGATTCCTCGGCGTTCCAACTCTGATTCCAATGAAAATAATTCTAGGGTGGAATCGGTAATCTACAAATGCGAACACCACATGTTAGCTGATTTAACTTAAAAATGGCATCATGGACTCACTGAGCAGATAGCGAACATGCTGGCCCGTTTCTTGGAGGATTCAGTTTGCGCGTATGCATGATCAACACAGAATTTCCGCCAAAAGTCGGAGGCGGAGGCGCCTACATTCATAATTTGTCGAAGGAGTTGATCAAGAGAGGACACCAAGTTGTAGTTATAACTCGTGGCTCATGGAAAGGGCTAAAGACGGATCGACTTGACGGTATCGAAGTGTACAGGGTCCCATACATTCATGTCTATCCTTTGCTTGTCATAACGCATAAAATTTTTCAGAACAGGATTTTCAACGCGCTACGTTCGAATTCTGATTTTGACTTACTGCATTTCCATCAGTCTTTTTCGCCGCCCATTAATACCACTTTGCCAATTATTGTTACTCAGCATACATCTGTTGGACCTGGCTCGTTCGAGTTACAAAACTTCTATGCGGGTAAAAGAATTCCAGGGCCGTTGTTTTCACTCATGAGAAGCTATGTAAAAGGTGCTGAGGGCAGAATGCTAGAGAGGGCGGATTGCATTACAACAGTGTCAAAAGCCATGGCTAACGAGTTGCATAACTTGCATGGTACTGACCCGAGGGCCATAAAAGTTCTTGGCAACGGCGTGGACACCGAAGCGTTTGTTCCCGGAAATGGGAAACCAAATGAGAAAATCATCCTCTACACCGGTCGTTTGGCTTATCACAAGGGTGTATTCGACTTGGTGAAAGCCGCTAGACACGTTCTCGACGAGCACCCAGAAGTCTCATTCGTATTGACCGGAAGAGGACCGATTGAACAGGAATTGAGAACTATGGTTACCAACATGAGTATGACCAATAACTTCCGTTTTGCAGGATTCGTTGAGAGGACAAGACTCATTGAGTTATATCAAAATGCGACCGTGTACGTGTTTCCGTCGTACTATGAAGGATTGCCAACCACCATCCTTGAGGCCATGGCGTGCGAGACACCAGTTGTTGCGACTGCAATTGATGGAATACGTGAAGTCATTATCGATGGAAAGAATGGCTTTACCGTACCGGTGAAAAACCCCGAAGCAATAGCGAGTGTAATTGTCAGACTGTTGGACGATGAGGAACTCAGAAAGAGAATTGGTCAGGCTGCCAGACAAACTATTCTAGAACATTACACTTGGAACGAGGTAGCGAATCGAACCTTGAAATGCTATAATGATTTGCTTAGGGCTATGTGACGTTACCGAGAATCGAACAAGTACATGCGGAAGAGCTCTGTTCGTTTACGTTCGGGTGATCCGAACGAAGATTGAATAAAAAGTAAGTAGCCGTGCGGAACGCAATTCAGGCGACGGTGAACCGTAAACCGCGCAACTCTTCTCAGGGAATTTGATGAAAATTGAGCGCCCCATCCGATTCAACAGTTCGGATACGTTCCAGTTTTACGAAGATCGCCTATGCGGTACCAGTATCCAAGTTATGATACTACAAATCCGTGATAGCCTCTTCCCAAGAAAGTTTCGCAACAAATCCATGTCCTCTACAGTCACGGCCTTAAGCGATCGTAGCATTAAGAGATAGGCCACTCCACCCAACAGAAGATACACAGGCAGCATGAACTTGTTATAGTAGACGAACTGAATCCCCAACATAACCGTGACCATTACGGTTCCCGCGATGAATGTTTTTGCAATTGTGTGGAGATCAAGGTCCAATGCTATTTTCTTTCGGAGTATGAGAACTTGGAGAACAGCAATTAAGACAATAGCTAAGGCTCGCGCTATAGCTACCCCTACAATTCCCAAGACTGGAAGAAGTACGAACGCTGCTACCAGACTTATCACGACACTAACAGCAACTATTGAACCGAACACAAGTGTTGCCTCGATAGCCAAAAATAACGGGTTAAATGGCGTTGTGAAGGCTGTGACGGCAAATGCTAGAGCGAAAATCGCTAATGGTAAAGATCCGCTCACGTACTCCTGACCCACGAAAAGTGTGAGCGCCGGCTTAGCGGTGGCAAGCAAAGCGAAAGCAAGTGGAGCTAACGTGAAATTTGCATAACGGATTCCCAAACGGATAGAGTCACGCATACTTGCAGTATTTTCTCTCCGGATTGACGAATAGGCAGGGAGGAGCATATTCGTCATAGCACTAGATATGCCGATCAAGACACTAAAGGCAGTCAACGCGGCATTGTAAATTCCAAGCGTCGCGAGCGAAACAAATACCACTAGGAAAGCTCGATCAAACCAAGTCTGCGCGAAACCCACGATTTGCGCAAATTCCAGCGGCAAATAGAAACGCGTCAGCCGGGATAACGAAAAATCAAATCTCGGCCTACCCAACACCCGCACCGTCAAAATCAGGTAAATGACCACTGTTGCCGCATCAGAAATCAACCAACCTACGACAAGCCCCAAAAAGTTCCTCATCAACACAATTAGAGAAATAATCAGAACCTGTCTGAGCAGACCATTAACAACAAAACCAATAACGGCGGTTTCTCGAAACATCTGAAGCCCAAGTAATGCGGCGACTAATACTTGGAGCATCCCTGCACTCAGGAAAACATCGAAAGCGACAACTCGGAATAAAGGCGCATATGAGACGTCGCCTAAGAGATGGGACGCCAGAAACGGAGCACCAAGATAAACTCCAATGATCGCTGGGATGTACACAATTACGTTTACGCGTAAGGCTTGGTAGAATGCAGCTGCTGCCCGAGGAAGCAGGCCTTTGGAAATGTTCTCCGCAACGAACTTAGTTACGGCTTGAGGATACCACGTAACAAAAACAGATGCTGCAGCAAGGATCAGCTGGAGTATCGCCCAAATTCCCATCTCCTTCGGCGAGATGAGTCGAGCTAAAATTACGAACGAAACAACTGACAGTGCATTTACACTCAAGTTCTGCATTACAAGGTAGGACGCGCCGCGTGTAAAATGAACTCGTTGATCAGACGGATTCGAGTTATGCGTCGTGTCGGGCATGCATACAACCGCACATCGACCAATGTTTGTTCATCCTCTAAGCATTTTCTAAGCTCCACGCACGTGATGCAATAGTGACCCAGTAACGCAGTGCAGGTCGAAAACATAGTTACTTTCGTTAATGTATGATGACTTATATATGTTAAGCTATACCTGTTAATTTATACTGGGCGATATGTAAGAGCGTCGGCATGTGGAGACGTTCCTAATGAACCACCTTGTTTGCATAAATGCGAAAAGAGCAACGTTGCAATATGCAAATGGAAACTAGAGTATATGCCCTAGCCATCATCGGACAATTCTTCCAAATGGTATTTTTCTTTCTTAAGCATCTTCTTTCACGCAGTACACTGACAAGAATGGGACTTGTCAATGAAAGCAGTCTCATGCTGAAGTTCTTTCCAGTCGCCAAATATGTCATGCCCGGAATTGTGGTTGATCAAACTGACTTGGATCACCCACGAGAGATTGCTGCCAACAGACTTTTTTCTTCACTTTCTGATAAAAAAGTCGTTATTGAAGTTGGGGCTGAGACTGGGAATCAAACGTTGGCCGTAGCTAAGAGAGCTAAGAGAATTATAGCGGTTGAGCCTGATTCACATAATTTCAGAAAGCTTGTTCAAAGAACTATGAAATTCTCTAACGTTACATGCGTTAACGTTGCTCTTTTAGATTTCAATGGTTTCATACGTCTGTATGGTGAGATACACGGAGAAGGTTCGGCAATCTATCGTTCCTCTAATTTCGTAACTGTTCGCTCAGCAACGCTTGATTCGGTTCTGGCTGACTTGCACGTTCGACATGTAGACTTAATAAAAATTGATACTGAGGGAGCTGAGGTTAATGTATTGAAAGGAGGAACTGATACAATTCGTAAGAACTTTCATGTGAAATTCATAATTGAACCTCACGGAACCAACAGATTTGCAATCATTAGGTTCCTATTGAAGAATCATTTCGAATGTGTTTGGATTACTCCAAGTCACCTTTACTCTTATAGACCTTAACCGATCGAACAATCATAGTTACCACATGACAAACAGATTCATAATGTTCCGGTCCAAAACAAGATCCAACAGACCGAAAGCGAAACCGTAATCAACGAAAAACAGTAAGGCGATAACTCATTCGGCTTGAACCGTGTAGTGAAAGTATGAACAGGAAAATAATTCTCTTAGGTGTAGATGGCGCTACATGGAAGATCATCGCCCCCATAATTTCTGCTGGAGGCCTTCAAAATTTCAAGAAGCTCCTAGCTGACGGCGCCTCCGGCATACTTCACTCTACTATCCCCGCTGAATCACCGCCAGCATGGACCAGCATGTTCACCGGAGTGAACCCTGGAAAACACGGTATCGTCGACTTCCAATTCAAAGAGAACGGAAAATTCGTACCCTGCCTATCACGCTACCGAATGGCTCCGACAATCTGGAAGATAATATCCGACTCAGGACGAAGATGCATCATCATAAACGACCCAATCGGTTACCCGCCCGAAACAATAAATGGTATCATGACCAGCGGCCTTATGACACCACCGGGAGCAAACGACTGGATTACTCCCAAAGATCGAAAGCAGGAATTCGATACAGTCGCCAGAGGATATGAATGCGACATACCGACAAACTTCGCGGCGATCCTCTCCGAGAACCGAGACGCCGCATTAGACATCCTAAAGAGACTAACCACAAAAATAATTCGAGTCGGCACCTACGCAGCGTATCACCTCGACTGGGACGTCCTGGCCATAATAATCACAGTCACCGATAGACTCCAACACTTCTGGTGGAATGATAAACAAAAAATCGCTGAACTCTACGAACGAATCGACCAATTACTCGGCGAATTAATCCAAAGAGCCAATGAATTATCTGCCGACCTAGTCGTCGTCTCAGACCACGGATTCGGACCATGCGACAAACTCATCAGCATAAACGGCACACTCGAGAAACTCGGCTTCGCCATCCGTACAGAGTCACGACTCTCAAAAATGTTCAACAAGATAGGAATTACGAAAGATCGCTTCAGAAAGATCATGGGAAGCTGGCCCTCGACCTTCACAGCGCTACCAAGCTTCATGCAGAATGCCATTCTAAAATATGTACCCGAGAGCGACCAAAACATAAAAGGACTCGACCAATCAAAATCACAAGCCTACGCCAGAACCCCCGTCGGGATCTTCATACGCGATCAGAATTCAAAAGAAACGATCGCCAAGAAATTATGCGAACTAACTGACGAAACCACCGGCAAACTAATTATTGAGAAGGTTCTCGATCGCAATGAGGTATTGCACGGTGACTATTCCTACCGTGCCCCGGATCTTTTCCTCGAGCCGCAACCAGGATACGGATTCTCAATAGACAAAACCGGAAGTGTAGAAAGAGGACTAGTGGGCACACATAGACCAGAAGGCATATTCATCTTCTACAGACCAAAAGCAACGCCACAGACATTACCAAACGTACCAATTCATCCATGGGACATAGCGGCAACACTACTCCAACTACTCAACATACCCGTCCCACCTCACTTCGACGGACGACCGATAATCAACGACACACAATGAAGTTTACTCAACGTACCCAAGCGCCCGCAACCGTTCGTTAACCTTATCCTCATCCTTCTTCGAGAAGACGGGCTTATCTCGCCGCTCAGTCTCAGCAACAGCTTCGCTTAGAATGAACGCTACGTAACTCGACACTGAAGCGAAACTCGTGCCCTTAATGAGGTTCTCAATCTTCTTAACTAGAGAGCTTGGAATGTCGACCGCCATCAATTCATCTCTATCCAATTGAACCTAGGAAGCGGTCCTTCATACGCTTATTTAACGACTCCATCGCAACGATGAGAGGCATGCCTCTATGGTTATGGACCTAACTAGGTGTTCCCACCATGAAAAGAACATAACCTAGGCGAACTATGCATGATACCAAGAAGCGTTGATCCTAGACTGCTAAGATGCCTTTATCGAGTAGTTGCTAAATGAAAAATAGAACACGAATACTGGTCATCGGATTAGACTGTGCCTCACCTGAACTAGTTTTTGAAGAGTTCAGAGACCAATTGCCAAATTTACGACAGTTAATGGAGAATGGTGCTTATGCCAGAATGGAGAGCTGTCATCCACCTATTACCATTCCCGCATGGATGGTAATGTGCACCAGCACAGATCCCGGACGGCTAGGAATTTACGGCTTTAGACACCGAAGGGGTTTCTCCTACAAGGACGGATACATAGCCAACGCCCTATCCGTGAAGCCAGAGAAGATATGGGATATCCTCGGTAGACAGGGCAAAAAAGTCTGCATCGTAAGCATTCCTCCAGCCTATCCGCCCACTCCAGTGAATGGGGAGCTAATCTCCTGTTTCATTACCCCCGATGCAAACAGGGATTACACATATCCGGCTGCATTGAAGCAAGAGATCGAGAAGATCGTAGGCCCATACCCTTTCGACGTTGAATTTCGAATTGAAAATCGTGATGAGTTGCTGAGAAACTTGAACGATATGACAGAGAAGCATTTCCAAATTATTGAACATCTACTAACTACGCGTCCTTGGGATTTCTTCATGTTTAATGAGATTGGAGTAGACAGACTCCACCACGCGTTCTGGAAGTTTTTCGATAAGAACCATCCCAAATATGTTCCTGGAAATCAATACGAAAAAGTGGGACTTGAATATTATAAACGGATAGATGATCATATAGGACGATTGCTCGCAAAGGTAGGGCCAGAGACAACCGTACTGGTCATTTCAGATCATGGTGCAAAAGGCATGAAAGGAGCCTTTTGCTTTAACCAGTGGCTCATAAATGAAGGATATCTCGTTCTAAAACAAACTCCACATGGAATCATAGACTTTGATAAGGCTGAAGTGGACTGGAGCCGCACAAAGGCTTGGGCTTGGGGAGGTTACTATGCTCGAGTTTTCTTTAACGTGAAAGGCAGAGAAGCGCAGGGTGTAATCGAAGTGAAAGATCTTGATCACGAAAAAACTGAACTGACTAAGAAAATATTAGAGATACGCGACCCCGACGGACGGAAAATGGACACAAAAGTCTATCGACCAGAGGAACTCTATGAAGTCAGCATCGGCGATAAGCCAGATCTAATGGTTTACTTTGACGACCTCTACTGGCGATCAGCCGGCACTTTAGGACACGATTCGCTATATCTTTCCGAAAATGATACAGGACCAGATGACGCAGTTCACGCTCAGCATGGTATCTTCATACTCCAAGATCCACATATAGGAAAGGTTGGTAAGATACCGGACGTTAAAATACTGGATGTTGCCCCAACCCTACTACGAATATTCGGAATATCAGTACCGACCACAATGAAAGGTAAACCAATCGAGTGTTCATCCAAATGAAACAAGGTTTCGTAATCTGGTTGACTGGGCTACCCGGGTCAGGAAAAACAACGATCGCTCGTGACCTTGAACCCAGGCTACGAAATCTCAACTGGCCAGTTGAGATCCTCGACGGCGATGAGATAAGACAGAACCTAAGCAAGGGTCTAGGTTTTAGTAGGGAAGATCGCGAGACGCATCTAAAACGCGCCGCCTATGTTGCAAAGCTTCTCTCAAGAAACGGAGTTGCCGTGATAGCCGCATTCATATCACCCTATCGAAATGTCCGCGAATATGCCAGAACGGAAACGACAAATTTCATCGAAGTATTTGTTAAATGTCCACTGCAAGTTTGCGCTCAACGAGATCCAAAAGGTCTTTACAAGAAAGCCTCAACCGGCCAGATAAAAGACCTAACCGGACCGCAGGATATTTACGAAGAACCGCTGACACCCGATCTTGTTGTTGAGACTGATACATTGACCGTTGAAGAGTGCGCTGATAAGATTCTCGCGAAACTTAACCAGCTCGGTCTGATGTGATCTCTGGCAAGACGTCATCGGTTGTCGGTGATCAAACTCGTCGGGGCACGTATCGGTAACCTTCGACGATGCCCTTTCAAGTGTATACTATCTCGCGTTACCAGAATTAGAGAAAATTGGAGCAACGGCTACAGTATACGTCATAACCGATTTGATCGGTAAGAAATATCATGATGAGGCAGTTATGACGACAGAAATGCTGAGATCCCTGATATCTAATGGCTGGGAAATAGGATCACATACACGGACACATCCAAATCTGACTCAATTATCAGAATCACAATTGAACGATGAACTAAGAACGAGCAAGGAATTTTTGGAGGCGGTGCTCTCCACTAAGGTCGTCAGCCTAGCGTACCCTTATGGTGCCTACAACGATAGAATCAAGTCGATGGCGGCAAAAAGTTACGAGTTCGCTCGTACAGTCTCCTGTTACCCTCCAGCAAGATTCAACAGTCTAGTTCCTCGCGACCGATTAGGACTGAAAGCTATGAGCACCTATGAGCACCCAGTGTTTCTTCCTCTACACTTAATCAGTAACCATTTAGTGACAAAAATCGACCGCCGCAAACGAAAGAAATGTCCTCCCGAACATGGACTAATCAATTCTTCTAGAAATGCGCTCGAGTCACGCTTCATCAGGAAATGGCTCCGAAATCTCCGAAAGGATCAGTGGCTAATTCTATGCTTTCATAACTTGGCCCTGAATTCGCATACCTCTTACAGCGTCGACGTTAAGGAATTCGGACAAATCGTAAAAGTGATCGGACAAAATGCCGAGATAGTTAACCTCGGAGACGCCGTCCTGTCGCCATGAGCTCGTAATAACCCGTTTGCGGATGTTATCTGGATATGGAATTGAACGTCATTATCCGTTACAGTGGCAACCTCTTCCTACTCGTTCGTATGAATCTGTCGATCTGCGAAACTGTGATCGGACAATGCGTTAGCGCAAGACCTGGGTAGAGGACCTCATATAGAAGATGTGTTCGCAGGTCAAGCCTAAGGCCCCATTTCTTCCGGAAATATTCGTAATTGTTATGGAGAGTCAATCCGTTGAATCGCGTCTGTTCATACTTCGGTTTCTTTCCGACCCAAGATCGGTCATGAATTAGCTTTCCGCTAGGTGCAATAGCCTGCTTCCATCTGCCTGAACGAAGTATTTGCAGCGATTTATCCAAGTCCTGAAGGAATCCTGAACGATCGTCCCACGTGAAACAGTCCCTCATTTGGATTCTGAAAATCATCGCGCCTCCATCGATATGCTGAATTTCTATCCAAGCCGAATCATCCAGAAGTGGTCGTCTAACGTTAATCACTCCGTTTCTGATAATCAATTTCTGTCCACCAGCACTGATCATCCAACCGCGTGGATCATATTGTGGCATGCTAACCGCACCAACTTGAGGATTCGCTCTCAGAACATTCAATCCTGATTCGATAGCTCTCTCCGTCAAATACATGTCATCATCAATCATCATAGCCAATGGTGTTTCTACCTCGTTCGCAAGAAACTTTCTTCCGCCGTCACATCCAAGATTAACTTCAGACGTTAATACTTCGACGTCATCGTCTTTCGAATCTGCCATAAATCTAGCGAGTTCTGCGTCAGGTTTTCCTTGAGAGAGAATTTTTACAGAATAATCTACGCCACAATACTGGCGAATAGATAGTAGAGTGTTCTTCAACCAAGCTGTCTTCTCAAAGGTTAGAATACAAAATGTAATTAACGGATTACTTGCCAACTCTTTACCTCTACGCATTCACCTGGATGAAGCCCCAGCTTCAATAAGCTCTATTGAATCTTTTCTAAGAAGTTATACACAGTTCCCACAACCAAGCCCTAACTTGATCACTTGAATCATTCTAACGATACCCAAACGTGCATCGTTAGACATCATCGCGTCAGAATCCTCTGAACGCGGCACAGATCTAAATTATATGTTTTTACGCAGTTTAAGATGAAGCCGCGCGAGTTCGGCGCGTAAACTTCGAGAGCCCCATTAGGACTCCTGCAAAGACTACCGGTCCCTGCACGAGGACATACGGAATAAGGCTCATCTGCCGCGTAATTGGACTGCGAATAACAAGGGACAAGGAAGTTACTAAGGGGGCAACAAATATGCGATTTTCTTTGTACTTCAACCCTAATCGAGCTGTTCCGAATCCATTCCGAAAACGTTGCCTTACGAATGCGGAAAATTCTCTCCTATGATAATGGTAGGCTATAGCGCTCGATACGCCTAACTTATAGTTAGCATTGGTCAAGCGACGAGACAAATCGACGTCTTCAGCTGATTCTGCAAATGATTGATCAAATGGGCATCTTATCAGCACGTCTCTCTTGAAAAGTGCCGCAATCGTGTCGATTCGAGCTATTGGGCCGACAATGTAGTAAGTCAAATAATCACGATCCTGGGCCCTTTGCCAATAGCTAACGTTCTCAGCACTGACGAGAATTGCGTGAATTCCAACCCAATCGTTTCGTTCCAGTTCCCGGATCATGGTGTTGATGCACCCTGGAGTAAGTACGACGTCGCTGTCGACAAACATCACGTATTTTCCTGAAGCCGCGTTGACTCCCGTTTGGCGGGATCCTGCGATCGATCTTTGCTTATCGTCAAGTATTTTGACAGCATAGCGTTTGAGAATGTTGAGTGTCCCATCGGTGGACTGAGCGTCTACCGCTATGATTTCCTTCGGTCGCTCGTGAAGGATGGCTTCCAGGCATTTCTGTAGAGTTAGCGCCGAATTCTTGGTGAGGACGACAACCGAAACTGTGGTATTCGGTTCCGAGCTTTTCTGTGAAACCTCTGATTCGGCAAATGAGCTGCCACTCCTTATCCCAGCAAATTCATACTGTAAGTTTACGGTCGTTCTGTATGTGGTTCCGAAAAATTGGTGACTCAAACACCATCACAACTACGGTTGAGGTTTAGATCACGTTTCTATGGGGCCGTCGCGAAGCTGGTCAGTACAGTTCTGCGAAGGTAGATGATAGGTACGCATGCGCCTCTTGTCGCGCGAGAGCCACTGATGCATCCAAGCTAAGAGACCGGCCAAGTCCATCTGATCCAATCCAAAGTATTTCTCATGCCTGTCTTGAATGTGGTGTTCGGCCTAAACCCAAGTGTTTTCTTAGCTAGATTCGAAGAAAATATCGACCTACATTCGAAGAGTTCGTACAAATCGCGCGAAGGAGCCCCATATTTCGATAGCGCGTTCGCTTTCGGTTTTTCGATTTCATGGGCAGAAGAGAGGCGACTTTCAATCTCTTTTCTCCGAGAGCCCTTTAGAAGCTTATTCCCTAAAACGAGTGCCAACGGTACTCGCGAAAGAAGCAGCAGAAGATCAGAGGACTTCAATATGTTGCAAGTTGCTATGAGTGAGTCGCGAACCAAGGCCGCTTGCTTTTTCAGTTTGAAGACGTAGAAATTTTCGCCAAGTGCAGTCGGAGGGATTCCCGTTATGTCGGAGAACGCAGTTACGTAGTTTGCCCAAGTCACTTTTTCTTCGTCGTTATTTATGATGAAAGCCTTACCGTTTGCACTATCCTGAGTCATCGCTAGTGAGATTGCGTCGATCACGTCGTCCACATAAATCAGATTGGCTATGCCGTCCTTACTGCCCAAACTCACTTTACGTTCCTCTATTCTTTTCAATACCTCGACGGCCCAATCTTCGGAATACGGTCCGTATATCAGCGTAGGCCTAAGAATCACTGTTGGAATACGTTTCGAATATTCAGTGACGACATTCTCGGATTCGATTTTAGATTTGACGTACAAATTACGTTTAGATTGGAATGGAAAAGTCTCGTCAATCTGTCTATCCTTGTTACTGAATCCGTAAACTGCAGCGCTGCTTATGTGAATAAGTTTCTTCACTTTTTCTTCTTGCGCTGCTTCGAGAATGTTTCGCGTCCCCTCAACGTCTATCTCCAGGACTTTCTTCGGCGTATTGTGTTGATTTACTCTGCCTTTAGCACAGTTTACAACGATATCACGATTTTTCACTGCTTTACGGACAAGTTCTCGATCCAGTAGATCGCAAGAAACGAACTCGACAGGTAGCCTCGCAAGTCTAAGGCCTCGCGAGGGGGTATGAATCGCAGCTCTGACATCGGTATTCGTTTCAAGCGCCAATCGTTCCACCAGACGGCTACCAAGAAACCCGGAGGCACCAATCACCACAACTTTGTTGGGAATCTGAAAGTCGTGTGTTCCTTTCGAATGTTCCCACGGGTAAGATAACCCTTGATTTTGTTTATAGCATTCTTCGATGAAGCTTAAACTCTTAAGCGCCTCTTCTCCGTCGGCACAGTTAGGTGATCGTCTGACGAAATTTTTCACTTGGTCTGAAAAATGGGACTTGTATGAGCGATGCTCAGTCTTTCCGATTCGCGCTTCGTGACCTGCAACTGTCAACTTGACTCCGGTGAGGTCGTAATTACTCACCTCTAACTTGGTTGTGTCACCCGCTATGACCAATTTATTACTCAAGTTTCGTGTTTGGCTCAGCTCAATATGTGCTGGAATCTCATTACTTCCAGTCTCTATTATGAAATCCAATATGCAATTTGACTCGATGCGTCCGAGTCCGTCGTCCCGATAACTGATTAGTTTCCATCTTCCGCCAAAAAACCAATAGAGCAAGTCAAGCGAATGGGTACCCCAATCCATGAGTACTCCGCCGCCTGATTTCTCTCTCTGGAGGGCATATTGACTGCTAAATGGCCAATTGGACGAGTGCCCCTCTTCATAAGTAATAGATTTGACGTGTTGAACTTGTTCCTTCAAAATGATTTTTGTTAGTTGATAGCTGTAGAACAATCGTCGGATTAGATTAATTGACAGACGCGCGCCAGATTGTCGGCTCGCCACTATCATCTCGAGTGCTTCGTTAGTGTTTGTTGCAATAGGTTTCTCACACAGAACGTCCTTCCCCGCCTTGAGAAAGTCGATTGAAACCTTGGGATGTAAGAAATTTGGTACAGCCACTATTGCGCCGTCGACTTTACTTATGACGTCTTTGTAGCTTTCGGAGACGTTTCCAGAACCATATCCTCTGCATGCTTGTCTAGCGCCGGATAGGTTCGTATCGACAAACCACTCGATACTACATTCTGGGACCATGGCAAGGGCGGGAATCAAATATTGCTGTGTTACTGCACCGCAACCCACCACTGCGAGTTTCATTTTGGAATCCACTAGAACTCTACGGCTCTCAGGTTCTGATTGAAATTAAGCTTTTCAAGAGTGGCACGTCATTATGACTATCTGGACAAAATCATATACCAGACAAATCGCCTCATCGGTCAAATAATTGTGTTTATTCAATAGCACTGTTTACTCAAGTTGTTCTCATGGTATGCCACAGTACTGTTGCTGGCATACCTTCAGGGCATGAATGTATATATCTTACAGACCATGTCCCACGTCACAAAACGAAAAGTGTCTGAAATGTTACGATCTGTCTCTGCATTTGTTCTCGAGAGCCTGTAGGCGAGAGTAGTTGGACAGACCTAACGTATTGCTCATCGTTCTCGATTGCGTTAGAGCCGATAGATTGCCTCCAACGACCAACCGCGAGAATACTACACCAAGCATTGATTCATTTTCGATGGATTCCACGATTTTTTCGAACGCCACGACTGTAGCGCCATGGACTCTGCCTTCACATGGATCAATGTTTACAGGTTTGTATTCATCTGAACATGGGGCAGTGAGCCTCGAGCGCAGAAGAATCAGGCCTGACGTCAAGACTCTTGCTGAAATTCTCTCCGATGCCGGCTATGAGACAGTGGCTGTATGTCAAAATGATTCGGTTGTTAGTATTGGGAAGACAACCGGATTAGACAGAGGTTTTAGCACATTCTACGGTACGGACGAAATCATTGCGACGTCGGTACATCGTAGATTATGCAATGTTCATGGTCTGAAAACATTGCTGAATATTTACAGCACTTTCCTACTAAACAGGCACTTGACCGAGCTTTCGATCTCTCTGATTAAGAAGACTTTGAAAAAATCTCACGAGAAAGATGAAAAACCTCTATTCATGTTTGTTAATTTGTTGAATGCTCATTTCCCGTACGAAGACGGAGTTCCTTCCAAAAGATCTCTGAGACGCTTATTAGAAACGGTGAGACGTGCGCGTTCACATACTGTACCTGCCCCTATACAGAGACAGCTAAAGCAGCTAGCAACAAAGAATGAATTTACTGAACAAGAGTTTGCAAAGCTTCGACAAGAGTATAACGAATGCGTTCAGTTTATGGATGAGCAACTCGGAGAACTTTTCAATTTTATGAGAAATCACCAAATCATCGACAAAACACTCATAATCATCACGGCAGATCACGGCGAAAACATTGGGGATCACGGATTACTCGGTCACGATTTGAGCGTGCACGATAGTTTACTTCGAGTGCCTCTAATCATCAGGTATCCTAAGAAGTTCCCGACGAACACAACCGTCTCAAGACAAGTGGAGATTAGGAGAATCTTCCACACTATAGTCGATGTGGTACTTGGCTCGGGTGTCGGAGACTACCTTAGAACGGATCCTTCCCTTCTTAATGAAGCTCAGCATCCTGGTGACGCAGAAGACTATGTATACGGCGAATACTTCCCCTCGCGTCGAGAACTTTCTATCTTAGAGGAATACGGCGCTCGACTTGGGGATCAAGACATCAAGGATTCGACAAGATTCGTGAGAGATAAGAGTTTCAAGTATGTCGAATCTGGCACAAGTCTGGGAACATTGTATTCGACTAAAAACGAGGACATGCCCATCGACAGAGTCGAAAATGCTGAACAGTACGACAGCCTTAACGATCGTCTTCAGACTTGGAAGAATCAATTACATGCCCCTGCTGGCGATGAAGCTGACAAAACTGTTTTTGATGAAAAGGAAGATAAAATTCTGACCGAGAGACTGCAAGCACTAGGATACAACTGACGTACGATTAACATTCCGCATGCATATACTATGCTCCGAACGGTAGACGACATAAGACATCGTACAAGAGTCCGAATGTTTAGCGCGACATTGATACTGCAAAAGACTGAAAAAGCATTGGGCTCTGTCGTATGGGTTTTAAATGGGCATTACGCACTGCAAACATAGATGCGGCTGGTAGGCAGTGAGTCACCAACAGGATTCTCATAGAGCCTGGGTACTGGGCGCCATTGTCGTCCTTCCCGTCGCAGCCGCCTTTGGTAGCTACTATGGATCTCGAGATTTGCTTGTTCTTGTCTATCTCATCGCGGCCGCTTCCGCATTCGCGGTACTTTTTGTACCGCAAGGTGAATCGGAGGATAGATTCTTCATCGTGCTAACGGAGGCTATCGCTCTATCACTCTTATTCTCGACAACTCTGATGTCCCCATACATTTCCGGATATGACATGAATCAAGAATTCCAATTGTTTCAGCAAGTTCAACAGTCAGGCGTATGGATTCCGCAAATCAGCCTTCTGTACAACACGGCCCTGAGCGTGACTGTGCTACCGTCCACAGTTAGTCTAGTGTCTGGTTTAAACGGGACAGTGGTATTCAAGATCATCTACCCGGCACTCTACTCCATCGTTCCAGTACTTCTATACAAGATCTACAGAAGGTTCTTGAATCCTAAAGCGGCTTTTCTCTCTGTCTTTGCCTTTCTGGCTTATCCAGCTTCATACGTGGAGATCACGCAGCTTGGGCGAGAAATGGTCGCGGAAACGTTACTGGTTATGCTAGTCCTTCTGTTGATCTTGCCGAGGATTAGGCGGACTCGCAGTGGTGTACTTTTGCTCGTGATGTTCACGTTTGGGATTGTAGTCTCTCACTATTCGCTCGCTCTGATCTTTCTGGGCATCTTAGTATTCTCCTATATCCTTTCACAATTATCATTCCTCAAATCTAGACAGATCGGGACTTTGGCGAGCCTGGACATTATTTCGATTTCATTTGTTGCCGCGGCGTGCTGGTTCTTGCTTGTAGCCGGCGGAATCGTTTTTCAACAGCTTTCGACGAATTTATCGGCAGTTATCTCTGGCCTTTCTGACTTTGTCAGTCCGACTTCAAGAGCTGTTGAAGTTACCGGCGCTTTAGGGTTGACCTACGTATCCTTCACGCCGTTGCACCTGCTGAATAGAGCGGTACAGTACGTTGGTGTACTGTTCGTCTTGGTCGGGTTTATGGTATTTGTTCACCAAAGACGTCAATCGCAAGTTACCCAGATACTTGTTCTGCCTACTCTGGTTTCGATGGGGTTACTTCTGTCTGCAGTGATCCTGCCGAATCTCTCTTTTAGCCTGAATCTTTCTCGAATCTATCAGCTTTCACTCGTATTCTTGTCCCCATGTTTCTACCTTGGAGCAACCAAATTCACGAGCGTGCTGAAACGAATTGGTGAGCATTCGGAGGAAGATCGTGGTGGGCAGATGCGATCCAACCATATGCTGCCTGCCGTGATACTGTTCACATATCTTATCTTCACATCGGGTTGGGTGTGGGCAGTGACAGGAGATGTGGTTCCAACTTCAGTAGTCTTGGACGCGAAGAGAATGGCAAATTCACCGTTGAATCAGGTGAAAGCGCAATATTATGACTGGTATATAGTGCCACAGGACGTCGCTGCCACTATCTGGCTAAGATCTAACTATGATCCAACGCGCTTGGTTTGCGCAGACTTACTCTCGCGTTATCATGTTCTAACGTCGTATGGAGGATTCTCTCGAGAGGGGCCAGCATTGAATCCACAAGGCAGGTGCCAACTTCGACAACAATACGTCTTCTTGAGTTACTTGAATACGGTTGGAGGAATCGGGGTTTCGCGAACTCAGTATGGAAGTGCCATCTGGCCTGACACTAATACGGTGAACATGGTGAACAATGAAAATCGCATTTATTCTGACGGAGCGACTATTTACGAGGGCTTCGGATGAACCTATGAAAGCCGAAGTGGTCTAAAGAGAAAGGAGATGTTGTCGAGTGACAGACGATCGCGGTCAGTGGAATCGTCGCCGCGTTCTCAAGTACCTGGTGGTTGGGGGAACTGTAACTCTAATTGGTGGGATCGTTGGAGCGAAACTTTCGTGGTGGGAGTCAAGTAGTGTTTCGCAATCAACATCAAGTAGTGTTTCGCAATCAACATCAAGTAGTGTTTCGCAATCAACATCAAGTAGTGTTTCGCAATCAACATCAAGTAGTGTTTCGCAATCAACATCAAGTAGTGTTTCGCAATCAACACCAGTGATCGACGCGTATGAGCTAATAACGCAAGCACTAGTTGCCGGCGAAAGGAAGGTATACCTGCCAAGCGGGAACTATTCTGTGAGTAAGTCGATCTTGGTCAATATGCCGAATGTCGAAATTTATGGTGATGGCAAAGATGCGACTGTACTGCGCTTAAATGATAATGTCCTTGCGGACGCCTTGTATTTTCAGCGGGGAGCGAACGGTTTCTACGTGCATGACCTACAACTGGACGGCAATAAATTGAATCAGCTATCCTTCCCGGGAGCTGGAGGTTCAATAAACATAAATGGAATTGATGCTTGGAATTGCTCCAACGGAATTGTTGAGAATTGCTTTATCCACGATTCCCGCGTATTCGGAATAGCTTTCGGTCTCTGCAGTAATTGTAAGGTTTTGAATAATCTCGTCCAAAACTCTGACGCTAACGGAATAACTATCAGCAACCAACATGGGGGTAGCGGGAATCTTGTGCAAGGGAACGTGGTTGATGGTGCGAGCGACGTGGGCATTACAGGTTGGGATGCTGTGGATTACACTGTTCAACAGAACATTGTGAAGAACGTGACGTTAAGCACTTCGCCTTTTGGAAATAACAGTCATATCGGCATTCTGGCCGAAGGTTCACCAAACGGAACCGGAAGCAAGAATTGCACCTATTCCGAAAACACTGTCAGTAACGTTCTAGGATCTGGCATGTATTCTTCTCCAGCAAACGCTACCAATTCTCCAAGCAATCAGAACGAAGACATCGTCTTCGAAAGTAATACGATTCAGAATTGCGGAATGGGCATAACCGTCAATCATACTATCGGATTCACTGGCACGTCTAACTTGATAGATGGCATTACTAACGTGAGAGGATGGGCGATACAAGTTGGACCAGACGCTTCGAGCGTCGTGTTTACAGGCAACCAACTTGAAGGCGTCCCGGCGTCCATGTCCGGAGCAGTAGTGCAACTGGGATCACCGACGGGAATATTCAAGAACAACACGATTTACGCGAATGGAAACGACGCATTGTATGTGAAATACAAGAACGGTTGGGTTGTAAGTCCGAACACAATAGTGCCTTGATGTCATTTGCGACTAGCCACTCCGTCAATCGAAGTAGTAGTCACGCGAAGTACTTACTTATTGCCGAGGTGTTGCGTTGTTCGGCGGAGCAATAGGTGAATTACTAGGCGCATACTTTCCAGAGAAAAAGTCCAGTAATGACGCTTCTCAAATAATAGCCCAAGCCCTCGCCAGCAACCAAAATTCATCTGCCCGCAGGACAATATTCCGTCAGCACACAAATATCAATCACAAAACCGAACGTGGAAATTTACGGCGACGGAAAGAACTCTACTGTGGTGCGACTGAACGATAATGTGCTTGAAAATCTGATTTCAAATAATTTCTACCTTCATGATCTGTAACCTGACGGAAACGGCTTGAATCAACCGTATACTCCACCTCATCCGAAGTATGAGGGTCAAGTGAATGTTAGCAGAATTACGGCGTCGAAGTCTTCAAACGGTGTCGTAGAAGATTGCATTATTTATGATTGCCAAGTTCGATTCATAACGAGTAGCTTTGTTCGTCCTAAAGTTCTAGGCAGCGAGCGCAGTCCAAACTTTGGTTACCGTGCATGTAGTCCATTTGCCATAGGTGATGTTTCCTGCAGTAGAACAGGTAGATTTCAGTTGGTTTACTGAAATGTACTGGGTCGTTGAACAATTTCACTCGACCAGTCAAGCGAACATGCAAGCGCTCCATTAAACTGGATTTTACCACTAATGGGTAGATGGCCTTCCCAAACTGCTGTTCACCATGACTGTTGACGTTTATTGCCGTACTCAAGTTTCATCAACTAATGTATGTCCTCTGAGAGGCTAAGGTTCGTGTTACCGGGCTGATGGAACAACGGTGACAGAACGGAGAGGAAACTATAGGCTGATTATAGGCTGGTTATAGGCTGGTTATAGGCTGGTTATAGACTGGTTATAGACTGGTTATAGACTGGTTATAGACTGGTTATAGACTGGTTATAGCTAACGAAGGTTGGGACTGCTTCCGCTGTTTGAAACCTTAACCATGACTCGGCGAGGGTTAGGATTGCTCAAAGCTAGAGCTCTAGTTACGTCACACCTTTGCTGGTAGAGCAGAATTTTGAGACAGTTCCGTTGACATTTTCTTATCTTGGTGGAATGGGGGAGTATCAAAAACGGAGGCATATTTTGTTATAGGTTGACAGCCAGGAATGCGGCGGAGAGGAACTTAGCGTGCTTCACGTTAGTTTGTTGTCGAAGATTTGCCATGTTCCACTTGGAGACCAGATCGCCAGTTTTCCTCCGTTTGTAAAGATCATATTATTTTTGAATATCCCGCCAGTTGGCGATAGGAGTTGTACTATTGGACTTTGCATTACTGAGGGTAGGCCTTCTACTAAGTTATTTTCAACAACTACCCCCGTGGTCTTTGTATCAACATTGACTGCAAAGGGGATGCCTGGAAATCCGTTACCCGTTGCTACGATTCCATTTATAATGTTCTTTTTGAAATTAAGTCCGTTCACGAAACCAATGTATGCTCCTACCAGAGTGTTCTCTATCGTATTTTCTACGTAGCTGCAGTTTATGCAACCGGCACTGTTGCCTTCGCATGCTACGCCAATGTTGGTGTTCTGCTCAAACGGGGAGGTGTTCATGGTTACGTTCTTGATGGTGTTTTTCTCGACTAGATAATTTACGGCGTCCGATCCAGTTATGCCAACGTCGCTTGCACCGTCCACAAAATTTCTTCTTACTACGCAACCCGAACCGCCGGTGGAGTTGTCTATGGTTACGCCATTGGCGTCGCAGTTTTGCATGTGGTTATCCTGAATACTGCATGAGGTGCATTGTGAGTAAAGAACTCCGAATGTTCGACAGTCATGAATGAAACAGTTTTCAATGAGTCCGTCTGAGCAATTCCAAGCGTCGATTCCGCTTATGTTGACGGCTCCGCCGTATCGTGTGGTTGGGGGAGTAAATGGTTGGTTTAGTCTATTTCCATCTAACTGTAAGTCGTGTACATGAAAATTGTTCGCGGAAACGAAGAGTAACATGTCCCGTAGTACGTTATCATTCAAACGCAATATTGTGCTAGGACCATCGCCGTAAATTTCCACATTCGATTGGGATACTTTGATGGAGTTACTGACGCTATAATTTCCAGCTGGGAGGTAGATCTTGGTTTCACCATCTGCCAGTGCGTCCGCTATTATCTTTGATGCGTCGTTCGTTACGCAAGTGTTCGCAGTCTGGGTTGTTTGGATCTCACCTGGGGAAGGTGTTCTTTGGAATCGTGATGGAACACTGCGTGTTGTTCGTTCTTGGGTTTCGTTAAGAAGAAGTCGAATTGGTGCCTGAATAGATGTCCCGATGCTGAGCGCTCCGAGACTCAGTAACCATCCAATAGCTTGTCTGCGAGACACTTTTCCGTCCGTAGAATAGTTATCTCGCAAGATTCCTCGCCTCCGTTCAAAATGTCTCTTGAAATATGAGTTGTATTTGCTGTTTGCCGAGTTTAGGGTTTCGTTCTATTTGAGCGTGCTTAAGACTGTTTTCCAAAATGTCAATACTCGCTTCGTCTGTAGTTCCTATTGATCATTGGAGAGCATTTCTTCCAGTCAATTTATTTTGCGCAGAAGAACTTGGAGGAAAAGATGGCCTCGAGCACTCCAGTAATATCAGTGGTTATTTGCACTTGTAATCGAGAGAAGTACCTAGCGGATGCGCTGCAAAGTCTTTGGGACCAATCTCTTCGGCGCGATAAATTCGAAATTATTGTTGTTGATAGTTCTTCAACAGATAACACGAAAGCGATTTGCGGACGGTTTGCAGACACAGTTTACATTTACGACCCCAGCGCTGGGCTCTCTCGCGCACGCAATACTGGCTGGAGATCTGCGAGAGGAGATTTTGTTGCGTATCTTGACGACGACGCTGTCGCATCAAATGACTGGCTTGAATTAATTATCAAATCATTCTCTTTTGGAAGCGCGTGTGTCGGAGGCAAAGTTATTCCGATTTGGGAAGTTGATCGTCCGGCTTGGCTTCCAGATAGTTTATTGTGGTATCTGTCAATTTTGGAATGGAACCTACCGAGACATGTTCTGGGCGAACGGGAGTATTTGAACGGCGCAAACATCGCCTTTCGACGTAATGTTCTCGAGATGGTCGGAGGCTTTCGTGAAGATCTGGGAAGAGCGTACGTCTCTAATTCACGGCTACTTGGGGGAGAAGAGATAGATTTGCAGGTTAAGCTAACGTCGCGTGGTCAAGAGGTCGTTTATGATCCCACTATAATTGTTAGACATGTTATTCTAGCGCAACGCTTGCATAAAGACTGGTTTCTTAAACGCGCCTTCTGGCAAGGAGTGACCGATGCGGTTGGCGAGAATTTATCGTGGGGTGATTGGGTGAGCGAACTTCTCCGAGCGTCTGCTGGTACGACTATCCGTACCTTCAGCGATTTTGTTCCAAAGCTATTTTCGCACGATGAAGGGACGCGATTTAAAGGACAGTGCGATCAAGCGGCGCGCATGGGATATGTTTACGGTATGTGCGGCAGGTTTTCGCAATTCAGGCAAGTGCGGCAAACATAACCTTGTGATTTTTGCGTTAGACTTTAACAGAAATGGTTGAAAGGGCGTCTGTAGAGCTTATACCCACACTAAGGGCAGTTGGTTTCTGCTGCTCCAGGTTGCATGGGAGTTCCGCGGAAGTTTATTCTGTCACGTGTCCGGAGGAAGTTGATAGAGGGGATTGAGGTCGTTACGTGGTTATCCTCGTCATTTCGAACTGTTTCTTTTGGCACCGTTACTGCCATGCTTGAGCGTCGTCGCGGCATATTACCAGACTAACATTCTTCCTCTGTTTGCTGTCTTCCTTATTGGCGTAAGTACATTCGTTATCGTTCCAAAATTGGAAGCAGAAGAGCAAGATGAGCTCTTCTTGGTTTACATTTGTTCGTCCAGTGTCTCTTTGTTAATGTTGGCTACGCTAATCTCATTGAACAGTTTAATCGGGTGGGACATTAACGGAGAATTTTATGTCTTTACCCAGGTTCTAACTCATGGTGGATGGAATCCGTTCGTAGGCTACAGATTGAATTCGGTTCTTAGCATAAGTGTCCTTCCAACCATTATGGCATTGGTGTCTTCGCTTTCGGGCCTTCAGATTTTCAAGTTCGTTTTTCCATTGGTTTATTCGATTGTGCCGCTGGTTCTGTACAAAATATATCGGCATCTACTTTCGCCGCGGCAGGCATTTGTTGCGGCCTTCTTTTTCATCTCATACCCAGCGTTTTATAGCGAGCTAATCGGTCTCGGTCGCGAAGAGATTGCGGAGCTTCTTCTTATTCTCGCTTTGGCTGTTCTGTTTTCGTCACAATTAGCTGGCCTTCGTTCGACTAGGTTGTTGTTGATTTTATTGGATATTGGTATTATTGCCTCGCACTATTCTATAGCGTTTATCTATCTTTCAATTCTACTTTTCTCACTTATTGTAGCTGCGATCTGGCGGAGGACACTTCCGTTGGATAATTGGACTTTTGTTCTGTTCATGACTCTGGTGATCGCGATGTGGTACGTATTTTTCGTAAACTCCAGCATCCTGTTAGCGGTTACTAAAGGGTTGGCGGATGTTTTCCAAGGATTAGCCAGCGATCTATTTAGCGCCGGAGCGAGGCCTCCCGAAGTGGTTTCAGGGTCGACAGGTTTCTTTCACGTATTGAATCGATACGTGCAATATCTCAGTATCGGAGTAATCTGTTTAGGGTTTGTTAGTTTGCTTCTTCGGAAGAATACTTCAGCGGAGGCAAGAATGATTCCGCTTGTAATGGTTGGAATGTTTCTTGCAGGCTCAATAATTGCGCTGCCATTCTTCGCTTTTGGGCTTGATCTGGCGCGCACGTACCATATTGCCCTATTCTTCATATCGCCCTGTTTTGTGTATGGATTGTGTTCATTGCCGTCGGTACTTGCTCGATTTCGGTCCCTTATTGGTCGTCGACCCAAATGGTCCTTCCCGATACCCATTAAACGGATTTCGCTGTGTACGGTGCTATTACTTTATTTCCTGTTCAGCTCGGGATGGGTATTTGCTGTTACTCACGATTCTCCGAGTTCGGCGATAGTTGATTTCCATCGGATGGCGAATTCGAACGATCAACGGGTTTTCCTGAACTTCTACGGTTACTACTCTCCGCCGCAAGATGTTGCGGGCGCTCGCTGGGTGAAATTCAATCTGGGTACAGGTTTCGTGTGTACTGATTGGATATCGGGCAGTCAAGTCTTAGAATCGATCGGTAACGTTCCGGTCGCACAGGAGATTTTCATTAACGTTCCACCGCCAGATCAGAAGTGCGATATTTTCTTTAGTTACTTGAACGGTCATTACGGAATTTGGGACTCTGTCGGTTCAACGACTGCAGGTGCGTACGACGTAACGAACATACCTCGTGATATTCTATCGAATAATCCGGTCATTAACAGGATATATTCAAACGGAGGATCGGCGGTCTACGACAATTAGGGTGCACTAAATACATTGCAGCTGGGCTGAGAATTAATCGCAGACAAACTGACCGAGGAGAACATCGAAGATGTTCCCAGTCATAACCTCAAGGTGTTGATGCTCTCACCTTCCTATCAGCCGATAATTGGTGGCACAGAGAAGGTCGTACGTGATTTGACAAACAGATTGAACTTCAAAGGAATCCGTACCGACGTTATGACGTTCAATATGGATAAGAAATGGGAGCCAAAGTGGCGTTGGGAAACGCAACTCCAGGACGGTCATCTGATTTATCGTGTTCCCGCAGCCAATCCGTTAAGAATTTCAAGATTTGCAGGGCCATTGCTCATGTTGCATGTTTTCCCCAGTCCGACCGCATTAAAGGAAATGGACGGATATGATATATTGCATATGCACGACGCGGTGGATCTCACGTTCCCTTTAGCATGTTGCCGCTTGAGGAAACCTAAGATCTTCCATTGCCACACGTTTTCCGAAGCTTTCAGTTCATATAGACGGAACCCTCTCACGAGAGAGCTTTTGATGAAGATCGCTGACGCATACGTTGCTCCTTCTAGAGGAACTAAGGAACTTCTTTTCCAACTGGGGATATCTTCTGAAAAAATTCATGTTATTCCGAATGGTGTGGATGAAGACGTTTATCGACCTGATGAAAGCCAGCGATCTGGAAGTCTAATAGTATTTGTTGGAAGATTCGACGAGCGCAAAGGACTTGTAACCTTACTTGACTCACTCAAACATATCAAGTCACATGTGACCTTGGTGATTATTGGCCCTTCATATGACGACGAGTATTCTCAAATGGTGCTCAGAAAAATTGCTGAAGCAAATCGAACTCAGAGAACGATATATCTGGGTGTACTGAGTGAAAGCGATATATTACAGTGGCTTCAACGCGCTACACTATTGGTGTGCCCCTCCTCATCGGAATCTTTTGGGATAGTTTGTGTAGAGGCCATCGCATGTGCGACCCCGGTAGTCGCCTCTGATATAGGCGGATTAAATGATATAATAATCAATCAAGAGAATGGGCTTCTCGTTAAGTCCGGTGATACTGTTGAGCTCGCAGAGGCAATTCAGTTCCTGCTAGATAATCCGCGAACGAGCAGAAGACTGGGTAAGCAAGGCAGAATTGTTTTCGAGAGACGCTTCACTTTATCTGCAGTGACAGACGCTTTCTCTAAACTATATGTTGAGATGTCAAAGCTGAGAAAGGCCGTATGATCTACAAGACAATTCACACCAAACGCATATGGAACCTTCTGGTGGATCTTAACATAGACGGAGAATTCGCAGAAATTGTCCAACACCGACCAATCATCTGATCAGCACGTACAGTTGACGCGCGGCGCGTCATATCTGATAATTCAGAATTTTGGCGCAAACGCGATTTTGGTGGTGTCTTTCGTCATTCTGGCTCGGATAATTTCTCCTGCAGATATGGGAATTCTGGCATTACTTCAGTTAGTTATTGCCACATGCCAGACCTTTCTCACTTGGTTTGCGCAGGCGGTAACGAAATATGTTGCTGAGAATGTTTCTAGTGATTCGCGCGGAGCATCGTTTTATCAGGCATTACGTGCAACCATCGCAATATACATCCCCGTTGTAATCGTCATATTCTTTGGATCAAAGTTTCTAGCAGCACATATTCTGGGTAACGGCGATTACTCAAATTTGTTTCAGTGGTTAGCGATCGACATCATTTTCTTCGGAGGCCTGCTTCCCATCGCTTCGGCTGCTCTGCTTGGTCTTCGTAAGTTTCGTGAGATTGCTTTCGTGGGGCTAGTGTTCAACGGGGTCCTTAGGCAATTCTTGATTCTCGCATTAATTGTCGGTTTGCATAATTTTGTCGGATTGGTGATAGGGTGGGCTATCTCGGATGGTGCAACTGCGGTTATCTACGTGTTTCTTGCGGTTCGTGCTCTTGGTCAGCCAAGATTTGATTTTCCTCTTAAGCGGCTCACCGTTTACTCTGCGCCGTTAGAGCTAGCGACGATTGTAACCTATGCGCAGACTTGGTTTGATAGGGCTCTGTTGTCGTTATTTGTTCCGTTGACGATTCTCGGAGTGTACAATGCGGCTTTGATCGCTTTCGGAGCGTTAGCGGGTGTCACTGCTGCCATGACGAACATGTTGTTTGCGGCTCTTTCTTCGATTGCAGGCGATCGGTTAAACGTTCGCAACGCGGTCCGTCTGGCTACGCGTTATTCATGCCTGACGTTGACTCCGCTTGCGTTTGCATTGATGGCGACGTCCAAATCAGCTCTAACACTTTTTGTGGGTTCAGGATACGTTGGAGGCTATCTGCCTCTTATGTTGATTTGTGGGGCGCTCGGAGTGGTAGCGTTTGGGACGGCGCTTGGGCCTCTCTATTTGGCCTTGGGAGAAACGATTCTCAGTGCCGCGGTAACGGGTTTGTCCGTTTTGATCAGCCTTGGCGCCGCGTACTTTCTGCTCCCGGCATTGGGCATTATTGGTGCGGCGATATCAAGGGCTTTAGCAATTCTTCTAGGTACCGCATTCGGTGTCCTTATGCTCCGTAGGAAGCTAACGTTGGATTTGGATGTTGCTATTATTACGAAAACCCTCTTCGCGGCTGGAGTTATGGCCGCTGTTGTTCTCGGAATTCAGTTTGTGTGGTACAGCAAATTTTTGCTACCCGTGTACCTTTTGATTGGGGCTGCAGTCTACTTGGTGATGCTGCGTCTGCTGAAAGTCGCTGAGCCAGATGACTTGGATTTGCTAAAACGTTTTCTCGGAGGCCGGTTTTCATTAATTAGCAGAATCCTAGAATGGATCCTCCTTCCATCAACCGCTAAGAGCTGAGTCTTGTTGCAACTCAATACTGTCTCGGATCAAACGACCATACTTAACACAAGCTGGTAATACTGAGACTGAGCTGTTCCGAGAATTCTCTGGAATATGTCCAAGCCCGATACATGGGCTTATATACCCTTCGCGCTCACGTTGGTAGCAATGGTAAATGGGTAAGTACGCAGGGGACAATGCTATTCCATTTGCTTTCGAAATCTGAGGGAGTGGTATGGACAAAAAACTCATTGCAGTAGTTGTTATCGTCCTATTCCTATCCAGTGGGTTAGCGATTATCGCTCCTGCGCAAGCTCATTTTACGTTAGGTGACACGATTGGCAATTATCCATTTCACGAAAATGATTTCGACCCGCACGTACCAGGTGTGATTGGGTATGTTTGGCCTGGCGGCGGCGAAGATTCCTATAGTGGTGTTCCGAATTTTGCATCAAACCTGAATCCTCCGGGTTATCAGTCTCCTTATCCATGCACCGCTTCCCCCGCCGGTGTGGGAGGAACGACAGCAGTTTCTTGCGCTCCGTCGGGCGCGCCTAGCAGTTCTTGGTATCAACTGCAAGGGAGCTCGTACGCACCCTTCGGAGCTGTTTTGGTTGGATCGACTGGCGATTTAATTTTCGCGCTAAACGCCACTAAGTTTGAAGCAGACGGACGCACCCCACTTCATTGTCCAACGGGTTCCGCGCTCCCGGCCGTGTGTAGGTGGGATACAGTCGGAATTTTACTTCCACCCGGATTTAGTGGCATTCAGCCACCACAAGTAGTTACGACAATAACGAACGATTACACCGGTATCTCCGTGATGAGAGTCGGCCCATACGATCGCTATGCTCCTGGTTGGACACTTGTGATGATTCAGTCAGATGCGGGAATAAGCTCGACTGCTCCACCAAGCACGAATCATGCATCGTCATCGGTCTTGCCGTACTATGATCATCAAGGCATAGACTTCACTTCTGCGGGAGAATGGTATTACATCAGAATCAACGGCGTGGTCGCGCCGTCAATCGCCGGACGATATTTCTTCAAGATCCTTCTTTGGGGAGATACTCGCGCGCTTTGCGGTGAAGAAGGTGTCGTGCCTGATCAAGTGTATCCAGGGTTCAGTAGCGGACCGCTACCTGGAAACAGTTTTCCGTCTCCACCCGCTCATCGTGAGGACTGTTCGCAATTTATTCCAACCGAAAATTGGCCAGTGCTGCTAGTGAAGGGGGAGATCGATCCGGCCATAGTTACGGGGACGGTACGGTACGGTGGCTATAACTCAACATTGTATGGCCAACCAATCGGTGAGGCTGGTATGGTATATGCGAAAATGACGACGCGTCTCGATCCGTACACAGGCCAACCTAGGCCTGATCTGCCCACTGTAGATGCTCAGGGGTTCTTTAACGGAACGACTTTATGCCTTGATTCTACGGAACCCCAATGTAGTAATCCTCCCGCCACGGCGCCTACCCTCAACCACGGTACTCTTGGGGCAAACGGACACTATGAAGTAGAAGGGGTTGCCCCCGGAATCTATGATATTTACGCTCAAGCTGCAGGGTTCCCGCAACAGGTGTGTGCTAGTGGTGTAACGATTCTGAAAGGTCAGTCATTGCATTTCGACTGTTACGTGCAACCTGGTCCAGTTATTCATGGCAACGTGTATACGAAGCATCAGTTCGGTGACGAACCATGGATGGGAGAACTACCAAACTGTGCAACTTCACCATCAGCATTCCCGGACTGCTCAACGAACACATATAACGAGTACATCAAAATTGAACTCTACGACAGCCCAACTCTAAGTAACATTCCAGATCCAAGCGCGAATCTGGTTTCATGGTCACCTCTGCCATGTGTCGCCGGAGGGCAGGAGATGTATGAGGGTAATACAAACGCCTTTACCTTCTGCGGTGATCCGCGAATGGGTGACAATATTGCGTTTCCGTGGCATGAGTATACGCCCAGCAATGGTTACTACGCTGGCGCCTCAACACCTGGGGCGAATCCGCTTTTCTATGAGACGTCTACCGGAGGAGGGTTCGGCAATTCCGGTGTAGGAGGCAATACGGCTCAAATTAACAAGCTAACTCAGGATCCGCAGGGGGTTGGTCCGCCGCAACACTGGTATGTTATCGGCGGTACAACCACGCCATTTCATTATGAGTTTGGTGTGAAGGGTGAGTATGGTGCTCCGCGCGACCTTAGCGGCATGGTTCCACAAGTTTATGCGACTTGGATCAACGGTTTAACACCGGGCAGGTATTATGCGCGTGCATGGGTCTTCCGGTACGTTCAGACTGCACTGGACGGTTCAACCTTCCAGGAGTACTACTTTGATGTCACACCACAAGAGTGGGCTGGAGACGTAACCCTACCAATCGACCTACGCCTATCCAGCTGGGTTAACAAGACAGTACACTTCCATAATACGCTCAATGGACTTACTGAGGATCCGATCGATACTGGTGCGGGACTTATCTCTGGCGTATTGGTAGACGCGAATGGAGTAGTTTGGTCATATAATCAATCCCTGCTAGGCTATAACCCAGGGGATATTCCAGGGCACCCAGAGGGTCTCTACACTCAAGGTCATATTTCGGGTTGGGAGAATACGGCATTCCATGATCCTACGACGGTTAGAAGTCTTGTTGATTTGGACCCTGCTAAAGTGAACGCTTACGCGATCAATGAGGGGCGTGCAAATATTCAGTTCTGGGGATGGAATGACACTTGGGGTGGAGAGAATTATGGTATCCCGTCAGGTACTTACACTCCTCATGCTTTCGTTCTTGGTTACCTTGAACAGGGACCAGCCGAGCAGGTTTCAGTAACGCTAAGCGGAACTCCAACCAGCGTAAGCGATCATCTGTATCGAGGCGTGGGATTCAACATCACCCTTTACAGCATAGATTGGGAGCGACCAACGGTTAACCGAAACTGGGTTTGGGGAAACCCGGTCGGATATCCTGCGTGCGGCTTCTTCAATAGCACTTCGCAAGCAATTGGCAACCCTGTTTACGCAGGGCCTGGAAGTTGTAGCCGTCTGGGCAATTATGGAGGCATTTTCGCGGCTGGGAAGGCGGGTTCCAGTTTAGGTAGTGGACCTACTTTTCCAGGTGATCCCAGATGCCCAGGCGCAAGTCTGGCTACACCAAATGATGGATGTATGGTTGGAGAAGAGATAGACATAGGAGTATACCAGAACCATACTCTTACTGACTTTATTGGTGATGTACCGACTGAACTGCCTGACACCGTTTTATCCAGTTGTCTGTTCCAAAGCCAAAGAGCATCCAACGCCACATTATGTGGAGGCGGATGGGACCCACAATCCGCGTACGGATCCTATAACGGGAACTCTTACGACGCGTATTTCGGACAGGAATTACAGAAACCCGGTAACATAGGTGGGTACATGGGGGGTCTCCTTTACTTCTCCGTCAGCCGATTGTTGTTCGGACCGGCACACTACAGTCCAACTAACCTTCCGGATGGTGGTGTGTACAATCAAGCGGTCGCTGGTTACACTAACCTGTACCCGACCGCAAACGCTGGAGGCGAATACTACTTTAGAGGATTCACATACGGGTACGTTCAAGACGAAGACTATGCCGTTTACGGTCTTCCCACTCAGGTGGCGGATATCCGACTGAATCTCGTCATAGGCGTTAACATAACGCTAGATGTTCTCTTCAAGAAAGAGCATGTAATAACCCCCACAGATGCCAATATGTCGGCCAGAGTCAGAATATTCGATGATCAAGGCGAGCTTGCCGCTGAATGGATGTCTAGCGAAGGAGTATATACACCACCAAACAACTGCGCCGGCACATCCGTATCCGGTAATGGTTGTGTTGTGAATGGTGTAACGCAGAACGGCCGCGCGGTAGCAGCTGACGGCACCGACCAATTTCCGTTTGGTCCACTCCACCCGGCGGTTCCAGTCCCTCAATCGTTAAACACGTATAATTTCTTACCAGGAGGAGTAAGTCTTCTTCATGTTGTTATGGCAGGCTTGCCGCAGGTCCCAGCTGCGGGTACTGATGCAGGACCATTAGCAAATAATGTTCCGCAGGGAGTCTACCCCAACGATCCAACGTTAGCCACGACAACTTGCGGTTTCCAGGTCGACTGTTATGTGAGTCCTGGAGCCAGACTTGGTGTTGGTGTTCCGGGATACTTCCCTAATACCGGTATTCTTGGTGCACCTGACTATACCGGCGGGTGGACTGCTGAGGTCGATTTCGTAAACTGGTACAATAACAATACTAGGACTACTACGTGGACTTCATTACCTTTCGAGTCGGGAGGCACTACTGGAATTGTGACACCTAACGGCGCTCAATACTATCCACCAGTCCAAGGGTTGCTCTTGGGAGAATCGTACCACATTATACCGGGAACGACAGCTACTTCGGGTATCAGTTTAACAGAAGATTTGGCTCTGAATCCGGTGCTTATCGGGCATTCACTTGTGCAGAATCATTTAGGACCATACGCACAGGAAGGGGTTTGGCAGATATCAGGTACGCACCTTTCAGGAGAGGCTAGTGGAATATTCGAGGTTGATTTGAACGGATTTGTTTCAGGTACTGCGCTCGCGTTCACTTGGGCGAATGATTTCAGACCGCTGAGCTGGGCTACTGTCTCAGTGTCAGGAGCGCCAATTAACGGAACTGCTCCGTTTAATTTCTATACTTACGATGGCTTGTATCAGATGTACCTGATGCCGGGTAATTATCAACTAACTATCAGTAACCCTGGGGTTGCATCTCAAACCCTATCCATAGCGGTAACTGGTGGCGAGGCTAGCACGGCAGCGAACGTGTACCTGCAGGAGAGCAACATTCCGGTACCTGAGTTTAGCGGGCTAGCTGTTGTTGCATTTTCAGCATTAGCAGCATCAGTGTACTTGCTACGTCGCAGCAGGCGCACCTAGGTCGCAAGCATCGTAGCTTGATGGCTTGTATTATAGCGCTAATTCGAACTATACCCTTTTGATCTTTTCAGGTCTCCGTGCTAGTAGTATTGCTGTGGAGGTAGCTGATGCGAAGATTGCAGCTAGAGCTGTTAGAGAACTTGAAATCATGAGGAGAGGTGTTGACGATAAAGTTTCTCCTAACAGTGTTGTGGTCAATCCGCATAGCAAGATTACGTACCAAATTTTCGTGCTCATTTTGCGGAGGCGCAGCTTACGCGAAACCAACCCCAACGGGATTCCGACGTAAAACGCTCCCAACATGAAACATGCAGCTGAGCCTGATACCATCGTGGCCACTTCGGGATAGGCATCTAGCATCCCGTAGAGTGAGGATGCAGCTTGCAGAAACTGAATCGACGGGTAAAGAAACACTCTCATTATGTCCCGTGGAACAGCATGAGTTCTAAGATATTGAGCTACAATCGGACTGAATGAATAGTACCACGCGTTGAAGATGATTAGAAAACTCGATCCAAGATGGCTTTTCGCTAATGAGTTGTCGCGGAAGTTCCGAAGAAGTTGCACCTCGGGGCTTAACTCTGAACCGTAGGTCGCGGTAGCTATAAGACAATGAGAAGGTGCTGCTTCAGCTGTACTGTTCAATATTACTAGCATAAGAGTTGTGGCACGGATGATGGTATTGTCTGTGCCTTGAATCGTGATTTCGCTTGTTACGTTTGGAGCATTTGCTTCAACGTTGATGTCGAATTGTGATTCCGCACTTGCACCCGGTACTATATCTAACGGGTTCTGTGTGAAGCTTGAAACGGTAACTCCTGTTGGTAGGCCCTTGATGCTTAGTGATACGTTCCCAGAGTAATTGGAAACTGACGTTCCTGAAACAGCAACGGTGCCTGAGGTTCCTTGATCGAGTGATAGTGTCGGAGGAGATGTTGTTAGTGTGAAATCGGGATTTAGTGCTAGCCTTGCAATCTTGTTGATTCCCGGTTCGCTGATCCAGATGTTTCCAGATGAGTCTACTACGGAGTCGTGAGGTTGGGAGGGTCCGAGCTGATAGTCTATGAGTGATCCGTCATCGGAATTTATGATTGTGCGAGTTGTGGGACTTATGGTCGCAGTTGTCGGGACACTTTGGCTCTGAAGTGGGGAAAGTATTGTTGGAGTGGCGTGTGATGGCGCCGTTGTTGGCGTGCAGGGTATGAATGTACCACTGGTCGCTGAGTATAGCGTCGTGATTGTTCCGTTTTGCGCAATGGGTGATTGTTCTGCGATCCACGGCTGCTGTGTTGTGGGGTTAATCGTGATGCCCCTAGGATCCGCGCCTGGAGTTGAGATTCTCCATTCTTGAAACGTACTATTGTTGCGTAGAACGCCGAAGTAGTTTTCTGTACTGTTTGCGTCGCTTGCCCCTTGCGTATACCATGCCTGTCCATATTGGTCTAGAGCGATGAATCGTCCTACTGCCCGGCCGTGGACAGGTAGAGGCCATATAGTATATTGTTGGCTCGATCTATCCCAACGAACTATGGATGAAATGCCTGCGAACCATACCGAATTTGAGCCCGCGTACAGATCGAATGCTCCTCCTCCGACCGGAAGAGGGAATAAGTCTTGATAGAGGGTGATGTTGTTTGATTTTGGATCTAGTATCAGTTCGTCGTTGACGTTGTTTAGTGTTTCAGTAAACCAAACTCTGGTTTGCGTTGATGTCGGTTCACTTGAGATGTATCCGATGCCAAGTGATCCAGAGCCGTATAATGATAGAGCATATTCGAGGAAAGTACCGGTTGATGGGGAGAAGGAGAAAATTTTGTCCGCGCCAAATTCAGTTCCCCACAGCAACATTGAGCCTCCAGTAGTTGTGATTGTCAGAGAGTACGGGTTAGCTTGTATGGTTGGTATCGTCCATTCCTGGAACGAATTATTGTCTGGATTAAAATGAACGATTTTATCGCCGTAATATTCGAGGAACCAGCAGCAGTGTCCGCTGGTGTCTAACGTCAGAGCCCACGGACCGCTTTTCGGGGTGGGTACCGTCCATTCTGTGAGCGACGTGCCGTTTGATTGACTACCTGAGGGCAATCCAGCCGCATGCCCAACCGGGATCGCCAATGAGACGAGTGCTATGGACAGCATGAGTAGTATTTTGGCATGATTCATCGTTTCAGGCGCTCCGTGATGGACTCATTTTCTTGGGCAATACATTTTCCCTAATGAAGCAATTTGGATCTCTGTTCCAATCAAGGAATCGTCTCTGGTCTAATATTTATTTCATATTTTCTGATAAGTGCAATTCCAATCAGTGTAACTGAAAATGTTGCGAGCGAAATCATGATCGGCGTTAGTTTGATCTCCCACGGTGTGAAGTTCAGAGCCAACCCAATTAATTCTACCAAGACGATGCTTAATCCAATATTCAAAGCAAATCTGATCACCGTATCTAGTTGGTTAGCCTGAGGAAACAGAGCTTCCAATAGCGCATAGCCCGGAATATAGAGCACGAAAAGCAGACCCAACCCCCAGCGCAGCACGACGTAAGGCATCTGATTCGGTACTTCGTACACGACGAAGATGGTTACCAGAGAGAGCATCAAAGTCACGTATAGAGACAAATTTTGTTCCCACCGCATGAGGAATTGACTGATCGATTTCGGTGGTGGTCGGGCGTCTTGTAGAGTTGCTTTGCCTTGATGAACCAACTGCCAGACTATATCCGTCAATTCAGCCATGCTTAACCATGGATTGTTCACTCGGAGAGAATCGTATAGGTCTTGCACGTCCGTAATGCCATTTTTCTTGACATAAGCTAGAGCCTTCTCTTCCAATGTCAAATCGGCGTGCTCGTCAGTCATATCAATCCTCGTGTGCCATCAATTCTTAGTATCAGAGCCGTCTTGAAATTATTCTGTTGGCTTAAGCCTTAAGGTTACGTATTGATTCATCTCCTATAGACCTTGTACACACTATTGGTCTGAAGAGTCTCAACGAAGGCAACTAAAGTATGAAATTGGCACTTGTCGGGTGCGGGACAGTAAGTAGCAGTTATTATGTTCCTGCTATGAAACGCTTACCTCAGCATTCGATCCAATGGTTTGTGGATTCGAACGTCGATCGCGCAAGGGAATTAGCGAAAGAATATGGAAGCGGAAACGCTTCAAGTGATTACCTGGAAACGATCGACAGCGTAGAAGGCGCCATCATCGCTGCTCCAAACTATCTCCATGCTAAATTCAGTCTTGATTTTCTTCTTAAGGGCCGCGACGTGCTATGCGAGAAACCGATCGCGATAAATTCTGTTGAAGCCGCACGGATGATCGAAGCAAGCCGTCAGTCTGGCGCTAGGCTTGCAGTGAACCTGATCCGACGTAGGTTTCGCAGTTACCAGACCGCTAGAGTTCTTTTGAATAGTGGGATACTTGGAGAGATCAAGTCGGTGACCTGTGAAGAGGGCAGAGTTTTCAATTGGCAGCTCTCGTCTTCCTTCACATTAGATCGACGTAAAGCAGGGGGCGGCGTTCTGGTTGATTGGGGAACTCATAATCTGGACAGTTTGCAGTGGTTGTTCGATGCTGACTTAGATTTGGTGTCTTACACAGATGACGCCTGCGGAGGCGTCGAGGCGAATTGTGATCTGAACCTGAAACTGCGCACGGGTACTCAGCATATACCGGCTCAGGTTGTCCTCAGCCGTACAAGATTACTCTCGAACAAAATCGTAATCCAGGGAGAAAAATTCTCAATGGAACTCTCGGCTGCCAATACGAGCGGAGTACTTCTCAGAGATAATCATGGGTACCGAATTGAGCCTTCGGAACTGATTTCGGATGATGCGGTTGATTATTTTGCCGAACAAGTTGACTTATTCTTCAGTAAATCATCAGCGGACTATCCAACTGGAGCCGCAGCGGCACGCGTCTTGGGTTTCATGGAAACCTGCTACAGCAAACGCGAAGATCTTGTCTTTCCTTGGGAAGATCAGCCACTGGAAAAGAAGAATTCGGTAATCTCAAAATCCAAGGTGGCAATTTTCGGTGCTTCAGGTTTTCTTGGAACACGCCTGGCTGAACAACTTTGTTTAGGTTTTGATGCTCGAGTTAGAGCAGCGATACATCGACCTGAGAATGCGGCGAGACTTGCACGATTACCTGTAGAATTTGTTGACTGCGACTTGTTGAACGCGTCTCAAGTAGACGCGGTTGTTGAGGGTTGCGACTACGTCGTCAATTGCGCGTATGAGCGTACGTCAGACAAGAATAAAATTCTCTCCTTGGCTTCGCAGGGAACGATGAACCTGCTGGAGGCTTGCAAGAAACGCAAAGTTCGAAAGCTGATTCACGTGAGCTCCGCGGCTGTGCATGGATTCAACCGTGGTGGCGAAATTGTAACCGAGGAAACTCCACTGTTAGCTGGGTCGTCACCTTACGTTGAGGGTAAAATCAAATCAGAGCGCTTGGTCATGAAATGCGCGAACGAGCTGCGTGTTACTATTCTCAGGCCGACATTAATTTACGGGCCATACTCAGGGGCATGGACGAGCGGGATAATCGAAAGAATCAGCAATGATCTTGATGTTCTGGTCGGTTCTGATAGTGTTGCAAATCTGGTTTACGTCGATGATGTCGTAACCGCAATCATTCTAGCCTTAGAGAGTGAAAGAGCTAACGGAGAAGTGTTCATCATAAATAATGACGAAAAAAGAGTACCTTGGAAAGAATATGTTGAACCGTTATGTGTTGGGTTAGGTTATCCCGTACCAAAAGTTAAACCTGTTTATAATCGCAAGCTGAAAGAATTCGCTAATTCATGTGCGATGCTGAAGGATTCGATACATGCAATACGAAAAGTTCTGGTTGCTCCAGAATTCCTACTGCTCCTAACCAGGGTTCCCTTGTTTGTGAAGCTCGGACTTAAATTTGTCAAGGGTAAAAGGCGAGCAACCGTTGAATCGAGCATCACATCAGTCAAACAATTGCCCAAACCTGACCCAAAGATTCTCTTCAAGTATGAAGTTCCGAATAAACAGCTTTACGAAGTTTTCACTTGTAGAACTGTTTTTTCGTCAAAGAAGGCCAGAGATCGAATTGACTTACGATCCACCTCTTTAGAGACTGGCACCCGTAAGTCTCTGCAATGGGCTGTCTGGGCGAACTTCTCCAACAAGAAATCCGCTACAGAAGACTGTTAGGCTTATGAGATGAAATATTATTGCATGACGGTGCAATGTGGCCACTAATGATCGTATTTCTCTAAAGTCTTAGTGTAAGCGTTTTCAAGGGATTTCCCAACTGACTCCGGCGAGAAAAGTTGTCTTGCTAATCGGGCGTTACGTTCGCCAAGCTCAGCCAACCGATTAGGAGCGCGAAGTAGCGAACAAATTGATTCTACCATCTGATCAGTCGAATCACAGAGCTCAATTCCAGACTCGTCCAAGTATGGGTAGAGTCCGGTACATGCTTGTCTTGATGCAACAATCGGTCGCCCGGTGGCCATGGCTTCAACAAGTCGACTATGCAGCCCAAGACTCTGGTCGAGAACCGGTAATACTACTAGGTCGCTCTTACTGAGATATTCATACGGATCTTTGACGTAACCGAGATTTCTAGCACCTGGTCCAAGGTTACCAAGAGCTGTCGAGGCTCCAGGTCCCGCTACTAAGAGATCAAGCTTGAAACCTCGTCTCTGTACTTCCCTTACAATCGTGGTTAGACGAGCAAATTCACGAACCGACCTATTCATTTGAAAGTTTGCGTGAAAAAATGTCACCCAATCGGTCTTCCCGGTGTCTCTTGAGGAAATTGCCGGAAGGCGTACACAATTGAACACTTGGAATACTTCTCGTTTGAATCGGCCATCGAAGAACTCTTTCAGTTCTAACGTAGGAGTTATGATGGCATCTGAAAATTTCAGCATAAATCTTTCGTATGCAACATTTGCAAACCACGGTATCATAGATTGACTTTTGAGTCCATGCTCAAGTTCTCTGGAAATTGTGGCATGTAAATCAGACACTATCGGCACCCTGATCGGTTTTTTGATAAGTGGAAGCGCGACGGCGTTCATGTTGTAGTTAGCAAAATGTAGTATATCGAATTCAAACTCAGCGCGGATGCTTTTGAGGGCTAGATACAAATTCGACGCGTAAACTATCGACCGAGGTATTCCAGGCTTACAGGCCACAGGTAGTGCACCGGCATATTTCGCGCCTAGGGATTCGACCAGAGGCTCTTCTTTTGCACTATCTTTCATCGTACCTACTACCATAACCTCGTGTCCTCTCTTGATAAGAGCGCGCACAAATCCGAGTGTACGCGCTGAGGTGCCTGTTTGTGGCAATAGTTCATACGAGACTATGGCCACTTTCAAAGTATCCCCAGCTTTGAAGATGAATCTGTTAACTTGGGCTTAAGCGTTGAGTTACATCGCCTTCAGTACATCAATCAGGGTTTTGGTAGTGCCCCAAAACGACATTCGGAAGATATGTTTTCATGCGTCTTTCTGGTAAGCAAGGTTGTTTTTGGAAATCGAACGTCGAAGGTGATTGGAATGGACAGGAAAGGTTTGGCGGCGACTACGTTGAATCACATTCGTCTCTTCGACACTTACGCCTTCTTTAGAAGCCTGTTTGCCGACGTTGTCGCGGCTATAATTGAATACCATAGAGTTTGTCCGCTGGAGAATTTTTCAGGAGATCCCAATCTGGTGGTCACCCCAGAAACCTTCGAGAAGCACATGAAATACTTCTCTTCGAATTACCAAATTCTATCTATGGATGATTTGATTGACCTAATCCGGTTGAAAAAGTGTCCGCTAAAGAAATCGGTTGTCATCACGATCGATGACGGATACCGAGACATCTTCGTTCATGCATACCCGGTACTTGAAAGATACAAGATACCCGCGACAATTTTTCTGGTTTCTGATTACGTCAATACAGACAGACCATTCTGGTGGGATACAGTTGGTAGCGCGATCTATCGTTCATCTAACGCACAACTCAACATTGAAGGGATAGGTAGATTTTGGATTCGTAATTCAAAGGAAAAGTTCGTTGCCGACAATGCCATTATGACAATGCTGAGAGAGTCGCCAGAAAGACGAAGGGATGATTTGATAGCGCGAGTATTACATGCGTGTCAGGTCGTCGTCGAGAATTATGATGTGAAGGTGCAATTATCATGGGACGAGGTTAGGAAAATGTACAAAGGCGGAGTGAAGTTTGGATCTCATTCAAAAAGTCATCCTAGGCTAACTGATATTTCATTGGAGCGAGCTCGTAGCGAGATAGTGGAGTCAAAACAAGTCATAAGTGATGCTTTAGGTGAAGATGTGACAATTTTTTCTTATCCGTTTGGAGACTATAACACTGAGATTTTGAATTTGGTTCACGAAGCAAAATTCGTGGGTGCAGTTGGCTCGCTGCTGCCTTATCGAGTGGTGGGCCTTGAAGATAATCCTCTTAGTTTGCAAAGAATACCTGCAGTTAAAGATCTGAATAAATTGCGAGGAATGCTGAGCGGATTTGTAGGGGATATGCAAACATACGTTACAAGAGGGCCGGTCTGAAAATAAAGGGTGTTCTCGAAGCAACTACGAATAACACTTGCAAATTTTGCTACGGACCGTGTCGATGTGTCCAACGAAGTCACTCCAGTCACAATAATGGGGGCATATGCACACCTCGGCCTGGGGCTCGTGCGGAGCCTTGGTCGAATGGGTATCCCAGTCTACGTTTTAGATAGAAATCTGGATGCCCCGGCCTTCTATTCCAGGTACTGCACGGAAAGGTTCCGCCACGCCAAAACTTTAGTCGATTTGTTGGATATCGGCTGTAAGATTGGCCAAAAATCGGTTTTGATTCCCACAGACGACCAAAGTTGTCTCTTCGTAGCTGAGAACTCACATCGGCTGAGAGCACGATTTATTTTTCCAGAGGTTGAAACGGATCTCGTGCGTTCGCTTGTAAGCAAGAAGGAACTCTACAATAAAGCGAAATTGCATGGCGTTCCCACAGCGGAAATATCATTTCCTCAGTCTAAAGATGAACTTGACGATTTTATGGGGAGACATAATTTTCCAATTGTAGCGAAAGCCATTCACGGATGGCAGTGGGACGTGCGTGGTGGAAAGACGGCAATCATAAAATCACCACGCGAATTGATCGCATTATACAATTTGGCCTATCCGAACTTGATCCTGCAAGAGTACATTCCCGGAGGAAATGAGGCTGACTGGATTTTCAACGGTTATTTTAATGCTCAATCCGAATGTCTTTTCGGATACAGCGGGAAAAAAATTCGGCAATGGCCACCACAGGGTGGAATAACCACGTTAGGGGTTTGTTCGCGAAACAAATCAACGGATCAAAGCGCAAAAGAGTTCTTGGCGTCAATCGGATACCGCGGAATAGTTGACATGGATTTCCGCTATGATGCTCGGGATGGAAAATACAAATTACTGGATGTTAATCCACGTGTCGGTTCTACTTTTCGCCTTTTTGTTTCAGATACTGGAATTGACGTAGCAAGGTCTCTATACAATGACCTAACCGGAAAGTTAGTGCGTATTGGCGATGTTCCCGATGGCCGTAAGTGGATGGCGGAAAATTTCGATCTTCTCGCAATTTTGTCGTGCATGCGAAGAAGGGAATTAACTTTAGCGAGATTGAGAGATTCGTTTGTTGGTCTCCAAGAGACAGCGTATTTCGCTGCGGATGACCCAATCCCATATTTGTTTGCCTGTAACCGTTCATTCGTATCGGCTGCGATTTCCTCATTATTTTTCGGTAAGAGAAAAGTGGAATAGGCAGCGTTTAGAAGTTCAGCCAAGAACTTCTGCCATATTTATGTCCGGCGCGGGCTGTCACATATGGCTTGCGAGTTTATGTTGTTGTGCAAACCTGAACAAGTTATATGTCAAGCTGAAGATTTTGTTTTCAGATAATATCGTTGCGTATCTGCGTTGAAACTGTGCACCAAACTTTGCCTTGATCTGATAATTTACGTCGTCTGGATTATCGGGTGTATCTCCGAAGCAGAAAGTTGAAAATCCCATTTCATGAGCCCTATTCACACCAAACCAACATAGATACCAGGCTGGACTGAAGGTATTTGGTAAATCTCGGTTCGGCCAGAGTAATCGAAGGTACATTTTTCTTCCCGATTTAAATGACAAAAATAGTGCTCCACCCGCTACGTCCTCTTTTCTACGCAACATTACAACGATGACTTCACGATTGTATGTTTTTATGATCTCTCTTTCGAACTTACAGTCCGGAGGATACTCATTCGACAGTTTACGTCCGATATTCTTGTATTCCATATTCTTGGTATAGTATCTGAAGAAAGTGTCCAGGTCTTCTTTCGAATTTATTTCATCTGGAGTGAATTCTTCCTTTACGAAACGTCTAATTTTGTTTCGTTGATGTTTCGAGAACAACGAGTTCCAAATGTTGTCGATCGAGTTTTCTTGTATGTTCAACACCTGATTTCCGCCAGTTGGATATGGGGATGAGACTGGTAATCCGTAGAAGTAGTCTTTCATTTCCGAGGTCAGGCCGACGATGGCGAAGGTGAGTTTCTCTTGCCGCAAAAGGTCTCTGATTGTGTTTTGGATTTTTTTCGCTAGCTGAAAATCTTGCTTGTCCGAAACTATGATGTGATCATAAATTGAATTTGGCAGAGTAGCCACGCCGTTGAAACACTTAATTTTTGTTTTGTAAAAAGGGCAAAGTGCTACCGGTTCATTGTTCCTGTATATGAGAAAGTAACGTGGTGCGTATCCGAAGGTTCGTTCGAGAACCGTTTTCCACTTGAGGCTGTGACAAAAGCTACCGTCTGTAGCGGTATCATTTAGCTGCTCCCAGTCAGTGGAGTTAGAGTCATTTAGTTGCTCGGTTCGGTATTCCATCATACTCATCCTGCGACCGATTGCAGGCTATGATCGTCAATCACGACGGTCCGAATGATGCCTTTTAGCATATCGATGGTCTTCGATATGTTCTCGTTTAGCAGCACGCAAGTTCAGAGAAGATCAGGCTACTTTGGGATTATCTTCATTTGGAATGTTCTCTTGATTCGATGTTTCACTCGAAATTGCACGGCTAAGTGTGTGGCAATTGTTGCTATAATGGCGCCGATGAACCCTGTGACGTAGACGGTGAGGTGGTTTACTGATGTTCTTTGGGCTGCGGTGGTTTGGATCTGGCTTGCTTCGCTATCTATGGTTGCTAGGGCACTATTGATTGCGGCTTGATTTTGGGTCGAATTCTGGTTTTGTAATTCTAAGATCCCGTTTAGCTGGGTTACCATTTCCTGCATTTCTTCAGGGTTCGCTCCAGCTAATTCGGCCTTGCGTACGTCTTGTATTACTACGTTTAGTTGCGATTGCGGGGCGGCCGATTGGGATTTCACCGTGGTGACGGCGATGGATAAGATGATTACTGTTGCTACTGCTAATGAAAGCATCAATGATTTGTGTTTGCTGTGTACGATTTGAGCCATTGACGTTCACAATACTGCTGTTCAGATTGTAGCTACTGCAGCTCTCTTTCTACGATAAGTGTGCTCAATCTATTACGCTTAACTGAACGGTTTGGCAAGCTTGGCAAGCATTGTAGCATATCTTTGTGTGACGAGCGATTTCGAGAATTCATTTTCGATTAATGCTCTTGCATCGTTACTGATTTCGGTTGCATCGGGATAGTTCAAGGCTTTGACGACGTTTTGTGCGATGCAAGTCGGATTGTTTTGTTCAATTATGAACCCTGTTTTCTCGTCATGTATGATGTCTGGTATCCCTCCGACTGGTGTTGCGACTACTAGCGTTCCGCAGGCCATTGCTTCCTGTACGATTCCGGGTATTCCTTCACTGTAGGAGGGCAGGACTAGGGTCTTTAATTGGTTTAGTTTGGATGGTAGGGAGTTGTGGTCTATCCATCTGTCAATTTTGACGTTCGCGTTTATGCTGGCTGGTAGTTTTTTGATTTCGGTCTCTAGAACTTGACGCAAGTATCCTTCGCCGGCGAATAGGAACTTGACATCGGGAACTCGGTTGGCTATTAATGGCAGTGCGCTGATCAGGTTTGTGATTCCTTTCACTGGTTTGAATGCGCCAATGTAGCCTACGGTGTTTCCTCTCATGTCCAGCGGTGCTATGACTTTGAATGTTTCCGTGTCAACATATCTTCCTCCCACGATGAATGTTTTCTTTCGAAAACCCCTTAGGACTCTGAGTTTCGTTGTGCGTTCAGATTCACACGCGATAAGGTCTGTTATTGAGTATGCGAATTTGATCAGTCCTAAGACTAGAAACGTTACTATGGTTTGATACCATGCGACTCCAGCATTTATCTGCTCTTCGAAAAGTTTGTCTCCTCCCAGGTGTGAAATGATGATTTTCTTTCGCAGTATTTTCGATAGGATGATTGGGAGGATCAGCCAGTATCCTCCGGCGTGAACGAGTACGATGTCAATTTCTTGGGCGTTGTTGATTAATCTGATTGAGATGTCAATTTGTGAAAAGAACATTCGTATCAGTCTTCGCAAGAAGCTCAGCGATTCGCTTCCGTCGCGTGAGATACGCTCTCTTTCATCCACCGTGATTAACTGTATTCTTTTGCAGAGCGGAGTGAGTACGTTTGTGACGTCTTGAAGTAATATTGCACCTACCTCGTCAATTATTGAGGAAAGTAGTGCGATTCGGTATATTTTGCTGAAGTTTGATTTCAACTTCAGTCACTAGTGTTCCATCTTCAATGAGTTTTTGATCGAATCGAACTCATCAACTGATTTGAACAATGATTCGATTTGAATGGGTCGATCTTCATCGATGCTTTTCTTGGCGGCTTCAAGGACAGCCGTCGTCATTATCGCTTGTTCGACTGACACTGCTGGTTTTCGATGTTCTTGAATTGCTGATATGAAGTCAAGTATTAAGTCATGGTAGGGTTTGAATGGTCGTGTGAAGTAGCTTCCCGTTAATGCGCCTTTCGAAGTGCCAACTGCTCGGTTCAAGGATTTCAGTGCGTCATCGATAGGTGTTAGGACGCCGTGGAACTCAATGTAGCTCTCATTCCTTACGTCTAGGAGTATGTGGCCCCCGGTTCCGTGTATGTTGATTGTGAATCTCATTCCTTCGATTGCTGTCATCCATGAGAGATCCGCTAATGCGACGGATTTATTGTCGAATTTTAGAAGTATCTGTGAGTAGTTCACGAAACCCATATGGCCAGTGTAGTCTCCGCCGTAGGCAAACACTTCGTTTACGCTAGAGTTGTTCAGCCAGAGTAGCATGTCAATAATGTGTGGGCCGAAATCAAACAGCACGCCTGCCGGGTGATAGTAGTGTAGTGCTTTGCTTTGATTTGCAGGGTGTGGAGTTAGGGCGGTTCCCTGCATGGAGACGATGTTGCCTAAGTAGCCGCCTGTTAGGCGTTGCTTGGCCTTTATGACTGAAGCAAAACCTCTGTAGTTCTGAACGACGGTGACTAAAATCGCATGTTCGTTAGCTACGCGGCGGATTGCGCAAGCTTCTTCCACGGATAGTGCGAGCGGTTTTTCGATGATAACATTCTTGCCCTTGTCAGCGGCGGCTTGAATTACTGGGAGGCGAAGTTGGGGAGGGGTACATAGGTTGATGATTTCTATTGTGTCGTCGTTCATCAATTTCATGTAGTCTGTGTACCAATTCTCGATGTTGAATTTTCTTGCGGCTTTCTTTACTCTGGTCTCGTTGAGGTCTGCTATTCCGTTTATGTGGAGTGAGGGGATGGATTGTATGGCTGGAATGTGTGCTGCTGTGGCGATGTTTCCTGCTCCAATAACGCCGACGTTCAATCTTTTGACGCCCTAGCGTTTGCTGCGTTTACTTAGTTTACTTCCAAGTTTGAGAAGTGTCATTTGCAGTTTGTTTACTTCGAAGTCCACTTTTGGTATGTCGTCGCCGACTTGGATGTAATTCATGGTTCCGATTCCTGATTTGGCAGCTTTGCGTATGTGACCTAATTGTGAGGGGTTGAATCCGACGAGTTTTGCGCAGTAAGTATCAACCGCTACCGGGTCGTCGCCGCAAATGATTGCTTTCAACGGGATCGGCACGCCCACGCTGGGGCCCAGGTTTCCTCCCATTGCTATTATCCCATCTACTACACAGAAGTCTGGTTTCATGACAAGGTTTGAATCGACTATTACGTCATCCAAATGTTTGTGGTATATTATCTTCCTGACTTTCGGCAGGCATCCAAACTGGTTTTTGAGGCAGCAGGTTATTCCTGTGAGAACGTGAGTCTTGAGTTTTGGCAGTGTTATGAAGAATGATTCTTCGAATATTTTTGGGACGGGAATTTGTTTCAGGAATCTACCGTTAACTTGTTTCATAACGGATTCTGTGGTGCTCAGATTGCACCATTCTGCGTTGTATTTTTGTAGAATCGGGGTGAAGCCGAACCAGTCCTTGAAGACTTCAGGTCTAGCAGCGGTCGCATCGCTTTCGACGACTCGGATTGTGATGTCAGGATACCTGTCTCTGAGGTTGTGGAGTAAGGCGTCGAGAATTAGTGGGTGTGTGATGGCGCCGGATTCGGGTGTTCGGGCGGCGCATAGGTTGATCTTGATTGCGATTGCATCATTGTTCACGCGAAGAGGACCTGTTAGGTCTAGTGCTCTGGTTAGGTCTTGATATGCGGTCTCGTACGTCGCTTTGACGGCAGATATCCTACGTATGTTTGGGTGAGCGTTTTCTTTCAAGACGCATGTTCACTCATATGTTTCATTGCTCAGGGCGAGTTAATGTTTGAGTTTGAAGCTTCGAGAAGGCTAGTTCTAGTACTCTTACGGCCTCCTTGGCGAGCGTCGTATCGATTGGATATTTTCCTTCTCCTTTAAGGTCCTTTATGCATTGGTCGATCAAATAACGGTGTTGACCGGTTTCTGCTGGGTATCCGTTTAAGACGCGAATTGTGGTCTCTATAAGCGCCAGCTGACGTGAGCTAATGTCTTCGAGGGCAGATCGACCTCGCGCCCACACGTTCATGGATGTGTTAATGGCGCCTCGTCGTATGACTGCTTGATAATCCGCGTTGACTTGAATCCATCCATCTGTTCCCCAGATGTCCAGTGTGAGTGCGCGCGACGGGCAGTTTTCGGAGCAACATATAGTTCCTATGGCGTTCGCGGATGTTGCTATGATTCTGCACTCGTCAAGTTTCACTGTCACAATGCCTGAGGTTTTAATGCCGATGGCCGTGGCGTCTTGTACGGGGCCCATGAATTCGACCAGAAGCATCGCAAGATGTGGTCCGACTTCTGAGAAGTAATCGCCCCCTAATGAGTGGACCCAATGGGTCGAAGGCAGATGGCGGTCCATGAACACGTTGAGATGGTTGATGTTAACTCCTCTGACTTGTCCAATGCTACCTTTCGCTACTAGGGCTTTGGCTTTGAGTACTCCTGGTAACGCAGAGTAGTTGTGGATTACAAATAATTTCAGTCCTTTGCTGTTGGCCAAAGCTATTGATGCTTCAGCGTCTTTTGTTGTCAAAGTCATCGGTTTCTCTACGAGACAGTTCACTCCATGCTCAAGCGTCTCCGTTATCGCTTGGTAGTGGAGTTCAGGAGGGAGACAGATGTCGACTAATCGGAGTTTTTCCTGAACCAGCATATCTTCAAGTTTGGTGTATACTCTCGGTATATTGAATCGTTTAGCTGTGTTGTGTGCTTGCTCTTCGTTTACATCGCAGATGGAGACTAGGTCTATGTCTTTGTGGCGTGACAGGTAGGGCAAATGCGACAGGTTAGCTATGTAACCAGCTCCTGTAAGACCGACTCTAACCCGTCCTGTTCCAGTTAGCAATTAATGTCTCCACTGGTTTTTCTTGTTTTTCGTTGGGAAAGACTCGACTTTCCGATTCATGGAGCTCCCGGAGTTAAATTGAACCAGATTTGAAGCCAAGCAATTCGTTGTTGGTTGTCGCTTAACCAACCGATCTGAAAGTTGCCGTAATCAACGTTCCAGGTCCACAGCTCGAAGATGAATCTGAAGTTGCATGAACTAAGACTTGAGCATGTTGGGCTATCCTGGAGCAAATAAGTGGTATTGCCGATTTGCATTTTAACTATCCGGGAGTATCCGCTCGACGCCGTTGTGAAATTCAGAATCTCCCACTGAAATGGAATTTCCCAGGTTCCATTGCTCACGATGAACTGTTTGAATTCTGTAATGATCGGCGCGGGAGATGGGGTTGCAGTTGTATCGTTTGGAGGAGCAATTGTTTGGTTTGCTAGTTTCACGCGAATATCGACAAATTGCATTGAGCCCATCTGGTTCGTCACTACTAGGTACCAGGTTACTCTTTGATTGATCTGGAGGTAAGACGAGTTATTTGGATAGTAATCTGCCGCTAATCCGCTGCCTCCCAATACGTAGAATTCGAGAAATGGTTCCGAGGGTCTTGGAGTTATCGTAACGTAGGCACCTGCTTCAAAGATCACAAGAAATGTCAAGAAAAGTGGTAAAATATAACGAAGAGAACGGAAGCTGGATTTCACTTTGCTACACTTTCGATTAGCGTTTAAGTTAACGGTTTTCGCATTATTAAGCGAACATTCACTATGTGACTGAAAAATTGTGCACTAGAGAACTTGAAGGTATTTCGATAGATCAAATGCGATCCCTTCAAACCCCGCTTATAAGGCCAGAAACGATCCGAGATAACGCTTAATGGGTCCCAAGTCGACTTCTGTACGTTATAGCGGGTGTAATGAATGTCGCAGGCAATATGTCAGATTTGTAACACACATCCGGCTATGAAAGACGATATTGTCTGCGCGTCATGTTCAAGCCGTTACTCGTCTATGATGCGTTCACCGGAAGCGAGGAGGGTCGATGTCGAACGAGGCATTACCCCGTCCGACTCAAAACGTCATGTTGAATCCGGAGGGCAGATAACCGAGACGGTTGCTAGCCAGGGAGGTCTGCAAGGAAAATCATCGGATGCGACAAATGGTTCTGCCGTGCAGATAGCTGTCGAACAGAAGATGCAGATTGGCCGGATCGGATATGGTCTTCTAGGTATCGGATTAGTTGCCTTAGTTCTGTCAGTTTTGTTTGGTTCGACTATTTTGGTCTTCATAGGTTTGGGGCTGGCTTTCTGGGGTATGCTGGTCTTCTTTGTTCGTCCACAAAAGTACGTTAGATCGGATTTGATGACTGCGACGGCGTGGTCCAGTCTAAAAACGGTTGACGACATGATGTTGGGGTTAGGTTATCGTGAAAGAGGAGTGTACATTCCGGCTGGCCCCGAGAAGGCGGTGGTCTTCATTCCTGCAGAGCCTTTCTCTAAACTCCCGTCGCCCTCGGTCGTGGCGCATGGTCTTGCTGCTGACGGCAAATTGTATCTTCACGATCCTGATGGACTACTTGTGGTTCCGCCTGGTTTGGCGCTTGCTAACCTGATTGAGAAGAAGCTTGGATTTGACGTGAAAGGTGTTGGACTTGACAGATTGGTTCAGACGCTCCCGAAGGTTCTCGTGAACCTTGAAATAGTTTCGAATGCTGAAATCGAGGTGGAAGGTAGTTTTGTTCGTTTCAGGCTCTCTGATTCAATATACGCTGATTTCTGCAAGCAAGTTCGTGATAACAGCCGGCCTTGCGGGCTTGGGTGTCCGATGTGTAGCGCGTTAGCCTGTATTCTAGCTGTAGGCACGGGTAAGCCGGTGCTTTTCGATGAAGATAAGTTGGCTCCTGATGGGAAAACTACTTTGTCCAATTATCAGCTTGTAACTGAAGCAAGACTCTAGACCGCACTGGCTAGTTGAACCATGATTCGGATAGGAATTGCTAAGCGAAGGTTACTTGTTGTCCTAACGATTTTTCTCGTCTTCGCAATGGTCCGGTGTGCTCCCGTAAACGCAGGCGGATTTGCCGCTGTCGTACTCAATGACCATGGGTTCTCCAAGAACTTACTCTGGACCACACGAGGACACGTTTTGGTAAACAAAACGTCAACTTTTACTCAGGACGAAACTGGTGTTTGGGCATATGTGATAGCTACTTTCTACAACGCGTCCTTTACTTGGTACTATTACGACCCTACTGGTCAGTTGTACTTCAACCGTACCGATTCAAGGGAGTGCCCTGTATCGCCTTGTACGGATGTCACGTATGTTCCGATACGTGGTACTGGTGCCGCTACAAGGTTTGGAACCTGGACGGTGGAACTCTTCGATGAGGGGATTCAAGTATTTACCGACCATTTTTCGATAACTCCGGTAATCACCGAGAATGATCACTGGACTTTCAACGTGAACAACTCGTTGCCATTGTTCAGGGTACACGGTGACTTAACGGTAATCATCCACCCGAACAACGGTACGTGGAGCGGCTACAAAATGTACCTGCCTTACGCTACGAATATTACTGCCTACGAGACCACGTCGAATAGAACATTGAATATCACTCGGCTAAATGATACTAGTGTAACAGTGGCTTTTGGTGCTCCGCAGTCTGACGGTTTCAGTTTTGTGTTAGATTTTGACGTCTTCTACGGATGGGTGGCTTTGAACGGTTGGAACGTGGGAGTAAATTTTGCTTTTACTTGGCAGGATTTTCCTTGGCAAAGGTCTTTTGATGTTCATCCGGTTCCTGAATCATTCACAATAGAGCTTCCTGTGAATGCCACCTTTACAGAACTGTCTGGATTTAATGCAATGGTGCTTCCAAGAAACATAACTAATGGTTCAAGAACAGCTATTGAATTCGCGACGACTCTTCAGCCGCTGCAACGGTTCGGGTGGACGGTCATTTATCGTCAGTTGAGTGCTGTGCCTCCGACAATAGTTGTGGCGACAACGACAGTCTTCAGTCTTGCTTCGCACCAAGTCTTACCTGTTCTTCCGTTGACTCTTGGCGACGTTAGTCTTTGGACGGCAATTATGTCCGTATTTCTGTTAACGGGCTCCGAGCTTCTCTCACCGGTTTACGGTAAGACCGGAATCATAATTGATCGGCGACGTTTGCGAATCGCAGCACTCGTACTTGTTCTCATCTTCTTGGTTACAACAGCGTATCAGCTAATTGCACCGCAACTTCCTCTCGCCCACTAAGAAGAGCACGAGACACGCCAAAGAAACAGATACGGGTGGTCTAGCGTTTGCGAGAAGGAAGTATCAGAAGTCCGCTGGCTGTTAGCACCAGGATAGTTATCGCTACAGCGATCAGGGTGATGGGTGATTCGCCTGCTGGTTGCGGAATTGACGCTGCTTGATTGTATAGCTGGGAGGACTGTGGAAGAACAGGAGTTCCGATTTGGCCAGGCAGATTTGCGCCAACATTCTGTGTTGGGGGTAGGCTAGTTCCTGTTGAGGAAGGTCCGACGAAGCTTCCGATAACCGTATCTACGCTTGGGAACTGCTTGCCGTTATCATCTGCAAGTCCGTATGCGGGAATCGTAATTGTGACTGGTCCGCTGAGTGTTTTCGGAAGATTGTATGAGTAGCTGTATGTTCCAGGAGAAACTTGTTTGAATGTTGCATCAACACTGATACAGGAACTGGATGAACACAGCTGAAGTGCAATCATGTCCTGCGTTAAGGTAACTGGGCTTCCATCCGCATATTGGAAAGTCACTGTACCCGAAACGAGCGGAGGTGCGCCATTTGTAGGCGGTGCACCGATTCCTGCAGGGCCTGTAGCTCCAATTATAGGGACTGATACTTGATAGCCCGCTGCAAAAACTGAAACGATTGACATACTGAAGAGAGTAAGCACCAATGCAGCGAGCAGCCGACCGTTTCGCATCTTTATTCACTTAAGGGATGGGTAGGCGTATATATATGTCCTATGGCCAACCCCAAAATTGGGTTAATCGCCTACTCCGAATGATCCGAAGAGGTTGTGTGGGTTCAGTAGGAGCGGATAGAGGCTTCGGTAAGCCGAGTTGACTATGACCAGTATAAGAAACGCTATGACAAGGAATCGGACGGCTTGGTATTGTGGAAACCTTATGGAGAGCAGCAGAACTATGACAACCGCAACTAGTATAATCGTTGATCTGACGAATGCGTCTTGGAATACGAATAATGTGGCGCTAAAAATTATGAAAAGGATTGAAATAAGAATGGGTTGTTGGCGTGATAAAGGAAACGTGCCTCGGAGTGAATCCAGTTTCCTCGAGAGGTCTACGCATTTCTCTAAACCCATTGCAAGTAGAAACGGAAGTGGAGAAGCGTACATTATTCGCCAGAGTTGCGTCTCGCTAGCTGCAGGATTCATCGGAAGAAACCCTATTGGTGCAACCAGGAACGATGCTATGCACCAAATCGCTGTCCAACCTAGAAAGTAGTTCTTCGCTATTCCCTTATGTGAAGTTAGAGCGTAGGCTCCAACTAAACAGATCAGAAGTAGAATCGGAGGGAAGAATGAACTCCAATTATTCAGAACTTCAGTTAATGCGCCTTGAAAGGTCAGAAGGCTGTAGGTTGGATGGTAGAAGAAGAACGAATATAGTGAAAGCGTATTGCCGATGTCGTTTTGCATGCCTGGTGAGAATTGATATGCAGCAATTGCTAGCGGAATCGTGACGAGAACAGCAGATACTACCGCAATCAAACTGCTTTTTCTCCATGTGCTCCGGGCTGAGACGACGGCGCCCGCTACTACTGTCGCAAAGAAGACACCCCATGTCCATGGATGTATCATGAGGATCGCGGTAGAGATCAAGCTCTGGGAGACGAAAGTTGCAATGCTGAACTTACTGTTTCCAAAGCTCAGAGCAAGGAAGAGCATCCAAAGCACAAAGACCAACCAGTTCGCCTGAATACCTGCATATACGCCCAATGTTGTTGGAAGCCAAAGAATAGTGCAGACCGCTGAGATGATTGCTAATTCAAGTTTCCACCCTGCTCGACGTACCATCAGGAAGACAGCCGAAGCACCGGCGAACTCCAAGAAGAGTGGAGCAAATCGAACGATCCAAAACGAACTGAACCCCGTACCCCGTTGTATTAGATAGAGGATTACAAGATACAGTCCATGCCGGGATGAGGTGAGAATTGCTTTACTTGGGGGTTGTCCGACTAGAATGTTCGTAGGGTCAACGTATCTAATGTATGAGTCGACTCCAACTATCCATGTTTGCCCAGCGAGGTAAGGATACACATAGACCAGGATCGAGAGAATCGCGAAAAGGTCGATCGCCGCGATTACTATTCGTCTATTCCATTTGTTCTCATTACTGACTGTTGAATAGCTCCACTTGAAGTGGGTTAGGTTAGTGGAAGTTTTTGGGTATTGAAAATATTTCATTGCCAATGGGATCCAAAGCCAAGAGAAAAGTAGGAGAATCATTGCGATTGGTCCGAGCGGGAAAAGTGAGTAGGTTAAGTTGGCTTCGAGTTGTTCAGACAACAAACCGAACTGCCCTTCAGGGTTCACGGCGGACACTGCCCAATAGTATAGCGCGGCCGATTCGATCAAGACGAGAATCGTCAGAGTACAAACTGATAATTCTACGGCCGCGGCTCGACGATCTTCGGCGTTTGTAAGGTTCAAAATGGCTGTGAAAGCTACTGTTGCGTACAGAGCAGGAACGCCATAGGCCTGTCGTCCAATCAATAACATTAATCCGGCCAACCAAATTGCGACAATACCTAACACGCCAGATTTCGATAGGCTTCGACGCGAGAGGAAAAGAGCAAGCGGAACACAGGAGGTAGTCGCAACGAAGAAGTATACGTCGAATAATTCGGAAATCAGAACAGTGGTCGTTGTCCTCGGGTAATACAGAAAGAAGGGTATCCGAAGCTCATTGATAACCACTAAGAGACCGATTCCAAGGCTGAGACCTATTAGCCAACGTAATGCTCTGGCCTTAGATTCCATGATGACGTCGTCTGCTAGGTTCCCTTAAAGCGTTTGGAATACCGCGGATTGTGCTATACATCGAATAGACAATAATGACGCTAATACTGCACAGAATTGTCCAGTAAACCTTCTCTATTCGGGCGACATTACTTATCTCTGATAATTATCTAAGCTGCATTATCGAGGGCCACATTATGGTCGAGGTCAGATGCTCACGATGCGGATCAACGCGAACCTTCAGCAGATTGGAAGATCTCGGCGGTGCACAATTTTGTGATCATTGCGGACAGCCTTCAGAACTCAAAGTTTCTGAATTCCTAGGGATTTCGGATTCTACAATGGATGAACGACGCACCCGAAAACAAACCCTTGAAACTCAACTTACAGATTTGCAAACCGTTATTGACGAGAAAACGAAGAGACTTCAACAACTTCAAACCGAACTCATCGACCACGGAAGACATGGAGACGAAATCAATCGCACTATCTCAGGAAGAGCCACTGAGTTGGCTGCAAATGAGAAGAGACTCGAAGAACTCAAACAACATAAGATTCGAATCGAGAAAGAAAACGAAGGGTTCGAGAACCGGAATCGACAATTAAAAACGTCTATTCAAGATCAAACTGCGCGTTTGCAGGATCTAGAAGCAAAGATTCACGACCTGGGTAGACAAAACGAAAATACTGCTTATACTGTGAATGAACAAAGATCAGAACTCACGTCTATACAAGTTAACAAGAAACAGGTCAGCGACCAAATCGAGAAGCTGATCAAACAGAAAAATCAACTAGAAACCGAAACTCAACGCCTGCAGGCTGCTTCTCAAGACAAAGCTTCTCGATCCCAAGAACTCGACCGCACAGTCGAAGAGAAGCAGAAGAAACTCAACGAGCTCGACAAAAGGATAGCCGAACTACGCAACGAAACCATTCGACTAGAAACAAGCATGAATCAATTGGATGCTACCTCAAAGACAAAGATGAACCAATTAAGCGAACTGGAGGCAAGAATTAGAACCCTAAACAAAAACGAAGAGGAATTCAAACGCACCATCACGGATCGAGAAACAAACCTGAGAAAAGTTGAGGGCAGTGTCCAACCACTCAACTATCAGATCACAAACCTCCGTAAAGAGAAGCAGACTCTTGAAGGAGAAATCGAACGTCTACGTTCAGAGGTCAAGGAAGGAACTAAAATCGCACAAGAGCTAAGCCGCAGTATAGAGAACAAAGAATCCAACCTTAAACAAGTCCAGCAGACACTCGAAAAATTAACTAAAGAAATCGATGATCGCCGAAACTATCAGGAAACCACCGAAAAAAGAGCTAAAGAACTATCGAGACAGATTGAAGAATACCAAAACGCGATAAATGAATTAGAAAACAGAGAAAGACAACTGAAGCAGGCAGGCTCATCGCTCGAGAAAAGAAATCAAGATCTTGAGAAAACTCTCAAGGTAAAAGAACAGCAACTGGCTTCAAACTCCAAAGAACGACCGGAAATTAAAAGCAAGGATCTGACCGCTGAGAATGAGTGTAGTTCGATTAGGATTCCTGATGACGCTGCTAGACGAGAAGCTTCAAGTCTCGAATGGTTAGGTATCGTTGCCAGGCAACGCCAGAACTATGATAAGGCGGAAAGATACCTACTCGAAGCCCTCGAGATTAGACGAATGCTTGGAGACAATTCTGAGATCCTATTCACTTTAGGTCTGTTGTTCGATTTTGCAAGGCAGAACAAGAATTACGAAAGGGCTAGAGAGTACGGATCGAAAGCGATAGAACTGTACAAAAAGTTAGGCGATACTGAAAGTCAACGAAGAGTAGAAGAATCGTTAGATGAACTAAAGCACATGAAATAGGAAAAGTTCTCGTCTTACGGTTAAAAAAAGGTGTTGTACTGTTTTATTTTGCAGTTCCCAACTAAACCCTTTTTCCGCAGTCTAGGTATGTTCAAGCCATGCAACCGCGATCGAAAGTCGCGCAAAAGATTTTCACGGTACTTTTAATTTTAGCTATAGCCACGCTTGCTGGTTTGGCCTACCCGTTAGTGCCGGGTACCGTATCGGGAACTGTGACGGTTTCTACAACCAACATGTCGAACTCAGCGTCCTTGTACAATGTGTTCTCGCTGACAACTTGGGTTATCTCTTTGGTGTCGCTGAACACGTATTCTGTTCCACAAACTGTTTGCCAGCAGGGAAATGGTCCGATAAATTGTGAGGTAGTATACTCTACGGCTATCGTGTCTCTTTCTTATCTTGCGACAACCGCTTCGGCTAGGGTATATCAACAGACTACTACGATGCAGGTGTCGAGTACGTCGACAACGACTTTCATTAATTACACTTCCGTGAATCAGCCAGCGTATGTTGTGTATGGTCTGAATGGAGTTGATTTCGCAGTTATCGCAGGAATCATCATTGCGTTGCTCGTTGGAGTAATAGTTCTGGGCGCAAAGGAGAAGAAAACGGAAGAAGAACTACACAATCTGCAGTCTTGACTAGGTGTCGAATTCTACGTTTACGTTGCTATGCTTCTGCTGATTGTCCTGGCGGAGCTCTCGAGGGGGAAATGCTCGGGAACAGATATCCCAAACCGACATATAGTAGAGTCATGAGCACCGTAATTGTTACCTGCATAGATTTCGATGAGTGAGGATAGGACCTTACCATTTTAACGAGAAGGCTCTTCTCCGTGTAAAGTAAATCTTCGTCGGTCGAACTGGAATATGTTCGATGAAGCATTCGTTTTGTGCGACCAATCCAGAATGCTCTTCTAGAAATGAAATGCCATCCTAATCGGTACGAGTGGACTTTGTGGAACACTTTAACCGCGGGATTGTAGATCATTCTTTTTCTTATCTTCTGTCTGACAATCATTGAGAAGGCTAGGTCTTCAGGCATTGCTCCTCTATAGTATCCTGATTCGGTCGGAAACAGGCCGCATTTTGCGAATGCTTCTCGTCTGAATGCCATGTTGAATCCTTGCACGTTTCTTATTTCCATTAACTGGTCAGGTAGGTAACGTGTGCAGCTTAATATCCAGTCAAGTTCGGGAGGTAACCAGTCGTCTGCAGGATTTTCGAAGAGGGGGTACGCGGAGCCCATGACGGCGATGATTGATTCATCGAAGAAGGAGTTCACGAGTTCTTTTGCCCAAAGTGGAGTTAGGACGACGTCATCATCGACGAATGCTAGGATGTCGGCTGATGAATGTTCTATGGCTAGGTTTCTTCCTTCGCAAAGGCCGTTTGGTCCTTCGTTCAGGAGTACTTTTACGTTCTTCAATGATTTTTTGCGAACGAGTTCTTTGACTTCGTTGAATAGTTCGGTGCCTTCGATGACGAGTATGGTTTCGAAATCATGCTTGGTTTGTGTTTTGATGCTGTCCAGTAATTCTGAAACGTCGTTTATCCTCTTGAGGTTGAATGAGGTGATGATTAGGGAAAGGGTCTGCAATGTTTATCGTATCAGTGCTTCGATGGTTTTTGCGACTGCTTCGTCTGATGTGTATTTTGGTTTCCATCCGAGTTTGATAGCTTTAGTCGCGTCTAGTTTGACTTTCGGTACGTCGCCTGGCCAGCCTCCGCCTCCTTTCACACCGCCAGTGTAGTGCACTTTCGTTTCAGTGTGCCCTGTCTTTTCGAGGAGTACTTTCACAATTGTTTTGACGCTGGTGACTGAGGAGGGTGCCAGGTTGAATAGATTGATTGGATCTTTTGCGTTCTTTAAGCAGAAGAGGACTCCGTCTAGGCAGTCGTCCATCCAGACGTAGGGTTTCGTTTGCTCACCGTCTCCTAGGACCTCTAATATTTTGGGATCGCTGCTAAGTTTCTGAAGTAGGTCGAAGATTACGCCGTGTGTGGCGCGGTCGCCTACAATGTTTCCGAATCTAAAGATCCAAGCTTGGACGCCAAAGAGTGCGACGAAGCCTGAGATGAGTCCTTCGCATGCTAATTTACTGGCGCCGTAGAGTGAAATGGGTAGCATTGGTCCGAATTGTTCGTTCAACATGATGTCAGGTATGTCACCGTAAACTGTGCCGCTGGACGTGAAGATGAGTTTCTTCACGCCGTTAATTCGCATGCTCTCGAGAACATTGTATGTGCCAATAGTGTTCTGTTCTAAATCCAGTCTTGTATTTCGTGTTCCTTCTATAGCTTGGGGGTTCGCGGCGAGGTGACAAACAAGCTCATGGCCTGCCATGCTCTTCCTGAGAAGCTGAGGATCCAGGAGATCTCCTTTGACGAACTTGAAACGCGGGTTTTCCATGTGGTGTTCCAGGAAATTCTTTCTTCCGGAACTCAGATTATCGTAAACGGTTACGACGTCTCCTTGAGCGATGAGTCGGTCAACGAGATGGCTGCCTATGAATCCTGCTCCTCCAGTCACGAACACTTCCAACGCAAGCACTCACTGAATTAATCGTTGGCGGTTTCACGTAATTATTTCTGAAAAAACCTTCACTCGCCATTGCATCTGTCATGTATATCCGGAATGATCGGTAGAGGACAAATGCCGTGGGCTTAACCTAGAGTTTGCATGCAAAATCACTTTTGTTTATATATAAAGCTCGAAGGAGAGAGCGCGAGATATTGTAATGCTTGAGTCTGCGTTACGGGTTCGTGGAAAGCATACTTCTTACCGAGTTATTCCGGAGGTCGAAGAACGCGTTGAATCTGTTACGGAGAAAGATGTAACCATCGTTCTACCCGTTCTAAACGAAGAGGAAGGAGTGGTGGCAGTCATCGATGATATTCGCAATAATGGATATCGGAACATACTTGTAGTCGATGGTTACTCAGTCGATAACACTTTCGCGAACGCCCAAGCAAAGGATGTTAAGGTTGTTTCGCAGCATGGTGGAGGTAAAACGGGCGCCATCATCACTGCCATCGAACAGGTCACAACACCCTACCTATTGGTTATGGATGGGGACTACACGTATGACGCAGCCGATATTCACAAGTTTCTCGACCACGCAAAGAATTATGACGAGATAGTTGGCGCCAGAAAATCAGACAACATCAGCCTACTCCACAAGGTAGGTAACTGGTGTATTTGCGCATTCTTCAACGCGCTGCTCGGCACCCATTTTTCCGACGTATGCACCGGAATGTATTTGCTGCGAAGGAGCGCGGCTCGACATTTAGTGTTGCAAACTGCAGGGTTCAGCGTTGAGGCTGAAGTGCTTGCTCAGATGTCTCTGCTAGGTAACGCCACAGAGGTACCGATCAATTACAGAACCAGAATTGGAAAAGCAAAACTAGTGACTTGGATACACGGATTCGAAATCCTGAAATCAATCCTTGCATTGGCAAGACTCTACAATCCAGTTTTCCTATTTTCTATCACCGCAGCTTTAGCGGCCATACCTGGTGCAGCAATGCTTCTCTGGGTTCTTTGGCTGTGGTTGAACGGTTTCGGATTTCGCATCGGATGGGCGATCACAGGTGAGATCCTCATAATCGTAGCCACTCAAGCGCTCTTTGTCGGAACACTCGCGTTAATGATGAAGCGTAGCGAATTAAGAATTGAAAGAGTCGTTAAGGAACGAATCGGCCGCCGTTAGGATCGAATTTACGTGCCAAATCGAATCGGCAATCTTCAAAATAGAACGCACAGGCGACGTAACCCACTCACTAACAAGCATGAAATACTCCGCATAGTGTCTCTAACGGTGTTTCTTTTCAGTTTGCTTGTGTGGCTTTACGTGGTCCTACTTCAAGTAACCCATCCCGATTGGTTGCCCGCATCGTTCTCGTCTCACATTGACTTTCCGCCTTTCAACTGGCGGTTGGACGATGTGGGTATGCTGGCATTTGCTTTGGCGGTTATCGGATTCGTGGCATGGCAGGTTGAAGTGAGAATAGCAAATACGACTTAGTCGACAATTCCACTCATCACTATTTTCCTATCACAGAACGCGAGGTTGATTGGTTTTTGGTTCAGGGATACATTCGGGGGATTTCGAGTAGTGTTCTCTTAAACTGTTCTCGAAGGCTTGACGATTAAATTGTGTATCCGGTCTGTATATTATGGTGTGGCATTTTCCGCACTCAACCGAATTGAGAAGGCCTGTTACTTGTTTCAGGTAATTCTTCACGGCCTCTTCGATTTGCGGGGACTCAATTTTTTCGTTTAGATTAGAAGTGTTATGTTGAAGGGATTCTAGTTTTTCAACACGTACTAGTTTGCCCCAGACGCGGTTTTGGCATTTGGGGCAGGTTTCGGTTGATTGTTCGGTTTTCCATCCGCAGTTGGCGCAAACCCAGAGGTATGGCTCCAACGCTGTAACCCATTATACCCGGTTTAAGGATCAGGTTATGGTGAGTTGTCGTTCTTGGTTGCAGCTGGTGCAACGCCAGGTGCAGTTGGTGGGATGGGCGCGGTCTTGTATAAGTGACCATAATTGTTTGAGGGCGGTTTCTTGTTCGAGACATTTGTCACATGCTTCTAACTGTGTGATGGGATCCTGAGCGTCGTTTTGGGTTCGGGTTCTTCCAATGTTGACGCAGGTGATTGATTCAAGTTCTGTGTGATTTTCCACGCCGCGTTCGCATATTGGGCAGATCAACGTTTGGTTAGATGCTCGATGAGGGTTAGATTCGGTTAGCATCTCCGATCGCCATGCTTGTTGTGATTTTCGGGTGATGCAGATTTAAACGAATCGATCTGAAGCGGGTTAATAAGTCGTGTTCAGACTCTGTTCATGAGTGGAATTTTGATCGTCCCATTTGTGAGTAATGGTTAGATGCGGATTCATCGCCTCTCGTAAAATAACGAAATCTCGAGGATTCTACTCACAGTTAGAGCTTCTTGGAATGGAGATAATGGGACCGAGGTTGGGAAGTTGATTCATCCGAATGCGCCTTCGAGGTATGCTTTGGTGATTGGGTTTTGGGGTTGGTTGAAGAATGATCGTGCGGGGCCTTGCTCAACTAGTTCTCCCCAATATAGGAAGAGGACGTTGTCCGCGATCCTTCGGGCTTGGCGTAGGGTGTGGGTGACGAAGACGATCGTATAATCCTCGCGAAGGGCCTGGAGATATTTCTCCACGTGCTGCGCGGATTGTGGGTCAAGGGCTGAGGTTGGTTCATCGCATAGGAGAACTTCAGGTTCCACAGCCAACGCCCGTGCGAGGCAGAGTCTTTGTTGTTGGCCTATGGAGAGGAGTGAGGCTGGTTCTTTGAGTCGATTCTTAACCTCTTCCCAAAGCCCAGCTGATCGTAAGCATCGTTCAACTATCTCCGCTAATTGACAGTTGGTTTGATGGACTCGTGGACCGTATGCGATGTTATCGAAAATAGACATGGGTAGAAGGTTTGGTGTTTGGGCGATGAGCGACAAGCGCTTCCGCACATCAGTAACATCTACCTCCTTCCCCATGATGTCGACATCATCGACCAGTATGTTGCAGGAGATTTTGACATCGGTCACTAATTCTATCAACCTGTTCAAGCTGCGTAGGAATGTTGTTTTCCCGCACCCGGAGGGACCTATTACGGCGGTAATCTCTCCCCTCGGAATGTCGACGTTTATGTTCTTCAACACTTGGACGTTCTCATAAGAAACGTTAAGGTTTCTGACGCTAATGTGAACGTTCGACGCCACTGTCTTCTTGATAAGATTCTCTACTAGCAATCTTGGGAATCTCCGAAATCGAAACGGTCGATGAGTATACTATTCACCAAAGGGGTTTGGCCTTTGGTATACTACCAATACTCGCACGCGAGCGAATATCGAATTTAAGCATACCTGATTAGGGTAACGGTATCTTGTCGGTTGATTGCTTAGAATCGGTGGGTTGTTACTTTTCGGTTGATAAGGGTTAATATAGCAAACAGTCCAGAGTAAATGATCTTTTGATTTATGAGTAGAAGAACTCCTATATCGTTCTGGGCGCATATTTGACTGGGGCACTTCGGATGCCCCAACAAGTTAAATTGAGCAAGAAGAACCAATATCCTAGATTCATTCTTAATCCTCCATTATATCAGCGGATCGCAGCGCGTCTTTTCGGAACCTTGAACGTCTGGGTAGATTCCTCAGCTCATTTCGTGAAGCCGATGCCAATCTACTTGTTCAGATGCCGTAAAGGGTTCTGGATACTGGATTACCCACACGGGGTCGATCGGCATTTTACCTGCCCCTATCAGTACGACTTGAAAGTCACTTGCGAGTCATGCTCAGATCGGGCTCGAAATGGAAAATAATAGCAGACGGAAAGTAACAGGGCCTCCTAACTGACGCAAAGGTACCGTTACCTTACTGCGGGTAACGTGAAGTCTCGTTCCTTAACGTCGTCACCCTTGAGTTAGTCTCAGTCTTCTTTAGGAACGAAATTCTTCGGGTCGTAATGATTGCGGTCTTTTTAGCAACCGCGATAATTCTGGCTTTCCTTCTCATGCTACTGCCAGTATTCGGCAGCCTATCAACCGAAATTTCACACTTATCCCTATCAACCGTAGACTTCACGTTACCCTAGTTAGCGATAATGCAAGATTCTGATTCTGTTTATCTCAGTTGATAAATCGTGTTCAGACTATCCCATGGCTTTGACGAAAGAAGAGATGGGAAGAAAGAGAGTTTTGGGTTCCGGTGTGTGTGCTGTCGGTTCGTCATGGATGCTTGTGATGTCCGTTGCCGTTCCCGTTACCGTTTCCATGATTCCAATTGCCATTCCCGTTGCCGTGGTTCCAGTTACCGTTATTGTTGTTCCCGTTACCGTTCCAGTTTCCGTGATTCCAATTGTTATTACCGTTCCCATGATTCCAATTCCCATTCCCGTTTCCATGGTTCCAATTGTTGTTACCGTTTCCGTGGTAGTAGTTACCATTGCTACTGCCGCCGTAGTAATTGCTGGAGTAATAGTAATTGTTTGAGTAGCCCGGATAATAGCAGCTGCCGGCTGCGTAGTAGTATCCATTATAGCAGTTACTGTAGTAGGTTGGAGGATAACAGGTGCCCCCAGCGTACGCATAACCGGGTGGGCAATTATTGTACGGGTAACTTTGGTAGGTTGAAGGGTAACAAGTTCCGCCTATGTTCGAATAACCAGATTGACAGTAACTATTGGTTGAGGGGTAACAGGTTCCTCCTATATTCGAATAACCTGGTTGACAGTAGCTTTGGTTGTAGCTTGAACCTATCGTTACGGATTGGGAAGTAGTCGCCAAAGGCGATCCGGATTGGCCGTTGTAGTTATTGTAGATTGAGACGGAGAACTGCACCGTATGACCTAAGGTTGATGTGGGGAGGCTGAAGAGCAATTGTCCACTATAACTACCTCCGCCAACTAAACTAAGCCCCGTACTCACCGTACCAAGATCCGAACTGACCGTGGTATCATACGCATCACCCACCGCATAAAGCGACCCAACAGTATACGAACACGAAGCCGAGACAGGAACCGTGACCGCAAAATTGTAATTACCCTGAGGCGACGAGACTACCGGATAACTAGCCTGCGCAATGCACGGCGTCTGCGCAAACACCGCACTGCCACTTACCGCGAAAACCGCTGCGGCAAGGAAAAAAACTAACGGCAACACCATTACGTCACGTTTTCCCAAAGCTCACTATCCCCTCGAACGAACTATAACTCGTAGTTCATGATTAACTACATCCCATAGTTCAATATAAGCAGATTGCCTGATTATCTAATCTACAACCAAGAGAATCTCAGTTTCCATCTGATTGGTTTGGTTCGGGGCATTTTCCAAATAAGGCAACGAAGGCTCGAATACAAAATGTTAGAAGGAACAGCTGGAGGTTGTAGATGTGGGAGAAGGAGCCGTGTCCGGAAGGGCGCTATCTACTATCGACCTGATAGGAAGCAGCGAGAGAACATTTGATGATATGAAGCGGCGTTTAGATGAGATCAGGCGTGAAGATGCGTGACATCATCTACGGACACGATTCTTCCTTACGCTCAGAGATGTCGAGTTCTAATCACCGAAAACTGTAACGTTCCGTTATCGGCCTCCCCGCAATTGATCACAGGCGTGCTTTTACGCGCGTTTCTTGAGCCTATTTTATCATAAGTGCCTCATCGGTTAGGTCACGGAAATGTTCGTCGCCGGTTACAATTTTTGCGCCATGCTCTCGCGCGGTCGCGAGAACTATTGAGTCTACCAACCCCCAACGTTTCACAGCCCTTTTTCTTTCATGATTTATTATGCCCGCTTTCTCCGCAATTCCTGGGTCAAGGGAGATGATGCGTGTTTTGCCGAGGATGAAGTCACGGTCGGGTGCGAAAACCATTTTCTCTCTCCGATACTTTTCGGTCAATTCCGCTATTACAATCGTAGGCGTAATGGATTTGCCGCTTTCAATGAAAAATTTTGCTTTGGCTCCAGCGGTCGATCCAGCGAAGTACTCGAACCACGCAAATGAATCGATCACAAATGATTCTCGTATACCTGAATCCATTCCTAGGATTCACCTTAATGCCTGTCTGCAGTAATCTCCTCATGTTCTTCTTGCGTAAACCTAAGCTTCGTTCTCTTGTGGATCCCAAACTTGGACTGTGGGATTCCCGTTCCTCTTTCCATGAGTTTGGACAGTAGTTCATTCATACTCTTCGATCCATCTCTTCTCATCATCTGTCTCAACCGGTCCCAAACGTCCTCAGTGACGGCTATCGTTTTAGTTCTAGCCATGTGTTATATTCTATAGTTTATAACATATAAGTTACCTGATCAGAAAACGGTTCAGGGAAGAGCGTGGTCCCGTTTAACGGAAAGAACCTAATACGCACCGGGTGGCGCTATCCTATTGGTTGCGGTAGTGAAGATGGCTCAAAGAACATTTACAGTCCGCCTCACTAAAGATACAGATTCTGGATACTATGCTGTTAGATGCGTCGAATTGCCAGAAGCAATTAGCCAAGGCAAGTCAGAAGACGAAGCCTTAGCAAACATAAGAGAAGCGATTGAGCTAGTGCTCGAAGTGTCAGACTAGGAAATGTACACTAAAGGCCAAATACGCCATATAGGTAAAATAGTTATAACGTAACTATTACTGGTGGAAGCATTGTCGGTTTATACCGTTAAGATTCGTCGTGATGAAGAAGGGTACTTTGTGGCTCGTTGTATTGAGCTTCCAGCAGCTATGACTCAGGCTAAGACTGAAGAAGAGGTAATTCGTAGGATTAAGGAAGCCATTCATTTGGTACTCGAAGCCACGAGAGAAGAAGAAACGAAGGAACCCGCAGTAACAACCATTGAACTTGTAGCGTAATTGTCGAAACTTCCGCGCAACATCTCTGGCAGAAAGCTAATCAAAACCCTAGGTAAAGCCGGGTTTCAAGTAGATCGAACAGAGGGCGGTCACGCGTTTCTTAAGCATCAAGATGGCCGCACAACCACAGTACCCATACATGACCCCGAAATAGGCCCCGGCCTCATGAGCGACATTATGGACCAACTAAAGATGAGTAGAGATGAATTTCTAACGTTACTTCTAGATCCGAAAAAATGGCGCAAAGAAAACAAACCCGATAGTACTTGAATTTATCAACGACTTTATTCAGCCAGAAAGCAACGGCTAACTATCCCTTACCCGATCGAAACCGAGTTAATAATCGTGTTCAGACTGCACATCAATCGTCGTTTCGCTCATTCGCATGAATGCAGTTACTTACTGCTCTCGTCTGGCTGCTGCGGACGTAAACAATCCTGCTGGATCAGGACGTATGCAAGCGTTTATGCAGAACGCGGCTGACGTTACATAGTCGTCATGATAGTCGGCTCTTTCGGAAGCGTGAACTTGGATCATGCCTTTGTCCGTTACGTCTCGGATGGCGTCTCGGTGCTGCTCGATAAACCGTGCTAAGAAAACGTTCTGCTTACGCCCTTCGTCCGTATCGACCGGAAACGCCTTCGGGTAATGAACGCGTCCTCCGTCCAGTTCTCGTTTGTAAAGCTCCCAATTATCGCTATTATTTTGCGACGTTGAATTAAACGCGATAACTTGATGTTTCCAACGTTTCCGAAGCATGTCGATGAACGGTTTGCCGACTCCAGTAGCGTCTACGACGGAGAGCTTAACGTTCCAAGCGTCCAGAAAACGAGTTACCTCGTCGGCTTGCGTCTCATAGTTTACGCCGTGTAACTCAAGCCAACCGAGAATTTGCGTATCGAAACCGTTGCGTTCGCCGACCGTAACTACGGTACTGTCTACGGTTTTGGCGACGTCTATTCCGGCTCCGCGAAGTTTCTTCGGTTGCGGTACGTAATCGTTCTGTAAGATTCGTAACGCGTCGGCATCGATTAGGCGGTTCCGGAGTTCAACCCAAACACACGCATATTGAGTTAAGAACGCTTCCGAGCTCTCGCCGAGATTTGAGAGTTCTCCGGTTACGAATCGTCGGTAATCTTCACGTTCAGCGCCGGCCGCTTTCCAATCGATAAGAAACGGATACTTTAGCGTTAGCGACTTTTCATGGAAATATTCGTTCTCAATTACCAGATCCGGAGTACCGGCGAGTACCTTCGTTAAGGTTAGTTCCGAACCGGCCGCCATCGGGAATATGACGGTTTTCATCGTTTGCTCGTCTAGGTTCTCGACCTGTTCGATGAACATGAGTTGAAATCCAGCGCCTTTCTCGGACGCGGTAGGATGACCGGATATCGCTCGTATTTGCGCTTCCGAATTCAGGGCGTCGCTTCGCAGTACGAAGTCAGGAGTCTTACGGCCGTCTCCAAGTTCGCTATGTATTCCCCAATCGGTCAGGAGCCATTTCTCGATCGATTCGACTCGGTCTTTAATCCGTTGACGAGTAACCATGACGCCTTGCTCGGTTCGGCTAGGATTCACTAGTCCCCAAAGGAATTGCTTGGAGATTCCTTGCATTACCGGACGGTTAACGTGAATCTCAAACAGGCAGATGCAAAGTCCGGTTATTACGAGACACTCTGTTTTACCGGAACGACGCGCCCATAACATTACGACTTCTTGGTTTCCGCCAAGCGAATATTTCCAGAAGATTTCGTCCGACGCCCGTTCCTGAAACTCCTTTAGGTAGATTCCGGCGTGTTGGCAAAGGTTTTTCCGGATCTCTTTCAGTTGAAAGTAGATTTCCCGAGGATCATGTATCCGTCGGGTTAACTCTACGGTTTGGTTCTTCATCGCTTATCGCCCGTTCATGAGCAGCATTAATTATTTGATCCGAAATTGGAATTCGCTCATACGTTACGCCTTTACCGAGTTCTGGTTGAGGTTTGACGTCTACGGTGGAGAGGAATCGTTCGTCCATGATGAGCTGCACTTTGCAGATGTCCTCACCGATTTTTCGTTGTTCCGCTAAATTCACTTTCTTCTCTGCTTCTTTGGATAATTGCCAAAAGTATTGGAGCAGGTTGCACCACTGGGCATAGGATCTGTGTATCGTGTGAAGTGTACTCGCACCTCGAAGCTGGGCCACGCGTTCACGCTCTGCGTTAAGGTAGCGGCTAACGGTTTGTTGAGAGACGCCGAGTTCCTTGGCGATCTGAGATTCCGAGAACCCGCACAAATCCAACTCCACCGCGCGGTCCTTATTCCTCTCAGCTTTGGCGCGGCCATCGCCAGTCCCTTTCAATTCCCATCATCAGGCAAATAGAGGACGCCCTGACTTAAAATGTATACTATAGATACATTAATTAACAGATATTGTGGTCTAATAGCTCAAACAAAGATAAGGTATACAATTTATGTTAACTGATAAGGCTCGAAAACACGTAGAATCCGACTGGACAAATATACCGGAGGATAAGCGGAAAGATGTTTTGAAGGTCTATAGACGCAGGCTTCGAGTCCAGGCCATCCAAACCCTAACCGATCTCGCATTAGTCGCGGAACACGAACCGGAAGACCAATTAAAACAAATGTTCACAGAACAAACCCTCGAACCATTCCTTCGACTGGTAACCGGTGATGCCTCCGAGGAGATCACCGTAAGACACTGCAAGATAGCCAAGCTAATGCTTCTCATCGCACACGAACGACTAAAACCACAAATTCCCAAAGCCTTCAGAATCACATCCAACCGATCGCTCGATGATAATTACGCGATGCTAGACGCCATGGAAATTCATCAACAAAAAAACCCGCTCGGGAACGTTGAGGTGCGTCGGGAAGCTCTACGGAGGCAACAACAAACAATCCTCAAACAACTCTACAGAAACGAAAGAGAGAAAAAATCGGGCGCGGAGAAAAAATGAGATTTTACTCATAAATACTCATAAACAGTCCGACAGCAAAAGTCCGGATTCTGCGTGGGGTTGTTTAGGTTATTTCTTGTATTACGTGTGTTATTTGGTCGAGGGCGTTTATTGGTGCTACGACTAGTATGAGTCCTAGGATAAGCCACGAAGCGATGCTGAGTTTCCTCAGCCTATCCATACCCCGTCAAGTATTAGTTAGGCTAAACCCGGATGTAATCATTTTATTCACATCAATGTCATTCTAACACTCGACTCCCCGACAGACTTCTAATCGAAGACGCGCAATTTTTGTGGGCTGAGTGGAAAGTCGTAAATTCTAATCACTATTAGTGTTCATTAGAACACAAAATCGTTAGTGACATTATGGATCCGTCTGGAAAGTCGGCTGAAACTATCTACTACGGCGGCGACGTCATCACCATGAATGACAACCAACCCACCGCCGAAGCAGTAGCCGTTAAGAACGGGTTGATTCTCGGAGTAGGCGGCAAGGATGATATTTTCAGGTTAATGGGTGAAGGCACGAAACTCGTGAATCTTAACGGCAAGACTCTGATACCGGGTTTTGTTGATGCACACAGCCACGTTTACGGTGTGGGCGGTCAGGCCACTTTCGCCAACCTACTACCGACACCTGACGGCGAAGGAAGCGACATTCCGGCGTTACAGCGGATCTTACGTGCATATTCGGTGGAGCATGCGGATATAGTGAAGCTGATGGGTTGGATCGTAGGGTTCGGTTACGATGAATCTCAACTCGCCGAACAGCGCCCACCCAACCGAAACGAATTGGACGCAGTCTCCAAAGACCTGCCCATCTACATAATCCACCCGTCAGGCCACTTAGGCGTCTGCAATAGCAAAGCACTCCAATTATGCAACATCACAGCCGCAACCGAGAATCCGAAAGGCGGCGTGATTAGAAGGGAGGCTGATGGTCGCACACCGAACGGCGTGCTTGAGGAAACCGCCCACTTTCTCGTGTTGGCTAAACTGTTTGATCAACCCAAAGATTTCATGGAGACGATGTTCCTGAAAGGCGTCGTCATGTACGCCAGCTACGGATATACGACCGCGCAGGAGGGTCGGGCGTCGGTGTTGCAGGTTGAGGTTATGGCGGGTGTCGCACAGAAGGGAGGGTTGCCGATTGATGTTGTCGCTTATCCCGATCTCCTAACTGATCAGAAGGTGATCGCTAAACCATGGCTCAGTCGAGAGTATTCGAATCATTTTCGTGTGGGCGGCGGAAAAATAATCGTGGACGGTTCCCCTCAAGGTAAGACTGCATGGCGAGATCGTCCATACTATGTACCCCCAGAAGGCTACACCGCAGATTACGCAGGCTATCCCTCAGCTTCGAATAAGGAGGTGTTGAAGGCGGTTGATGACGCGTTCGCTAACGGTTGGCAGGTTTTGGCGCACGCGAATGGGGAGGCGGCTATCGATCTGTATATTGCGGCGATTCGTGAGGCAACCAAAAAACATGGACTCAGTGACCGTCGCCCAGTTCTGATCCACGGCCAGTTTCTCCGTGAAGATCAGGTGGATCCGTTGAAGGTGCTGGGAATCTTTCCTTCGCTGTTTCCGATGCATACGTTCTATTGGGGAGACTGGCACCGTGAACAAACCGTTGGACCGGAACGGGCGGATGATATTTCGCCGACCGGGTGGATGATGAGTCGAGGGATGAAGTTCACTTCGCACCATGACGCCCCAGTCGCGAAGCCTGATTCGATGCGGGTATTGGAGGCCACGGTTACAAGACGCACTCGGAGTAGAGATATTCTCGGTCCCTCTCATCGTGTGCCGGTGATGATTGCGTTGAAGGCTATGACTCTCTGGTCCGCCTATCAGCACTTCGAGGAGAACCGCAAAGGATCAATTGAGCCGGGAAAGTTAGCTGACTTCGTAGTGCTATCTAGGAATCCAACAAAAGGGGCTCCGGAAACGATTCACGAGATCAAGATTCTTGAAACGATTAAGGAAGGTCGGACGGTTTACGATGCGACCGCTAAGCATTAGAGCTAAGACTCTAGAACTCAGATGTGGCTGGATGCAAACCCGGTATCTTGTCGCCATAGTTGTCTGGGTTTTAGCCGCTATAGCTTATTTCCTGTTGCAATCGTCAGCTCTTCTAGCTCCTGCGACAGACGTCATATTTTCGTTAGCATCTGGAAGCATCACGATCCTTGCGTTTTTAGCGGCCCGTCATTGGGGGTTTCGAGGCAAGTTCGGGCTTGTGCATGCGGGACTATTTTTTGGTTTTCTCTTATGGTTCTTGGGAGACGCGACGTGGACTATCTATGAGACTATTCTTCAAACTAGAATCCCTTACCCATCTATCGCCGATGTTTTCTACTTGGCAGCTTACTTTCCCATTGCGGTAGGCATCATTCAATTTCTTTGGACCTTCCGTTCGGCCCTCAATAAACAGAGAGCTTTAATCGCCTTGGGTGTGGGCCTGCTTTTTCTTGGGCTGACGTACGCTTTTCTCATAGGTCCGTTGCTTACGTCGACTGAGGATTTCCTGACGAAGAGTTTCGATGTGACATATCCAGTTCTTGATTCGATGCTTGTCGTGCTTGCTGTTTTCATGCTCTTCGTTTTTAGAGGAGGAAAGATGGCCCACGCATGGGTTTGGATTTCTGTTGGCCTGCTCTTGAGTGCGTTGGCCGATATCTCTTTCAGTTTAGGTACTTTGCAAGGCTGGTATTATTCAGGTAATCCCATCGAGCTGATTCAATTCTCGGGGTACCTCTGCTTCGCATTAGGTCTCGATGAACAAAGACGCGCAATAGCTCTAAGTTGATAAGATCAAAATTTTAACGCTGTTTTGATCGAATGAATATGTGAATTCATAACTTCAGTGGGAGTGCTTAGACCGCAAGTTTCGATCTGACCGCTTCCACACACTCCGCAAAACTCTTCCACTCACGTTTTTGCACTCCAACCTTTTCACAAAGCGAATCTTCAATCCGCTTTAACATGACGTTAGACGGTTTCTCCCCAGTCAGATGGCGCAGCCTTGATGCGTACTCAGCTGGGTCCTTCGCAGCAAGGCGTGGATTCAAGTAAGAATTCATCGCCTTCGCACCCCCAGAGCCGAAAAGGCTGCTAAAGCATCGCGTCACAACCTCGTCAAGCAGATCCTCCACCTTGTTTGCCCCTACCTCTCCGAGCACCATCATTGAGACTGCGTGAATCAACAACAATCTTTGCAACTAGTGGACCCAAACCTGAATTAATCCAAGATCGGCAAGAACTCTAACCCTGCGAACTTCGCTATTAATCAACGATTCTCAGTTTTCGAAGTTATTGTCTGTCTGCTGATGACTGGTTTGAGGCTAGGAGTTTCGTGAGTTCCGGAATCACCTGATACAGATCGCCTATTATGCCGTAGTCCGCGATCTGAAAAATTGGAGCTTGTCTATCGTTGTTGATTGCAACTATTAGTTTCGAATTTTTTATTCCCGCTGTGTGCTGAAGTTGGCCCGATATGCCTACGGCAACGTAGAGTTGTGGGTGGACGTGGATTCCGGTTAGGCCTATGTGTTGGTCTTCGCTCAGCCAACGGAGATCGGATGCCAACGGCCTAGAACATCCAATCATCCCTCCCACAGTCTTCGCCAAATCTTCGGCTATAGTCAAGTCTTCTTTCGTCTTGAAGCCTCGTCCAACAGAGACAATGATTTGGGCAGAACTGAGATTGGCTGAAGCTTTTGAGGTGTGTTCAGTCTCTAAATGTGTGGTTCTGGGTGAGGGAACGCTTACGGCAACGGTTTCAACTGAACTTGGTGTGCCGGTGTCGTTTTGGTAAGATCCATTTTGGACGGTGGCTATGCACGGTAACGGGGCGGATATTCTTGCTGCGAATTTTCCTCCGTAAACCATCCTGGTGCCTGTAAGTTTTCCGTGTTCAATTTTTAGGTCTTTGGCATCGCTCAACGCGGGGAGTTTCATTCGCACTGCTGTTTGTGCCGCAATCTGCCTTCCGAACCGCGTTGTTCCGAACAGTATGATCTGGGGGTCGCTTTTTTTGGCAAACTCGGTTATTGCGGCCGTGGCGAGTTCGGGATTGTTAGAGAGTAATGTATTTGCTTTCAGTAGTATGATCTTGCCGTTGACTTTGACTGAGGGTTTTACTTCGTCGAGTTCAACTAATGCAGCCTCGCATCCAAGTTGTGTTGCGAGTTCTCGAGCGGCGCTGAATATTTCTCCCGCAAGATTCTCTTTCTCAGAGCACGCTAGGATCATAGTCAACTAGTAATCCCCTCACTATTCAGTGCGGCGATAAGCTTCTTCGCGGTAGTTTCGGGAGATCCTTCATAGATGATCCTTTTCCTATTCATCGTCTCCGCACTAACATCGATTACTTCTACTTGCGAGTACGGAAAGTCAGGTGCTTTGAGAGATTCGAGTATAATTTCTTCTATCGGTTTCTTTGAGGCTTGAATTATTTGGAGGAGCGTCGTATACCGTGGTTCATTGATTTCGCTTACGACCGAGATAACGGCGGGAAGGTTCGCTGTTACGGTCTCGATTCGATCTTCTAATTGTTCCTCACATTTGACGGTGTGTTCCGTGATCTCAATATCCCTCGCATATCCAATGAATGGTAGATTCATCCATTCAGCTAGCATGGGTCCGAAAAACCCGACATACGTGTCGGAGGCACCTTCCGAGCACAGAATCAGATCAGGATCGCCGATTTTCTGAATCGCTTTCGCGAGGTAATATGATATCATAAGCGCATCAAAGTGGGAGTTTGAGAGTATCACGACCCCCTTGTCGCCACCCATCGCTAACGCCTCCTTCACCGTCTTCTTACAATCAACGTCACCGAGGCTGACTATCGATATCGATCCGCCTTTTGAGTCTCTGATCCTTACTGCTGCTTCTACGGCATTGCGATCAAAGGTTGACATTTTTCTAGCAGCAGGGTTGAGCCGCGGTTTTCCAAACTCATCACTCTGAAGCTCGTTTTCGTCCGTAGCATGTTTTACGCAAACAACAATATTCATCCGATGTTCATCCTCCGATCATTTTCAAAACATTTTCTAGGTGAGTACGATCGATTTGCAAAATCATCTTGTAGATTACCGAACAGGAAAATCACTCGCCTTCTTCTTAAGGGGATACGTGTAAGGCAAGGTCAGTTTTCGAAACATGTTTTTCTTACCATAGGTACAGCGTATACTGATAGAATTCTTCGTTTCGTTTCCATCCACATTTTTCATACAGCCGTTGCGCGGGAAGGTTGTTCACCCATGTTTCCAATTCAAGCCCCTTCGCGTTCGTCTCCCCCGCAAACTCTTCAGCTCGCCGTAATAGTGCCTCGCCAACCCCATGTTTTCTTGCAGCGGGCGAAACGAACAGGTCATTCAAGATCCATAGTCGTTTCATTGAAGTTGAAGAGAACGATGGGTACAATTGAATGAATCCAACCACACCCAGTTCGGGATCTGTTGCTAAGAACACCACACTTTCGTTCTTCGTGAGACGCTCCATCAAGAAAGAGCGTACGGCCCTCAGGGTCTGCTCGTTCCTTGTAGAACTCTCTGTACTGATCAAACAAAGGTGCGACACGATCCAAATCTTGAGGTGAGGCCCTGATGATTTCAAGTGGCATGTCATCCACGTTCCGCTTAAGATTATTTTACCTTCACTCCGACGTGAGTCTATGTAAATCTGGGCTCATGACGTCGTACGCTATTGATTACTGAGTGTCGTTAATCCGGTTCACGTGAATCAAAAGAACCCGCGCTGATGCCCGTTTTTCTACTGTATTGCGTTAAGACGTGCTAATTCCTTCCGCGTTTAGCGTCTACTGCGAATCGAATTGCGTACTTCTCAGAGACTTCTCGTGTTCATTCTGTTATTAGCGGGAGTTACACTGTTGTTTGCCCAGGGTGGTGGTCAAGCGGCGGCTCTCCCGCAATTCAGTGCGTCCCAGGTTCTTATGTCTAGTCAAAGGTTTCCGATCGATGTTGCTGTTAATCAGATATCCAGCACAACTTCCAAGGTGACAACTGCGACAGTTACCGCAACATCCACCTCTCGGGTTACCAATACCAAAACCGCCACGACTACGGTCTCAACCACGACCAGTTATGTTGACCGAACTAAAATGCAAATTACTTTTACAACTTCAACCACTTATCTTGACTATAGCAAAACGACCACGGCTACAAATACGGTTGCGACCGCAACCAATTATGTTAAGCAAACTGCAACGTCAACGTTGTTAACTACAATTGGAACCCTGACCGCTTACGTCGCTCTTACCGGAACGGCTACGGCCTCAACAACAATCGCAACCCAGACCAACTATGTTAGTCAAACAGCAACGGCCACTGCTCCAACTACTGTCTCAACTACGACTAGCTATTCTAAGCAGACCGCAACGACCACGACTCCGACTACCGTTTCAACCACTACCAGTTATTCTAAGCAAACAGCTACAACAACAGTTCCGACTACGGTTTCAACTACAACTAGTTATTCTAAGCAAACCGCAACAGCCACCGCTTCAACTACTGTCTCAACCACAACCAATTATTCTAACCAAACTGCAACGACAACGGCTCCAACTATCGTCTCAACCACAACCAATTATTCTAAGCAAACCGCAACAGCCACTGTTCCAACTACTGTCTCGACCACAACCAGTTATGTTAGTCAAACAGCAACGGCGACTACTACGGCAACTAATACGCTTTCTGCCACCACAACGACTTTTGTATGTTGCAGTACACAGACGGTAACCGCAACATCATCAACAACGACTACCTCCACAGCATCGACAGCGCCTTCGAGTCCGACGGGTCTGCTGGTTCCGTTGTTCATATATCCAACTACTGTTTCAACGTGGAGTAGCATCGCATCTCTCCCTGCCGCGTATCCGAATGTTCCAGTAATTGCGATAATTAATCCTGACAGTGGACCCGGTACCCAGAAAGATCCTAACTACGTAGCCGGCATCAATTCATTGAAAGCATCTGGGGTAGTAACTATTGGTTACGTTTACACGAATTACGGTGCGGTCTCCTTGCAATCCGTGGAGACCTCGATTGATGAATGGAAAAACTTGTACGGGGTGACTGGAATTTTCCTTGACGCAATGGCTAACACTCCTGGCTATGAATCGTACTACCAAAGTATTGTGAGTTACGCGAAGGTTACTGATGGGATGGGTATCGTCATCGGTAATCCGGGTACAGATACTATTGCATCATATGTCGGTAATGGAGGAGTGGATAACATCGGACTCTATGAAAACTTTGGAACTCCAACTATTGCATACCTATCATCCCAATTTCATACATCATATCCGAAAACTGAATGGTCTTTCTTAGCCCACGGTGTGGCAACGCTGAATGATTCTTTCGTTGCTCAAGCAAGTCACTATGTCAGTTATCTCTACATCTCGAGTGGTCCTGGGTCTGCTCCCTGGGGTACTTTCCCAACCTACCTTGATCAGATGGCAGCAGATCTCGCTAAAGTCAATCCTTCAGCCGCTCCTTCGGCTGCGCCTTCAAATGCAAATTCGAGCGGTGTTAAAAATTATCAACAGGAAACCCTATCGGTGCGAATGATTCTGTCGAACACAAGAAGACTAATCTTCGAAATCTTTACGGAAACCGTCAGGCAGATTCTGTCGAAAATCTCACATGATACTTATTGGGATTTAACTAAATTCTGTTTTAACTTCAACCTTCAAGGAACGTTTCGCTAACTCCTTAACAAATGGTCCAGGTGAAATGCACGCTTCCGGAGCGAAAGCTCCTCGCCTACTAATCGTACCGTCAGCGAGTTGCTGCGCCACAATCGAAGCTCCGATCCCCGTTAACAGACCGGTCGCGTTCTTTACCTGAAATTCCTCAGACGGCTCACCGACGAGCGTAGCGGTAATAGTTGAATCCCTCCCGTCCTTTTTCCCACTCACTTCTATTCTGAGTGCCACACATCGTACGGGTTCTTCGTTGCTTACGCGTGATGTCAGGTAGGCTATGGCATATTCTCGTGGGGAGATGTTGATTCCTTTCAAGCTGATGGTGGAAGAATCTGCCAACCCAGCGTCGATTAAGGGTTTGATGGCTTTGAATATTTTTTCTGAGATTCCAAGTTTGAAATCCACATCCCTCACCCCTCCATACCTTAGGGGTAGGGTTGCGATTTCTGAGTGAATCGAGTAGTGGCATCTGTTTAATCCGACGGGTTGGGGAAAGGTAACTTCTTCCTCACCTGAAAGCGGAGGCATTTCACGGAACTCACCGTTAAGGTACATGACTGGAGGTTTGGAGTATTCATCGAATACCGTTGATACCGCGAAGGGAAACAGTAACTGGTTACTTTTGGGCTCGGAGATTTCTTTTCCACCAACCCGAATTCTAATCACTTCAACCGCATCCAATCGCTCAGCGCATAATTCTGCGAGCACGTTAGTTATGCCCGGACTTTCTCCGCCTCCAAGAACTGCTGTGATGTTGGATTCGCGTGCTTGGTCATTCAGCTCCAGCTGTTTTTTCGTCATATGAAAAAGTCCGCCGAGATCATTGTAATGGACTCCCGCGCCGATCGCAGCTTTCATCACATTGAGATTGTGTTCATACCAAATCGCGTTAATCAGAACATCACTGCCACGGATGGCGTTAACCAAATCCTCATGCCTTGTAGCGTCAACTTTCTTAGTTCTGATTTTATCAGACCCGATCGAACCGGCGAGGTCCTGTGCCCTGGAAGTATCGAAGTCTCCGATGGTTACGAAATCGATTTGAGGTGAACGGATTAAATCTCGCACAGCCACGAGGCCCATCCGGCCTCCGCCCAACACGAACACCGTGTGTCCCATGGCGCACAACTCCGAGCTTAGCGGATCTCAAAATTGTCTCGAATTAGCGGAGAGGCTTATCGGTTAATGATGTGCCGCACGCAGTACAGAATCCGTTACCTGCCTGAGTCGGATTTCCACATTTTGGACAGAATCTATTCAAAGTAACCGTCCCGGTCCCTCGTTGGGATTTTCTTTTTCTACTTAGCAGCAACAGGGCGACTACCACCACTATGACGATCAACGGGAGAATCAATAGATTGAGAGATGGGGTAGGGGAAGGTGAAGGTGCTGGATTGGTTTGAGATGTCGGCGATGAGGGAAGAGTACTAACCTGAGTAAGAAACAGTGTATATGCCGTAGTAACGACCAGTGTAACGCTCTCCATTGTCCAGGTCACAACCTGCTGAGGAACAGGACCTGAATCAGGTATCTGTTGTACAATTCGGATCTTAGGTGGTGTTGATCCGGTGTAACTCGGGAAGTTGAGGGTGAATGTGTTGGCTGACATTGCGTCGATATGGAATTGCTGTGTTCCAGAATATCCGTCAACGAAGATGGCAAGCGTCACCGTTCCGCTGCCCCCTGCATTCTGCATATAGAAGCTCAACGCGGAAGTCTGATTATTCCAGTGAACATTAGTTATGGTAATGAAGGGTGGAGGGCCTGATCCGGGGACCGTCTGCACTTGTGTGTAGGATAACTGGGTAACGCTTACTGAGGTCATTGTCTGCGACGTGGTGAACGTATACGTCTGAGTCACGGTCGCTTGATTAACCGAGTACCCCAGTGGTAGAAATAGTGCGCTTAGGAGAAGGGCTGAGTTAATCCAGACTCGTTTGCTTGACAAGACCATTTATGAGAAGTCAGATGATTAGAACTTAAGTTTTTCATGGAAAAGCGGTTGTTGGGTTAAGAGCGCTGCCGTTTAGTTGTTAGTTTTAGTGTCTTGGGTTAAGTGTGAGTTGACGATTTCTTTGTCTTGTTCGACGAGCTCGTACCATTGCTTTTTTTCGCCGATTTTTGCTCTCATTTTCCAGCGTAGTGTTTTTGGTGTGTTTTCGATGCGTGATTGTAACTCTTCAAGTCGTTGCCGTACAGTTTCCTGGTCGTTTGGTGGGAGTTGATAGTCGTTTAACGCTGTTAGTATATTGTTGATGTTGACGCTGAATGTTTTGTAGATTCCCCAGTCGTCGCGACTGAGTTGGGCTAGGTGGGTGGCGTTTATGGTTTCGGGGGCGTCTGTATCGCCGATTTTATGGTCGAGGATTAGAGCGATTATGTCTTTGTATTCTTTCTCGGTTATCTGTACGACTTGTAGTTTTGTAGCCAGCAGATCGGCTAGTGGAATGGTGGGTTTGTCCGCGGTTAGTCGTTCTCTGAGGTCGAATCGGTGCGCCATGTTGAATATGTCTAGGAAGATGTCCACGCGTCTTTCATTTTCGAGGTCGTTGAAGATTAGGCGTTTGTCTGCTGCCATTGCATTGAAGATTTCGCGGGGAGTGTATCCGAGTTTGGGGAAGAGTTTCTTGATGGTGCCAGCCTGTTTCTTCAGTCCCATGAAATCGATGTCGGCGTATCTTCGTTCTAGGTTGCGATGGGTTGCGGATGGGCTGTGAGAACGGATTGCCATGCCGCCAAATAATCTGAGTGTTACCCCCTGACGTTCGGCGTATTCTATAATTCGATGGGTTTCACTAACGATATCCGCGAGTGGTGTGGTTGCACTTTCGGCCACATTTGTTTCATCCTGGAACCGTGGTTCCGCGAACTGTTGATTGCCTGGTGAGTCCATTAGCTCATCATCCTCTTAGCTGCATTAGTAATGACTGCGACCGGGAGCATTCATTCCTATCATAATAATTTGGCGAACTAAATATTCCTACTGGAATTTGATTAATTCTCAACTTGTGTTACAAGCTTAACACATCAATCCAACTTCGAACAAGCTCCTACTCATTCTCCCAAAGACTGATCTTTCTGTATGGTGTTTTCAGGCCGTTTTCTGATGGAAGTGGAATAAGTAGAATAATCGTTAGATAACGAAAACTGAAACTTTCAGGTTGTGAGACTATGGCCGGCACAAAGCTAACTAGAAGTCCCGTGGAAAAGCTCGGCGTGAATCGCGAACAGAATGCTATCGTGACGCGTTCACAAGTGTTCATGCCAAGATCTTTCGTTGACAAAACAGTGGGATGGATAGCGGGCAACGAGATACTGTTAAGTAACCTCCTTCCCGACACAGCGGAGCTGGTACTTTTCCTTAGTCTCGCTGCATACTTCGTCATTCGATCGTATCTTGTAGCCCAGACGACGCTGTAACCGGCAAGTGTAGCGCGTTTGGTGGAGATCGATGAGACTTGTCAGTGCTTACGTTGACGCTTTATTGTAGCGAAGCAAACTGTGGTAGAAATTAAGACTCCGAAGAGTAGGTCGAGGCTGGAAAATTCGGGTATAACAAAGCCATGTGGTCCCATGGCCAGACCTATTCTTCCACCGGTACTCTGGCTGAAGCCGTCATAGTAGAGCATGAAACCATTGGCGGCTACGATTACACTAGGCTGCTCGACACCTGCAGAATCCCAACTGCCCGGAGCACCAGGGCTTAGGATAGGATTCAATGCGCTGCGCGTCCAATTGCCTCCGCCTGGTGAGCTTGCGAAGCCAATCTGAGGTAGCATGTAAGTTTGATTCGTACCCGTGTACCAGAGACCAAAATTGGTTCCGTCAAAGATTACGGAAGCAGAATAAACAGAGCCTGAATCCCAAGCCGTTGAGTTGGAAGAAGGTGTAATTGCGGGTGAGGGGTCCTTTGTCCAACTGATTCCATCATATGATGTTGCGGCGAGGATTCTAGCGACCGAATTTGGCTGCGGATAAGTCGTATTCCTTCCCGTATACCACATCCAATATTCGGTATTCAATTTGATAACGTACGGAGAAGCCATGTAGCTTTGATCAAGGCCAAAAGTGCTCCGTTTGAGAACTGGATTGCCCGCGTACTTAGTCCAAGAGATTCCGTCGTTCGATGTTGCCAAACCCACTGCACCACCACTTACGGTCGTGTTGCTGCCAACATACCACATCAGGAAAGCTGTGCCGTTCCAAATTACAGAACCTAAACTAACCCCACCACTATCCCAAGCCCCCAACCCTCCAGGTGATAATACTGGACTAGGATACTTGGTCCAGGTAAGCCCATCAGTAGAGTTCGCATAACCTATCGCGGCCACTCCCGCACTACCACCATTATACCACAGCCTGTAAACGGTGCCATTGAGCAGCACTCTGGGACTGACGACGTAGTCATTATCCCAACTTCCCGGAGTCGGAGCCAGCACAGGGTTACCTGAATACTTCACCCACTGCCCTCCTGTCGCATAACCAGCGGACGGTAAGAGCAAAATGACGGAGACAAGAAGCGCAAACTGCAACAACTTAACACTCAAACGCAAAATAACAATCCTCTCAACTATAGCATCTACAGTTCCTAGCTTTCTTATTATGGGTTCGCTATCCGTAGATAGTAGTCGTTCAAATCATAGGCTAGCGAGTGTTTCACGAATTTTTTCTACAAGTCTAATGTCATATTTATCCAAGATTAGGAAAACTATGCAGCCGTTAGCCTCGTAGAGGGCGGCCGTGCGATCGTTAAACCTCGCAATAATATAATTCACGTTACCGTAAAACTCGCGCAGTCGATCGATACTTCCCAGCATGAGAAAAGGTGATATGGAGACGAATTTTCGCATCAAATCGTCAGGGGCGTCATTTTTCGATTTATGACGAAATCCGCACTCCAAAATAGTGTTACTGCTATCTAGCACGGCCACGTAACTGACTGAACTATCCAACTTGAAAATTGCTTCACTAAGTCCTAACACGTTTGTGTCACCCAAAACTGGATGACTTTAGCGGCTAATGGCGAAGTATGGAACTTATTTTGTAGGAGGTAGCAGTTCGCGCCCGAACCATTCTCCGATCTGGATCCCGGGGATAGTTGAGTTTGATGTTTTGTCACGCCAGATTTTGGCGATTGGTGGTGTGAGGACTATTCGCTCTTCCTCCAACCGTGCTATATCGCCCTGGATCGAATCTACGAAATCCACGAGTTCGTTGATTGCTGACTTCGTTTCTTGCTCGCTACGTTTAGCAATTGGAGTTATTTTGACGATCAGGATGTTGCCTCCAATAATTTCTGCTTTTATTTTAGGCACATCGCTCGGTTCCCGCAACGTATACGCTTTCAGAAAGAGCGGCTGTTGAATGGACGGGTAGACCAGTGGGAATTTTTCAGACTCCGCCTCGGATGAACAAAGGGTTTTCGAAGACGGTGACAAAAACAAAAGCCTCCTGCAATTCTCTGCAGGAAATGAGTTAAACACAATTCTACCCAGTGGAACCAGGGGCTGTGAAGTAGAAACAATTGAAAGATTTGGGGTCGACCGGCGAGTAGGTTTGAAATAAAAAAGGAGGCGTGAGGAAGATGCTATGCTTTCCTTTCCCCTGTTTAGTAGTCTATTTCGTATTCTTGCCATTCTAGTGCCGGGTGGTATCCGTACCAAGGACTGTAGGCGTAGACGTAGGTTGGCATCCAAACTCTTTGCGTAAACATTACGTCTTCACCTCCTTTCTACAATCTCTTTTGTCACAGAGGTTGATCGTGCGCCACGCACAACAACCTCAAACATTCCTTCCACGTATGACGAGTTAATGTTAGGTAGCACAAGTCTACTCGCATGATGCCATTTCTACTTAGTTTTTTGTGATCTTTTGGAGGTTATTTAGGTCAACTTGAAGACGGCGTAGTTTGTCTAAGTAGTCCTCAGATTTTTCGAATTTTTGGCGACTAAATTGTTCGGTTGCTCCATTTCGTTTTTTGACGGTCACCATTACTCGACTCACCCCCTTTGATACAGTGTTGCAGGGTTGCGTTGGGCGGGCATTGGTGGAACAGAATTTAGGGAGAGATGCTCGCCCAGCTACCTGCAGCGTCCTGATCCGTATGGTTTTAGATCACTTAATGATAGGTGACAAAATTCTACTGGGCATAGCAGGTTTCTACAATTGCAACAGGGTTTAGCATATTCCTTCTAGGTGGAATTATGTTTACTTAGCCTGTGTCAAGATTTTAGGGTGGTGCAATCAGATGGGATTGTTCAAGCGTAATCGCAGTAACGGATCGGTTAGGGAGCTTGGTTACATACTCGCCTTAATCGGTGGAATTCTCATGATCCTGCTCAGCTTGGCCGGGATGCTGAACTTCGCGGTGAACATCCCATTCCACTCGCCTCTCCTAGGTTATTTTGGCGTGGGCGTAATTAGTTTGGTTTTGGGAATTGTTGCCTTGTATGGTGCGAAGAAGGTGAGCGTTTTGCTATGGGCGGTTGTGCTCATAATCATCGGATTCCTTGGCGGAGGAATTGGCGGGTTGCTTGTTCTACTGGGTGGAATCGTAGGTCTAATCTCAAGATACATCTAATGGCAACACGTCGTAAGGCAACGCGGGCAATTCTTTCTGACACAGTTGGTTTAATGTAACGTAAACCATTAGGCCAGACTTTATACCGAAATTCATCAGCAAGTCAACCCGGGTTAGTTGGCCGCTCCGACACAGGGAGGATCCCTCACAAGCGAGGATTTAGACCATGGCCAACTGCCACTTAAAATCAACTTGATCAATTATTCCAATACGGGTTTCTACTGGGTGGAACTATCCTTAACCTCTTTCAGGCACAGGGGATATCGAGGGGTTTAGTTGTTTCGCATCTTCCCTGAAACAACCGAGACTGAGAATCACTCAGTTCCGCTTATCGGACTTTATAGTTGCTTAATGTGTGATCGACAGTTTAGCGTGAAGCGCTCACTGAATTGGCATTATCGACAAGTACACAAAAATTCTCTCCCTGATTACTCGGTTGACTCAAAGATTGAAGGAGCGCAAGACCTGAGCTAAAAGTTCTGGACTCTCCACAATCTTCCTGAAGAGATCAATTTCGTATTTCGAAATTTCCGGTTGAGCTTTTGAGAATCCGCGCTCCGCATCGAGACCAAGCCTCACATAGAGCTCTTCGCGGTCTCGTCGAAATTGCTCAGCTTCATTGAAGCCTCGAAAACGCCAAACCTTGATACGGGCTGTGGAATGCTCATACTCGAGGACTTTCCATAAACCCAAGATTCTGACACTCCGTTAGATCAGCTTCGGAATATAATCTCGGCGAATTGAGTTCAGCGACATGGTGCCCACAACCTAGCTTTTAGTGGGATATGATTGCTCAGCGAGATAGATAACGAATCTTCATACCGACTACTTTAAAGAGAGCATTTACTGCCACAATTCGTGGTTAAGGTTCTTGTCAGATGAAAATAGAAGATATGCATGCGATAAATGTGGGTTTGAAACTAACAGCGACGAAATCTTCACACTGCATAAGAAGAACTGTCCGAGAGTATGACAACACGCGCGATTTCGACCATGCCATATCTTTAAGGGGCATGGGATTTCAGCGCCAGTCTTTTTGTCAGGCATCCTCCAACCTTTTTGTAATCCACTAATTTGACCTTCTAGTTTTCGAGATGCCGTCGGCGGTCTGTACGATCATCTAGTTGATTACCGAACAGGGAAATCACTGGCATTCTTCATAAAGGGATACAGGTACGGCGACTGAACTACAACGCATTTCAAGGCTTGGAGAAAGGGAATAATCGATTTGAGTAGAGTTACAGAATTCGCGAATCCCGCACCTTTAGGATTGATGGGGTTTGGTATGACTACGATTTTGCTCAATTTGCACAATCTTGGATTATTCAAACTGAACAGTATGATTCTTGCGATGGGGATATTCTATGGTGGTGTCGCACAAATAATTGCGGGAGTCATGGAGTTCAGGAAAGGGAACACGTTCGGAACAACCGCTTTCACTTCCTACGGACTATTTTGGTTGTCGTTGGTATTCCAGATAGTCTTCCCGATAGTCTTTCCGATTAGTGCACCAGAATTGGCGCCGGACAGCACAGCTTGGGCATCGTACCTGTTATTATGGGGATTCTTCACGATGATCATGTTCTTCGGCACGCTCAGAGCAAACAGGGGACTGCAGACAGTGTTCTTAACACTCGCGGCGCTCTTCTTCCTATTGGCGGCAGCCGTCTATTTTCCACCACTCCTCCCGCTAGCTGCCTTGGACGGCATTCTCTGCGGTTGCACCGCATTCTACCTCTCACTAGCAGAGGTCTTGAACGAGGGACTAGAGAAACCTGTACTCCCTATCGGTCCGATGAAACCTTAGTTAAAGCAATCAAAGTAACCTATCAAAGCCTCAACGATTCAATCCTCCAACCCGTGAAATCATGGTAAAAGAGAAACCGATTCTGTATCTAGTCCGCACAGTCAACCTCCCCGACCTCGAGCGCATAGCGAAAGAGAGACTAGGGGACGTTGCAACTGTAAGAGCAGAGCAAGAGAAGACAGGAAGAGAACTGGGAAGAATACTTAGCGACGCAACAGCGATCATCGTCGACTCGAACACTGATCTAACTGCAGACGTCATCGACGAGATGAGAAACTGCAAAATAATCGTCACAGCAACCGTGGGATTCAACCATATTGATCTAAACGCTGCAGGAAAGAGAGACATCTACGTCTCTAATTCTCCAGGATATTGTACAGAAGAAGTGGCAGACCACACCATCGGTCTCCTTCTCGCTTTGACGCGAAAGATCTTTGTGTTCAACGATATCACGCGAAGCGGAAAGTGGGTTGATTGGAGTTCAGCGGAGCCAGTTTATCGATTGAGAGGAAGAACCTTAGGAATTATCGGTCTCGGGAGAATTGGGACAGCTGTGACCCTTAGGGCGAGGGTCTTCGGCCTACACGTAATCGCTTTCGATCCATACATACCCATAGGATATGATACAGCGTTAGGAATCAAAGCCGTCAACTTCGACACCCTGCTCCGTGACTCCGATGCAATCTCGATACACGTTCCCCTCACTGACGAAACACGTCATATGCTCAGCAGCGGAGAGTTTGAAAGAATGAAAACCGGCGTTTTCATCATAAACACTTCCCGCGGCGCAGTAATTGATCACGATGCTCTCGTCAATAGTTTAAAATGTCAAAAAGTGGCAGGTGCGGGAATAGACGTCTTCGAAAACGAACCGCCAGCCACAGATGACCTGCTGCTGAAGTTGGGGAATGTTGTAACCACCCCCCATACGGGTTTTCTGTCCGTCGAATCTCAACGAGACCGTCAGAGCATGGCACTGGATGAGGTTCGACGAATTCTCGAAATTGAACGTCCACGCAGCGTTGTCAATATGACAACGATGACAGAACCGATTTAACTGGACATTACGAAAAAATGTTCAACGAGGCCAATACAGAAAGCATAAGTCGTGGTCACACAGTCGGCTGAAGTGATTAGTGATGATCGTACGGATGATTAGCGCTTACGTCTTTCAATCCGGAAGGACCTCACGTTGATAGATCTAACCGTAAATGAAACACGTCTCGGGAGAACGGCGGAGCGATGTCGGAATCGGAACATCATCATCCCTACTTTTTCTCAGCTGAAAAACCCGAATTCTGCACCTGATAAGATCAAGGAACAGCTCAAGCAGATAGGGCTCTGGGATGTAGCTCCTCAGAACTTATTCAGAATCACATGGAAGAATGAACCAGTCCCTAAGGGCGGGTTGTATCGACCCATTCCCAACTACATAGAATTGCCCCCCGAATTGACTGGAGTTGAGGCACGCATAATCGCCCTAGTCGGGAAATGGTTCCCGACGGGATCACACAAAGTAGGAGCGTCCTTCGGCTGCCTGGTTCCTCCACTTGTTACCGGACAATTCGACCCGACCATTGACAAGGCTGTCTGGCCAAGTACTGGAAACTTCTGTAGGGGAGGAGCTTATGATGCGACTCTCCTAGGGTGTGAGAGCATTGCGATCCTTCCCGAGCAAATGTCACAGGAGCGATTCCAATGGCTCAAGACGGTCGCAGGCGAGATAATCGCCACACCGGGAAGCGAGAGTAATGTGAAGGAAATCTACGACAAGGTTTGGGAACTTAAGCGCACTCGGAAAAATATTTTCGTATTCAATCAATTCGCCGAATTCGGAAACTACCTATTCCACTTTGATGTGACGGGGCATGCGATTGAGGAAGTGGTCAAGAAAGAATTGAGAGGGGGTCACTTCCGTGGAGTCTGCTTCACTACAGGATCTGCGGGCACAATTGCCTCTGGCGATTACCTTAAACATGTTTACCCAACCTCGAAAATTGCCGCGGGCGAAGCAGTTCAATGTCCAACATTATTGCTGAACGGATATGGGGCTCATAGAATCGAAGGAATCGGCGACAAACATGTGCCCTGGATCCATAATGTAAGAAACACTGATGTGGTCATCGGAATTGATGACAATGACTCGATGAATTTGTTGAGGTTGTTCAACGAACCGGCGGGCCGCGAATACCTAGTGAAAGATGTCGGCGTGTCAGGAGACCTCGTCTCTCAACTTGATCTGCTTGGCATTTCCAGCATAGCTAACGTCCTCATGGCGATCAAGTTCGCAAAATATTATGAGCTAACGCACAACGACCTCGTTCTCACAGTATTCACCGATTCAGCACAATTGTACCAGTCCAGACTACAAGAGGCACGCAAAGAACAAGGCGAATATCGCACGCAACACGCAATTCGTGATTTCAGTCAGCACCTAAAGGCTATCAAGACTGACTCAATGATGGAGCTAAATTACGTCGATCGGAAGAGGGTTCATAACCTCAAGTACTTCACTTGGATTGAACAGCAAATGTTTGACCTCAACGAGTTGAATCGCCAATGGTACGATTATGACTCTTACTGGGGAGCAACACAGGGATTGACGCCAAAGATTGACGAACTCATTACCAAATTCAACGACCGAGTCGGCCTATTATGAAGCAAACGCTGCGTCGTAAACCTTAGAACCATTCTGACTGACTTTTGATGCAGTAACGATTTGTACGGAGAGTCTCGTATGAAGAGTTCACGTTGCCTAGTCTTGTTGTTGCTTGTGCTCACATGCTTCTCGGTAATGATTCCGCCTGGAAAAGAATCGAGTGTGTATAATTTGCAGGTTGGAGCGTTTGGGGATGGGGGTTCAATTGGCAATATTGGGGTTCAGGTGGAGATTCGAACCCACATTTACGCAATCACCGCGCCGGTTCTCAGCGACGCGTTCTGGGTTGGGGACAATTTAGCCAATGGGGCGTTCATTCAGTTCGGTTATGAGCTTCAGGTACGTGGTAGTTACTGTACGTATTCGGTTGTGGTTGTGGGTCATATTAGCTGTCAGGGGCCGACGACTTCTGTTGAGGATGGTGATCCAAGATGGTTCTGGGAGTTCTGGCCGAGCATTCAAGATCCAAGCACCTATTCCTTCGGGATGGACCAGTTTGGAGGATCTGTTGGATCTGAGGGAAGTTGGCATGTCTACCGAATCATAGCGGATCCGGCAGGTTGGAATTTGGAGCTTGATGGGCTGTCGGTAGCGGTGGTGAATTCCCCGTCTATCGAATCATCGCAACCAGCGTACGTGGTTGCGGAGGAGGTCACTTCGAAACCTCAAGCAAGTGGGAATCTTGGTCCGGTTGAATTCAGAAACCTAACTTACTACAAGAATTCAGCTTGGCATGGAGTAGAGACCTTGAATGCTATCTCCAATTGCGGAGCCCTCAATCCTTACTGCGGCGTCAGTATCCCGTACGGAGTATCGGTGGAAGGGCCAAATGATATTCTCACAGGAGCAGGAATGAAGCTTAGGCAGGATGGCGAATATCTCTGGGGGTCACTCACTCTCACCATCACATTTCCTATCAGCGGCGTCGTGATTGTCGATGGAAAGGATTACGATTCTGGAAGTATCAAGCTAGGCGTGCCCCCTGGTCTTCACTCACTTTCAGTTGAGCCGATAATTCAAGTCGAGAACGGTAGTAGGCTTCGGTTTGATCATTGGAGCGACGATTCCCTCGCGATCAATCGTACGCTACGTGTAAACTCTGACCTGTCTTTAGAGGCCGTATATGTTTCACAGTACGAACTAACCATTGAGTCACAATACTCCGTTACTGGCAGTGGTTGGTATGATATGGGGTCTATTGCAAACTTCTCCACTTCACTCTATCCAATCTACGCGAACGATTCTCTATGGTCGTTCAGTGGTTGGTATGATCAGAATGGAACCCTGATAACAAATCTAGGAAGCGGATCGATCTTGATGGATTCCTCGCATGTTCTAGAGGCTCGGTGGCATGCGGATTATACGTTGGTGTACGTTGCAATTATTGTAGTCGGGTTGGTTGTCGTCCTGTTTGTTGTTTACTCGCGCAAGAGACGAGTTCATCGGAATCTTGGCATCTAATTTCTTGGATGAGAACGTTTTTTCTTTTTAGATCGTCGTCGTGCTTTGCTAAGCTGTGATGTTTCGAGTTTATGGTTTATTTCTTCTAACCTGCTGTCGAGTACCTTCATGAATTCGAGAAGGCAATCCAGTCTCTCACCAAGAGCCTTTGTTAGGTCCGTGGCTCTTTCGAAGTTGAAGTCTTCGAACTCTCCTTTAGGAGTGGTGTATTGTACTTGAAGATCATCTATTCTGATCGGTGGCCGTGCGTTTTTCTTCATCTCTAGAATGTAACGATCTATGACACTCTTCGGTCCTTCGCATATCACAGCTACATCTTCATCATAATTGGAAACGTTTCGAGCAGTACCTAGCAATTGATACTTCTTAGCTGTTTCTTTAGCGAAGTTTCTGAAGTTTACTCTTTGCACTTTTCCTTTTACTGTGATTTCCGCTCGAGCAGTATCCTCGCTCAACTTTTCAAGCCCTCTAACAATCTAATGATGGGATTGCACAAAATAATTTGAGGCGATTAGAGGCAGGATCAGTATTACTGTTAGTATCAAAATGTTTCCAGTGCCATGCGGTAATAGTTGAAGGCCCAGAAATAGGCCGATTCCCAAAAGTATGGCTGCAACCGCTTGAAGGATTTTCATGGCCTATCATCAATATCCAGTATCGCCTAGGACTGATAATGTATTTGTGCATGGTTTCCAATTGTGAATTCTTGAAAATCAGGTTCGATATTCACTAGTGAAAATCTGGAATGTCATTAAAATCGAACTGTGATTTGTCAGGTTCATGACGCGGATCTAAGAGATCGTGCTCTACGGCATAGAATATAGATGAGAGTATAGGGGCAAGGTAAAGCGGATATAGTGGGCGCTGAAGTTGCCGTTTGAATTTCATGAGAACCTAGTGGTATGGAAGAAACCGGAAAAAACAGAACGTAGCTGGAATGGTTTCGGTTTCTTTGGAGAGAGCCGACACGGTAAAACTCCGCTTAGTTTTGCGTTTGCTCGCACTCTTTTCTTGAACGAAAAACCTGAGATGAAAATCCTCGACGACTGTTTCACTGTGGAAAATGGACGGGTGCGGCAGTGTAGAGTTTGGGGCAGTAGAAATCATCTGGCGCAAGAGTACTATAATGAATTAGTAGATGCGATGAAGAGTTCAGGGCGGTCAGTAAGCGAAATAGAACCTGAACACGCTAGTTACCCGTTAAGTCACGTCGTTGTCTATCTCATACTCATCGCAGATGGTCCAACGCTTTACAGGAAGGAAAGGTGTCACCGCCAAGAGTTCGTCGAGAAACTCATGTCAACTAATCCCTTTGCTTGGAATTACCCGAAACCTGGCAAGGATGTTGTGCTGCAGAGGTTCCAAGACAATTGGAATTACTTCATAATATATCGACAAAGAGAGACAACTAAGGAACTTATTGATCTCTTGGCTAACGAGGCATTCGCTGACAGAACATTGCTTGAATAGTAATGTCCTGAGTTGATCGCGAAACGAGAGGTTTTCAGACGAATTTTCTATGAATTCATGAAGAAATTATCGCAGACTCAATCTGACCTGTTTCGTTTAGGGTTGTTGTAATCTGGTTTCAGGAAAGCACGTAACTCTCTTCGTAACGGTTTTTTCCTCTATTGCTTTTCTTTTTTCTACTCAATCGATCCCACCGCTGCTTCCGATCTTGATAGGTGAATTTGGATTAACACATGCCACCGCAAGTAGTCTGGTGTGGCTTGCTGCATTACCGGGGGTTTTTCTTTCAATTTTGGGTGGAGTGCTGACGGGCAGGTTCGGGGTTAAGCGATTCGCTGTGATCGGAGCCGCTATCATGACTGCTGGTTCATTGTTATGTTCGATGGCCAGCTCGATTGTTTTTCTTCAGTTGTCTCGTTTTCTCTTAGGAATTGGGGGAGCGATGGTTTTGGTCTCGGCCCCAGTACTGATTTGTGAATGGTTTGATGAACGCGAATTGGGAGGGGCTATGGGGTTTTACGGTTTGAATATGCCCGTGGGCACAATTGCAGCCTTCATAAGTCTGGGTTTTGTGTCGCAGAAGTTTGGTTGGAGAACTTCACTTTTAGTGACTACCGTTGTGGATGCAGCAGCTCTTCTATGTTGTGTTCTTTTCTTGAAAGAAAAGAAGGCTGGTTCACGTGAAAATATTGGAGGGGTATCGTTGCATCTGAGGAATTCCGGTATTTGGATTCTGGGGCTAATCTGGTGCTTATTCAATATGGCACAGATAGGCTACTCTACTTGGGGTAAGACAATCTTCCTGACTTATGGACTCTCAGGAGGGTCGTCCGATTTGGTGGCGAGTTTACTGGTCGCAGGATCACTGGCCACCCCAGTGACCGGTCTCATTTCTGATAGGTGGGCAGGGCATCGTAAATTATTCATACTCATCGCAGCCGTTTCGATGACGTTGATGTTTCCTTTATTCCCGTATATTGGGGTGGGTAGTGTGGGATATCTGGCGCTTGTCCTTGGTCTGCTCGCAGCGTTCCTTCCACCCGCTGTATTCGCGCTTCCAGAAACTATCTTAGGCGCTGGGAATGAAAGTGTCGGTTGGGGGGTTTTGAATACGTTCCAGAACTTGGCCATAATCGTAGGCCCATTATCTGCCGGTTATGCCTTAGATGTCTTAGGGAGTTCGTCACCGATTTTCTTCCTATTCGCCTTCTTCGCACTGTTGTCTTCGATTCTGGCGATATTGCTAAGGTCTAGATAGCAAATGTACTTGATGGTCACAGGTAAAGTTCAAGTCGTTAGCTTAGGAAGCAAGGCATATGCAAGATTTCACTCATACCGAACATTGTAATCATCTTCAGAGGGTAAGAGAGGCACAGGGCTACGTTCACTATGGACAGAAGGGTGAGGACTGTGACTGCTCCTGCCATCGAGATCGAGTTGAAAACAAACCGATCGACTCGGTTTAGACTAAATTTACTTTCGCTGAATCATTTTTTATCGTTTTCGCTCTAGTGCTTTGATTCTGCGTTCAAGTTGTTCTATTCGTTTAGTGAGACCATGGATGGCTTTATAATGTCAGTAGCTGTGGTCTACTAGTTCGTTAAGCAGTTTCTTCAGTTCTCTAGCTGTCTTCTCTTCCACCAAATTTATCCAATCGATAATTGGCCGTGAGGTTCATTTAAAAAAGAATCTCTGGAAGCTTGCTTCAGAGTCCTGGATAGTTACGTTGATAGGTGTCTTCATGTCGCCCTCATGTCGGTAATTTAGCAATGTCTGCGGAGGGTTTGATGAACCGACGGCTGATCCCAATTTTCATGATCTTCACGGTTCTCGTTGGATCTGTAGCCGTGTATGAAAGCTTCGCGTTGAATGAATCTAATCAATCTCTGAACTTGGCTAATCAAAATGTACGTCTTCTCCAGAACGCCACCACTGCATTGCAGGATAGAAATAACTTGCTTCAGGAACAGCTTGGCAATGTTCCTCAAACCAACATCTCCATAGCCGGGCTTGATCCATCCCAAATCTATCAGACTGCTAATCAGAGTGTCGTGACCATACAAGGAACAAGAGTTGTGACTGTCGATACAATCTTTGGTCCGGCGACGTCTACTGAGGAAGTACTCGGTTCAGGTTTCGTTATCGTTTATTCGAACTTATACTATATTTTAACCAACTTTCACGTGGTCGATGGTATCACGAATGCCTCAGTGACTTTCTGGAATGGAGATTCGTCTCCGATGACGATCGTGGGTACAGACGCCTACAGTGATTTGGCTGTGGTCAAGACTTCAGCTTCAGCGGCGGACTTCCATCCTCTACTATTCGCGTCCTCACTATCTCTTCAAGTAGGTAACCCTGTTCTTGCAATCGGAAATCCGTTCGGCTTGTCAGGTACTTTGACTTTCGGAATCGTAAGCCAGCTCGGACGATCGATCCAATACCAATCAACTTCAAATAATTTCATGATCGCTGACGTGATTCAGTTCAGTGCTCCCATAAATCCAGGGAATTCTGGCGGACCATTGCTCGATGCTGATGGATTGGTTGTTGGAATA
>Ga0209517_10000152_pt1 | contig 120708 bp, 127 predicted proteins | sample PeaSoiMetSII2010_FD_187695 | JGI IMG/M metagenome (GOLD analysis project Ga0209517, IMG submission 187695) | Peat soil microbial communities from Weissenstadt, Germany - SII-2010 (SPAdes) (version 2) | ecosystem: Environmental > Terrestrial > Soil > Wetlands > Peat | place: Germany...
GGCGAGCTTCTGACCTTCCTCGTTGGAGATCGATCGAACGCGACGGACCATGCTCAAGGAGCATGCGCTCCCCGGCACTAGCTCTTTCGGTCCGAAGGTCGAACTACCTGGCTAGAAGCGGCACTAGCAGCCGCTTCGACCCCAACTCGGATTCGTTCTGGGACCGATTCAATCCTTACTACAGGATCCGCTGGGACCAATAACACAACGGGACCCCAGATTATCCCGGGGATGTACGTGACATTCACATGCTGGTACGGAACCATTCAACTCAGTGGTACCACTGTGTGCCACGATGCGGAGCCAACCGAGGACATCTGCGACACGCAAACGTGTAGGTTCTCATTGGTAGTTACGCCCGATCTTGGATACTTCTTCTCCTCTCGGTCCCCGACCGGTCTCAAGGTCAGCTGCGATAGTTGCGCTAGTACTACCTTAACAGTCAGCGTCCCCAATCCCGCGGACGTGTACTCTGGGTCCCTCACAATGAATACCGGATTCTCTGAACAGCTCTCTGTCACCGTAGCCACGTACGAAAACTGGGGAAGCCACTGGGTCTCTGGGACGGTCGAGGCCTGCGGGATGGGGGGGTGTCAAAACGCCACGAACGGGCAAGTCCTATCCCTCTGGTTAAACAACCCGTACGAGCTGACCGCCCTCACCTGCGCCCATTGCACTGAATGGGGGTGGCACACTAACGCCGGAACGCTTTCAAACTCCACGAACAACCCGACATACTTCACTCCAACCGATTCGGGGGGTCTCTCGCTGATTGTTCGGGACGAGGCTGTTGGCTGGAATTGGGCAGGGTATGTCTTTTCGCCTGCGAGTTCGAGCGGCTCGGTCAACAACGTCTCAGGCGAATTCGTGCTGCCTCTCTCAACGTCGACACCCTTTGCTGTGTGGATTGGCATCGGGGGTGTGGGCACAGGTGGCCAATATGCGAATCTATGGCAAGCTGGAGTGGTGTTCAATGCCTCCGGTAGCCCGCAGGTTTCCGCCTGGTACGAGAATTTTTCCTCTTCACACGGGAAACCGGTGTGGAATTCTTCGTTTCCGGTGAGACACGGGGACAAGCTGCAGGTCACTCTCAGCTATAGCTCTGGAACATCCACATTCCGACTGAAGGACCTTACTGCGCCCGGACAACCGACTTGGTCGGGATCGATTCCGTTCCAGCCCGACACGAAGACCGCTGAATGGGTCCTCGAACCGAAGGGCTCTGGAGCGACCCCTGGCATCCCGTTCTCCAGCATTACAGTGAATGGCGCGCTAAGCCTCTTGTCTTCTTTCATCTCATTCGATAGCTACGTTAAGGGGCAAGTGGAGGATTGCTACTGCAGTTATCTAAACACCGGGTCGACCAACTTCTGGGCCGAGCCAGCTTGAACCTGAAGTGAGGCTTGTGTAGCGTATGGGGGCGACCAACGAGTACTCCGAACCTCGGTGCCCGCCCCGGCGATCGCCGTGGAGAGTGGGCGTTCTTGCCCCCGTCCTGGCGATTGTCGTACTGGCCTCGTCAGCCACGCTGGGTCACAGTCCGGCCTTCCCCTACTCGTTCAGTCGGGACTCGCTCTCCCAGGGAGGGAGTATCCCGCTGCCAGGTTACCCGATCTACATCGCGTACGACCCGGTAAACAACAACCTGTACGTCACGATGCAGCAACAGGGTTCCTTCAACTACAGCGCCGTGGTGGTGAGTACAACGACTAACAAGATCTTGACGCAGATTCCACTGCCGTACGGAGTGAGTACCCTCGCGGTGGACACCAGCAATGGCTACGTTTACGTTGGTGATACCGTCGACACCGTGTACGCGATCAACCCTCACACCGAAAGGGTCGAGTGGAAAGTGCCCGCGGGATGCCCCGGGGGTTGCTTCCCTGATGTCCAAGCTTTCGACCCGGCCAACGATCATGTGTTTGCCACGGACCTCGGCAACAACAATCTCAGCGTATTCAAGGGTGATTCACTGATTTCAACCTTCTATGTCGGGACCGGGCCGAACGGTGCCGCATTCGATCCCGCGAGCGGTATGCTGTTTGTTGCGAACGAGGGCTCCTACACGCTGACGGCAGTCAACGCGAGCAGTGACTCAGTCGTCCGTTCGATTGGACCGCTTGGTCCGGGCCCGGGCGTTACCTACGCGAGCTCGAACGGCGTTGTCTACGTTTGTGAGAACAACGCAAGCGGGCCTCATTCGCCTAACGTCGTGACGGGCGTTGACGGCTCGAGCCTTAAGATCGTATCCAGAACTCCTATCGATAGCGCCTGCGGGGCAGACCTGTACAATCCGGGGAACAACTACGTTTACGTCACCGACCAAATGACGTCAAATGGAACCTCGCTGTCGAACGTAACTCTATTGGACCCCAACACCGGACGTATTCAGATGACTTTGCCTACGGGCTTGGGTCCAACGGGTATAGCATACGACCCTGCAAATCACGAAGTGTACGTCGCGGACACCTACAGTGAGTCGATTGGCATCCTTCCTCTCGTCACCCGTGTCACCTTCCAGGAGTCCGGACTGCCGACCGGCACGAATTGGTCTGTGTCGATAGGAGGCACGTCCTATTCCTCCGCGACGGATTCCATATCATTCCCCCTCGTCAATGGCACATACCCCTACTCGGTTACGGCTTCCAAGAATTGCACCGCCGTCCCTTCCAATGGCGTTTTCTCTACGGCCAGCTCAGCTCTCAACATCTCTGTCTCATTCCAAGGCTCGGTATGCATCAAAATCGGTACCGGCTTGCCCGGGCCGTTCGGACAGATCAGTTACGCTTTCCTCGGCGTTACTATCGCTTGGGTTCTCATCGCGAGCGTCCTGGTCGTCCTAGTGCTCCGGAGAGAGCGCTCCCGTGATTGAGTCTGCGACCTCCACGGGATAGGGCGACGGAGCGCGTGGGGGGCTCGACTGTATCGCCGTCAAGAGCAGCCGTTGCTAAAAAGGTCCCTTACGCGACGTGGCCGTCCGTTCGCCCCAATCGGATTCCGTCGACACCGTGGAATCTTGAAATCCAACCGCTACATTTCCATAATGACCATCGGGGAGGTCCTTCTTTGGTGCCGACCCGACAAGCAACCACTTTGACACTCGCCTTGACTTCAGTGGCGGTCGTAGCGACTGTTGCACTTTGGATCTTTCCGGGATACCTGGCCACCTCTTGCCCTCTTCGATTTACCGCGGATGGTCGTTCCTATTGCGCGGAATCTGTGACGTTGATCCAGTGCGCACCTGGGTGCGCTTTGACTGGTACCCCATCGTTGCCGTTTTACGGCTTTGGCTTCCAATTACGCCTGAGCGCGGGCCCTGCGGCAGCGTTTGTTGGCGGCGGGATTACAGAGCCGAGCTCCATTAGTTACCAGGTCTTCATGCTTGGTGATCCAGTCGGACCCTCGTCCGTGAACTGGACTTCGCCTGACCACCTCGTAGTCATCGAGTGGCACGCTCCCTTTGTTACCGCAGATGGAGACGGAGCGTATACCGCGAACGTGACTTGTGGGGTTTCCTACCCGTAGATGGTAGGCATGTAGCCCAGCGTCTATCCGAATGGTCTATGGTCTCTGGGGATTTCGGACGGTGCCATGGTCTACTCGAGATCGCCCTAGACCCCCGTCTGCACCAACGTGCACGAAACGAGCGCATTGAGTATCGCCCACCACTCCGGTCCGGTCATCCAATCCTTTTCGAACCAGGGGGTTCTCTAACGGGTGATTTGCGGTCACGTTCGCTTACTCCCAAACCGAGCGCTATCTCAACGGGGGCGCAAGTAACGAGACACGAGTCGGCTACGGACCTCGGCCTCGCGACTTTCTCGCTCGTAACGGGCAGGGTCGTACGTTCTCCGATAGCCGTCCACAACGGCCTCGACGAACCGGGGCGAGATGCCTGCGACATGTAAGATTCTCCTGAGTTCATCGAAGTCGTCGGGCCGACAATGGTTGAACGCTCTGACGACTGCCTCACCGCATACAGTTCCCTCAGTGATCCGCTCAGGCCATTCAATGGTCCAGAGATAGAAGCGAAGGGCCTCTTCCGGCGTTTTTAACTCTCGGAGGAATCCGACTCGAAATGGCTGGCGTCCGGAAGGTTCGTTGGATGTCGGAAGGGTGGATGCCGGACGAGCGAGGTCGGTCTGGGTGACCGGCATGATTCCCGTCTGGTCAGCCGGACGGGCCGGGACCGTCTCGATTGGAGTAAGGTGGGAAGCGTCCGGACGGCCTTTGTCCGGACGCTCTTCCGGACGGGGAGGTCCAACGGCCTTTACCCAAGCGAACGCGGTGCCCACTCCCACGTTCAATTCCTTCGCAATCGATCGGATTGTACGACCCGTCAACCGAAGTTCACGTGCCCGTTCCTGAAGGTCGGCGCGCATGGGGATCGTATCATCCGGGTCGATGATTTGGCTTGTCCTCGAAGCCGCTGAACGATTTTTTGACGCGCCCGCTAGAGTTCAGTAGCGAATCCCCTCGGGCCCGTCGTTGGCTTCACCAACGCCAAGCATTGATGAGGCCGGGGCACGGTATCGAGTATCGCGAGCCGATGCCGACCGGAGCGACCCCAATGGGGAGACCTCCCTCCATCCCACGCGCCAAACGGCTCGTGTACTCCCTCCTCGGTTATTCGATCGGTGCCGTCGCCATCTTCCTCGCGTGGTTCTGGGCCGCGGGCGTCGAGACTTCTCCGACCAATTTCGACTCGGGCCCTACGCCGTCCACTCTGTTGCTGCTCGGAGTGTCGATCGGCGTACTGGTCCTCGGAGCCGCGATCGTCGCGGCGTGCGGTTCCAGTTACGGGAACGCACCCGATGCCACCCCCGAAGCGACGGCCGCAGGAACCATTGGTTCGACGCGGAGCGTCGGTCGCGTGGCGGTATTCCTCGTCGTCTGGGGAGTTGGGTCACTCTTGATGGGCCTCACCCTCCCGGTCGCGAATCTAGGTATCAGCCACGCTCTCCTACCCCTGTACATTTCCCCGACCGTCCTCTTCGTACCCGATACGCTCGACGGAGCCGCCCTGGGAGCTCTCGCACTCGGAATCTCTCTCTTCGCCGTTGGACGCAAGCACAACCGTTCCGAGTTCCGAGCCTGGTGGCACCGCACCGGTCGGTACGTGACCATCGCGGGAGTGTCCGTGTTCGTGGTCGTGGCGGCACTGCTCTTTGTCCCCGTTCATCAATCGTTCTCCACTCAACTCAGCATCTCTGGGGGCCAGGACGGAGGGATTTCATTCGAAGAGTTCCCCGCGGCGGGGATCCAAGTCAGCGGATCGTGGTCGGCCAACCCGGCAGGATTGGTGAACTTCGCGATTCAAGACACTTCGGGAGCTACCATCTACTTCGTCAACGCGTCGTCCGGAACGTTCTCCTTCGTCACGAGCGGCGTGCCTTGGCCGTTGTACACCTTCTGGGGCCATTCAGTATCGGCTGAAACGGTGACCATACACGGAACGTTCAGCGCGCCGACATGGTCATGGCCTCCTGGCGAGCCGGGAAGGCCGACCTAGACGCCGCACCGACAGGCGAGACCCGCGTTTGACGGATTTGAACCCATTTACGGGCAAATCCCCTCGGGCCCGTCAGCAACCCTGATCGAGACCTCGACCCGTTGCGGCCGGTTCCTCTCGGGGTTCCGGCGCACTTCGCTACCAGGCGCTCAGGCACCAGGCACATTCGGTCTTCGGGCCGAGATGACGAGACCGTAGGTCACGGCCGCAGCCACGACCGCGACCGTGACGAGAACCGGCCAACCGATGAACGGGAGGACGACCAGCGATATCGCCAAGGAGATCGCCGGTAACCAGCGCAGAGGTCGGGCCGAACTACCCACGGTGGGTCGGAGCCGCACTCCGGCCGCACAGCCGATGATGTAGAGTACGATGGCCGCGCCGCTCGCCACCAGCAGCGCGGTCGTCAGGTCCACGGCGAACTCGTAATAGACCGCGAACACCACGGCGGCGCCCCCGAGCATCGTCAGAAGGGCTCGGTCCGGGACCCGCGTGCGTGGGTCGAGATGCGCTAGTGCCCGAGGAAACCCGCCGTCGCGCGCGGTCGCGTAGAATACCCGGCACATTCCCGTGGTGTACGCGTTCACCACCCCGAAAATGATGAACACGGCGAGGACCGCGGTCCCCTCGGCACCGTACGAGCCGAGCACGTTGCCGAGTATGGCGGCGAACGGAGCCACGCCCCCGCCGGACGCGTATGCTCCCGTCCCGACGGTCACGAAGGCGATCGCGAAGTAGAGCGAACCGACCAGGGCAACGCTGGCGTACACGCTTCGGGGAAAGTCGCGGGAAGGGTTCTCGAACTCCTCCGCCACGTTCGAAACGTTCTCGTATCCGAGGAAGGACCAGAAGATGAGGGCCGCCGCGGTCCCGACCGAAACGATTCCGAAGGGAAGGAACGGCTCGAAGTGAACGGACTGCACCCGGACCCCCGAGAGGCCGATTGTGACGACCAGCAACGCGACGATCGAACTGATGACCGCGAGCTGAACTCGGTTGCTGACGACAATGCCGCGATAGTTCACGACGAACGCGGCGGCGATAATGCCGAAGCCGAGAAGGAACGTCTCCGCTCGGTCGAGCGGAAACGCGTAGCCAAGGTACGCGGCGGCAATCAGAGCCACCGCCGGGGCCCCGGTGATCTCCCACAGGGCGAAGAGCCATCCGGCCACGAGGGCGGTCGTCGGGCCGAATGCCTCCTTGGCGAACCCGTAGATCCCACCGGACTCCGGTCGACGGGCCGAGAGCGAGGCAAAGGTGAGCGCAAACGGAAGGCTCGCCACCGCTAGGAACGCCCAAGCGATCAGTGAGCCGGGACCGGCGATTTTGGCGGCGAGGCCTGGGAGAACGAGCACCCCCGACCCCAGCACCGAACTCACGTAGAGGGCCACCGCGTGCCGAGTTCGGATGGCCTTGCGAAGCCCGGGGGTGGGCTTCGCAGGGGGAACCGCGCGGAGCGTCGGGTCGACCATCGGAGTCTCTGGGCCACCGCTACCGCCTCGACGCGAGCGAGGGCAGGACCTGGCGTTTCGTCGCGCACCTCGCTTCGACGGGTCGGGGTCAGTGAGTTCGGTTCCCAGCCTTGACGAGAGACCCCTTAAAGCACGCACGGGGGTCATGGAACGCAGGCTCGCCGGGACGACCCCGAAGGATCCTCGCGCTCGGTGAGAACTCGCTGACTCGAGCGGTTCTCCTGCCGGACCGTTGCCGAAGGACCCATCTAGCCGCGGTCGTTGGACGATGAGGGGAGGAAGGGATGGTCGAAGAGCGGGACGAATCGGAGTCGAGCGATGGTCTCGAGTCCCGTCGCGACCGATACGAGGCGGGAAAGGTAATTCGTCGCAAGGTTCCCCGCTCGCGCCAGGCTGCGTGGTCGCTCCGCCGGGACCGGCCCGACCCGTTGGAAATCCTCGAAGACTCCGATCGGTCGCGGGTCCGCCAGCTCCTGCCCATCCGCTACGGACGGATGGCGCTCTCCGCGTTCGCTTTCTTGCGCGGGTCAGCGAACCTGATGGCGAACGACCTCGCCGCGACCCCGCAGACGGGGCTGCGGGTGCAGCTGGGCGGCGACGCGCACCTGAGCAACTTTGGAGTGTTTGGCACTCCCGAAGGCAACGAGGTCTTCGACCTCAACGACTTCGATGAGACCCTGCCCGGACCCTGGGAGTGGGACCTCAAGCGGCTCGCGGTCAGCCTCGTGGTCGCGGGGCGATGCAACGGGTTCTCCCGCGAGCGAAGCCGAGAGCTCGCACTCCGCGCGGCCCGGTCGTATCGACGTACGGTGAACACCTATGCGACGATGCGATACTTGGACATCTGGTACTCGCACCTCGACCCCCGGCACGTGCCTCGCCCGATGGCACGGGGAGCTCGTCGTGTGGTCGAGCGCTACGCTCGCAGGGCCACGGCCCACACCCCGTTGCACGCGTTCCCAAAGGTGGTCCGTCGGGTCGATGGTCGATACCGGATCCGCGACCAGGCCCCGTTGATCATGCGTTACTCGAGCGAGAAGGAGGCCGAGGTCTTCCACGCGCTGTTCGACCGCTATCTCGCGACGCTCTCGGAGGAGCGTCGGATGCTTCTCGGAAGGTATCATCCGGTCGACGTGGCCCAGAAGGTCGTGGGGGTCGGTAGCGTCGGCACCGTGTGCTCGATCGTGCTCCTCATGGGCGACCAAGACACCAACGACCCACTATTCCTTCAGATCAAGCAGGCCCTTCCCTCGGCCCTCGAGCGGTTCGCCGGGACCAGTCACTACTCGAACCACGCTCAGCGGGTCGTCGTGGGCCAGCGCCTGATCCAGCAGGCGAGCGACCTTTTGCTCGGATGGACGACGCTGCGCTCGCGGGATTTCTACGTCCGACAGATCTGGGACGTGAAGTTCTCGGCCGACCCGGCGTCGATGGGTCCGAAGGTCCTCACCGGGTATGGCGAGCTCTGCGCGGCGGCCCTGGCGCGCGCCCATGCCCGTACCGGGGATGCGGCCTGTCTTAGTGGCTACCTGGGCACGAAGGACGTGTTCGACCAGGCGATCGCGACGTTCGCCGAAGCCTATGCCGGGCAGGTCGCAGCCGACTACGCAGAGTTCCTGCAGGCGGTCAAGAAGGGACGTATCCCGGCCCGGTCCGACACCTGAGCCGTCAGGCCCTATGCCCACCGTGTCCTTGGAGGGCCGGTCACCCTCCCCCGGAATCTGGACGGGTCACCCGAGCAAGTACCAGGTCCGCGCGTAGACCAGGACGATGGTCCAGAGGGCCAGGAACGCCGGTGGCGGGGCTTCGGTCACATTCCCGGATTCAGCCGTCCATCCACGAAATCCTCTTCGAGTCGGAGAACCGCGCGCGGTGCGTCTCGTGCGGGTGGAGGGGGTTGACCGGCAAGGTCGGGCGGGACCGCAACGTGACGGGCGCGTCGAGCCTTCCTTCCAGGGGAGGCTCGGATTCTTCCAACCGCCATGCGGCCTCCCGCCGGGGGGGCCCGGGCGTCGTTCGTCCGGTGCCGGAGGTCCGCCCAGACGAACGAGAACACGATCTCGGTCGAGGCGAGGAACGTCGCCACGGCCGCTTGGATCAGAGGACGGGCCGCGAAGTACGCGATGCCGACCACCATTCCCGTCACCAGCACACGGCCGATCGCGGCAAGAATACGACGTCCGGCCGGCCGCAAGACCGCATCCTTCGGCGGCCAATCTTTCGCACTTGTCATGCAACCGCCGTCGCTCCTCGAGAATGAGCGGTGTGGGAGACGTCCGGGGCGTCGGCCCTGCCGTGGAAGAACTCACCTCGCGGGGACGGCAACCTGAGCGTGAGGCGCTCGCGTCCGGCGCCACCATGCCGCTTATTCGGACCGGTGGGTCGGAGAAGGAGTCATGCCGACGTACATCGCCCTGCTTCGGGCCGTCAATTTGGGCGGGGCGACCCAAGTGAGCATGACCGCGCTGCGCGAACTGCTCACACGCATGGGGTTCGACGACGTTCGCTCCGTGCTCCAGTCGGGTAATCTTGTGTTCCGCACTGAGGGAGCCAGCGCGTCAGAGCTCGAGTTGCGATTGGAGAGCCAGGTCGAGGAAACCCTCAAGCTGCACACCGATTTCTTCGTCCGGACCGAGGCCGAGTGGCGGGCGATCATCGCGCAGAACCCGTTTCCTCGCGAGGCAGAACGGGACCCGGGCCATCTGCTCGTTACCGCGTTGAAGCTGGCTCCAAAGGTCAAGGAGTGGAAAGCGCTCCAAGCCGCAATCCAGGGACCGGAGCGGGTCAACGGACTCGGACGGCAGGCGTACATCGTGTACCCGGACGGGACCGGACGATCCAAGCTCACCCTTCGTCTCATCGAGACCAAGTTGGGATCTCGGGGGACCAGTCGTAATTGGAACACCGTGAACAAGCTGGCCACCCTGGCCTCCGGTTGAGGTTGCGACCTACCGAACTCTGCGTTCGGTCGACTATCCCTGCGGCGCCGTCGTTAACTCCCCCGACCTGGGAACCATATGTCGCCACGCTGGGGTTCCACTTTCCGAGCACGGTTAAATCGACCCTTCCGCATCGCACACCGGTGCAACCCGACACGTTCGCTCTTCGAGACGGCCGGCACCGTCAACCCGCGACGATTCGAGGTTGGACCCGGTACCGGCTATCGTGCTGCTGATCGCGTATCTCCTGGTGGGCGTCGCCTTCGCTTTCGCGTTCAGCATTGGCGCGCACTACACCGGGGCATGCATGGGGATGCCCTACGCGGCGGGAGCGATCCGACCGGGGCGCGCCCTGCTACTGATGGCTCCGCTGGCCCTCCTGGGTGCGGTGTTCGCGAGCGGGGCGGTCGAGTCCACGGTCGGTCACGGGATCCTCGAGTCCAGCCAGGTTGCGCTCGGGCTGGCGTTCGCCATCGTCCTCAGCGCGCTGATACTGACGAGTGCATACAACTTCCTCACGATCCCCACCTCCACGATCCAGATCCTCGTGTTCTCCGCCGTGGGGGTTGGGCTCGCGGCCAACGTTCCGATCCAATGGGGAACCATCGACACGCTTCTCGTATTATGGGCGGTCGCACCGTTCGCTGCGTTCGGACTCGGGTACGGCCTCCTCCGAACCGCCGACCGGCTCACGCCATCGTCCCCGGGCACCAAGGAACTGGCCGGCGTCGCCATCGCCGGGTTGGTGGGGGTCGGGTCGGCCGCCTCGTTCGCCATGGGCGCCAACGACGTATCGAACGCGTCGGGGGCCTTCATCATGACCGGCCTCTTCGGCCTGATGATCGCGGGCTTGGTGGGCGGTCTCGGTCTCGCGCTGGGTGTCTTGACCTGGGGTCGACCGCTGCTCAAGACCGTCGCCTTCGACATCGTTCAGCTGGACGCTCGGATGGCGATCAGTTCGCAGCTCGCTCAGTCGATCGTGATCCTAGTCTCGGTCGCCTTCGGACTGTTCACCTCGATGAATCAGGCGTTGGTCGGCTCGATGATCGGGGCCGGAGTCGCGCGGGGTCACACCCGGGTGCTGTGGAAATCTATCCGTGGCATACTCGCGGGCTGGGCGCTGGGGCCGGTTTCGGGCGCCGCGCTCGGGTTTTCGCTCGGCACGTTGTTCCATTGGTTCCACATTCTGTGATCGGCCGGTCTCGCATGGTGAGATCCGGCGACGCGTTCGCTCGTGACAGTGCGGTGATGCCGCGAACCAACCGTCTCACCGGGGCGATAGATCGACGGTTGAGGCTCTTTCGACCTGCCGGCGGTCGGCGCGCGCTCCGATCAGGATCAGGGCGGCCGCAATGATGTTGAGGACAGGGAAGATCAGCAGGATCGCACCCACCTTGAACAACGCGTCTCCATACCGGGTCCCGAGCCGCCAGATGCCGAGAAGGATCCCGATGTACCCGATCACCGCAACGACCGCGCCGAGACCGATCAGGGCGGTTCCTCCCCAGAACGTCCCGGTCAGCAAGCAGCTGGAGGAGATCGGGTTCCCGCTCCCCGCGCAGTTTACCGCCTGGTAGAGCGCGTCGAGCAGCAGCCCGCCGCCGACCAGGGCGAGCGCGGCCCCCACGAAGGCGAGGAGCGCGAGCGTGGCGGGCGTCGAGAACCTTCGGTCGACCCCCGACAGCTCCCGGAAAGCACGACGGAACAGGAGAATCTCGGTCAGGGCGAACGCCGCGTCCGAGACGAGAAGAGCGACCCAGACCCACGGGGAAGGCAACGAGACCGACGTACCCGACGTCGTGCTGGTGACGGCGATCAGTCCGCCGAGGTTGGTCGCGCTTGCGACCGCGATCCCGACGAGGCTGCCCAGGAGCGACAGAACTGCCGCCCATGTGACCAGGCTGAGGGCCCGGGCATCCGTAACACGCGTTGCCGCGGAGGGTCCGGGCTGGGTGACCGCGCTGCTCGCGGCCCCGTACGCGGGCCCCGGCGCGAAACCGGAAGGTATTCCCGGTCCGGGCCCGGGCAGCGGAGCGGCGGTCGTTGCGCCCGGTCTCGCCGCACCGCATGACGGGCAGTACGTCCCTACCGCCGGGAGCGGATTTCCGCAAAAGGCACAGTATTGCGCCGACACCTGTGACGAAATGGAGTTGCCCGGTCTTAAGTTCCTTGGCACGACCAGTGCGGATGAACAAGCCCCTCCCTCGAGCCGGAGCGCCGTAGAATCGTAACCCGAACTTCCCCGCTCCTTTAAGTTACCCAAAGTAATTGAGTAGTCTGAGGTTACAACGATGTCTGACTCGGTCCGCTCGATCGTCCACCGTTATCCCGGCGTCCCGACCCTCGAGGGGGCGGGGGTGCGCCTTCGCCGATCGTTCTCGAACAACGAGGTCCCGCTCTTCGACCCGTTCCTCCTCCTCGACCGGTTCGGTTCGTCGAACCCCGAAGACTACCTCGCGGGGTTCCCGTGGCATCCCCACCGGGGGATCGAGACGGTCACGTACGTGCTCGACGGCCGGGTCGCGCACGGTGACACGCTCGGCAATTCCGGGGTCATCGGATCCGGAGATGTACAGTGGATGAATTCGGGTAGCGGCATTATCCACCAGGAGATGCCCCAACGAACCGAAGGCACGATGTCGGGCTTCCAGCTCTGGGTCAACCTCCCCGCCAAGGAGAAGATGAGCGTCCCGGCGTACCGGGGCCTCGCCGCGGGTGAGATCCCCGAGGTCTCGATGGATGCGGGCCAGAAAGTGAAGGTCGTCGCGGGGTCGTTCGAGAGCGTGGAGGGCCCGGTCCGCGGCATCCCCGTCGATCCGACGTATCTCGACGTCCGCCTGCCCCCGGGGGAGTCGTTCGAATTTGCGCCCCAGCCGGGCTTCACGGCATTAGCGCACACCATCGAAGGCGCCGGCACGTTCGAGGGGAGCGACCCGAAAGCTGTGGCCGCCGGGGAGACCGTGCTGTTCGGGCCGGGAAGAGCGGCGCGCGCTCGCGCGGCCGATGCAGGAGCCCGGTTCCTGTTCGTGTCGGGGCGTCCGCTCCACGAGCCCGTGGCGTGGTACGGGCCCATCGTGATGAACCGGCAAGAGGAACTCGTGCAGGCGATGCGAGAGCTCCAGGCGGGCGACTTCGTCAAGCACCGCCGCCCGACCCTCGAAGAGTAGGTCCCCGCCGTGCGCCCGGCTCGGGCGCCGCAATTGCCGTGGACCGAACTCGACTCCCGGGAGGGGCGGATCTGCCGTCGGTAGGCTCCGGCCGACCGCCGGTCAGTATGACGATTCTAGAAGACGACATAACCGTTAAGAACGGAGCGCCATCTCCTCCGGTGTCATGGTCCCCCGCCCGCCCGGTCCCGCCGACCTTCGACTTACCATGGGCGAGAAGTCACGGATGGTCCTACTCTACGTCGCCGTCGCCGGAGTCACCATCGCGGGCTTCTACGCGTCGTATCTCATCGGGCTGCGCTGGACCGTGTTGGCCGGGCTCGGCCTGATCGCCTACATCCTGGGCCTGCGCCATGGATTCGACGCGGACCACATCGCCGCCATCGACAACACGACCCGCAAGCTCCTCAACGACGGGAAACGGCCCTTGACCGTGGGGACGTGGTTTTCCCTTGGCCATTCGACCATCGTCTGCGGTCTCATCGTCGCGCTGATCTTTCTCACCGACTTCATCAAGAGCCACATCGCGGCCTTCCAGGCCGTCGGGAATCTCCTCGGAACCGCCGTCTCGGGGGTTTTCCTTTTCCTCATCGGTCTGGTCAATCTGTTGATCGTCGTCCAGGTCTACCGTATGTTCCAGCAAGCGAAGTCGGGCCGCCTGGACGAGGCCGCCTACGAGTCCCAGCTCAACCAACGTGGCTTCCTGTACCGCTACTTCTACCGGTTCTTCCGGGCCGTCAAGGAGCCGTGGCAGATCTACCCCATCGGGGTGCTGTTCGGCCTCGGATTCGATACGGCGACCGAGGTGGCGCTCATCGCCATCAGCGTCGGCGCCGGCGTTACCGGCGTGGTGCCGATCTGGACGGTCCTGGTTCTGCCGCTGTTGTTCACCTGCGGCATGGTCCTCTCCGACACGAGCGACGGGTTCGCGATGCGCTACGCCTACGGATGGGCGTTCAACAACCCGATCCGGAAGATCTTCTACAATCTCACGCTCACCGTGATCTCCGTGCTGGTGGCCTTCGTGGTCGGGGGCGTGGAGCTCTTGCAGGTGCTCAGTACCGAGCTGGGGCTCTCCGGCCCCTTCTGGGACCAGCTAAGTGCCCTCGACTTTGAGAGCATCGGCTACGGGATCGTCATCCTGTTCGTCGGTGCCTGGGCGGTCGCGATGCTGATCTATCGATGGAAGGGCTACGAGCATCTCGGCTTCCAGGGAGCGGCCGGGGCGCCTCCTTCGTCCGATTCCGAGTCCACGACGTCGGTGCCGGATCCATGAGCCGTCGCGTCGTTCGCACCGCCATCTCTCTCGAACCGGAGCTATTGGACCTGCTCGACCGCTGGGTCCGGCAGCGGAACAGCCCGAGCCGGTCGGACGCGGTCCGGGCGTTGATCCGCAAGGAGCTGTCCGAACAGACCCTGGCGGACCCCGACGCCGATGCCCTGGGAGTGGTCGCGCTGCTGTACCGCCATTCCGCTCCGAACGTGCTCGCTCGACTCACTACGGCCGAGCACCGCTGGGGCGAGCACATTCGTTCCACCACGCACGTGCACCTGGAGGGCGATGCCTGTGCCGAGGTCGTCGTCCTGATCGGTCGTCGTCGGGAGATCCAGGCGGCCGCCGAGGACCTGAGAGGGGTCAAGGGGATCCTCGAGGGAGGGTGGCTCGCCGCGACCCCGTCGATCGCCGGCGGTCGGACCGGCCACCATCACCCTCACCGCCGTCCATCGTCCCGGTCCAGAGACCGCTGAGGGCGAGCGTGCCCGCTCGAGCGGAGGATGCGTTGGCCCGAGCGGTGCTCGGTCCTTGCCTTGGGGTGCGGGCGGGAGAGGCCGTGACCATCGAGACCTGGAGTCACGGCCTGCCCTGGGCCCGAGCCCTCGTACTGGAGGCACGCCGTCGGGGGGCGGAACCGGCGTTGGTCGTCGAGGACGAGGAGGCCTTCTTCCGTTCACTCGCCCTTCCCGGAGTGCGGACCGTCCCCGGAGCCTCCCCCGCCCTCGTGGAGCGGAGCGACGCGTACGTGTACCTTCCCGGTCCGGAAGCGTTTCCTCGGCTGTTCGGCCTCGCCCCCCAGGACCTCCAGACCGCGGTGGTCCGGCACGGGCTTTCGTGGTGGCGCGCCGCCCGACGGAGGGGTGTTCGCGTCGCCCGACTGACCATCACCTCCGTGACGCCCACCGCGGCCGCCCGGTACGGAATCGACCTGGATTCCTGGCGACGCCGGGTGTTGCAGGCGAGCCTCGTTCCGCCCGCCCGGCTGAGCGGCGCCGCAGAGCGGGTGGTCCGTCGATTGTCCCGGGCGCGCCGCGTCCGGTTGCGTCACGCGAACGGGACCGACCTATCAGTCGAGCTGCGCTCCGGCTCCTGGGTCGTGGAGGATGGACGGATCGATCGGGCCGACCGACGCGCCGGACGCCTCTGGACGCAGATACCGACGGGCCTTGTGGCGGTCCCACTGGTCGAGGGGGTCGCTGAAGGCGTCTGGGAGTCCAACCGCCCGACGTACGAGCGGTTCCAGGAGCCCCCGGTGGCCGCCGGGTCGCGATTCGTCTTCCGTGGCGGTCGCCTGCGAGAGTATTCCTTCGAGCGCGGCGGACAGACATTTGCCGAGGTGTACGCGAGCGGCGGGCGAGGCCGCGACGTGCCCTCGGCGCTCACCTTCGGGCTGAATCCGGCGGCCGTCGGCGTGCCGGAGCTCGAGGAGGTCGCGGCGGAGACCGTGGGTCTCTGGCTAGGAGACAACCGCTCCGCGGGCGGACGTCACCGTTCCCGCTTCTCGTACCTCAGCGCGCTCGGCGAGCCGGACGTGGAGCTCGATGGGCGCCCGTGGTGGATTCGCGGCCGTCCGTCGAGCCACGCTCGGGGACGCCCTCGGCCTACTACTCCACGGCGAACGGCGGCCGCGAAGCGAACCGTCGGAGCAGCTGGCCGGCCTGTTCGAGGTGGCGCGGAGAGATCTGTTCGACGTTGACTCCGAGCGGGACGGTGAGCTCTTCGGCCGACGCCGTCCGTCGGAGCGTGTCCCACACCTCGAGGGCCCGCGCCTCGCTCCGCTGCGCGGTCCCCGCCTCGTCCCCCTCCAGAATGAACTGTTCGGCGGCCTCGGAGATATCGGCGCCGAGCCAGCGGACGAACTCCACGTCCATCTCGTCGGCGATCGGCGCGAAGCTGACGACCACGGTCCCCGGCGGAGTCGCGGCCTGACGACAGAGGAGGTCGTACTGCCGGACGACCTGTACCGCCTGCTCAGCGTCGAACAGGATTTGCGTCGTGAAGAACGCGGCCCCCGCCCGCGACTTCGAGAGCATCCGGTGCGGCTCGCCCGCGCGCTGGGGGATGGCGATGTTCCCGATCAGCCCGCCCGCGGCGCGGAAGAACGGGCGACACGTTCGGTCCGCGTCGACGACCGCCGGACCCGGATACGGGATGTACCGGCTCGCCCCCCCGACGAGCACGACATGTCGCAAGTGGCGCGCGAGCGTGACGCGGGCCCACTCCTCCAGCGCGGCGGCGGACTCGAGATACGCGACGACCTTGTTCAGGATCACTTCGCGCCCGGTGTGCTCCTGGACCTCCGCGGCGAAGCTTCGCACGTCCCCGGACCGAAATCGGGGCTTGCCTTCGTGGTTCTCATCGACCAGTTCGGGAATGTCGATCGCATCGACGCGGGGAACGGAGCGCAGGACCTTCACCACGGCCTCCACGCGCTCTTCGACCCGTGAGCCCGGGGTTCGCGCCCCGGGCGGGACGGGCTCGAAGAAGAGCGGGTGAGCGTTCAGGGCCTCCGTCAGGGGTCGAGGGGTCGTCACATTCCTCGGTCGACGCACGCCGCATGGGACGGAGGACGCGATAAACTGTTTCGTCCGGCTCGGGTCGTACACCCGATGCAAGTGCGACGCGTGCGGAGAAAACGCGCGAGCTCGGTGCCCGAGCTACCCGCAGGTTCATCCGAGGGACCTGCCTGCCCGCACCGTGCCGACTCCCCGACGTGCCGCGCGGAACCCGACGGGTCCGGCGCTCGGCGACCCTCGCGCCCGCGTGCACATCGCGCCGGTCGGCTTCGAGGTCGAGCGGATCACCGAGCCCCTCGTCGCCGAGCGGGCCGACCGGGTCTATCTCGTCACCCGAGCGGAACGCGACGCGGCCGCCCCGTTCGTGGACGAGGTCATGCGCCGTCTTCGACGCGCGGCGTGGCCCATCGACGTACGCGTGGTCCGCACGGACCTCTGGAACGTGTTCCAGGCGCTCGGGACGCTCCGGGAGATCTTCGCCGCGGAGCGCCGGACCGACCGGAATGCGCGGGAGGGGCTGCCGATCCGGGTGAACGTCTCGACCGGGACCAAGATCACCGCGATCGCGGGCACCCTGGCGTGCATGCTGTGGAAGGGTGAACCGTACTACGTGCAGGTTTCCCGGGCTTGGTATTCCGGTCACACTCCCTCGGTGTCCGCCGTCCGCGATGTGGTGGAACGGGTCGACCCCGTGAACGTCTACGAACTCCGGGCTCCGGCACCGGAACTGGTCGAGGTCCTGGAGGCGCTCGCGCACCGGGGCGGCTCCCTGCGCAAACGCGACCTGATCCGCGAGCTCGGCCTGGACCGCCCCGGTCCCGACGGGAATCCCGCGCCGTCCGCCCAGGCCCAGCATGGCCGCCTACGACGCCGGCTCGAGCCGCTGGAGCACCGGTGGGGATTTATCCGGGCCGAGGGCCCGGGCGCGCGGGCCCGCATTCGCCTGACGGAGCAGGGAGAGCTGGCGCTCGGGCTCTTCGGTCGGGCTGCGGAATCGAGTTTCCGTAATTCCGATAATAAACGGATGTAACGTTACAATAGTCAAGTAGCCCAGGGTCGTACCTTGGTTCGTGGAAGACTGGAACGGACCGGTCGGACCCTGGGGGGAGGTCCCGTCCCTCCGAGTGTCGACGTCCCGGGTGCCGAAGACGGCAGTCATGCCGTGGCCGAAGGGACGATCGATGGCGCGGGAAGTCGGTGCACCCACGATTCCCGCGCCCCGCTTCCCCCACCCTCGACGTCCGCGACGGCGCTGGGGGTTTCGGGTGCCGACGCTCCCGTCGCCGTAGGACCGCGAGACCCTCAGGTTCCGAACCGCTAAGGGGGCTCGCGCCCGTTCCCTGCCCGTGACCGGCCACCGGTTCGGCGCGATCCTGTCGCTCCTTCGCCAGGGCCTCGCAGTCGAAGTGGAGTTCGGCAGCCACTCGCTCGAGGCGATGGTTTGGGTCGCCGAAACGGTGGAGCGGTCCGTCTACGAGCCCCACTCGCTCTGCCGCACCGCCGATGGACTTCGGTTCGTCTTGAACAACCCGCCCCTGCGAACCGGTGCCTTCTCCTGGGTCTCGCTGGCGGTCGACGGGGCGGTCGTTCCACCGGAGCGGGTCTGGACGCGACCCGGACCCGGTTCTCCCTGGAAATCCCTTCAGGGGATTTCCATCGAACATCCGTTCGAGGTGCGCCCGGGAGAACGCACCGAGGTGGTCATCCGCGACCCCCTGCCGCTCGGCCGACCCGAGGTCCGAATTCGAATCGAGTTCCGCTCGGTGGCGATCCCTCCTCTCGTCTGGTTCGAGTTTTCGGACTCGCTCGGCCCGGAGACCCCCGGATGAACGCTCGGCCGATTCCAGTCCTGCTCACGAGCCTGGCGTCCGCGGCGCTCCTGGACGGCCAGGGCAACCTCGATCTGGTGCAGGAGACCCGGGGTACCCCGGTCGATTGGGGGGGAGTCTACGGCCAACTCGTTCGATTGACCGGCCCCTGGCGACTCGTGCTGCACGTCGACGGGGCCGCCCAGGGGCTCCCGGAGAGCCGCGTCGATGCAAGAGTCACGGACGGGCGATGGGTGAGCCACCACCGGTGGGACCGCCTCGAGATCGTCCAATCGGTCGCCGCGGTCATGGATCCACCCGGAGTGCTGCGGACCCTTCGGTGCACGGTTACCGAAGGGCCGCCGATCGCCCTGACCGTCGAGAGTAGTTGGTCACCGTTCCTCCTGCCGGTGCTTGTGGAAGGCATTCGACCGATCCACTTTGAGGTCGAGACCCGGGGCACGGAGTGGCGCGTCCGACAGCGCGGTTTCGGCCTGGCGTTCCGGTCGACCGTCCCTGCGTCGCAGTTGCTCATCAATCGAGCGTCGTGGCGAGGAGGACAGTACGCCGGTCGGGTCGAGGAGCTGCGTTCCGAGCACGAGGTCCGAGTGGCTCCGGGCTCTCCCGCAGAGATCACGTTTCTGGTGCACGGAGGACTCGAGCGCGACCTTGGCCGGTCGACGAATCTAGAGTCGGTGCTGCAGGACCCTGCCCGTGCGGGGGGCGCGAGCGGAGTGGACGATGCGACCTGGACAGGTCGGACGGCGACCTTGCGGTTTCCGAACGCACCGACGCTGGAGCTCGCGTACTCCCTGGCCCGAACGGCGCTTCGGCGTCTCTACTCCGCTCCCGGGGATGGCCTGGCCGGCCTGGTGGCCGGGTATCCGTGGTACTCGTCCATCTGGTGTCGCGACCTCGCCTGGATGCTCCCGGCCGTCCTCTGGCTGGGCGACTTTGACTGGACGGAGCGTTCGCTGACCTCCGTGTTCGCTTTCCAATCGCGCTCGACCCTGCCGATCCTGGGAGGCGAACCCGGTGAGCTGCCGATGCAGATCTCTCCCGGACCGATCTTCTTCTACGGGACCTCGGACACGAGCTTGTACTATCCGGGGCTTGTCTCCCGGCTGGTGCGTCATTCCGGTCGCCGCGCCTCCGTGGACCTCTGGATCCCCGCCGTTCAGCGCGTCATCGATTGGGGTCGGGCTCGAACGGACCCCGAGACCGGGCTGCTGCGGCACGGCGGAGAGGTCGAGACGATCAGCGCGGCCGCGGCGTCGCTCGCCCGCATCCGGTACGGTATCGACGCACCCGACACTACGATCTGGGATTCCACCGACCGTCGGCCGCACGCGGTCGATATCCAAGCGCTCTGGTACGACGCGCTCCTGGCCGCCTCCGGCCTGGTGGCCGAAAGCGTGCCGGACTCGGAGCGCGCCGCCTATCGATCGCTGGCGGACCGGGTGCTCGACTCGATTCGCCGACGCTATCCCTGGCCGGAGGAGCGCTACCTGTACGATTCGCTCGGTGCGCAGGGTCCGGTCCGGAAGGTGCGACCGAACGCGCTGCGGGCGGTGAGTGCCGGTCTACTTGACCCGAACGTCGCCCACGAGGTAGTACGCCGGGCCGCCGAGGGCGACCTCACCACACCGTGGGGGGTCCGCACGCTGTCGGACCGAGACCCGACCTACGACCCGCAGGCCTACCACGACGGACAGGTCTGGACGATAGCGACCTCGTGGGCGGCGGACGCGGCATACCACGTCGGGGAACCCGAACTGGGCTACGCGTATCTCGAAACGATCGCGCGCCACCTCGTGGACGAGGGAGGGTTCGCACACGAGTGTTATCGGGGCGACCGCCCCGAGCCGTTCAATTCGTGCTTTCTGCTGGGGTTCAGCGTCGCGCCGTTCCTTACCTCGCTGTTCGAGCAGCTCTGGGGGCTCGCGGTCGACGCCGAGCGTCGCCGGCTGACGGTGCGCCCGTCCTTTCCCGCCGGGTGGACGGAGGCCTCGATCGAACGGCTGAGTTTGGGCCACGGGACGGTCGACCTGAAGTGGACCCCGGCGCGCTGGACGGTGCGCTGGACCGGAACGGAGCCGCTGACGGTCGGGACTACTTCCGGCGAGGTCGTGGTTCCCCCCGGTGAGTCGCGGACGCTGGAACGGACCGTCACGGCCGCTGCCGGCTCGCGCCCGGCAGAGATTTCATAACCTCGCTCCGTACCCAGGGCCGATGCCCACCGCGATCGAGGTCCACGGACTGGTCAAGCAGTACGGGACTCTCGCGGCCGTCGATCACATTGATTTCTCCGTGCCGGCTGGGACGGTCTTCTCCTTCCTCGGTCCGAACGGCGCCGGCAAGACCACCACGACCGAGATCCTGGAAGGATTGAGACGCCGGACCAGCGGTGCGGTGACCGTACTTGGCCTGGATCCCTGGACGGAATCCGGCCCGCTTCACCGCCGGGTCGGGGTGATCCCGCAGGACTTCCGTTTCTTCGAAAAGATCACACCGAAGGAGGCGATCGAGTACTACCGCGCCCTGTTCCACACCGACGTCGACCCCGGACGGCTGCTCGCCCAGGTGGAGCTCCTCGACAAGACCGGCGCGCGTTTCGACACCCTGTCGGGCGGACAGAAACAGAAGCTCGGACTCGCGCTCGCCCTCACGAATAACCCGGAGATCTGCTTTCTGGACGAACCGACCACCGGCCTCGACCCCCACGCCCGCCGAGCGATCTGGGCGGTCATCCGCGGACTCAAGCGGGAGGGGCGGACCGTCTTCCTGACGACCCACTACCTGGAGGAAGCCCAACTCCTGGCCGACCAGGTTGCGATCATCCACCACGGCAAGATCATCGCTGCCGGCACTCCGGCGGAGATCATCCATGCCCACGGGCGGCCGGCGCGCATCAGCGTGGATGGCTCGCCCGAGCTCGCCGCCTACTTGCGCCGGCAGCTCTCCCTGCCCGCGGTCGCCGACGCCGGACGGGTGTCGGTCGAGCTGGGCGACAAGCGCGACGCGCTGAAGATCCTCGCCGCGATCGACGCGAGCGGACTGCCCTGGGAATCGTTCGAGACGAGCCAGGACACCCTCGAGGACGTCTTTGTGCGGCTCGTTGGCCAGATGGACGAGGGTGCCCTCAAGTCGGAGGCGACGAAATGAACTTCGGGCACATCGCGGCCGACTTCAAGATCGTCATGCGGAGCTACTTCCGCAACCCGGTCGCCCTGTTCTTCTCCTTGATCTTCCCGATCATCCTGATCTCTCTCTTCGGCCTGATCTTCTCCTCGGTCGGAACCAGCTCCGTCACCCTCCAGGTGATCAACGAGGACCACAACTCCCCCGTCAGCGCCGCCTTCCTTTCGGCCCTCAACAACACCACGGTCGTCAAGGTCTCGCTCGTCACGGACTCGTCCGTGACCCCCTCGAACTTCGCGACGTGGCTCGGGCAGAACGACGACCCGGTCGGTCTGGTCATCCCCGCGGGGTTCCAGAGCAACTACCTCAACCATACGTCCACCAACCTCTCGGTGTTCACGAACCCGCAGGATGCCTCGGCGAGCGGCACCGTCCTGGGGGCGGTCCGGGGCGTGGCGGACGGGTTCAACTGCGCGGCCGCTTCCGGCGGCAAGCTCTGCAAGCCCGTGGTCGGCTACTCGAACGAGAACGTCGGGAGCCAGGTCTACACGTACATCGATTACCTGATCCCCGGATTGATCGGGTTCTCGATCCTGACCAGCCCGATGTTCTCGATGGTGGACATCGCGTCGTCCTACCGCAAGGAGGGGATCTTCCGCGAGCTGTCGCTCACCCCGCTCACGCGGGCCGAATGGCTCACGTCGCGCATCACCTGGTACGTGCTGCTCACGTTCGTGACCGCGGGGATCATGATCGCCGCGGGCGTGTTCCTGTTCGGGGCCCACGTCCAGATCACGCTCGGGTTACTCCCGTTCCTGGTGATCGGGCCGTTCTTCTTCGTCTCCCTCGGCATGCTCGCGGGGTCCGTCGCCAAGACCCCGGAGAGCGCCGCCCTCGTGGGCAATCTCATCACGTTCCCGATGATGTTCCTGTCGGGGACATTCTTCACGGTCTCGAGCTTTCCGGCGGGCCTCCAGGTCTTCGCGCACATTCTGCCGCTCTACTACGTGATCGACGGAATGAACCAGGTGATGCTGTTCTCCAACGCCGGTCGGGCCCTCACGGACTTCGCGATCGTGTTGCTGGGCTCGCTGGTCGTGTTCGCTCTCGCGGTCCGGCTGTTCAAGTGGCGGGACGAGTGATGGCGATCGCTCCCTCGCCCGACCCCGAAGCGTTCCGTCGATTGATGGGCCGCTGGGCCACAGGCGTCTCGGTCGTCACGGCGCGGGACGGGCCGGTCGACGCCGGCCTGACCGTGAACGCGCTGCTGTCCGTTTCGCTGCACCCTCCGGCGGTCCTGGTCAGCCTCACCCACGATGTCGACACGTTGCCGGTGATTGACCGGAGCGGGCGATTCGCCGTGAGCTTCCTGGCCGCGGACCAGCGTCGGCTGAGCGAACGGTTCGCCCAGACCTCCGCTCCCGGGGAGAAGTTTCGGGGGGTGGGAGTGCACCGGGGCCCCCAGGGAACGGCGCTACTGGACGCGTCCCTTGGGGCTCTCGAGTGCCGCGTCAGCTCCCGCGTCCCCGTGTTCGATCACGTGTTGTTCGTCGGTGAGGTAGAGTATCAGGAGGTCGGACGGGAGGGCCTGCCGCTCGTGTTCTTCCGCGCCGGTTACGGCGAGGCGGACGGCCCGGACCGCGTGCGCCTTCCCTCCCCCCGACCCTGACGTCGGGGTAACCCCGGGGACGTAGCTTTAATCCCTCGTCGGCTCGAACGAGCTTGTGTCCGCGCCCCCTCGGGCCGTTCGGCTCGCCATCCTCGGCAGCGGAGCGGCGGGCCTGACCGCCGCGCTCTATGCCGCCCGGGCGGAGCTCCGACCGCTCGTGATCTCCGGCGTGCCGGCCGGCGGTCAGCTCCTGATCACGACCGACGTCGAGAACTACCCCGGCTTTCCCGAGGGCGTCCAGGGACCGGAGCTGATCGAGCGGATGCGTCGCCAGGCCGCCCGGTTCGGAGCGGAGTTCGTGGACGACAACGCCACCCGCGTCGATTTCTCGCACCGCCCGTTCGAAGTGCATACCGGGACCAACGGGTCGGTGCGGGCCGAGGCCGTGATCGTCGCGACCGGGGCCAACGCGCGCTGGCTCGACCTCCCCTCCGAGCAACGGCTCAAGGGCCACGGGATCTCCGCGTGCGCGACCTGTGATGGGTTCTTCTTCAAGGGCCGGGACCTCGTGGTCGTCGGGGGCGGGGACACCGCGATGGAAGAATCCCTGTTCCTCACGACCTTCGCGACCCACGTCACCATCGTGCACCGCCGGGACACCCTGCGGGCGAGCCCGATCATGGCGGCCCGGGCCCGCGAGCATCCGAAGATCTCGTTCCTGTTGGACTCGGAGGTGACCGAGGTGCTCGGGACCGAAGGAGTCGAAGGCGTGCGGGTCCGCAACGTCAAGGACGGAACGACCCGCGAGCTCAAAGTCGGAGGTTTGTTCGTCGCGATCGGCCACGTGCCGGCGACCGAGCTGTTCCGCGGGTCCCTGGAGCTCGACAAGGACGGCTACGTGCGCGTCCACGACCACACCCGCACGAGCGTCGAGGGGGTGTTCGCGGCCGGGGACGTCCAGGACCGCCGCTACCGCCAGGCGGTCAGCGCGGCCGGGTCCGGCTGCATGGCGGCGATCGACGCCGAGCGCTGGCTCGCCGAGCGACCGTTGGCGCCCCCCCGCCCGGCCCCGGCGCATTGACCGGCACCGGCCGCCGCTTCCGGGAAGCCTTTAATATCGTCCCGTCCGGTCCGAAGCGAACCCGCTCCCGTGCCGAGCAAGAAGAGCCTCCATATCGAGTCCTCCGGGCAGCTGTGCATCTACTGCGGCGCGTGCGTCGGCATTTGCCCGCTGAACTGCATCTACCTGGACGAGACCCGGATCACCTTTGACGAGAAGGTCTGCACCCGGTGCGAGATCTGCGTGAAGGCGTGCCCGGTCGGGGCGATCGAGATCGACTGACGACCATGGATTCCAAGGATACCTCATGACCGACCTGAAGACCGACGTCCTCGTGATCGGCGGGGGCCCAGCCGGCAGCATGGCGGCGAAATGGGCCGCGAAGGCCGGTGCGAAGGTTCTCCTGATCGAGAAGCGGCAGGAGATCGGTAGCCCGGTGCGCTGCGGCGAGGGGATGAGCAAGGACTGGCTGAGCGAGGTCGGGATCACCCCCGGGCGCTGGATCAACGTCGAGGTCGAGGGCGCCCGCATCTACTCGCCGAGCGAGAAGGTCTTCGAGATCAACGAAAAGCACGCCGGCAACGAGGTCGGCTACGTCGTCGAGCGGGATGGGTTCGATAAGCAGCTCGCGATCGACGCCGCGAACGCCGGGGTCGAGATCAAGCTCAAGACCGCGGCGACGGCGATCCTGAAGGAAGGGGGCCGCGTGGTCGGCGCGAAGGTCAAGGAGTTCGGCCTGACCTACGAGGTCCGGGCGCCCGTCACGATCGGCGCCGATGGGTTCGAAAGCCAGGTCGGCCGCTGGGCCGGCCTCCCGACGAACATTGCGATGCGCGACATGGACACGTGTCTCCAGTACCGGATGACCAACGTCGATTGCGACGTCCGCTACTGCGACTTCTACCTGGGCAAGGTCGCGCCGGGCGGCTACGTCTGGATCTTCCCCAAGGCCGAGGGCCTCGCGAACGTCGGGATCGGTGTCCAGGTCAGCCAGGTCACGTCCCCGGCGGATGCCCGGACCTATCTCGACCGGTGGATTGAGAAGCACCCCGGATACGCGAAGGGAAAGAAGATCGACATGGTCGGGGGTGGGGTCTCCATCTCGCCGCCGTTGAAGCACACGGTCACCGACGGCCTGATGCTGGTCGGGGACGCCGCGCGGATGATCGACCCGCTCACCGGGGGCGGGATCGCCAACGGGTGCATCGCGGGCAAGATCTGCGGCACCGTCGCGGCCGACGCCGTCCGCACCGGCAACCCCTCCAAGGAGTTCTTCCAGCAGTACGAGAAGGGCTGGCGCGCCCGCCTGGAGGAGAAGCTGTACCGCAACTGGCTCGCCAAGGAGAAGCTGGTGAGCCTGAGCGACGAAACGTTCGACAAGGTCATCGACGCCCTCGCCGGCGTCAAGCTCCAGAAGTTGAACGTTCACAACATCCTCAAGGCGGTCCGCGACAAGTACCCCGAGGTCACGAAGGAGTTCGAGGCGTTCCTCTGAACGCTCCGAACCAGGAGGAACCATGCCGGGCGCTCCGAACCGACCTCCTGAGCCGACTCCCGAGGTTCCGGCACCGGCGGTGCTGAGCGAATCGGCCCAGCAGAAGGCCCTCCGCCGACTGGCCCCCATCCGCGTCGCGCTCCTGCTCGACCTGTGGAAGGGCGCGCCGGGACCGGACCTCCTCGGACCGTTCGAGAAGGCCGAGCATGCCTACGCCGCGGGCGACTATGCGGGTTGCACGACCTCGGTCGACCTATTGTCCGTCCGGTTCGCCGAGCCGCGATGGCCGACCCTGCCCGAGCCGTTCCGTCGACTGCGGGTCCCGATCCCCGCCCCGATGCCGCCGCACTGGAACCCGGAGAACGCGCTTCCGCCCGTCGAGCGCGAGGCCCTGCGCTCTCGCCGCACGGCCGACGACCAGCTCGCGCTGGCCACCGGGTGCCTGGCCTGGGCGGCGGCCCACGCTCTGGAGACCACGGACCTCACCCCCCGGCTCGAGGAGGCGAGGACCCTGCTCGGAACCGAAGGGGTTTCCTCGGCGTTCTACGACCGGATCGACGCGGTCTGGACCGGCGTGCGGGAACGGTTCCCCCTGCCGAAGTCGGGCGGAGCTCGGCCCTCGCCCGCTCCCGCCCCCACGGTCGAGGCCGAGGAAGCCTAGTCGCGCGTGACCGACGCGACGCAGCGCCGGTCGAAGCGGCGCGTGACGCGCGGGGAGGGCGAGGTCACCCAGTGGCCCCGGGGCCTGGTCGGCTATGTATCGAAGGGCGCCGAAGAGGCGACTCCTTCCCCCGACGAGGACCGCACCGGTAATCGCCTCCTGCTCGCGGTCCGGCTGTTGAGCGTCCTGCGCTCGCGCGGCGAGGACGTCGAGGGCGAACTCGCCGAGCTGCGAGTGGCCGAGCGAGCCTACGCCGCGAAGGACCGGGCGCGGGCTACGGAGCTGGTGGAACGACTGCTCGGCGCTCTCGAAACCCGAGGTCGCTTCCCCGGTCGGCCCCCCTCGAACCGGTGAGGCGCGCGCGAACGCTACGGCGGTTCGGGAGCGCCCGGTGGCTCGGAGCCGAGGCCTTAAGGGCCTCGCGCGCGTCGGCCCGCGTCGATGGCGCGACCACGGTTCGGAACGTTCTCGATCGTGGCCTACGAGCGTGACACGCAGACCTGGGGCGTGGCCGTCCAGTCGAAGTTCATCTCCGTCGGGGCCGTCGTGCCGTTCGCCGAGGCGGGCATCGGAGCGATCGCCACCCAAGCGCTCGCCAACACGAAGTACGGACCGGGCGGGCTCGAGCTGCTCCGCCAGGGCCGCTCGGCCACCGAGGTGGTGCGGCGGCTCACCGAAGCGGACCCGGGCCGCGACGAACGGCAGCTCGGAGTGGTCGATGCGAACGGCGAGGCCGCGTCGTTCACGGGGTCGAAATGCATGGACTGGGCGGGGCACGAGGTCGGCGACGGGTTCGCCTGCCAGGGGAACATCCTGTTCGGCCCGGCGGTGGTCCGGTCCATGGCCCGGGCGTACGAATCGACGGGGGGCGACCTGCTCGACCGATTGCTCGCCGCGCTCTCGGCCGGTCAACGAGAAGGCGGCGACCGGCGCGGCATGCAGTCCGCGGCGCTCCTGGCGGTGAGAGCGGGGGGCGGGTACGGGGGCGGAAACGACCGGTGGGTGGACGTGCGGGTCGATGACCACCCGTCTCCGATCGAGGAGCTCAAGCGGGTCTTTCACTTGTACGACATGACGATGCTGAGCCGGGAGGACGTCAGCACCCTGGTGCCGATCGCCGGGGAGGTGGCCCGGGCGATGCAGCACGACCTGGGGATCCTGGGGTACTACTCCGGGCGATTCACCGGCACGTGGGACGTCACGAGCCAGGCCGCGTTCCACCGGTTCATCGGCGAACACAACTTCGAGAACCGGGAACGGGAGGACGGTCAGGTCTGGCCGTCGATCGTGGAATACTTGCGCGGCCGGGCCGCCGCGGAGGTCGAGCGCCGTACCCAGACCGCCCCGATCGTTCCTCATGCGCTCGACCGGGGCCCCGGCGCGGGCGCCCCCGCCGGAGGTGCACCATCCCCGCCGCCCGCGAAGAAGCATCCGTCGTCGAAGTAACCGTCGTGGTCCGCCGGCGCTGCGCGGACCGAGCGGAGGCGACCGCGCTGCGAACGGCGGTCGTCGCCGACAATCCCCCGTACGTAACGGTAGAGGTAGAAAATGCGGAGCTCGTCATCCGACTCTCGGCCACGTCCGCGGCGAGCGCGCGCTCCACGCTCGAGGACCTGCTCGCGTGTCTCAAGGCGGCCGAGCGGACGATGCGAGCGGGGAACTCCGCTTAGCCGGCCAGCAGCTGGGCCAGCGACTCGGTCAGGGGCGGCAGGAGTTCCTCCAACTCGCCCACGATCCCCACGTCGGCCTCCCGGAACACGAGGGCGTTCGGGTCACGGTTGACGGCGAGGATCGCGCCCGCTCTCCGCCAGCCGACCATGTGGTTCGCCGACCCCGACACCCCGAGGAGAACCGCCAGCCGGGGGGCGAGCGCCCGGCCGGTGAGCCCGAGCTGTCGCGTACGCGGCACCCAGCCGGCGTCGACCACCCGGCGGGTAGCGACCAGGCCGGCGTTCCATCGCGCGAGCACGGGCCGCAACCGCTCGATTCCCTCCGGTCCTCCGACCCCCATGCCGACCGCCACGAGCACGTCGCGGCGCTCCAGGTCCGACGTCTCGGGGCCCTCGATCCCCTCGGCGAGAAGTTCGAACTTGTTCGACCCGCGCACGGAGGGCAGGGCTTTCCATCCAAAACCTTCCCCGCGTCGACTTTCGGGAGCGGGGGCGAACGTACCGGGGCGCAGCGTGGCGATCGCCGGCCGCTTGGTGGTGAAGATCTGGGCGACCGCGCGTCCCGCGAACGATGGCTTCGACCAGACGAGGTCGTGCATCGGGTCCGAGTGCATGCCGGTCGCGTCGCCTACGAGCCCGAGACCTCGGCGGGCGGCTACCCGCCCCGCCACCTCCCGACCGAACGCGTCGGACAGGACCAGGACCGCCGCGACCGAAGGCCGAGTGTCGAGCAACGCCCCGAGACTGGCTGCGATCGTGCGGGGGTCGACCCGCCCCTCGTCCGAAGAGGCGCAGTAGCCGCGCAACGCCCCGGCGAGGTCGAGGCGGAACGTGGCGGCCTCGGTGGGAGGCTGCCCCACCCACAGCACCGATGGCCAGTAGCTGGGAAGGGCTCGGCGAACCTCGGAGACCAGGCCCAAGCCCGCGGGTTCGAGTTCCCCAGCGGGCCCGGTCGCTACGACGAGGATCTCGGCGGATTCTGGCCGACCGATCATCGGAGGGGGAAGCGGTCCCGGACCCGGTCGAGGTTGGCCGATGACGTGGCTCAAGGCCGCAAGCGCATCGCGGACCCGACGGGTCGCCGAACCGCCCAGGAAGACCTGGGGCGAGCGGGTGGGCTCGAACGAATCGACCCGTCCGACGACCGTAGGGGAGCCGGATGTGCCGAGGAGCGACGGGTCGAGTCCGACACCTTCTGCGGACCGCACCTCCACGGCAGGCTCGGTAAGCCCGGCGAGCGCCTCCGCCGTGGGATGAAGTGGTTTGGCGATCTTCTCACCGACCGTGATGACCAGCGGTAGCCGGGCCCGGTAGGTCGCCCAACCCTGGGGCGTGTCCACGGTCACCTCCAGCCCGCCTCCCTCGGCGTCGCGCCGGATCGCCCGGGCCTCGGCAAGGAGTCCCATGTCGAGGAGCTCGGCGACCTCGGGGCCGACCTGGCCTGTCTCGCTGTCCGTCGTCCAGGACCCACCTAGGACGAGGTCGTGGGGCCGTTCGCTCACGACGCGGGCCAGGACGCGGGCCGTCGCCAGGGTATCTGAACCGGCGAACGCCGGGTCCGAAAGGAGCACGGCGTGGTCGACCCCGAGAGCTCGGGTCTCGCGGACGGCGGCGCTCGCTTCCTCCGGGCCGAGCGAGACGACCGTGACGGACTCGCCGGGTCGGCGCAGCTCGAGGGCCACCCGCACCGCCCGCTGGTCGAATGGATTGAGGACAAGCTCGACCTCGTCGCGCACCATGCGCCCGCGGACGGGGTCGAAGCGCAGACCCTCCGTGCGCGGCACCGCTTTCGCCAGGACGACGCAATCCATCGGACTCCTACGTCGGGGGCCCAGCCGTGAGGGATGGATAAGTACGGGCGCTCGGTCCCGGGTCCGTGGCGGCCGGCCCTGCACCCCCCCGAGGTGGCGCTCCGGTTTCGATCGGTCGGTACGCGCTCGGGGTCGCGGTCACGGTCGGTGCGATTCTGAGCCAGTACTTCGTCCCTCAGACCGTTCCGGCGTCCCGCATCCTCTACGACAACCTCCCCGGAGACCTGTTCGTCGTCTACGGGATCCCGGTGCTCGCCTTCGCCGCGCTCGTGGGGGCGGGGCCCTTGCGCGACTGGCGACGGCGCATGGGCGTCGCCGGCTGGGAAGGACTTCGATGGTACGGCGGGCTCAGCCTGTTGGCCCTGCTCATCACCATCGTGCTGGCCGCGATCTACGCCGTCGTCGACCCGTCGGCCCTCAACTTGCTCAACCGACCGAACCCAGCCCTCCAGCAAGCCGCCGGCGACCCGTGGTTCTTCGTAGGTTTCTCGTTCGTGATCGGCGCGGTCGAGGAGACTATCTTCCGAGGTTGGATCTTCGGCTACTGGCGGGACCGGCCCGGCTCCTGGTTCGTGCCGGCGACCTGGACCAGCGTGGTCTTCGCCGGCGTGCACCTCTACTACGGGGCAACGTACGGAGCGGCCTACCCTCTGATCTTCCCCAGCCTGTTCCTCACCGGGTTCGCGTTCGCGGCCGCGTACCGATTCTCCGGCGGAAACCTCGTGGTCCCGGCGCTGCTCCACGGGGCGAGCGACGCGGCCGCGTTCCTGACCCTCGTCTCGCTCGAGCTCGGTCTCGCCCTCCACTATTTGATCATCGGGGTCGGTGGCCTCATTTGCCTACTCCATTATGCGTCCGGGTCGGACCGCCCCCCGGCCCTGGGGGCCCTTCCCCCGTGGCCCGACTCGACAGCCGCCCCTAGGTCGCTGGGGTAGGGATCAGCTCGACCCACACCCTGTCCGGACCTTCGTAGTACTCGAGCGCTACTTTCCCGCGCCAGCGGATCTCGTCGACCTTGTGGGCACCGGCCGCGCGGAGCTGCTTTCCCGCCGCTCGAAGGTTGGCGACCCGTACCCCGAAGTGGTCGAGCCCTTCGCCGGGAGTGAACGGAGTGGCGTAACGCGAGCCTCGAGGATACCAGTTCAGTTCCACATGTTGGTGGGACACAGGGTCCGCCAGCAGTACCCAGACCCCACCGTGCTGCATCTTCCCCCGGCGGACCTCCGTTAGTCCCAGACCTTGGGTGAAGAACCGGAGCGACCGCGCGAGCCGAGTGACACGAATTCCCGAGTAGTCGAGGAACATGGCGACCGATGTACCTCCGTTCGTATAGGGGTTGGCCCGTCGTACGCCGCGCCCGTCAGCGTGATGTAACCTACCCGTGTCGCGGGGACGATGATCCCAAGCGACACGACGCTCACCGAGATCCTGTCCGGTGCCCGCACCATCGCGGTCGTGGGACTTTCGGACAAGCCAGAGCGAGACTCGAACGAGGTCGCGCGCTACCTGAAGGCCCAGGGCTACCAGATCGTCCCGGTCAACCCGATGCTCTCGGAAGTTCTCGGCGAACGATCCTACCCTTCCCTGTTGTCAATCCCGAACGAGGTCACGATCGACGTCGTCGATGTCTTCCGTCGCAGCGAGCAGGTCCCCCCCGTGGTGGACGAGGCCATCGCCCGCGGCGTCACGACGATCTGGCTACAGCTCGGGGTCGAACATGCCGAGGCATCGACGAAGGCTCGCACTGCCGGCGCCACGGTAGTGGAGAACCTGTGCATCATGGTCCAGCACCGCCGGCTGCACATCGCGCCGGTCGCGCCGGCCCGCTAGGGACCGTACATGACCGCCTCCGTTGTGGCGAGCGCGGCATCCCTCCCCTCGGGCGTCGAGGTCCTGGACGACCGCGGAGCGGTCCGCCGCGGCTCGGTACGAGCCGCACGCTGGTCGGTCTCGGGCCGGGCCAAGGTCGCCGGAGACGTGGACGCCGGCGAGATCGTGAACCGCGGCCTCCTCTCCGTCGGGGGGAGGTTGTCCGCGGGGTCCGTCCGCTCCCGAGGATCGCTGGACGTCGAGGGACCGGCCGAAGTTCGAGGGCTGCTCGCCCTTCAGGGAACGCTGCATGCGGCCGCTACCGTGCACGCGGCCGTACTCACCGTGCACGGTTCTGCCCGTTGCGGAGGCTCGGTCCGGGTCGACCGGCTCGCAACGGTGGACGGTACCTTGGAGGCGCCGGACCTCACTACGGGCGCATTGCGGCTCGAGGGAGTGGCCCACCTCCCCGGGTCGGTGCGCGCCGTCGAGGTGAACGCTACCCTGCGCGAGGCCTCGGAGTTCGGTCAGGTCTTGGCGCGCGTCGTCCGCCTGCATGGGAAGCTGCCGAATCTGGTCGATAAGGTGTTCTTCCACGAACGCGTCGTCTCCGTCCTGCGGATCGAGGCCGACTCGGTCGACTTGGAGGGGGTCGACGTGGCATTCATCCGTTCCCCCCGGGTCGTTCTGGGGCGGGGATGCCACGTGACCGAGGTGGAAGGCACGGTCGTCCGGCAACACTCCTCGAGCCACGTGGGTCCGGAATCGCGGACCCCGGTGCCGTTCGGTCTGCGCCGCTAGACGAACGGCCGGGCCGAGCGGCTTTATCTTTCCCGGCCCCGTCGCGCCCGCCCATGACGCCCGAGGAGGACCCGCCCACCACCCCGTCCTCCCGTGCCGTCCAAGACCGGGTGATGGCCTATTGGGAACGGACCGCCGTGCCGGCCGAAGCGCTGAACCGCACCTCGGCGGGACCCACGTTCCGATTCACCGAGGGACCCCCGACCGCGAACGGGGCCCCGCACGTCGGCCACTTGATCGCCCGAGTCCTGAAGGATGTCGAGCTGCGCTACCGTCGCATGCGGGGCGAACGCATCGTCTCGCTCATGGCCGGCTGGGACTGCCATGGCCTCCCGGTCGAGCTCGAGATCGAGAAACGCCACGGTCTCAAATCGAAACGCGAGATCGAGTCGTTCGGCGTCGAGCGGTTCTGCGAGGAATGCCGGACCGGAACGCTCGCGGTCGCTTCGGTCTGGCAGGAGATGAGCCGGCGTCTCGGCTTCTGGCTCGATTACGACCACGCGTACCGCACGATGGACCCGCCGTACATCGAGAGCGTATGGTGGTCGCTGAAGACGCTGTTCGACCGGGGCCTGCTCGAAAAGGGGCACTACGTGCTACCCTACTGTCCGCGGTGTGAGACGGTCCTCTCCTCGCACGAGGTCGCCCAGGGCTACCACGAGACCACCGACCCGTCGATCACCGTTCGGTGCCGATTGACCGGAGCGGGGGCGACGGAACGCGAGCTATTGGTGTGGACGACCACGCCGTGGACGTTGCCGGCGAACCTGTTGGTCGCCGCTCGGGCCGACCTGGAGTACTCCGTGGTCCGGGGGGACGATGGGCACGAACTGGTGCTCGCCTCGCTCGCGGTCCCGCGGTACTTTCCGCACGGAGCGCAGGTCGTGGAGCGACTGCCCGGACGCGCGCTCGCCGGTGCGACCTATGCTCCCCCCTTCGATACGCCCGGGCCCGGCTCCGGACGCTACCGCGTCGTGCTGGACGATTTCGTCAGCGCCGAGGAAGGTTCGGGCCTCGTCCACGTCGCCCCGAGCTTCGGCCCGGACGACCAGCGCATCGGCGCGCGCGAACAGGTCGGCGTCTTTGACCCGCTCGACAGTCGCGGCGCCTTCACGGAGGAGGTGCCGCTCGTCCGGGGAAAGTCGTTCAAGGTCGCCGACCCGATCCTCGTCGCCGACCTCGAGCGTCGGGGGCTCTTGTTCCGCTCGGAGACGGTCCGCCACACCTACCCGTTCTGCTGGCGGTGCGACTCGGCGCTGCTGTATCGGGCCATCGACTCCTGGTTCGTGCGGACCTCGCGCGTGACCGAGCGGCTAGTGCGGTACAATGCGACCGTGCACTGGATCCCGGAATACCTGCGCGAAGGGCGGTTCGGAAACTTCCTGACCGAGGCGAAGGACTGGGCCGTCTCCCGCAGCCGATACTGGGGGACGCCGCTGCCGATCTGGGTGTGCGAAGCCGGCCACTTCACGTGTGTCGGCAGCTTCGCCGAGCTCGCTGAGCGGCTGGGTGGGCCGCTCCCCGCGCCGTTCGACCCCCACCGGGTGACGGTCGACCGCCTCGTGCTGCGGTGCGCCACCTGCGGGAAGGACGCGAGGAGGGAGCCGTACACGATCGACGCCTGGTACGACAGCGGGTCCGCTCCGTTCGCCCAGTTCCACTATCCGTTCGACCCCGGACCGTTCGACCCCGCCGCGCCGCTCGACTACGTCGCCGAGGGACTGGACCAGACCCGCGGCTGGTTCTACACGCTCCTCGTCCTCGCCACCACGCTGTTCGACCGCCCGGCCTATCGCACCTGCCTCACGACCGGACTCGTGCTCGACGAAGGCGGACGCAAGATGTCGAAGTCGAAGGGGAACGCGCTCGAGCCTCTCGCGCTGCTCGACCGGCACGGCGCCGACGCCGTCCGCTGGACGTTCCTGTCCCTCGACTTCACGGAACCGATCCGCATCAGCGAATCGATCGTCCAGAAGACCGCCGGGCGCACTCTCGGGACGCTGCAGAACGTGGTGGCGTTCCATCTGGAGAACGCCCGAGCCGACCGGCTGCCTCCGGTGACGGAACTGCCCCGACCTTCCGGACTCCTCGACCGCTGGCTACTCTCCCGCCTCGAGTCAACCCGCGGCGCCGTGGATGCCGGGCTGGCCCGGTACGACCTGCGACCGGGCGTCGGCGCGGTCCGCGACTTCGTGGACGACCTGTCGACCTGGTACCTCCGGCGTTCGCGACCCAGGTTCTGGGCCGAAGGCACGGCGGCGGACCGCCTCGCGGCCCATGCCACGCTCTCCTACACCCTCCTGGGTCTCGCGGCGACGCTCGCCCCCTTGCTTCCCTTCACCGCCGAGTGGGTCCATCAGGAGGTGGACGAACTCGGCTTTCACGACCGAGACCGGTCCATCCACCTCGCTCCGTGGCCCGGGCAACTCGCCCCACGCGACCTCGACCTGGAGAAGGCCATGGAGGAGCTCCGGGCCCTGGTCGAGGTCGGTCGGGAGTTGCGGCATCGGGCCGAGGTGAAGTCCCGGATCCCTCTGGCCGAACTCGTGCTCTTTGGCCCCGTATCGCCGGCGCTCGTCGCCCTGGGCGACGAGGGCTATAGACTCCTCGTCGAAGAATTGAACGTGAAGCAGCTCCACCGCGTCCCGGCGGCGGACCGAGCCCGCTATCCCGACAGCGACTGGGTGGTCCGCGAGGACGAGGGGGCGCCGGTCGCCGCACTTCCTCGGCGTCCGACGCCGGAGCTGCTCGAGGAAGGACTGGCCCGCGAGGTGGCGCGGCGACTTCAGCAGAGGCGCAAGGAACTCGGGCTGCGGTACACGGAGACGGTCGCAGTGACCATCGCGGTGAGCGGACCACTTCGGACCTCCCTGGAGCATCGACGATCGGCGCTGGCGCACGACCTCCTGGCCGACCCGCTCGAGTTCGTCGACGGTCCCCTTCCCGCCGGGACCGACGTGCGGAGCTGGGACCTGGATGGGGTCACGTTCTCCGCACGGGTGGTCCGTCACGCGCCCTAGGCGCGGGGAACCTCTTCGGCGAGCTCGCCGCCGGGGGACCGCTCCCCGAACACCTCCGCCTCAAAACGACGGATCGTCACTTCCGGCCGTCGCCAGGCGCCGCGGGGAAGTCCGGCTTTCTCGCACGTGCCGGCCAGGAACTCCTCCGCGGTCCAGCCCTGCTCGGGGGCGACCTGCGGGAGGAGGAGACCGCTCGTTCCGAACCCCTCGACGATCAGTCCGTCTCGTCCGACCACGATCGAGGCTGGGACGGCCTCCGGTCGCGACTCGTGGATCTGCGTAGGGACCGTGAGCACCGACACCTCGATGCGCAGGTGGGGCAGTTCCGCGGCCCGGATCGGACGGAAGCGCGGGTCGTCGGTCGCGGCGGCGACCGCGGCCCGGGTGAGCGCGGTCACTAGCGGGAGCACCGGCAATGGGTAGCCGATACAACCGCGGAGCTCGTCGTCCGGATAGTGCTTCAACGTGACGAAGACCCCCCGCTTCTCCCGGAAAACCTCGGCCGATGCTTCCCGACCCTCTCCTGCGTCAGGGTCAGGTTCCGCCGTCGGCGCGAGCGCCCGGTCGATCGCCCTGCGGGCCAGTCGCAGGGCCTCGGTCCGCTCCTCGCGCGAAAGCACGGGCGGTGCGAGGAAGCGCGGAACGAAAGCACCTTCGCCGTTGCCCCCGGCGCTTCTTTTATAGATGAGCTCACGTCCCCGCGGGCCCCATGCCGTTTCCCGAAGCGGTCGAGCGTCTGCTCAACAAGAAGATCTGCATGAACTGCTCGGCCCGGAACCCTCCGAAGGCCGTGCAGTGTCGCCGCTGTGGTTACGGCGGGCTCCGCGTGAAGTCTCGCGAGCGCTCGGGCAAGACCCAGTAGGCGGCGCGTTCAGGGCGTGAGCCCGGCCTGCTTGCTGTTCGCGAACGTCGCCCGCGTCCCTTGCCGCGTCTCCCGCGCCACATCGAACCGTTTCCGGATCAGGAACACGAGGTTGCGGATCCCGTCGCGCCAGCTCGAGAGTTTCGGGGGGCCCCAGCGTTCTCCGTACCGGATCGGGACTTCAACGAACCGCCCGCCCCGCAGGATCGCCTCGATCTTCAGCTCCTCGCTGAACGCCATCCCGTCCTGGGTCAGATGGACGCGGTCCAGGACCTCCCGGCGGAACACCCAGAAACCGCTCTGGCTGTCCCCGAGCTGTCGGCCGGGGATGTCGCGTAGGTAATGGTAGAAGGCGAGACGCAGGAATGTGTTCAACAGGGCGTTGCCGATCCGGTGCTCGGTCGTCATCGCCTTGCGGGGGAGGTACGCCATCCGGTTCCCCGTCAGAAAGTCGATCCTCTCGTCCCGCAGCTTCTTCACGAGCATCGGGACGGTCTCGACCGGGTAGGTGGCGTCGCCGTCGGAGGTGGCGATCACCTCCCCGCGGGCCAGGGGGAAGCCGGTCCGGTACGCGCGCCCGTAGCCGCGGCGCCGTTCGATGACCACGCGGGCGCCTTCGGCTTCGGCGATCGCCGCCGTTCCGTCCTCGGAGGCGCCGTCGACCACGAGGACCTCCCACTCGACCGGGTCGTCGACGAAGACCGTCCGGTTCGCCTCGGTCGCTGCCGTCCGGAACAGGCGGAGGACGTGGCCGATGGACGCGGCTTCGTTGAGCGTGGGGATGATCAGCGTGGCGCGCATGGGGGGTCAATTCGTAGTCGCCGGTCCCTTAAACCCTCCCACCCCTCCCACCGGACACGACCGCGAGCGCCCGGCCCCGTCGCGCGACCCGTCGCTGGGGAAGCTTTCCGACGACGGCGGACGTGGGGATCTGGGCCACCGGCGCCACGTCCAACGCGCTACTCGAGGCGCTCGCCCTCGGTCTGTTCGCGCTCACGACCGACTTGCGGCGCGTCCGAGCGCGGGAGGAGCGCGCGGTCAGCGCGACGGCCGAGGACCTACCGTCGCTGGTGGTCGCGTTCCTGACCGAGCTGATCCTGCTGCAGCAAACAGACGGGTTCCTCGTGCGGAAGGTGACGGTGCACGCGGTCGGGGACCCCCCCACATCGCTGGTCGCGGCGGTCGCCGGCGAACGGTTCGACCCGGCGCGGCACCGGGCCCGCACGGAGGTCAAGGCCGCGACGTTTCACGGCCTCGTGTTCGACCCGGCCCGGCACCGGGCCCGCGTGATCGTGGACATCTAGGGGCCCGCGGCCCTAGGGCATCCGTTCGAGGATCGCTCGCAACGACGCGCCCGGATTCTTGACGCGGCCGGCCTTGCCGAGCACCCGTTCGAGCGCAGCGAAGGTGACGAGCAGGTCCGGCCAGTCGGCGATGCCCATGTGGCCGATCCGGAAGATCTTCCCGGTCAGCGCGCCCTGCCCGCCCTGGACCAGGACGTTGTACTGGCGTTCGAGGACCTTCCTCAGCTCGGGGTCACCCATCCCGGCGGGGTTCTTGATGGCGGTCACGGTATCGGAGGCGTACTGCCGGTCCGGGAACAGCTCGAGACCGAGCGCGTCCACCGCGGCGCGCGTCGCGTCCGCGAGACGGTGGGTTCGTGCGAGCCGCGTTTCCAGGCCTTCCTCCTTGAGCAACAACAGCGCCTCTCGCAGCGCGAGGAACAGCGGGACGGCCGGGGTCCACGGCGTGTCGTTCTTCTCCAGGGCTTTGAGATGCAGCGCGAGGTCGAGGTAGAACGAGCCGGGGTGGAGCGAGGCCGCCGCCCGCTCGGAGAGATGGACGAGCGATAGACCCGCCGGGGCGGCCAGTCCCTTCTGGCTGCCCGCGACCAGCGCGTCGATCCCCCACGCGTCGAGATCGATCGGGATCCCGGCGGCCGCGCTGATCCCGTCCACGAGGAAGAGCGCTCCGGACGATTTCACGGCCGGGGCCAGGGCGGCCAGGTCGTTGGCGAGCCCGACGCTCGTCTCGTTGTGGACGACACAGACCGCGCGCACGTCGCCCTTCGCGAGCTCGGTCTTCGCCACGTCGAGCGGGAAATGCTGGCCCCACGGGGCGCTCAAGGTCGTGACGTTCGTCGCGTAGCGGCGGACGATCTCGTTGCTCCGCTCGCCGAAGTTGCCGTTGGTCAGGACGAGGGTCCGCCCCTCCTTGGGCACCAGGGAAGAGTACATCGACTCGAGGCCCGCGGTGCCGCTCCCGGTCAGGATCACCTGGCGGCCTTTCGCCCCGAACAGGACCGGCAGGAGCTCGCGGATCTCCTGGACGACGCCGTGGAAGTAATCGCCCCGGTGGTTGAGGGACGACATCGACATCGCGCGCAGCACCCGAGGGTGGATGCGCACCGGGCCGGCGATGAGGAACGTGGCCGTCTCGGGGTCGAACGTCATCGCGCACCTCCGGGCGCTGGGACGAGCGCCGTGAGCGGCTCGCCCCGCAGCGCGCGCAGGACCTCTTCCACGAGGTCAGAGCCGGCCCGTCCTTGGGCCTCCGCGGTCGACGCGCCGATGTGCGGGGTAGCGATCACCTTCGGGTGCTCGAGCAGTTCACGGTTCATCGGGGGTTCCACCTCAAAGACGTCGAGCGCGGCGCCCGCCAAGTGGCCGGACTTAAGTGCGGCGAGCAGGGCGGCCTCGTCCACGAGCGGGCCGCGCGCGACATTGACGAGAAACGCTCCGGGCTTCATCCGTTCGATGGCCCGGGCATCGATCAGGTGGTGGTTCTCCGGGGTGAGGGCCGAGTGCACGCTGAGGATGTCGGAGCGGCGGAGAACATCTTCGAACGATGTCTGCACGGTCGCGTCGACCCCGTGGGAGACGAACGGATCGAACGCGATGCTCACTACCCCGAACGCGCCCAGCCGCCGCGCGACCTCCCGCGCGATCCGGCCGTATCCCACGAAGCCGACGGTCTTGCCCGCCAACTCCTGACCGAGCGTGCCCCGCTCCCAGCGCCCTGCCTTGGTCGCCACGACCTGGGGGTACATTCCCCGGACGAGCAGGATGAACAGCGCGACGGCGAGTTCGGCCACGCTCGCGCTCGCGGCCGCCGGTGCGTTGATGACCCGGATACCGCGAACCGCGGTCGCGCTCATGTCGATGTTGTCGACGCCGACGCCCGCCCGGGCGACCAGATGGAGCTGGGGCGCCTTCGCGATCAGCGCCGCCGTGACCTTCGTACGGCTCCGGACGATGAGCCCCCAGGCGTCGGGGAGGTGGGCGGGTAGCGACGCCGGGTCCGCGCTCACGTCCACGACCCGACACGGTCCCTCCCGGAGCCGAGCGATCGCGCGGGCGTCGATCGGGTCCGCCACGACCACCACCGGAGGTTCGGTCATGGGGCGACCGACCCGAATCGCGCTGAAAACCCTTTGCCGTCCGTCCCGCTCAGCGCACCTTGGGCACGGCGATCCGGTCGGCCGCGGCTCGGACGATCGCCTCGCCCCGGACGCCGCGGATCCATGGTTCCGGCTTGACGATCACGCGGTGGGCGAGGGCCGGTTGGACGAGGGCCTTGACGTCGTCGGGGAGCACGAAGTCGCGTCCGAGGATCAGCGCCCGCGCTCGCGAGAGCTTCTGCAGGGCGAGGGAGCCGCGGGGCGAGGCGCCCACCTCGCTGCGGGGGTCCTCGCGCGTGAGGCGGACGATGTCGATGATATAGGCCGCGACGGACGGTTCGATCTCGACCTCCTCGACGGCCCGCTGCAGCTCGGCGAACGTCGCCGCGTCGGTGACGCGCGGCACCTGGACGGGGTCCACCTTGCGCACCCGGCGCCGCTCGAGGATCGTCCGCTCCTCCTGGAGCGTGGGGTAGCCGATCTTCAGCCGAAGGAGAAAGCGGTCGACCTGCGCCTCGGGGAGCGGGTAGGTGCCTTCGAGCTCGAGCGGGTTCTCGGTGGCGAGGACCAGGAAGGGTCGAGGCAGGTGGAACGTAGACCGTTCGCTCGTCACCTGATACTCCTGCATCGCTTCCAGCAGCGCCGATTGCACCTTGGGCGGGGCGCGGTTGATCTCGTCCGCGAGCAGGACGTTCGTGAACAGCGGTCCGGGGCGGAAGACGAACCCCGTGCGCGCCGCGTCCAACACCTCCCCGCCGGTGATGTCGTGGGGCAGGAGGTCGGCGGTGAACTGGATGCGCTGGAACTCGAGCCCGAGCGCGGCCGCGAACGATTTCGCGAGCAGGGTCTTCCCGAGTCCGGGCAGGTCCTCGATGAGCAGGTGACCGTCCGCGATGAGGCCGGTCAGGACCTGGTCCACGGCCTCGTCCCGTCCGACCATGGCCGTCTGGACCGAGGCGCGGATCCGTCCGGCGAGTGCCTGGGCCTCCGCGGCGTTCATGGCGTTCTCGAACCCACCCGACCCGCGCGCGGTATAAGGAGAAAACTCCCCGGCGACGGCTCGCCCGCCGTGTTCCCCAGCCGTAACGACCGGCGTCATGGTAGGCGCACGCCCTCTCGGCGGTCTGACCCGGCTGGGGGTGTCGGACACCGGGGTTGTCCTCACGTCATCCTCGGCGGACGACCCGTCCGCGTTGAGTCGAGAGGGACCCTTCGTCGGTACCCGGATGCGACCGATGGCCGCACCGAAGCCCGGCACGCCGGGCCGCGCTATGAGGGTGACGGCTCCTCGTGGTCGAAGAGGGTCGGGCGCCCGAACAGGTAGGCGACCGCCACGATCACGAAGACCAGGAGGCCGACGGCAACTCCGAGCGACGCCGAGCTCGAGGGCAGGAGCAGCGCACTGGCCCACGCGATGCCCAGTGCGAGGGCCGGAATGCCGAGCGTGTTCTGGGCCCGGGCCACCCCGCCCGCGGGGCGACCGGGGTCATCGGCGAGCCACAGGAGGACCGCGACGCCGCCCCCTCCGGCGACCAGCTCGGGCAACAAGCCGAGCGGGCTCTCGAGCGCCACGGCCGTGAAGACGACCACGACCGCGACCGGGGCGAACGCCCGGACCCAGGATGGACCGAGCCGCTGGAGCGCTCCGCCGGCTCCGACCCCGGCCAGCATCAGGATCAGCCCCTCGTAGTGCGGCCAGTTGGCAAGGAATCCGAACAGTCCACCCAGGACGGCGAGCAGGGCCAGGGAACCCACTCCCCGTGGAAGCCGGCGGGGAGACGCGGGGGTCGGGCTCATCCCAATCTCCGCGTGCCCGGACGTCGAAGGAATTCGACGAACCGCCCGAGCGACCAGTACTCTTCCCAATCGATGGTCGGAGCCTCCCGCCAAGCGGACGCTATTCGGTCCCTCCGAAGTAGCCGTGACAACCGGGCGGCCACGGCCTCGTCTTGGGCGGAAAGGATCGTCGATTCCGAAAGGACCGGCAAGGGTGAGGGGCTGAGAACCACCACCGGGAATCCTCGTCGACGCAGGTACGGCAACAGGTCGGAGATCGTATCGTCGACTAGCGTGGAGAACAGGATCGTGGTGACTCCCGGAGGGAAATAACGACTGAGCGAGATGGCGCAGCGCTCGGACGGGGCTCCCGGAGGGGTCAGGCGTGCGTTCAATAGGGCCGTTCGGACCCGGTCGCGCTGGGCCCGGCCCGTCCCGAGCGGGACGGCGTCGAGGAACTCGCCGAACACCCCCACGCCCACGCGGGCCTTTTCGCGCAGGAACGAGTCCGCGATGCCCGCCGCGGCGGCCCGCGACACCGAGAGGAGCCGGTCATCGACGACCGGACCGAGTTCGGTCCCTCGAGCGTCGAGCACCAGCAGCACGTCGCCCGTCCGGTCGACCTGGAACTCGTTCGCGAGCAGCCGACCGGTGCGAGCGCTCGCCGGCCAGTTGATGCGGCGAGGAGGGTCGTTCGGCGCGGCGTCCCGGATACCGTAGAACATCCCCGAGGGACCGATCTGCCGGGACAGCGTCTCGCCCGGGAGGACCATCGTCCGGCGCAGCTTGATCGCCCCGATCCGCAAGAGCTCCGGAGGGTACCGCTCGACGACCAGGCCCGGGGCGTCGAGCGTGGTCGATCGTTCCACGAGCCCGGTCGCGTCGCGCCACACGACCCGGGGGGCGGGCACAGTGACCATGGCGGGCTCGGCCGCCCGCCACGACAGGCGGAAACGTACCTCGTCCCGGGTCCGCTCGAACAGGGGGCGTGCGGTCTCGGTGAGGCCGGCCGGGCGGGGCAACTCGACGAAGAGGTCGCGAGGATCGACCCGCTCCGCACTGCGGATCGCGCCGCCGATCCTCACGTCCATTGCCGACCCGGCCTGGTTCCGGCTCGCCGTAAGGTGAGGGGTCGACCGCGGACCAGCCAGGGCGGCCGCCGGACCAGCCAATAGGAACGGCAGCGCGAGGAACAAAGGAACCGGGTTCCGCTCGGCGACGGCCACGACGAGCAACAGCGCGGCCGCCCCAAGCAGCAGGTAGGCCCGGGGTCGCCACCGTAACAGGGTCTCGCGACCCGCCGGCACGTCGCTCAGGTCCGCGCCTCCAGCTCGTCCAACCGGAACCGGACGTACCGGCGGAAATCGCCGGGGCTCATCTGGGTGAACTGACGAATCTCGTCGATGCGACGCCCCGGCAGGTCCGGGTTCGGGCCCGACCGCTCCAGGCGGTCGAGGAGCATGACCACCTTTTCCCGACCCAGGCGACCGGAGCGAAACGCGGCCCGGACCTCGGCGGGTTCGTTCCGCAGGCTCCATCGCGCCCGGCGGCCGCGGGGGTTGGGGGTCCGCAGCCAGACCTCCACGAACAACAGAACGGCCGCCGTGACCGCGACCACGGCGCCGGGGAGGGCGAGCTCGAAATTCGAGTCCGCCCAGATGGTGAATCCGGTCGCGGCCAACGCGATGGCCGGGAGGAGCCAGCCGAACGGCGCCCTCATGCCGGCACCGAGGTTCGCGCGAGGTCCGCAAGCGCCTCACGAACCGCGCGACGGGCCGTCTCCGCCGCGTCGCTCGCCAACGGGTGCGAAGAGTACCGAGCCTCCTCGAACAGTCGGGTCAGGACCGTCGCGGCGCTCGGCCGAATCCCGAGCCGAACGAGGTGTTGCGTTCGGATCTCCTCCGGCGTCTCGACGTCGATGGCCCCTACCAGCGGCGCGAGCCGAGCGAGCACGGTGGCGTAGAGCGCCACGATGATGGTACGGGGGTCTCCGCCCTGGTCGAGGTCCTCCGCCGCCCGGGCGAGAGCCCCCTGCACCTCCGCCGCCACCCGCTGACGGGAATCCTTGGGACGATAGCGACGCAGCTCTCTTCGGTCCATCAGATACTGACCCATCAGCGGGCCGGCGATCGCGACGACCGCGAGAAGGACCGCGACTATCACCAGGAACGGCAGCCACGGCGGCAGCGCCGGCGACCAGAACAGGAACGAACTTCCCCCGCTGCCGGGAATGGTGGCATTCACGGTCGAGTTGTTCCCGGGGACGGTCGTCGTGTTCTGTCCGGGCGCGGCGACGACCCCCGCCGGGTTGGGGCCTCCGCCCACGATGAACCGCGCCGCCACGATGAACAGGACCAGGATCAGGATCGCGACCAGGGTCGAAGAGACCAGTCGGCCGGGAACGCTCGCGGTGCCCTGGCGAAACCGGTAGACGATCAGAAACCCGGTAAACACGACGGCCGCAGCGAGGATGCTATCCCCGATCACCCAGTCGGGCAGGACCAGTTCGCTCGGGTGCACGGGCGGAGCGCCGGGAGACGTCGCGGCGCCGATCAGCAAGCTAGCGGCGGCGCCGAAGGCGAGGGCGGAGAGGAGGGCGACGAGGAGGACGAGCGATGGTCGACCCAGGCTCGGCATGTTTCACGCCACTCCCTGGAGTACCATCGAACGAGGCAGGCACGGGCCTTAAGCGTATCCGGAAATCGTCGTCGACCCGCCGGCACGGTCTCCCGACTCTGGAACGGGTGTTCACCGGAACACGAGTGCTACCCTGCGGACGACGGTCGTCTCGTTCGGCGGTCCGTTCGCGTTTCGGTCGCCGCCACCTAACTTCCGGGCGGGGGAGAAGACGATTCCGGTTTCTTGGAAAGGAAGTAGAAACTGCGTCGCTCGTGCTCGGGGGAGACCACGGCAAAGTCGTCGATGGCGTATCCGAGGTCGAAGGCGGCGCGGAAAGCGTCTCGCACGGCGTGCCGCCAGCGTCGGGTGTTCGTCGGCTCATGTTCGCGCACCAGCTCCATGTCGAAGGGGATCTCCAGATGCGCGCTGGCTCCGCTCGGTTCACCGACCTCGGTGGGCAGGCGAAGACCGCTCTCTCCTTGCTCGGTCTCGACCATTGCCACCGACCGCCGCCATCGCTCCGTGTCTTCGGTGGAGGTGGGGATCTTTCCCGCGACGCGGGATTCAACGTGAGCCGAGGTGAGGGGCCACACGACACGGACCCGGTCGGTTTCCATGTCCCGGTTGAGCGCATCAGCCAGTTGTCCGTAGTAATGCGGATAGTACCGGTCGGGAGCTCCACCGAGTCGCCGCACGAGCAACGAAGCGGTCCGACTGTGGAGTGGGTCGAACGTCCCCCGTATCTCCGCGAGCCCCAGCTTCATCACCTCGTCGCGTTGGAACGCCTTGAGACGGAACCCGAGGTGGTGGTTCTGGTACTCCGGACGGACGATCGTGAGGTGCGAGTAGTGGTACAGGGTCGTGCCGTCCCATCCGAGCAGGGAGACCGTGACCCCGGCGAGGTAGATGTCGGCGAATGCGCCGAGGACGAGGCCACCGTTGTCCTGGACCCCGCGCAGCAGCGCCGGTGGCACGGCGATCGAAGTCTCCGGTCCCCATACGGACGCGCAGACCTCTTCGACCTGACGGAACTCCTCGGGCTTATCGAGACGCCGGAATCGAAACCCTTCGGCCGCGCCGGCGGCGCGCTCGGCGACCACGCCTGTTCACCGGTGCACGGTACTTAACCCGGACGACGCTCGCTCTAGCGTCGAAGCCGGAACTCGCCGCGCTTCTGTTCGTAGCGGGCCTCGTCCGCGGGGGTCAGGTCCCACAATAGGTCTTCGAGATCCGGGATGTTCCGCAGGAACTCCGCCTTGCTCTTCGTCACCATCAAGTGCTCGAACTTGCGGCGGGCCGTGAAGTACGACCCGACCAGGTACGCCCCCACGATCACGATGATCGGCCCGACGATCACGAAAACGAGATTGTAGTTCGCATCCGGCTGGTTGGTCGCCGGGTTGATGGCGGTGAACGGGGAGGAGTTCGACAGCGGAGTGAAGAAGCCCGCCGCAAGGATCGTGAGGAGCGACCCCACGGCCAGCACGAAGATCGAGATCGCCGCACGGTAGGTTCGCAGTCCGTGCCGAAACCTCCGGCCCAGGGGCACCGCTCCGTCCTCGGTCGGCATGCGGACGGCGGGAGGCGGATTCCCTTATAGTGCCTTTGACCCCGGCTCACCGGCTCCGACCGGGACCACCCTGGCCCGAGGACTTGAGTCGGTCGGTCCGTGCGTACGGGGACGCGCCCCGGGACGGGGTCGCGGGAGGTCCGGTACTGGGGGGAGGGATGGTCGCGAGCCGGGAGCGAAGGCGTCGGTAGACCAGGCCCGCGCCGAGCAGCGCGACCAGCGCCCCTCCGAACGCCGCGGCCTCCCCGCCGGCGGTCCCGATACCGAGCAGGAAGAACCCCACGGCGCCGAAGATCGCTCCCGACACCGGCCCGCCGCCGGTCTCCCCGCTCCCGGGGCGGGGGCGGAGCGAGAGAAGAGCGCCCGCCACCTCGAGAGCCACCACTGCGATGGACTCGAGAACTACCAGGGCCACGGCATCGACTGTGACGGACGGTCCCGCGAAGTATTGGGACACGAGGCCCAGGACGATGATCCCGCCGATGGAAGCGCGATAGCCCAGCGCGTAGAACGGCGTGCTCTCGTCCCGACCCCAGTAGCGGGTGCGCAGTAGCCCCCACTGCGCCACTTCGGTGCCGCCGACCAATAGGGCGAGAAACAGCAGCGCCCCGGGCAAGGCGAGGTTCGCCATCGAGTCGATGAACAGTACGCCGGCCAGGGCGAGCGGTATCCCCACGAAGAGCCCCGCGGTGTAGGCGAACAGCTCCCGGCGTTCGTCGAACAGGGTGGCCGGTACCTGGGGCGTTGCGTACCGGCCGACCTCCCACCAAACGAATCCTCCGGAGAGAACGATGCCGACCAGCGCCCCGATCGAGAGCGACAGCGAGCCGCCGACCATCGTCAGTCGACCTTGCGGCCGGCGGCCAGGAATCCGGTGTGACCGAGCATCTCGAACTCGGGTCGGGTTCCTCCTTCACCGACATGCAGTCCCCGCTCGAGCACCTCGACGGCCCGGACCTCATCGTATCGGAACGACCGGAGCGCTCGCACCGTGCGCTCGAGTTGGTTGTAGGTCGGCGTGTAGGTCGCCACGTACCCGCCCGGGCGCAGTGCGTCCCGGGCGCTCGACAGTACGTCCCAGGGCTCCGGTAGGTCGAGGACGACGCTGGACAGGTCGGTCAGGTCGATCCCTTCGGCGGCCACGTCGCGTTCCCGGAAGGACACTCGTGCAGAAAGTCCCGACCGCTCGACGTTCGCCCGGGCGCTCGCTAGGAAATCCTTCCGCCGGTCGAAGGAGGTGACGTGACCGTGAGGTCCGACCGCATGGGCCAGCGCGATCGTGAGCGCTCCGCTCCCCGATCCGGCTTCTGCGACCGCTGCGCCGGGTCCCACCCCGGCCAGGTAGAGCAACTGGACGGCGTCCTTGGGGGTCACGATCTGCGCCCCGCGGTGTACCGTGGCCAACAGGTCCGCCAGGGATGGACGGAGCAGTGAGTAGGCCGCCCCCGACCAAACGACGGTCCGGCCGAGCGGTTGTCCGACCTCGCTGGAGAGGTCGACGACCCCTTCCCGACCGACCGGTTGCGCTCCCCGTGCGACCCGCACGAGCACGGAAGGTTCGCCGGACCGCTTGAGCACCCCCGCCTCTCCCTCCTGCCAGGTCTCGGTCATGCTTTCGTCCCCTCGGTCCGAGGCACCGACGACTCTTGCGTAGTAATATAATCCGGCGCTCCCCCGGTCGGCTGTCTCTGGGCACGTTGCGCACCTCGGATCTCGTCGTTCGATGATGGGCCGCCCCGCCTCATCGGTGGAGATATCTGGGGCTCTACCCATGGCGGGGCCATGGCGGTCTCCGGCGTACGATGCGCTTGCTGTGATTGCTCGGCCTGCTGCAAGTGTTGTGCGTGCTGCTCGGTCAGCGAAACTTGCTGCCCTACGTGCCCCGAGGACCTTGCACCGTAGCCGCTGAGGCAACGACCTCGCGTTTCGGGAGGTCGAGCGCGCGCCGGCCCGGCGAGGTTCTCCAGTCTGTCCGGCAGGGTGACTTTAGATAGACCGAAGGATGGCCTCGGCCGCTGCGGGCATAGTGTAGTCTGGTTATCACATAGGCTTGCCAAGCCTATAACTCGGGTTCAAATCCCGGTGCCCGCACTCCTCGCCCCGGACCCGGAAGGCGGACGCGACGCTTTTGGTCCGGAGGTGCTACGGCAATCGATGGCAGGCGTACGAACGGTCACGGTTCCGGGCCACCGGTCCTTCGAGTACGTGTCGCAAGGCAAGGGCCCGGCGACCCTGCTCGTTCACCCGGGTGGACCCGGTCTCACGTACCACTACTTGCGAGGGTTGCTCAAGCTCGCGAACGCGAATCTACGCGTGATCCTGTTCAACCCCCGCGGAGTGGGTCGCAGCTGGGCGCCCAAGAACCGCAGCGAGTACACTATCGGCAACATGGCCGAGGACGTAGAGGCGCTGCGGCGGGCCTTCGGTATTCGCGAGCTCCACTTGCTGGGGTACTCGGCCGGAGGTTTCGTGGCGCTGGAGTACGCGCACCGTTACGAGAAGCGCCTCACCTCCCTACTCCTCTGTGCGACGGCGGGGAGCGCCGAAGAGGTCCGGGCGGCGAATCGGTTGATGCTGACCTCCGCATCGCCCCGGCAACGCGTCCGCTTGCGAGAGCTCGCTCGCGGGAAGGCGTTCGATTCCCCCCAGTATCAGCGGCTCGCCGAGCAGATCTCCCAACCGTTCCAGACCCGGTTCCTGAGCACCACGCCCGTCGACTGGAAGGCGACCAAGACCAGCCCGGTCGTCTATCACACCATGATGACCCGAACGGGCGACGAGTTCGCCGTGGACGGAACGGTCGCCTCGTGGGACGGCCGCAAGTACTACTCGAAGATCGAAGTGCCCTGTGTGGTCGTCGTCGGCAAGTACGATTTCTTCCTGGAGCCTTCCATGGAGATGGCCGAGCGCATCGAGCCGGCGCACCTGCGGGTCCTGGCTCACAGCAGCCACATGGAGATCCTCGAGCAACCGCGCGAGTTCCTCGGGACGATCCGCGAGTTCCTGATCGACGTGACCGGCGGCTGAGGCGGGGACCCGACCGATTCGATAGCGGTAAACGGTCGGCGGTGTTCGCCCGCAGCGAATGTCGATGGCCGACGACCGGACGAGCTCGATACGCCTGCGACTGACGTCGGAGGCCCGGCAAGCGCTCTCGGCCGCCCTCGCCGACCGCCCCGCGGGCTCCGGAGTCCGCGTGTGGGTGGAACGGGGCATGCGACCGCACGCGCAGATGATGGTCGACCGCCCCTCGCACCGTGACGTTCCACTCGAGATCGACGGGGTGCTCTTGCTCCTCGATGAGAGCACGATGCAATTCCTGCGGGACGCCGAGGTCCGCTACTACGGCGACCGTAACCCACCGGGCTTCGAGGTGGTTGGACCGTTCCTCCCCGCCGGTCCTTCCGCCTCGCCTCCGCCCGCGACGACAGGCTCGACCCCGGTGCCCGAGTCGGCGGGCTCGATGCCCGGCGCGCATTCCGCCGCGGAAGAGAAGATCCGTCAGGCGCTCAAGAACATCTACGACCCCGAAATCCCGATGAACGTCATCGACCTCGGACTGATCTACGGGATGGAGTGGGGCGACGCGGGCGACCTGACGATCCGGATGACGCTGACCAGCCCCGGCTGCCCCGTGGTCGAGGCGTTCACCCAGGAGGTCACCCGGGCGGCCCAGGACGCCTCGGGCCTCCCGAACGTGAAGGTCGATATTGTCTGGGAGCCTCCCTGGGGGCCCGACCGCATGAGCGACTTTGCTCGTCACCAGTTCGGGTACGCCTGACCCGGCCAAGCCCTCGAGCGACACGGGCGCTCGGCCGAGGGGGGGCGGCGAGCCGTTCCGGCTCCTGCGCAGACCCACAGGTTCTTCCGTGGGAGGCGAGAATACGGTACTCCCATAGACCGCGGGGGGATCTTCTACGAACCGAGGTTCGGCGACAGGGCGGCATTCGAACCCCAAGAACCTGGTGCGCCACGGATGGAACCGGGCGTCGAGCATCTACCGGCCGGGCACCGGCGTCACCGACGCCTTTGGTCACTCGTTCACCGACCATCGAGAGTGGTTGCGGCCGTTCTTTCTTGAGCTCGCTCGCGGCAGCGACGTGCTCGACCTGGGCTGCGGATGCGGGGTCCCCGACGCCCGCCTGCTCTCCGACCGGTTCCGCGTGACCGGGGTCGACATCTCGGACGTTCAGATCGAGCGCGCGAAGAAGCTCGTGCCGGGGGTGCGTTTCCTGCGGGCGGACATGACAACGGTGCGGTTCGCTCCCGAGACGTTCGGGGGGATCGTGTGCCTCTACGCGCTCATTCACGTGCCGCTGGACGAACAGCGGCCGCTGATCGCCCGGATGCACCGTTGGCTCGTCCCCGGCGGAGTGGCCCTGCTGACCACGGGCGAGGAGGCGTACACCGGAGTGGAGCCGGACTGGCTCGGCTCGAACGCGAAGATGTACTGGAGCCACGCGGACGCTCGCACGTACGCGCGCTGGCTGACGGAGGCGAAGTTCGAGATCGTCCGCCGTACGCATGTCCCCGAGGGGAAGAGCGGTCACGCGCTGTTCCTGGTCCGCAAGGCCGACGGTCCACCGGACGGCTGAACGCCGAGTCCAGTCTCATCTTGGCTAGATGGTCCCGACGGCGAGCATCGGCCGCCCGTTTCGCCATCTCCCCGGAATCGGGATAGTCCGTCGAACCGATACTGCCGAACACGTCCGCGTTCCAGGTACGCGTGTTCCGCACGCCCCGTGGGTATCTCGCGTGGGTCGACGGGCTCGGCACGGTCGAAGGGCGTACTCTGAGCGAGACCCGACGCGAGGCACGACGATTCGTCGAGGCGGTGGTAGGGGGCGCGTTCCCGGACCGACCCCGGGTCGAAGCCGCCGGTGCGCGGGAGGTCCTTGAGTTCGCCGTGGACATTCGGATGCGGCGGGCGCCGACCGGGGTGCCGAGGGCGAGTTCTGTTCGGTCTCCGGACGCCGGAGCGTGACCGGCACCCTATCGACCGGACTGCTCCGGTTCGGCTCGCACCCGCGCGATTCGACCTCAGTTCGTCACGGTCGCATCGTCAGCTTGGGTACCTTGAGCTGCCAATCCCAGTAGTGGGCCTCGGGAAAGCCACACCATCGTACCCGGACCTCGCGGTCCTCGTAGTGCCCCACGGGCTTGCCACATTTCGGGCATCGCTCCTGCGACATGAACAGGGTTACCTCTCCCGCACGGCCACCGGCGGTGCGGTGCTAGCCGCTGCGCACAGAAATACACGACGCCCGGGGCCGCACCGGTGGGGCGCGCCAACTCGACCGCTTCAGTACGTTTCGGGCGGCGAGTTCGGGATGGGCTCCGGCTGCTGCCAGAGTTCGACCCAGTTGCCATCCGGGTCGGTCATGTAGGCCACGTGGAATCCGGCGGCCGGTTCCACCGGGTCGCCCTTGCGGACCGGTACGTACCCCTCGTAGGCCAGCTGCTTCAACTTGGCCTGGAGGTCTGTCACCCGGAACGCGACGTGGTCCAGTCCCTCTCCGGGGATGTACGGAACGGAGTATTTCGAACCGGGAGGATAGTAGTTCAACTCGAGTTTTTGCCCGGTGAACGGGTCCCGCAGCAGTACGGCGATGCCGCCCCCGGTGGCGGAGCTGTCACCGCGGGCCACCTCCACCAGCCCGAAGAATCCCGTGTAGAAATTCAGGGATCGCTCTAGGTCGGTGACGCGTAGACCACAGTACGCTAGGTAGGTTTCGACCATGTTCGGCCCAGACGTCATCGACCTCATCCGCGTTTCGCCCGGTCCGGGCGCTCGTCGTGGGGTGGCGACCCGGAACGGGTGGGGGTCCGACCCGCTATCCCTTCCGTCGAGGGGGCGAAACGGTTCGACGCCGCCGTCCGGGTCGTGACGAGGGCCACCCCCACGAGGATGACGCCGATGCCGGCGACCAACCCGACCCCGAGGGATTCGCCGAGCAACAGGAATCCCCAGACCACACCGAAGATCGGCATCAGGAAAGTGACCGAAAGAGCCGAGGTGGCGCCGGCGCTCTGGAGAAGATGAAAGTAGATCAGGTAGGCCAACGCCGAGGAGACTAGAGCGATCCCGAGAACGGCCTCGAGCGCGGGAAGCGTGAACCGCGCACTCGGCACTTCCACGGCGGCGAACGGGGCTACGAGGAGCGTCGAGGTGAGCAGGAACCCGAGCGAAAGGTCCGTCGCGTCCACCCCGCGCATTCGTCGACGGACGTAGACCGCACCGAGGCCGTAGGAGAACGCGGCGACAAGCGTGAGTGCGGTGGCGATGAGTACGGTCGTTGACAACGTGAACGGTGCCGCCCCCACTACGATGACTACTCCGACGAGGCCAAGTGCGAGCCCGCCCGACTGGCGGACGGACAACGACTGGCCCAGCAGCGGGACCGCGAGTAATGCGGAGAACAGGGGGGCCGTGGCGTTCAGCACGGACGCGAAGGATGCCGGGAGCGTCAATTCACCGATCGCGATCAGGGTGAAGGGGACTCCCGCGTTCAGGGCGCCCAGTACCCAATAGTCGCGGCCACGATTCCGGATCCGTTGCCAACGCGTCGTGAGCTCGCCGCGCAACGCGACATATCCGACGAGGACCACGCTCGCCAGCAGTACCCGAAGCTCGACGAACAGCGCAGGTCCCAGCAAGGGGGCGCCCACCCGGTAGAACACATACGAAAGTCCCCAGACCGATGCGAGAACGACCAGGAGCGCGTACTCCTCGCGACGCATGATCCGGCCCCGCCGTCCCTCCCCAGTACGACCCGACCGGCAGACGTCGGTCATTATAGACGGTCGTACGTCGCGCACGAAGAGCCGGCCCGAGTGCTTACCCCGGTGCGAAGACGGCAGTGCAGCGAGCCAAGTTTCCTGGTAGGCGAGCGACGTCCACCAGGGGTTCCAGGTACGGGCTCTCCCTGGATCCAGCAGACGGAGTTCCGACTACCGCAGACGAGTCAGGGGGTTTATGTTGGCCGAGCTTTCTGCCTTCGTGGTGCGCATCACGGACATCGCCAGCCGTTTCGACGTACCTATCGACCGGGTCTGGGAGTACCTGGGGAGTCCGCGCCATGGCGGCGGCCACGAACGATCGTCCCCGAATCAGAAGCGAGCGCCCATCCGCGAGAACTCAACGGTCATATCGTGGGACCAGAACGTCGAAGGGAAGTGGGTCAGGGTAGTGAACCGGATCACTGTGTTTCCTCCTCTAGGGGCTGTGTTCGAAACTCTCGAAGGGCCTTCGCGGGCTCAGTGTTCCTCAACTACTACACGGCCCGCGGGAACCAGACCGAGGTCACGGTCGTCGGAGACTTTGAATCAGCCACCATCCCCGCAGCGGACCTGGAGGCCGCGGTGCGCCGCTTTCTCGAGACCTGGTTCGAGGAGGATGCCGAAGGCTTGAAGCAGTTCGCGACGAACGAATAGAGCGCACGGCCCTCATTGACCGTTTCGTACCCGCGGGACCGGGGTCGTTCGGACCGGGGGAACGACCCCGGTCCAGGGGTCCTCGCCCTTCATCGTGCCGGTACGTCGGAGGCGGTACGTCCGTCGCCCGCCGTAACGAGACCGCCTACCTCTCATCCACGGGGGGAGGTTTCTGCGTCAGCTCGGTCGGTTTCTCTGCCTACGAGGAGCGGAGGGCTAAGCTTACGCCAAGGCAAACGGTAAATACAATGCCCCGAGTGGCCGAGCCCTTGACGGCGGCCGCTGGCCTGGCGGCCGTGGGGAAGGATAGCGTGTCAGCCCAATCGACTCCTCATCCCCTCGGCCAGGATCAGTATACCCGGTTCGAGCGGGCCCGCATCCTCGGAGCGCGCGCGTTGCAGATCTCTCTCGGCGCCCCGATCTTGATCGATGTCCCCTCGACGCTGGTGGACCCCGTGGAGATCGCGGAACGCGAGTTCGCCGGACACCGCATCCCGATCACTGTACGACGCGGCCCCGCGAAGTAGGCCTGGCGGTCAGACCCCGGCGGCATCCAACGCCCGGGCGCAGGTGCAGCTCGGCGGCGTCCGGAGACGGGGCAGGAGCTTCCCGAGGACCTTGCCCATGCGCTCCACGTTGCGTTGCATGGTTTCGATGATCTCTTTGGCTTCGACCGGACGCTCGGCCCATACGTCGTAGTCGGTCACCATCGCCAGACATAGGTAGCAGAGCGCCCGCTCGCGCGCGAGGGTGACCTCGGGAACGAGGGTCATCCCGATGATGTCGGCGAACGAGCGGAAGAACGCCGACTCCGCCCGGGTGCTGAACCGGGGTCCCTCGACGCACACGTAGGTCTTTCCGAACGCGAACGGCGAGCCGACCTCTTCCCCGACGGCGATGGCCGTGCGTGTCAGGTCCGGACAGAACGGGTCGGCGAGCGAGACGTGGAAGACCCGGCCTCCGTCGAAGAAGGTCGTCGGTCGTTGCTTGGTGAAGTCGACGAACTGGTTCGGCAGGACAAAGGTGCCCGGCGGCAGCTCCTCCTTGAGCGAACCAACGGAGCTCACCGTGACGACGGCTTCGGCCCCGAGCGTCCGGAGCGCGTCGATGTTCGCCCGGTAGTTGACGCGATGCGGGGGGATCGAGTGGCCCGCGCCGTGGCGAGGGAGGAAGAGGACTCGCATCCCTCCGACCTCTCCTTCCTCGATCGGGCCGGAGGGCGCTCCCCACGGGGTCGCGACTCGGTGGGTGCGCGTCGGGGCATTGTCGAACAGGCCCGTAATACCCGAACCGCCGATCACGCCGATGGCACGACGCACTGGAGCGCTCACGGGTCCCCCGCGGGCGCGGGATTCATCGGTCGCGCGCGCGCCAGGAATCGCGCCATGACGACCTCCCCGCGGGTCCGTTCGAGGAGGGTGCGCGCCGTATCCTGCTTCGGTTTGAGCTGAACGATCGCGCGCGTGGTATCGAATCGCAGCAGCGTTCGCGTGAGCCGCTCCATCAGCGCGAGCTCCGCCTCGGCCCCGGCAACATCGTCGTGCCCCAGGCGGTCCAGGACGCGTCGTCGGACCTCGCCGACGACGTCTCCGAGGCCGAGCAGGTACGGCTCGGGGTCGACGCCCAGGTCGGCCGGGCCGGGCAGCGGTTCGGCGGCGGCGACCGCCCCGAGGAGCACGGCTTCGACCGCCTCCTGGAACGCGTCCAGGGCCATCGGTTCGTCCCCCCGTCCCTCGCGGCGCAGCCAGTCGGCCAGCTCGGCCATCGCGCGGCGGATCTCCACGAGGTCCATCGCCGCGGAGCCTTCGGCGTGCAACCGGGTCATCGTTCCCTGGGCGAGCCGGCGCAATCGACGTGCGCGTTGGTAGAGGTCTTCGCGCCGCAATTCGCGCTGCCGCAGATGGGCCTCGATCGCGCCGAGGACGCTTTCGGGCACGCCGGGCGACGCCGCCCGGGCGGCCTTATCGGAAGAGGGTGAACCGCTGGTCATCGTCGCCTCCATCGAGCAGGCCGAGCCGAACCCCAGCATCCAGCCATCCGTGGGCGTAGCTCGCGGCCGCGAGCGCGCGCTCGCGGTCCCCGGCCGCGCTGAAGTGCTCGGCGTCGGCCAGGTACGCGCGCGCCATCGAGAGAAAATCGTCCGACGCCCCCCTCAGATAGGAGCGCGCCGGCGCCGCCGCGCTCACGCGGGCGAGCGCTTCCCGGGTCAGTCGCAGATACTTAGCGAGCAGTGGTTCGTCGGTCACGAGCGCCGGCGCGTAACCGCGACCTCGATATAATCCCGCGGCGGCGTGGGCCGAGTGGGGGAGGCCCACTACGACGGCTTCGCCGTGCTGCGCGCCGAGGTCCACTCCAGGAACGGGGCGAATCCCGGGGCACCAGGGCGATGGAGACTGAACACCGCGGAGAGCTGGTCGGGCTCCTCGAATCGGTACTGCAACCACTGGCGGGGTCCCGGTGATGATGGGTCGCTCACGAGGCCCACGCCCTTCCCATCGGGGTCGGCGTGGACCTCCCGATACCGGATCAGGTGCCCCTCGTTGTCCCAGAACATCCCCCGCACTTCGGAGTCGGAGTCGACGAACACGATCAGCAGGTCCTCGTGGCGGAACGCCGGTCGTTCGGTCGTGGCCGGATACTCGCACCACGCCTCCCGCACGAGGATCTGTCCGTCCAGCTCCAGTTGCCAGGACTCCCCGCCTCCCGAGGCGGTTCCGGGTTCGCCGTGGCGGGACACATCGCTCCAGTGGCCCACCAGGTAGCTCAAGCCGTCCAGACCCATCCTCGACCTCCCGGACCGACCTGCACGCGCCCGGGTCTCATCCCTTCGGTACCTTCTCCCAGTCCTTCAGGAATCGGGCGAGCCCAAGGTCGGTGAGCGGGTGCGCGACCAGCTTCTCCATCACGCCGAACGGCATCGTGGCGATGTCGGCGCCGATCTTGGCCGCCTCGAGGACGTGGATCGGGTGTCGGATGCTCGCCACGAGGACCTGGGTCGTGAATCGATAGTTCCGGTAGACCTGGACGATGTCGCGGATCAGGTCCATGCCCACCTGTCCCTGATCGTCCAGGCGTCCGATGAACGGGCTGACGTACGCCGCCCCGACCTTGGCGGCGAGGAGCGCCTGGTTCGCGCTGAAGACGAGCGTCATGTTGACCCGCGTCCCTTCCCGGGACAGGACCTTGGTGGCCCGCAGGCCCGGCGACGTCATGGGGACCTTGACGTAGATGGACCGGTGGATCTCCCGCAGGCGGCGCCCCTCGGTGAGCATTCCCTCCGTATCGGTGGCGACCACCTCGGCCGACACCGAGGGGACGCCGAGCGCGCAGATCTCCCGGAGGACCTCCTCGAACTTTCGGCCTTCCTTCGCGACGAGGCTTGGGTTGGTCGTGACCCCGTCGAGGATCCCGATGTCCCACATCGTCCGGATCTCGTTCAGGCTGGCCGTGTCCAAGAACAGCTGCATCGTTCCCCTCCCCCGCACGCCGCCATAGTTACTGAACCTTCCCTCGCAACCGGAGCAGCTCCCAGGCCTCTTCGAGAATGTGCTCCTTCGACATTCCGAACCGGTCGAGCAGTGCCCACGGTTCTCCGGACTCCCCGAAGACGTCCGGCACCCCGACCCGCCGTACCGGGACCGGGTAGTTCTCCGACGTCGTGGAGGCGACGAGCGCTCCGACCCCCGTCAGCACCGAATGCTCCTCGAGGACCAGGATCGCGCCGGTGTCGCGCGCCGCCCGCAGAAGCGCCGGCTCGTCGAACGGCTTGACGGAGGCGAGGTCGAGCACCCGGGTCGAGATCCCGACACGTGCGAGCTCCTCGGCGACCTGAAGGCCGCGGGCGAGCAGCGCTCCGACCGCGACGATCGTCAGGTCGCTGCCGCTGCGCAGCTCCGCCGCCTTGCCGATCTGGAACGAACCGTCCGTCACGACCGGCAGGTTCTCGCGCGTGAGCCGCACGTAGGCCGGTCCGTTGCGCTCGGCGACCGCCCGCGTGGCCGCCCGGGTCGTGGGGGCGTCGGCGGGAACGATCACCGTCATCCCGGGCAGGCCCCGCATCAGTCCGATGTCCTCGACGATCTGGTGCGTGCCGCCGTCGGGACCGACCAAGAGTCCGCCGTGCGTCGCGACGATCTTCACGTTCGCGTGGTTGTAGCAGACCGATTGCCGGACGAAGTTGTAGGCCTGGCCCGCGGCGAACACGGCGAAGGTGCTCGCGAACACCGTTCGGCCGGAGAGTGCCATCCCCGCGGCCATCGACATCATGCTCAGCTCCATCACGCCGACGTTGAAGAACCGGTCCGGGAACTTCTGGCCGAACAGCATCGTGCGCGTCGACCCCGACAGGTCGGCGTCGAAGACCGTCATGGTCGGGTCGTGCTCCCCGAGCTCGACCAGGACCTTCCCGTAGGCGTCGCGGAGGCTTTCGAGGCGGGTCACTTCGCTCATCGCGGGGGTGCCTCCCACGAGGTGCCGAGCTCCGCCATCGCCTTCTCGGCCTCCGCCTTGTTCGGGGCCTTACCGTGAAACGAGTGCTGACCTTCCATGAACGACACGCCCTTGCCCTTGACCGTGCGCGCGACGATCGCGGTCGGGCCGTCGGTCGTGCGGCGCGCTTCGGCCAGGGCCCCCAGGATCTGACGGAAGTCGTGACCGTCGATCTCTAGCGTGTGGTAGCGGAACGCACGGAACTTGTCCGCGATCGGTTCGATACCCATGATCGATTCGGTCGGCCCGTCGGTCTCTAGGCCGTTGCGGTCCAGAATGGCCACCAGGTTGGACAATCGGTAGTGACCGCCGGCCATCAGCGCCTCCCAGGTCGGCCCAGCCTGGCACTCCCCGTCACCCAGGACCGCGTAAACCCGGCTCGGGCGGTGCGCGAGGCGGGCATCGAGCGCCATGCCGACGGCCATGCCGATCCCCTGGCCGAGGCAACCGGTCGATGCCTCGACGAACGGGAGCTTGTTGCGATCGACGTGGCCCTGCAGCCGGCTGCCGAGCTGGCGGAGGGTCAGCAGTTCCTCGCGCGGAAGGTAGCCCCGGAGCGACAGGGCCGCGTAGAGGGCCGGGGCGGCGTGGCCTTTCGACAGTACGAGGCGGTCGCGCTCCGGAGCGTCCGGATGCGCCGGGTCGATCCGAAGCTCGTGGAACAAGAGCGCGGTCAGAAGGTCGGTGACCGAAAGGCTCCCGCCGGGGTGACCGCTCGCGGCGGTGTAGGTCATCCGGATGATGTCGCGACGGATCTCCCGGGCCTTCGTTTCGAGTGAGGCAATCAGCTCGGCCGGGACGTCCTCCCCCATGCGCGGCGCGCGGAGGTAGGGCTGTCTATTTTACAGTTGAGGCACGGCGGGCCGGCCGGCGGGCGCCCGGGGCTCCGCGCACGGTCGGTCCGGCCGGGGCCAGCAGGGAGCGGAGCGTGCGAAGGTCCTCGGCGTATCGTTCGTAATCTCGATCGTCGAGCGGGGTTTCGAGGTATCCGGGAACGTCCTTCCATCGTGGGTCGTTGACGAGGGACCGGAACCCGTCGGCACCGATCTTTCCTTTGCCGATGTTCTCGTGACGGTCGAGGTGCGAGCCGAGCTCGGCTTTCGCGTCGTTCAGGTGGAAGGCGCGGACCGTGGTTCGACCGAGCACACGCTCGACCACATCGGCCATCTCGCCGTAGCCGTGCACGCTGCGGAAATCGACCCCCGCCGCGAAGAGGTGGCAGGTATCGAGGGTCACGCCAAGACGCTCGGGCTCGTTGACCTGGGTGAGCACCCGGGCGAGCTCGTCGAAGGTGGAGCAGAGCGCGGTCCCTTGCCCCGCGGCGTTCTCCAGGAGCAGCCGGACCTTCCCTTCGGGCACCGCGGCGACGGCCCTCCTGAGGCTTTCGGCGATCGTGGCGAGACCGGCGTCTACCCCCGACCCCAAGTGGGCCCCGGGATGAAAGATCAACGCGTTCACGCCGAGGAGTTCCGCCCGACGGATCTCGTCCAGGAACACACGGCGGGAGCGCTCCAGCATCGGCCGCTTCGGGCTCGCCAGGTTGATCAGATACCCGTGGTGCACGGCCGTCGCCTGGATGCGCTCCGCCACCACCGCGGCCCGGAAGGCCTCGGCGGCCTCCGGAGCGATCGGTGGACCGGCCCACATCTGCGGGCTCTTCGAGAAGATCTGCAGGGCGTCACAACCGATCCGGCGACCCTCGCGCACGGCCTCGGGGAGGCCGCCCGCGATGCCGAGGTGGGCTCCCAAGAGCATGGCCGAGCGACCAGCCGAACAGGATTAGCCTATCGGGGCAGAGTTCCGGGAAGAAGAAGGCTGACAGCTTTCCGCGGTTCCCGTAGGCTCGCGCACTTCAGTACCGCGCGGAACGCCAGTGGGCTTAACTTCCGGGTTCGGAATGGGACCGGGTGTTTCCCCACCGCTTTGGCCGTCAGCCGTTGAGCGCGACGGACGGGGTGTATTTAAGTTTGGTTCGGCCGCGACGGGCGAGCTGCGAAGGCCGCGGTCCGCCGAAGAACTTTCAGGGCGGCCCGTGCTCGAGCCGGCCAGCCGCCGAGCGGCGTCCGCTCTCCGGCCCGAGGGCAATCGGGTGAACGACGAGCGCGTGCCGGTGATTCCCGAGTACCGACTCGACCTGGACGTGGACTTCGAGGGGCTCCGGTGGAGCGGTTCGGTCGAGTTCGACCTCGGTCCGGGCCGCAGTCGCATCACGCTCGATTCCGAGGACCTAGAGATCCGCACGGTCTCCCGCAACGGTCAGCCCACCCCGTTCGAGCTCGATGAGCCGCGGCACCGGCTGGACATCCCCGTCGCCTCGCCGGGCGCCTCGACGATCCGAGTCGAGTTCCAAGGCGCCGTGGACCCGCACCGGCTGGTTGGACTCTACCGTTGCCATCACGGGGACGGGTATGTGCTGACGACCCAGTGCGAGCCGATCGGGGCCCGACGGATCTTCCCGTGCGTGGACCGTCCCGACTGCAAGGCCCGCATCGTCCTCACGGTTCGCGCGCCGGCCGACCTCGAGGTCGTCTCAAACACCGCCGCAGAGCGCGTCCGCCCGACCCAACGGCGTCGGGAATGGACGTTCGCCCCGACCCCACCGATGGCGACCTACCTGTTCTACCTCGCGCTCGGAGAGTTCGACCAGGTCGAGGACCATTCCGGCCGGGTGCCGGTCCGAGTTCTCACCCCGCCCGGTCGGGGAGAATCGGGACGGTTCGCGGCGGAGGCGGGCGCGAAGATCCTCCGGGCGTACGAGGAGTACTACGACCTCCCCTACCCGCTTTCGAAGCTGGACATGGTCGCCGTCGCCGAGCACGCGTTCGGCGCGATGGAGAACTGGGGAGCGATGAGCTTCCGTGACATGCGCCTGCTGATCGACGACTCGTCGGCGTCGAACGCACGCCCGGAAGTGTTCGAGACGATCTCGCACGAGATCGCGCACCAGTGGTTCGGCAACCTGGTTACGATGGCCTGGTGGGACGACATCTGGCTGAACGAGAGCTTCGCTACGTTCCTCGAGGCCAAGATCACCGACCGGATCGCGCCGGAGTTCGACGCGTTCTCGGACTTTGTGTCGCACACGTGGGGGATGCGTGCGGCGCTGGACGGCGACTCCCTCGCGGCGACCCATCCGGTCCGCCTCACCGTGACCGAGCCCGAAGAGATCGGCCAGGTCACCGACGAGATCACCTACGGGAAGGGCGCGAGCATCCTTCGCATGCTGGACGCCTACCTAACGGAGACGCCGTTCCGGGTGGGCGTGACCGAGTACGTGAGCCGGTTCCGTTACCGGAACGCTCGGACCGAGGACCTCTGGGCTGCCCTGGGCCGCAGCTCGAACTCGGACGTGGCCTCGCTGGTCGGACCGTGGATCGACCGGCCGGGCTTGCCGGTCGTTCTGGCCGAGCTCGAACCCTCGGGACTGCGGCTGACCCAGCACCGATTCTCCTACCATGGGTTATTGGAGGAGCCCCCCTGGCCCATTCCCCTGTCAGTCGATGTCGATGGCCGGCGCGAACGCATGCTATTCGACACCCGAGAACGGACCGTGGCGGTTCCCGGGTCCGCCACCGTCCACCTCAACCCGGACGCGGTGGGCTTCTACCGCGTCCGCTACGACCGGGACCTGTGTGACCGCCTGCTGACCGCCCTTCCGACCCGGTCCGCAATGGACCGATGGATCGTCCTGAACGACCTCGCGGCCTTCGTCGTGTCCGGTGACGTCAACTGGACCACGCTGGCCCGGTTCGTCCGCGCGCTGGGGGTCACGCGCGACCGGATCGTGGTTGAGGAACTCGTTGACGACCTGAGCAACTCGGCGCTGGCCCTGCCGAACGTGAACGAAATCCAGGAACTCACCCGATCGTACCTCGCGGACATGACCGAGCTTCTCGGGGTGGACCGGCGGCCGGGCGAACCCCCCTTCACGGGGATTCTCCGCGAGCGCGTGGCCCGCGCCCGAGTACGCGTCGATGGCGGGTTCGCCCAAGCACTCTCCGAACGGTTCGTGGAGTGGGACCGGCTCGACCCGGACCTGCGGGGCGCGGCCGCGGTCGCGCGCGCCCGGACCGAGGGTGTGAGCGGATATCGCGAGCTTCGCCGGGCGCTGGAGCATTCGCAGCCCGAAGCCGAAGCGTTCCGGCTGGAGCTCGCTCTCGCCTGGAGCGGCGAACCGGCGCTCGTGGCGTCGACCCTCGACCTCGTGACCTCGGGCGGGATCAATCGCGGCCACGTCTGGGCGGTCGTCGGCGCGGCCGCCCGGAATCCGGTCGGTCGAGCGCTGGTCGAACCCTGGCTCGAGCGCAACCTCTCCCAACTCTCCCAGATGTTCCGGGGCTCGAGCCTTCTTTCGGCGCTGCTGGAGCAGACGATCCCGTTCGCCGGTCTCGGTCGCGTCGCGGAGACGACCGCGTTCTTCCGCGACCATCCGTTCCCGGATGCGGCGCGCGGGATTGCCAAGGGACTGGAACGATTGGAGCTGGTGGACCAGCTGCGGGCTCGTTTCCCCCGCTAGCGCCGCCGGCGAGTCGCTGCGCGTCGAGGTGCCTCTTCGGCCGCGGACCAAATGTACCAGGTGCCGCGTGCCTGACTGAGGCGACGCCCCTGGGCGTCAAACAGGTTCCCCTCGGCGAACGCGATGTGCCGGCCACGACGCAATACCTGACCCCGGGCCGTCAGCGTGTCGCCCTTGCCGGCGGCCCGCAGGAACTCGACGTAGAGCGAGGTGGTCGCCGTCGTCTCCCCGGCCCGCAGCAGGGAAACGACGGCGGCTCCCATCGCGGTGTCCAACGCCGTCGCATAGACGCCTCCGTGCACCACGGCGTTGATGTTCAGGTGCCGAGTCTCGACCCGGCCGGTGACCGTGCACACCCCATTCCCGCTCTTTTCGGCGTCGATACGGAACCCTACCTCGTGGTGAAACCCTCGACGGGCGGCCCGGATCAGGCGGGGGTCCTGCCGGACCGGGCGAGGTTCGAGTTCGCGCGAACGACGGGCCACGCTCCGGCGAGCGGTCGTTGCGGATAAGTACTGCGCGCGGCCGTGCCGGCCCCGTTCGGATGGCGCGTTCCGCGACCCTCGCAGCGACGTACGAAGCTCCGCCCAACATCGCCCTGGTGAAGTACTGGGGCGTGCGCGACCGGGCGCGGGCCCTCCCGTACAACTCTTCGCTATCGGTCACGCTCGAGCGGTTGCGCTCGCGCACCACCGTCCGTTTCGACCGGGAACTCGCGGAGGACCAGGTCGTCCTGAACCGCACGGAAGCCCGTGGCGGACCGCGCGACGGCGTGGTCCGCTTCCTCGACCGGGTCCGCGCGCTCGCCCACCGAGACGACCGCGCCGAGGTCGAATCGGACAACAACTTTCCTACGGCGAGCGGCCTGGCCTCGAGCGCGAGTGGATTTGCCGCCCTGGCGGGCGCCGCCACGACGGCGGCCGGGCTGACGCTCTCGGACCGCGCGCTCTCCCAGCTCGCCCGGTACGGTTCCGGCAGCGCCTCCCGCTCCATCTTCGGCGGGTTCGTGGAGTGGCGCGCGGGGGCCCGGCCCGACGGGAGCGATTGCTACGCTCGACCGCTCTACGGCCCCCGCCACTGGCCCGCCCTCGTGGACCTGGTCCTCCTGGTCCAGGGGGCGCCCGTCAAAGAGATGCGCTCGGCCGACGCGATGCAGCTGACCGTGGCCACGAGTCCAGTGTACGATGCCCGTCTGAAGGCGGTACCGGGCCGACTTCGGAGGATCCAGCGCGCGATCGGTACGCGGGATGCTGCCCGACTCTTTCCGCTGATCATGGAGGAGTGCGACAGTTTCCGCGAGGTCTGTGAAACCACGCGACCCTCGCTCGACTACCTGACCACGACGTCCCGAGCGATCCTGGGGGAGGTACGCGCACTGAACCGGGAGGCCGGCCATGCGATCGCTGGGTACACGCACGATGCCGGCGCCCACGTCCACGTGTTTGCCCTCGAGCGCGACCTGGGTCGAATTCGCCGACGGTTAGTTCGGTTGCCAGGAGTTGAGCGGTCCTTGACCTTGCGCCCGGGGCCCGGGGGGCGACGGGTCTCGTCGCGCTAAGGCGCCCCACGGGGGGCGGGCGCGAGGGTCGGAGGGAGAGTTCAGAGGACCCGACGGTCGAACTCGGGACTCGGGAGGTCGATGTGGTACGGCGCGAGAAGTGTGTGGACCTCCTGAATGAAGCGGGCCCGGGCCTCTTCGTTCGTCCAGCGCTTCAGCCCCCACTCGATCGCGCGACGGCTAGTTTCTGAGTTCGAGTGGCCGAACATGTCCAGGGCGCGTGGATACCACTTGCGGACCGCCTCCTGGGCCTCCTCGGACGATCCGTAGTACTTGCGACCGTCCTGGACCATGCGTCGGAGGACGCTGGCGCCGAAATTGAGGTGGAGCTGTTCTTCGCTCAGCATGAGCGGCATCGCGCGGGCCAAGGGGCCATACGAGCACTCCTGGAACGCGCGCAGCTGGTAAACGCCTACGCGGTCGACCAAGCACGTGAACGCCCCCACGTCGCTCCAGCGGTCGAACTTCATGTTGAACGCGTCGAGCTTGTGCTCCCCCTCCCGCTTCGCGAGGAGTTCGTCGATGTACCTCTGTCCTTCCTCCCCGAAGTCTCGCAGGATGCGGCAGGCCTGCAGCCCGTGACGGGCCTCATCGGCCACGATCCGGGACTCAATCCAACGGTCCTCCAGCGTGGGTGCCTGGTCCAGCCAGGGACGGTGCTGCTGGATCGAGGCGAACTCCGTGTCCGCTTGGACGACCATGAGCTTGATCACGAGCTTGCGCATGTCGGTCGGCAGCTCTTCGGCCGTCTCGTATTTCCGGACGCCGGCGGATGTCCCCCACAGGATCTCGCGGACCGGCTCGATGGTCCCGCCTTCCTTCAGGCTCTTGCCGGTGTCGGGCATGGGTCGCGTCCCTAGTTGATGAGCCTCAATGGCCCTTAAAGGTGGGCTTGCGCTTCTCGGAAAACGCCGACAGTCCCTCCTTGGCGTCGTCCGTGACGAACAGGCGGTTCTGCAGCTCGCGCTCGAGCGCGAGACCCGCCGTCAGGGGCATTTCGATGCCCTCCACGACCGAGCGCTTGATGAGGCTCACAGCGCGCGCCGGACCGTGGGCGAGGGCTCCAGCGTAGGCCCGGACGTCAGCCGCGAACGACTCCTTCGGATAGACGTAGTTCACGAGACCGATCGCCAGGGCCTCGTCGGGCGTCAGCAGCTTGCCGGTGATCATCATGTCGAGGGCGCGCGAGGCGCCGATGAGCCGCGGGAGCCGCTGGGTTCCCCCGGTCCCCGGCAGGACCCCCAGGGTCACCTCCGGCAGCCCGATCCTCCCGGAGTCCTTCGCCATCATGCGAAGGTCACAGGCGAGAGCGATCTCGAGCCCGCCGCCGACGCAGTGTCCGTTGATCGCGGCGATGACGATCTTGGGCGTCTTGGCGAACTTGTCCAGCGTTTCCTGGCAGTGGAGGCAGAACATCGCCTTGAAATCCGGCTGGCTCTGCTTCAGCATCTCGATGTCGGCGCCAGCGCTGAAGAACCCGGGTACCGAGCTTTCCAGCACCACGACGCGCGCCGCGTCGTCGAAGCGCAGCTCCTCGACCGCTTGGTCGATCTCGCGCATCATGTCCAGGTCGTACGTGTTCGCCTTCGGCTTGCCGATCTCGATGTGGCCGACGTGATCCTCCACGTGGGTACGAATGTACTTGCCCTGCATGCTCATGCTCCGCGTTCGGGGGCGGCCATCGACCGCACCGCTGGGGGCGGATAACTCCGGCGCCCCCGGGTCGTACGCTACGGGGACCGGGCGCTCGGACGCGTCCGTTCCTCGACCGTGCCGTCCGGGTGCCCGACCACGACCCGGTCGGCCAGACCGACGAAGATCCCGGTCTCGACCACGCCGACCAGGTCGTGCAGCGCGCGGTCGGCCTCGCCCGGGGCTCGTAGCGGCTCGCGGGGCACCAGGTCGAGGATCTCGTTGCCATTGTCGGTACGATACGTCTCCCCGGCCGGAGTGAGCCGGCAACGGCTCTGGTAGCCGAGGGATGCCACCGCGTGCTCCACGGCCGATCGGGCGAACGGCACCACCTCGATCGGGATGGGGGTCTTCTCTCCCAGGGCCCCCACGAGCTTGGTCGGGTCGATGAGTATCACCACGGACTCGGAGAGGCGGGCCAGCAACTTCTCCCGGAGGAGCGCTCCGCCCCCTCCCTTCGTCAGGTCGAGGGCAGGGCTGACCTCGTCGGCCCCGTCCAGCATGAGGTCGAAGCGGTCGTTGCCGCGAAGAGCTCGAACTGTAAGCCCGAGCCCCGAGGCCAGTTGCTCGGTCGCCCGAGAGCTCGCGACGAGGTCGAAGCCGCCGTGGGGAAACCGCTCGCTGAGCGACCGAATCGCGAACGCGGCGGTCGAGCCGGTGCCGAGGGCTACTCGCATCCCGGGCCGGACGTACCGTTGAACGGCATGAAGCGCCGCGGCCGACTTCGCCCGCTCGAGCTCCTCTGCCACGCTATCCCGGAGGGCCGTCGCCTCTTGAATCCCGCGGGCGACATTCAAAATACGACGGACCTCTCCCCAAGCTCGGATGCCAGGTACTTCTCGTCGGACGGTCGCCCCGGTGGTGCTCTCGGTAGGTGGCTCCGTCCTGCTGACAGGAGAGGACGACCACCGTTACTTCGAGGACCTGGCGGACGTGCTCCGTCGCCTGGGGAAGGAATTCCCGCTCCTCGTGACCGCCGGGGGAGGGCGGACGGCGCGCGATTACATCCGGCTCGGTCGAGAACTGGGGCTGACCGAAGTGGAGCTCGACGAGGTCGGAATCGAGGTGACCCGTCTCCACGCCCGGCTCCTGGCGGCCCGGGTCGGCCCGCCGTGTCCCGCCCGCCCACCGACCTCCGTCCCGGAGGCCGTCCAGGAGCTTCGACACGCCTCGCCTGTCATCCTGGGCGGGACCGAGCCGGGACATACGACCGACGGCGTCGCCGCGCTCCTCGCGGTCCGGTCCCGCGCGGCTCGCCTGGTGAACGCCACCAACGTGGACGGCATCTACGAACGTGACCCCCGCGTCGATCCGAAGGCCCATCGGATCGACCGGATGCGCTGGGCCGATTTCCGGGCGATGGTCCATGCCGGCACGACGACCGACGCCGGCCAGAACTTCCTGTTCGACCGCCTGGGCGCCGACCTGCTCGCCCGCGCCGGCATCCCGCTTCTCGTGGTCCACGGCCGGGACCTACCGAACCTGGAGGCTGCGCTACGTGGCCAGCGATTCCGAGGCAGCCGTGTCGACGTATGACGCCGCCCGCCGCTCCGAACTCCTATAATCCACGCCCCGGTGCGGCGGGCATGCGCCGGATCGTTTTCCTCGGCCCCCCCGGGGCCGGTAAAGGTACCCAGGCCGGCTCGCTGGCGCGCGAGCTCCAGATCCCCCACTTGTCCACGGGAGACCTGCTCCGCGCCGCCGTCTCCGCCCGAACGCCGCTCGGCCTGGAAGCCGACGGGCATATGCGAGCGGGGGGGCTCGTTCCCGACGACCTCGTGCTCAAGATATTGCGCGAGCGCCTCGGCCAGCCCGACGCGAGCCACGGGTTCCTCCTGGACGGATTCCCCCGGAACCTGGCCCAGGCCGAAACGCTTGCTCGCATCACACCGATCGACGTGGTGGTTTCGTTCGACCTCCCCGACGAGGAGCTGGTTCGGCGGCTCTCCGCTCGGAGAATCTGTCCGAAGTGCCAGTCGGTCTACAACCTGGAAAGCCGGCCTCCCCACACCGCGGGCCGTTGCGACCAGGATGGCACGGAACTCATTCAGCGGCCCGACGACCGACCCGAAGCGGTCAGTACCCGACTCCGGGTCTACGCTGAACAGACCGCCCCGCTGCTCGAGTTCTATCGCGGCCGCGGACGGCTCCGTCCGATCGACGCGATGGGCACCCCGGACGAAGTGGCCCAGCGAGTCCGGGCTGCGGTCCATCGACCCGAGTGAATCCTACGGTTCGACCCAGAGGACCCCGCCTCGAACCCAGTCGCCTCCGTCACGGCACAACCGAGTCCCCTCCAAGTACCCGAGTACGGGACCCCAGGCGACCGCTTTCGTGGGCAGCGTCGCTACCGCACTGGATTCGGTCACTCCCCCTAGGACACAGGTAAGAGCCAACCCGTCGCTTCTCGGAGGTCACGGCGTGGTCCAAGCGCCCCGTCGTGGCGCCCACACGGCGGGCCATTGGGACGCCCGGGCGATTCTGGTGCGGACGGTCGGGGTCCCGACCGCGATGCGTAGGTGCTCTAGGCACCGCATCGGGCCGCAATCCGTGGGCGGGTCGAAGAAGAGTTTATAGGTCGCACTCCGGTCCGTTTGACATCCCGGCTTAGCTCAGTGGTAGAGCGGGGGACTGTAGGCGAGACTGCCGGACCTCCGGCGGCCCCCGTGGAGATCCTCAGGTCGCCTGTTCGAGTCAGGCAGCCGGGACCTGAACTCGCTCGACTCGGTCCCGTCAATTCCCGTTAACCCACGGCTTAAATCGCGGGTCTCCCCCGAGACGGTATCCATGGCCCGCGACCCAAGCGAACCGACCCCGGGCTCCGGCCCCACTTCGCGCCCCCGGTCGCAGACGCTCGCCGTCGAATTCCTGCGGATCGGCGTCGGGGTAGTGTGGGCGCTCAACCTGGCGTTCATCGTCGCCCCCCAGAACGATTGGTTCGGGAACTTTGGCTCGCTCGCTCTGTCCTTCGGGCCTACCTCGGTCGGAGGTCCCGGACTCGCCCAGTTCGTCGCTGGCCACGCGGTGATCTTCTCCTGGCTCGTCGCGATCACGACTACCTACCTGGCCGTAGCATTCCTGCTCGGCCTCACCACGCGCATCGCCACGCTGGTCGGGGGGATCTTTTCGGCGGTCCTGTTGGGCACGCAGGTGGGGAACACGTTCGTGTTCCCGGGAGGCACCGACGTGGGGGAACATCCGCTCTACCTCTTGATCTACGTCGTCCTGGTCTTGGGCGGCGCAGGTCAGGCCTACTCGGTCGACCAGTGGATCGCCCAGGCCTGGGCCCGGCGACGCGAGTCTCAGCAGGCTCGGGGGCTACCGGTCCGCCGCGGAGTGTGGGCGACCGGGCTCAGCTACCAGTTCTTCTTCGCGTACTTCGCGGCTGGGGTCCTCATCGCCTTCGGTCTCACCGTCGGTCTCATGGTCGTCACGCCGGGCACTACCTCCAGTCCCGGCGGTCCGGGTCCCGTGGCCTACGAGAATCTGACGGTCTCCCTGAATCCGGGGAATGGCTGGCCGCAGTACACTCCGGCCAACTTCACCGTGCCGGCCGGGCGCGTCGTCTTCACCATCACGGACCTCGACTCATCGATGAATTGGACGCAGTGTCCTTGCGTGGTCAGCGGGACCGACAACAACGTCGAACTGGTCAATGGCACGGCCACCCACGTCGTGCCCTCCTCCGACGTGGCGCACTCCTTCAACATTCCCAATCTCGGTCTCGCGGTGTACAGCCCCGGTCAGAGCGTCGTCAAGTTCACGGTCGACCTCGTGAATGCGGGCACCTTTGTCTGGTTCTGCGTCGTCCCGTGCGGAGCGGGGGCGAACCCGTACACGACCCCTCCGATGGGAACTCCGGGCTACATGACCGGAACGATGACCGTCTCGTAGCTGAGAAAGCGCCATTTGCCTCCGAGATTTGCCGTTGGGCGATGAGCGATCACAATGCTACCACAGGTACAGCGAACGCGGTGTACCCCACGCGAAACGACCTACCGAAAGCGACCCGGAGTCGGTTGATCGGCCTGCTCGATGCACGACTCGCGGAGGCGGCCGACCTCCAGACTCAGATGAAGCAGGCCCACTGGAACGTCAAGGGACCGAACTTCATCGCGCTCCACGAGCTGTTCGACAAGGTCAACGAGGACGTGGAGGACTACGTCGATGACCTGGCCGAACGCGTGGTGCAGCTGGGAGGGGTGGCTCACGGTACCGCGCGCCAGGTGGCCCTGCGCTCGACCCTCCCCGAGTACCCGTCGGTACGGGACGGCCGGGATCACGTCGAGGCGGTCACCACCGCGCTCTCCGCCTTCGGAAAGCTGGTGCGCGACGCGATCGACCAATCGGACCGCCTCGGCGACAAGGACACGGCCGACCTGTTCACCGAGATCTCCCGGGGCGTGGACAAGTGGCTCTGGTTCATCGAAGCCCACCTCCACGCGGCCCGTTAGTCGGGGAGGCAGGACCCCCCAGGCGGGAGCGGCGGGCACGGGTCGAACCGAACCGTCGGGTCGGAGTGCGGTTGTCGGGATTTGAACCCGAGTAGGTAGCTTGGGAAGCTACCGTCCTAACCACTAGACCACAACCGCGCGGTCCACCCGGAGGGCGGACGCCTCTTACGGTTTGTGACGGACCGGGCGTTCAGAGGTGCAGGCCGACCGACTCCGAGGGGATCGTGGGCGCGCCGGCGAGGAGCTCCTCGTTCGACACGAGCCCCTCGGCGACGGGACTGGCGAAGCCGGCCTTGTGCAGGACCCGGCGGGCCCGGGCTAGGTCGCTCGCCGAGAGCGCAACGAGGGGTTGGTTGCCTTCACGGGCGACCAGGATGGCCACGCTTTGGATGTTCACCCTCGCGCGCGCCAGGGCGTCGAGCACCCCCAGAAAGCTCCCCGCGCGGTCCTCCAGGCGGACCGCCAACATCTCCCGCACTTCGACGTCGTAGCCGGCGCGGGAGAGCAGCTCGGTCGCGCGTTCCGGATTGCTGACGATGAGGCGAACATGGCCCGTCCGGGCCGCAGAATCGACGCTGAGGGCCGCGACATTGATGCGATCCTGTGCCAGGATACGGGCCACGCCCGCGAGCGTTCCGGGTCGATTGGGAAGTGTGAAGGATATTTCGCGCAGGGGCATCGGTACCTTTCCGGAAGGGCCGGGGGACTAAAGTATCGCCGGCGGGCAGACCCCTGGTCCGCGCATGTATTTATACACGAATCGGACCTAATTCTCGATGTGCGGGGGCCGTCGGCCCCGTGCTGGTCCATCTGATGGGGGGAACGGACGTGCTGAGCTCGGGCCTCCGCTATCGCCGGGCCCGTCGACTTCGCACGGCCCGACGCGGGGTGGTGGCGGTCGTCGGCACGCTGCTCGCGCTGCTCGTCTTTTTCGCGCTGTTCGGCATCTTTCTGACCCAGTACGTTCCGCTCTGGATGACCGACAACGAATCCCAGTTCACGAGCCAGACCTCGACCTCCTTCGCCCAGTTCAAGTCGTACGTTGACTCGCAGTACCTCATCGGCGGTCCGGCGACGTATGGCACGCCGTTCACGATCAGTTCCCAGGGCGTTCCGCTGCTCGCCCAGCCGACCCAGGGGACCCTGGTCTTCCTTCCGACCACGTGCCCGGGCGGGTTCTACGCCAAGGGGGGTTCCGGCGCCACGGCGGCCAACTACGGGCAGCCGGTCGTGCCGGGCTTCTGCGTCTTCGAGAACATCACCCTGTCCACGGGGCCGGGCGGCTCCGGACAGTACAGCCAGCACCTCCCGAGCGGCGTGCTCGAAATGCAGCTCCCCAACCGCTACTTCAGCTCCCAGACGTTCTATTTCGAGGACGATGGGGTCATTCAGAGCCAGGGCGGCGCCCAGCAGATCATGGCGGTCCCGCCTCCCTTCAACGTCACCACCGTCGGTCAGAACACGAGCGTGACCACGAGCCTCCTGCAGCTCTACGGCAACGCGTCGACGATCATCGGCCAGGGCTCCGAGCAGGTATTCAGCCACTTCCGGTACTCCCAGACGGTCGTCTCGAACGGCAGGGTGTCGAAGAGCGGGATCCAGCCGCTCAACGTGACGTTCGAGATCGGTACCCAGAACCCGTGCGCCTGGCAACGGCAGCTCTGGTCGCAGATGAACGTCAGCGGACTGCCGTACGTGTTGAATCCCACGAAAGGCGTTTCCAGCTACAACTGGACCAATCCCGTCACGCGAGCGGTGACCGTTCCGGTCGCGAACACCGCCTGCACGTCGTCGAGCGGGGCCACGACCATCATCGCCGTCAACATGAACGCGGTGGATTACGCGACCGTGTTCTATGCGGGCGTGCAGCTCGTGCTCGGCGTTGGAGGGACCTAGCGAACGATGGCCTCGACCACGTTCCGCGTGAAGATCCCCCGCGCCGCTCCCCCGGCCGGCGGGGAGCCCTCTCCGCTCGCCGCCCCGCGACCGCTCGAGGCCCCGACGGACGTCCCCGGGACCTTCATCACCGCCATGCCTCCGCTCCCCGAGCCGTCGATGAAGGAGCTCGAGGTGCGGGCGGTCAACCCGCCCTACTCGTACTCCCGGATCAGCTACAACGACCGGATCAAGGAGTATCTCTACGAGGTCATCGAGCCGCAGCTCTCCGCGCACGAAAAGCAGCTGGTCGACCACCTGAAAGGGACGCTCAATCGGATTCTCGGCAGCGACGTCGGGAACCTTTCCACGGCCGACAAGCGGACCTACCTGCGAGGCGAGGTGGAGTCGTACTTCGGCAGCCGGGGCATCACCCTCAGCCCCTTGTCGCTGGAACGGATCATCTACTACGTGCTGCGCGACTTCGTCGGGTACGGACCCGTGGACGCCCTGATCTTCGACCCCGAGGTCGAGGACATCTCGTGTGACGGCGTTGAGGTACCGCTGTTCATCTTCCACGGAAAGTACGAATCGGTCAAGACCAACGTCGTTTTCGCTGACGAAGACTCGCTCAACTCCTTCATCGTCATGCTCGGGCAGCGGTGCGGCAAGGCGGTCAGCGTCTCCGCCCCGATCCTCGACGGGACGACCCCCGAGGGACATCGCGTGCAGGCGACCTACGCCCGCGAGGTCACGACGCGCGGCGCGAGCTTCACGATCCGTCGGTTCAAGGAGCGACCGTTCACCCCCGTCGACCTGATTCTGAACGGCACCTCGAGCGAGGAGATGGTCGCCTACTTCTGGCTCGCGGCCGAACAGGGCGAGTCGGTGATCGTCTGCGGGGGCCCGGCGGCCGGCAAGACCAGCACGCTCAACGCGATTGCCCTGTTCATCCCCCCGACGGCGAAGATCGTGTCGATCGAGGACACGCGCGAGGTGAACCTACCTCACGAGAACTGGATCCCGGGCGCGACCCGCAGCGGCACGGGGGACCGGGGGCCGGACGGCAAGGCGGCCGGCGAGGTCGACATGTTCGACCTGGTCCGCGCTTCGCTGCGTCAGCGGCCGAACTACATCATCGTGGGGGAGGTCCGCGGTCGCGAGACCTACACCATGTTCCAAGCGATGGCGACCGGTCACACGACCTACTCGACCATGCACGCCGACAGCGTGAAGTCGATGGTCAACCGCCTGGAGAACCCGCCGATCAACACGCCCCGTATCCTCCTGTCCGCGCTCAACAACGTGATCATCCAGATCCAGGCCCGCACCGAGAAGGGGGTCGTGCGACGGTTGAAGCAGGTTCTGGAGATCGTCGGGTTCGAACCCGAGACCAACGAGTTGATCACGAACACCGTCTACGAATGGGACCCCGCGACCGACAAGTTCGTGTTCAAGGGCCACTCGTTCCTGTTCGACAAGATCATGGACGTCAAGAATTTCACGACCGACGAGATGGATGCCGAGTTCCAGCGGCGCACCCAGGTCATCCACTACCTCGTAGAGAACAAGATCACCGATTATCGGCAGCTGTGGCGGACGATCGCCCAGTACTACAAGGACCCGAACGAAGTCATGAACCGCGTCCACGCGTCGGCGGCGCCGCCGGCGGCCGGGTGACCTCGATGCCGGCCACCGCGAACCCGAGCCTCGGCCCCCCCCTCCCGACCGGCGGGTCGGTCCGCGCGGTCCGGCTCAAGCGGGGTCAGCAGCCCACGCACTCCGGCCTGACGGGATTCCAGCGCTGGTCCTGGAAGATGTTCCGGCAGCGCGTGCTGGAGCGCCCCCCCGACCCCGGTCTCGAGGAGAATCTCCTCAAGGCCCACATGCGGATCCGCGCCGACGAGTACATGGCGACGGTCTACGGCGCGACCATCTTCGTCGGTATCGCGACGCTCGTGGCGGGGATCGTCGTCGGGCTATTGTTCGCCTACTCCGGCGCCCTTTTCCTCGGCGTGGTCATCGGCATCCTACTCCCTATCCTGGGGACCGTGGGTACGTTCTTCGTGCTGAAGAGCACCCCCGGCTCCAAGGCCAAGGACCGGGGCCGCAAGATCGACCGAAAGATCAGCCCGGCGATGAGCTTCGTATCCGCGATGAGCTCGGCCGACGTGAACGTCGACCAGATCTTCAAGGAGCTCGGCCGACAGAAGATCTACGGAGAGGTCGCCGAGGAAGCAGCTTGGATCACCCGCGACACCGAGCTGCTCGGGGTCGACATCCTCACCGCCCTGCGCAACGGCGCCCAACGGAGCCCGTCCAAGCGCTTCCAGGACTTCCTGCAGGGCGTGGTGACGACGGCGACCAGTGGCGGCCAGCTGAAGCCGTACTTCCTGCTCAAGGCCGAACAGTACGAGCGCGAGAACAAGCTCGAACAGCTCCAGCGCGTCGAGACGATGGGGCTGCTCGCGGAGACGTTCGTCACCGTCGTCGTGGCGTTCCCGCTCTTCCTCGTGATCATCATCGCGATCTTCGCCGTCATCGGCGGCGGCGGTTCGTTCATGATCGACATCCTGTGGGGGATCGTCGGGGCCATGATCCCGCTCGCGCAGTTCGGGTTCATTTTCTTCATGTATTCGCTCACGCAGGAGATGATCTAGGATGGCGACCGCGACGCAGCCGGCCTCGGTGCGCAAGGTCCGCGCGCTTTCGACCACCCTCAGCGCGAAGGAGGAGGGGCTGGACCGCGAGACACTGCTCCTGATCGCGGGCGCGGTCGTGGCCGTCGTTTTCTGGGTGATCGCGGCCCTGAACTACTTCGGCACGATCACGATCCTCCTCGCCCCCTCGGAGGTGTCGGGAGCGAACCCCGCGATCGACTTCTTCGTCCTCGGGCTGCTCTGCCTGATCGCGCCCTACGGGTTCGCGATGACGGCCAAGCTGCGGCGGATCTCCAAGATCGAGGAGCGCCTACCGGACTTCCTGCGGGACGTCGCGGAGGCCGGACGCTTTGGTATGACGCTGCCGGATGCGATCATCGTCGCCAGCACGGGTCGCTACGGGCTGCTCACCGACGAGATCAAGAAGATGGCCAGCCAGCTGGAGTGGGGCGTCCCGGTCGCGACGGCGCTGCGGCTGTTCGAGGAGCGGGTCCCGACCCCGCTCGTCCAGCGGGTCGTTTCCATCGTGACCCGGGCGAACGAGGCCGGCGGCAACGTCGCGGACGTGCTCACGATGGTCGCGCACGACACGCGCGAAGCCCAGCTCTCCGCGCAGGGCCGCCAGATCTCGATGCTGACGTATGTGACGGTCATTTACATCTCGTTCTTCGTGTTCCTCGTCACGATCTACATCATGGCGGCCATCTTCCTGCCGCAAATGATCATCGCCGGTCAGGGGGTCGCGTCGTCCAGCCTGGCGGGCTCGGGCGGGGTCTCGCTCGCGTTCAACTACGTGCCGATCCTCTTCCTAGCGTTCATGGTCGCGGTCATCGTGCACGCGGTCGGGGACGGCATCATGGCCGGCATCCTGTACAACGGTCGCGTGGCCGAAGGACTGCAGCACGCCACGATCATGCTCATCACGGGCTGGCTGATCATGCGCTTCGTCGTACCGCCCCTGGTGGTGAGCTAGCGGGACCATGGCGGGCGACGCGCTGAGCGAAACCCACCTCGAGACCGAGGAGGGCACGGCCATACCCACGACCGGACGCCGGCGCAAGACGGGCTTCGCCCCCTGGCTGCGGATGGGCGCCGCGCTGCGCCGCGGCTCCTCCGAGCCGCGCCCGGTCAAGCTCGCCCGGCTCGGCGTGTCGGGACAGGGCAGCGAAGGGGAGGTCACCCCGGTGCCGGCGCTGTCGGACCCGGCCCTTAAGGAGCTCGACCTCGCCCCGATCCGCCCGGGGTTCTCCTACATTCGCATCACCTACCACAACACCCGCAACGAGTTCCTCTACGAGGTCATCGAGCCCCCGCTCTCCCGACTCGAGCGCGAGCTCACCGAGCGCCTTCGCGTGTTCCTGGTCGACGCGTTCGAGCCGCTCCCCGAGCACGATTCCGAGACCAAGCGCCGTCAGCTGCGACGTATGGTCGACGACCAGCTCCAGGTCTGGGAGCTCGCGCCGGGCCCGACCACGAAGGGCCGGATCCTCTACTACCTCGAACGGGACTTCATCGGCTACGGGATCGTCGAGGTCCCGATGACCGATACCGAGGTCGAGGACATCTCGTGCGACGGGGTCGGGATCCCGCTCTACATCTACCACCGCAAGTACGGCTCGATCCGCTCGAACCTGAAGTTCCAGAACGCGACCGAGCTGGACGACTACGTCGTCTGGATCGCGCAGCGCTCCGGCAAGCACATCTCGGTGGCGAGCCCGATCCTGGACGCGACCGTGCCGGACGGTTCGCGGCTCCAGGCGACACTCGGAACGCACGTCACCAAGCGCGGCAGCTCGTTCACCATCCGGCGGTTCCGGGACAATCCGTTCACGCCGGTCGACCTGCTCAAGTTCAAGACGATGAGCTCGGAGATGATGGCGTACCTGTGGATCGCCATCGAGAACGGCCAGTCGATGATGGTCTGCGGTGGCACGGCGAGCGGCAAGACGACCACGCTCAACGCGACCTTGTTGTTCATCCCGCCCCAGATGAAGATCGTCTCGATCGAGGATACCCGCGAGCTGAACCTGCCCCACGAGAACTGGGTGCCGTCGCTCACCCGGGCGGGATTCGGCGCGAAGAACATCATCACGGGCAAGGCCCCGGGCGAGATCGACATGTTCGACCTGCTCGCCTCCGCGCTCCGGCAGCGCCCGCAGTACCTGATGGTCGGAGAGGTCCGGGGCGCCGAGGCGTTCATCGTCTTCCAGGCGATGGCCACGGGGAAGACCTGCTACACGACGTTCCACGCGGAGAGCGTCAGTGCGATGGTCCATCGGATGGAGAACCCACCGATCACGCTGCCGCGCTCGCTGGTCTCGGCGCTGAACCTCGTGCTGCTGCAGCGTCAGGTCAAGGTCGGCGCGAAGATGACCCGTCGGGTCCAGTCGTTGACCGAGATCGTCGGGCTCGACCCCGAGACGAACGAGCTGATCACGAACTCCGTGTACTCCTGGAACCCGTCGGACGACACGTTCCTGTACTCCGGCCACTCGTACATCTACGAGCGGGTCGCGCTGATGAAGAACCTCCCGATGAAGGAGATGGAACGCGAGGTGCGCAACCGGGTCGAGATGCTCGACTACATGATGGCGAAGGACGCGCAGGCGACCCGCCAGCACCCGTTCACGCACCGCGATGTGGGCCAGATGGTCGCGTTCTACTACAAGGACCCGAAGCGGGCGCTCGACGAGGCCCGCGCGGAGCTCCAGCGGTTGCGCGCGGCCTCTCCGCCCCCCGCGGTCGGGGCGCGCTAGGCCTATTCGCTAGCGCCGTTCCGCTTCCGCAATGCGCTCGGCCCCATCCCACCCGTTCGCCGACCTCCCCCTGGCCGACGGTCGAACCGTCGTGTTGTGGAACGAAGATTGCCGGCCAGGTCTCGCCCGGCGCCTCGACCCCGGGACGGTCGACGTGGTCGTGACGAGTCCTCCGTACAATCTGGGGGTACGCTACCGTAGCTACGACGACCGCCGGCCCCGGGCGGAGTACCTCGCCTGGATCGGCAAGGTCCGGGATGCCGTGGCCGGCGCGCTCAGCCCGGCCGGTTCGTTCTTCCTCAACATCGGCGGTACCCCGAAGGACCCCTGGCTCCCCTTCGACGTCGCCCGCGAGGTCGGGCGGACGTTCGTGCTCCAGAACGTGATCCACTGGGTCAAGTCGATCGCGATCGACCGGGAGGCCGCGGGCCGCTCCGCCGCCCTTCCCAAGGACCTCGCGCTCGGCCACTACAAGCCCGTCCTCTCCGCCCGATACCTCCACGGGGCCCAGGAGTACATCTTTCACTTCTCCCGAACGGGGGAGGTCCCCCTCGACCGACTCGCGATCGGGGTGCCGTACCAGGACAAGTCCAACGTCGTCCGCTGGAAGCGGGCGGGCGGAGGCCTGCGGTGCCGAGGCAATACGTGGTTCCTGCCGTACCCCACCATCCGCGAGCGGGCCCGTGACCGACCCCACCCGGCGACGTTCCCGCCGGAGCTGCCGGAGTGGTGCATCCGATTGCACGGGGTCGACCGGGCCCGCCTCGTGGTCGACCCGTTCGTCGGGATCGGGTCGAGCGCGGTCGCCGCGGCCCGTCTCGGCCTCAGCTTCGTCGGCTTCGACGTCGACCCGGAGTATCTGAAGGTCGCTCTCGCGAGGGTGCGCTCGACCCTGCGGGCTCCGTCGCTCGGACGGAAACCACGGGGGGGCGTTCGGGAAGGGTCGGAATCCGGCTAGGGCTCTTCGGCGGCGGAAGATTCCGAGGCCGACTCGCCGGTGGTCGGAGAGGACCATTCACGCATGGGCGTGCGTCGGACCCCGGCGGCCGTGGCGAGGGCGTTCTTCGTACCCTCCTTGGCCTTGTGGCCGGCGGTGACCATGGCATCGCGGGCGACCCCGGCGGCTCGCGCCGTGCCGGAACCGATCGCGATCCCGGCGTCCGCGAAGCGACGCGGAAGCTTCCGCATCTCTTCGTCCATCGACTTGCCCAGGTTGGTGAGCTCGTCCTGGATCTCGTAGCCGAGGTACTTCGCCTGCTTCGCCGTCACCTGGCCGAGGCGCTCGATCTTGCGGTCCAGGTCCGTGAACTCGGATGCGAAGTCATGTCCGAGCCCCCCCGCCGCGCGTCGCATTTCGCTCAGGTGCTGTCGGAATTGGGCCTGGTCACGACTGTCGGACATGGGCTCTCCGGGGCGATTACCCTAGATTCGGGAGATAAACCTTGACACCGACCGGCAACCGGGGTTCACCCGCCCATGCGACGGTCGGCGCGACGACGACGCGCCCGACCCGCGGCGGGGGCCGGCGTCGGGGGTGGGGGCGCTGGGGTCAGGCGACGCTCGGTCTCGGCGCCGTGGGCCCAGCGAACCAGGAGCTCGACGCCGAGGTGGGCCGGCTCGGTCACGACCAGCTCTCCTCCCAGGGTTCGCGCCAGCGTGCGGGCCGCGACTTCGTACTCGGGGTGCTCGGATCTCAGCAAGATCATCGTCGTTCGGAGCGGGAAGACGGTATGGAGCTCCCGGGCCCGCTCGAGGGCGCGCTCCATGGCGAGGTCGAGTTGGCCGCTGTGCACCCGGCCCTCGGGGTCGGTGTACGCCTCGGGAAGACCATCGGTGATCAGGTAGAGTTCGCGTCGGGAGGCGCGCGATGCGCGCAGGAGCAGATGGGTCGCTCGGAGCACCTCGGCGGTGTTGGTGAACGCCCCGGCCTTGCATTCCCACAGCTCCACCAGGTCGAGCACCTGGACGTCGTTATCGAAGGCGAGGATGTCCACCGTGGCGTCCGGATAGCGCCGGCGGACCGCGACGTACAGGGCCAGGAGGGCCTTCTTCGCCGCCTCGAGCTTGCCGGACTCCGACATGCTGCCGGAACGGTCGAACGCCAGCACGACGTGAACGCGTTCGCTCGTGACCTCGCGGTAGACGTAGCTCGTCGATTCGTCGATGTGACGGGACCCGGTGAACCGGGCCGCGAGGAGCGAGCCGACCAGGTCCAAATGGGCGACCTCCTCCGGGCGGCGCAATCGAGCCTTCTCGTAGACCCCGGTCGACCCACCCCCCTTGAGCGAAAGCCGGATGTCGCCGGGGAGACGGCGGCTCTCCTCTTCGAGCAGGATCCGCGCGAACCGTTCGACCAGACCGTACGTGACGACGAGCTCGCCCGCGCGCTCGGCGACGAAGCCGCGTTCCTTGAGCTCCCGTTCCAGACGGCGCTCCTCGCCGGCGCGGACCCGGGCCTCCGTCTCGGACTCGGTGCGTCGCTGGGCCTCCCGGCGCTCCTCCTCGAGGCGCCGCCGCTGGGCCTCGGCCTCGCGACGCTTCGCCTCGGCCTCGCGTTCGAGCGAGCGCTCCTGGGCTCGAAGCGCGCCGGTGACGTGCTCGGAAAGTTCGTTGCGCTCCGTGGTCGATAGACGCGCCAGCGCCTCCCCGATCTCCGACGGACCAATTGTACGTCCGTCGGCGGAGCGGATGGCGATGGGGAGCGAGCGGCCAGGGGGTCGCTTCCGGACCGGCGCCTTGGAGCGGGAGAACAGCCGGCGAAGCCAGGCCACGAACCGGGCGAAGGCCGCACGAATCCGGGCGAGGATCCCCGGGGGCGGGGACGGCCGATTCCACGAGGCATCCGGCAGCAAGAGGGCGGCGCTAACCTCGTCGAGCAGGTCGGCCGGAGGAAGACGGGACCAGTCGATCGCCCGGGCCGAGCGCAGCCGCTCCTCCAGGGCGGCGATCTCGCGGGCCACGTCCTCGTCGGACTTCCGGGTGACGTCCGCGAGCACTTCGACCCGACGGTCGTACTCCTCCACCAGGCGCGCGACGCGACGGCGGGCTTGTCGGCGCAGGCGCTCGCGCAGGCGGTCCAGGCGTTCCTTCAGCTCGGCGTCTTTGCCGGCGTGGTCGCGCAGGAGCTCGCGAGCCCCTGGGACGCCCTGCTCGGCCAGCGCGCGCACGAGCGCGGCGCGGTCGAGGGCGTCGAGCAAGTCGTCCGATACGACGTCGTCGATGTAGGTCGTGCAGTCGGGTAGGTCGACCGTGTCACAGGAGGGGGGCGTCGTCGTCGTCCTCCTCGCGACAGGAGAACAGCGAGAATTCCTCGAGGAGGCGGAAGACGTTCACCGCCGCGTCGACGGGCGGCAGTTGCGCGCCCGGCCGTTCGCGCTGCGTCACATATCCGACGAACCCTCGGAATCGCGGAAACAACGCCCCATCTCCGGCCACCTGGACCCGAAGTCCGGCGTCGTCCTTCAGCCGCCGACCCTCCCCGACCAGCGCCTCGGCTTCGGTCTTGCTCTCCTTGAGCACGTCTCGATAGTACCGGCACCAGTACACTCCGGAACTGCGCTTCAGGGCCGCGGGGAGATACTGGTCGATGAACTCCGCCACCCGGCGCTCGTTCTGTCGAAACGAGTCGCCGCTCCGCGCCCGGATCCGACCCCGCATAGCGTGAACGAGGCCGGCCTTCAGGTCCGGGCTGCCCGGCAGGGCGTGATCACCTACCGCCGCGACGGCGGCGGTTCGGGCCGCGACGTCGATCAGCGTGCGGTTCGACCCGACTTCGCCAATGTCCGGGTTGTCCTCGCTCATCCGGAGCCGCCAGGCCTCGATGACGCGAACCCCGGCGTCTACGAGGATTTCGGGCACGTACGTTCCCGGGATCTCCGAGCGTGCCAATTCCACGATGCGTCGGTTGTCCGCATGTCGGGCGTTGAAGCTGACATGCAGGCTCGTGAGACGGTCGGAGAGCGGGTCATTGATGTTGTCGAGGTCGGAAAGGTTCGATGTACTGACCGCGACGAACCAGCCCGGAAAGGTCTCGCGGGATTTCGAGGGCGTGACGGTTCCCTCCTGGAGCGCTTGCAGCAGCACGTTCTGGGTGCCGAGCGGCAATTTTCCGATCTCGTCCACGAGCAGGAAGCCGCGATTGGCCTGGAGCAGCTTGCCCGGCTCGAGAACCAACGGGCTCATGGGGTCCCCGATCTCCTCGAGCTTGCGGAGATTGATGTTCCCGGTCAGGTGGTCGGGGAACACCTCGGAACTTCCCTGCAATCGGGCGAACCCGTACCCTTCCCGAAGGATCGCGTACTCCGCCGGCACGTGGGCCGGGTCGACGTGGGACGGGTCGAACCGCGTGGGGTCGCCTTCCGGCGCGTACCGGCGTCGACAGATCGGGCACGGGGGGAACCGCTCGGAGGTCACGGGGTCGACCAGCGAGAGTGGGTGGTCCAGCACGGGGCAACCGTCGACCGCCCAGACCCCCTTCGGGAACAATCCCCAGAGGTCCCTCGCGAGGCTGGTCTTTCCAGCTCCCGACGGCCCGAAGAGCAGAATGTGCGAGCCGGACACCACCGCCGTGATCAGGTCCTCGTACGTGGCGTCGGGAAGGACCGTTCTAGGAAACAGAGCCCGAATCGCCTCGGTACGGTCAAGGCCCTTCGACCGAAGGGCGCTGAGCAGCCGGAGAATCTCGGAACGGAACCTCTCGCCCGGACTCTCTACCGGGGCGCCGGACGCTTTCAGGTCCGCGGCGGTCGCTCGGGTACCGGGTCGGATGGCCCCACCCGCACTAGCCGCCACGCCGCGCGGAGCTGGGTTTAGGATATTTAGTTTGCCAAAGCCCGGAGGCAAACCGACCGGCGTTCGGGCCCACCGGCGCTCCCTCGGACGTGGTGGGCGCGGACGCGACGTCACGTTTAAGTAGGGCGTCCGGGTCCGCGCCCCGCGAGCGCATGGCCGAGAAGGAGACGTCCGCGAAAAAGCCCGCCTTGGCCCGGACGGTCAAGGACAAGTGGCGCTCCAAGCGCTGGTACAAAGTGCGGGCGCCCGGCCTCTTCCAGCATGTCGAGCTCGGCGAGACGGTCGCGAGCGAACCGGAGCAGCTCGTCGGCCGCACCCTGGAGGCCACGCTCCCCGAGCTCTCGGGTGGGTCCGATGCGGGGAAGGCCCACGTCAAGCTGCGGTTCCGGATCGAGCGATTGTCGGGCGATGGGGTCGCCGAGGCCCGGTTCATCGGTCACGACCTGACGTCGGACTACGTCCGGCGGTTGGCGCGGCGCAAGCGTTCCAAGATCGACCTCGCACTGACCGTGACCACGAAGGACGGGGTGCAGATCGTTCTCAAGCCCGTGGCCGTCAGCGAGCAACGGCTGCAGACGCGGCTGCGGGCCGAGCTGCGCCACAAGATCGTCTCTACTCTGACCGAAGAGGCTCAGCTGCGTACCTCGCCCGAGTTCGTCCGGGAGATGCTCCAGGGGGAGCTGTCCAAGATCCTCGCGCACGGACTCAAGACCCTGTATCCGTTGAAGAAGATCGAGATCCGCCGCTCGGAGGTGCTCGGTACTATCTCGGAGGAACTGGCCGCCCCCGAGTCGGCGCCCCTTGCCGAAGGCCCGCCGCCCTCTGAAGCGGTGCCGGTCGCCGATGCGGGCGATGGCTCTGCGGCGTAGACCGCGGGTACACCGGGGGGCGCGTCCCATCCTTGTCGGAGTGGCTCAGCCCGGTAGAGCACGGGACTCATAGCGGGGCGCGGGTCCGCGTCCCGGGAGAGATCCTGGGGCCGGGGGTTCAAATCCCCCCTCCGACATCTTTCGTCGATGTCTCGCTAGGAAACACTAGACTCGTCCAGTTGCGTCCGAGGGAAACGTACCGACCATTTGTTCATCCGGAAACGGAAGGAACGGAAGGCTCGATGACCGGTTGATCCGAATCATTCCGTGTCGCCGACTATTGCCACGTTCGAACTCGCATGCTCTAGCCGGATGGCGAGTCGCGGGGCGTATTCTGTCGAGCTGTACCAAGCGTGGAAATCCTTCTTGGAGGGAAACTTGAAAATCACCAGCTGCCGGGGTTTCCAGTTTCCTTCGATGATTTCGACGTCCTCGGACGCGACTAAGATTTCGCCGCCATGCTTCGCAAGTAGTTCGGAGTGGCCCTCCACGTACTTCGCAAGCGCAGCGTCGTCGTGCCACTCAACATCGGCCACCATGTACGCGGGCATGGATACTCGCCTCGGGCAGCCTGCCGGCCACCTTAACACTCCCATTTGGGTCCCCGGGTGTCGGCGCCTGGGGGACACGCCAATTTTCCGACGTTACCTGGCGCTTTTCCGGACGAGCGAACGAGATTTCAGTTGAAGATGCCGAAGGACTTGCGGAGCTTCTTGAGAAGCTCTGCGAATCGAGGATCCCCCGCCATGTTTTGGTACGAGGGGTCCCGAAGTTCGCCCGGCCCCATCATCTTGTGGTCGACCAAAAAATCCACGAACGGAAAGAACCGCTCCCGGTCATCGATCAGCGCCAACGCAAAAGATAGCTGGTAACAATCGCTCCGCGCCCTCGGGGAGTTACTCTCGGCGACAAGCGCTAACGTCTCGTCGATGAGCCGCGAAGCTTCTTCCTTGTTTCCCAAGTGAGCTTCGATCCGAGCCTGGATGCTCCTGTACTCGATCTCGTTGCACAGTCTTCGGTAGGTTCGCAGGTCCCGGTAGGCATCCTCCCTCGCTCCCGTGATTGAGGTCAGAACGGCTCGACCGAAGTACGCCACGGAGAACCCGGGCTCCGTTTGTATGAGCTGGGTGCAGACTGCGAGCGCTTCGTCATTGCGTCCCGCGAAGAAATACTGGGTCGCCAGGAAAAACGCCCGGGCTGGCGGAAGCGGGTCCAGCTCGTAGGCTCTCTTGGCTTCGTCCAATGCCTCATCCAGCCGGCCTAGGCCCCGCAAGATGTCCCCGTACCACTCATGGGCGTCCGCGTGACTGGGGTTCAGTGAGAGCGCTTTCTCGAGTTCGACCTCGGCCCCGGGGTAGTCATCCGTCATCATCACGTGGCCCAGGGCGACATGCGCCTCGGGCAGCGTCTCGTCCAGTTCGAGAGCCCGTCGTGCCAATGACCGGGCCTTGTCGCGCCCTTCCTTCGGGTCCATCCACTCGGAATCCGCTGCCGTAGAGAAACAATCCGAAAGCCCTGCCGTCGCCCGGGCGGACACTGAATCAATCTTCAAGGCGTCTTCGAAGAGGATCATCGCCTGCTCGTTCGCTTCCCGGGTCCTTTTGTTCCACAAGGTGCGAGCTCGAAGGCAGAGCGTGTGAGCCTCTGGGCTCTCGGCTCGGCCTCCGGCCCGAGGTGAGGGTAGCTTCAGCGCGTCCGCGATCTTGCGCGCGATGTCGGACTGGGTCTCGAAGACGTCGTCCATGTTCCCATCGTAGCTCTGGGTCCAGAGATGGGCGTCGCTTTCGCTGTCGATGAGCTGAACGGTAATTCGGACCCGATTTCCGGACTTCCGAACACTACCTTCGAGGACCTTTCCCGCCTTCAGTTCACGTCCGATTTCCGTCATGCTCTTCGACGTCTGCTTGTATCGCATCGCTGAGGTCCGCGAGATCACGCTGAGGCCACTGACCCCCGACACCGTCGAAATGATCTCATCCGTCATGCCGTCGGCGAAGTATTCGTCGCCAGGGGCGGGGCTGAAATTGGCGAGGGGAAGGATTGCGATCCGGTTCCGATCGACTCCGGACAACCCGGCGCTGCCCCCTTCCGTCCAGGGCATCACCACTTTGAACACTTCTAGGGGCGTATTCACGTTCTTGAGCGGCTTTGCGCCCAGGCTCGTCAGGGGAAGCTCGAACTTGTTCTGGACCTGGTCGTAGACCTGGCGAGTGATACAAACGCCTCCGGCTTCCGCGAGAGGCTCGATCCGCGAGGCAACGTTCACCGCGTCTCCCGAGATGTCGCCGCCGGTTTCCACCACGTCTCCCAGGTGGACACCGACCCGGAGGAGTACCTGTCGCTCCGACGGCCGGGCGTAGTTCGCCTCGCGGCTCGTCCGTTGAATCTCGTAGGCACCCCGCACGGCCTCGAGCGCGCTCGTGAACTCCACGAGGAAGCCGTCTCCGACGGTCTTGACTTCCTTGCCTCCGTGCCGCCGGAAGATCGGTCGGAGCATCGCTCGTTGTTCTTCGAGCAATTCCAGCGCGAGCGTTTCGTTTCGCTGACCCAGCGCTGTAAACCCCACCATGTCGGTGAACATGATGGCGGCGAGACGGCGGGTGGAGGTCACGGCCCGAGAACGGTGTTTGTTAGATTAAGCTCCGGTTCACGGAGAGGCCCGGATACACCGGGTTGACCTAGTGTATCCTGCCCCTTGGACGGCCGACCGTTTCCGCCAGTCTTGCAATCGTGCTTTCCCGATTACGGCAGGCGCGCAATCCCACTTTCCCTTTGAGGGGGCTAGGTGGGGGATTTGAGGATTTCACTAGTGTCCCCCTTCGACACATTCCGCCGACGCTTCGCCGCGAAACGGCAACAATTGACCATTCATGTATCGGGGATCCGAACCCTTCCGTTCCCCCGCCGGAGAGGGATTCGTTTCCGGTTCTTGAAAGGGAGATTCGGGGCAGGCCCCGATCGAGCCTCGAACGATATTGCTTCATAGGACGGCGCCTCTGCCGCAGCGTGTCTCTCACGGACATTCAAACTTGGGTGAGCATTTTCGCCTCCTCAGCGCTCGTCGTCTCGGTCATCCTGTTAGCGTACAATGTGAGAGCGAGCAGGCTGGATGCGAGGAGAAACTTGGCCTTCTCGATGATGGAGCAACTAACTTCGGCGGACTTTGCCGCGCGTCGATGGAAGATGCACCGCTCCATCCAGACCGCCGTTGCCTCCGGTTGGAAGGAGTTCGACAACAGCCTCGAAGATTTTGAAAGCCGCTCCTTCGCCTACCAGTACGAATTGATCGGCCAAATGGTGTTGACCGGAACGCTGGACTACCCGCTGGTCCGGGACTTTGTTCGGTACACGGTGGTCGCGGACTGGAATGCGTTCGAACCCCTGGACGCTCACCTGAGAGAACGGTATCCTGGACGACCTAGTCCGTGGACCCGCTTTCGGCAGTTGGCCCACCGGATCACCACCGACCTGAAGGGCCCCGAACTTCTTGGGCGAGATCCGACACAGGCGACCGAGAGCTAACGACGGTCCCCACCTGTCCTTTCTCAGTCCTTCGGCTCACGAACGGGGGGGGGGTGCCGGCAGTGGGTCCCTGTTCAGCTCATGGCGAAAGAGTACAGCTGGTTTCCGGCCCCGACGAAAAGACTATCCGGGGCGGCCGACGGTGAGATGAACGGGTCCACCGACCCGAGCGGGAACGAAAAGAGGGGCAGCCCCGTCGCAAGGTCGAATCCCACCAGGTCCGCGGTAGAAACGTTGACGGCCCAAGCGATGTTGCCGGTCACGATGGGAGAGCCGGAGTCGAAGCTCGACGTACTCCACTCGATAGAGAAGTTGGATGCTCCTACGGTCACGTCGACGAGCCCGTTCGTGCACGGAACGAGCACCGATAGTCCGACGTGCGCCGTACCTCCGTACGCTCCCCCACAAACGCTCGCATTGTAGACCTGTCCTCCGATGCCCCCGAGATGGGATTCGGTGAGGAGGTCTCCGACCCCTTCCTTGCCGATCTGGAAGACATCCCCGTTCGGCAGGAGAGTGGGGGCCACCGAGCCGAGGTCGGTGTCGCCCGAGTTCAGTTGCGCCCAGTTCGTCGGGGCGAAATAGTCCAGCACGGTCAGCGATGGGGAAAGCTCGATCACGCTGTCGCCGTAGTCGAAGGTCGTGGTCGAATCCCCGTTCCCCGTCGCGATGTACAGGTTCCCGTTCGCGGCCACGGACGGTCCGGCCACGCTCCAAATGCCTCCCTCCCGGTTCGTGGGCACCTGATACGAGAGGAGGCCCCCGGAACCATCCGTCGAAACGGCCACGACCCAACCATGGTACTGGCCGCAATCCCCGTCGAGGCCCCCGTAGGGAATGTACACCCGGCCGTTCGCGAGGGCGAGCGCCCCCCGTTGTTGCTCCACACGGGGGTCTGCGCCGGCGGGGTCGACCACGACGTGGGACCGGACGGACCCGTTGGCGACGTTGAGCCCGAAGAGCACGTGCTGATCGGGGGGCAGGAACGCGACCGCGTACAGCGTTCCCGTGACGACGTCGATCACCGGCGTGCCCGTGATCCCGCTGGGGTCGATGTCCCCGCAAGGCAGGGATGAGCCCGCGATCGGGGTCCCAAGATGTGTGCGCCAGAGTGTAGCGCCCGTGGTGGCATTGATGGCGTACACGGAATCGTTCTCCGTGGCGACAAAGACCGAGTCCCCACACACGAGGGGCTCGGCGTAGATCTGTCCATCGAGAGCCGACGGGCTGGCCCACTGCGGACGGACCGTGGTGATGTTCGTCGACGGCAGCGTCCCGGCGCGGAGGTTGTCCTGGTGATACGTCGTCCAATTCCCGGCGCTGCGATTCCCGGAGGCGGCCGGGCAGACGGCAGAACCGAAAGGACCGGAAGGAGGAGATTTCGATGGGGAGGTAACGAGAACGAGGTACGCCAACCCGCCGGCCAGCACTATCGTCAGGGCGACCGCGAGAATGAGGGCGACGTTCTTTCGGTCCGTCACATCCTGGCCGGCCGCTTCAATCCAAAGTGCGGGATTAGGATTGGGTTGTTATCGGGCCGTTCCGACCCGTTCTGAAGGAGATACCGGACCCTCGTACGGCTGGGATGTCGGGGGCACGAACCATTGAGCCGCGCTCTTCTTCAGCGCCGCCAAGGCAGTCCGTTGGACCCGCCGCTCGGGATTATTCGCGCTGCGCGTGAAGCAGTACGGCATGATAGCCGATCGGTACGTCCACCAGCATCACGGGTCCGGAACCTCCAATTCGAGCGGGTTCACCGGTGTACTCGAGATGAAGAGCGGGGGCGATCCGCGCGATGCCGGTCCGCAGTTCCTCGGCAAACCGGTGGAGGTCCCGGGATCGACCGTTTGCTGGGAGAAGATGGAGCTGTCCCTCGTTGAGAGAGGTATGGACGTCGACGAACTGAGCATAGACGTTGACGAAGATATCGGGTTCGTGGAGTTCGAAGTGCGATCGGAACAGTTCCGTGCCGAGCACTACGTCGCGAACGGCCGCGTAGACCCGGAACTTCAGCCGCTCTCGACCCTTGATGACCCGTTCCTGCTCTCGCCGAGCCCGCTCCTCCGGGTCCACGATCGTTCTCGGCGACCGGCAGTTCGCCGCGGCCTAAAGACGCTCGGGTCGCTCGAGCGGCCCTTCCCGGCCAGAAAGTATTGACCTCAGTGCGGGTCTCGAAGCTCGGACTGCCTCCGCAGCAGGTCGAGGATGCGAGGGTCGTTCCGGGCCGGCGCGTAGAGACGCGAGTACATCAGCTCCATCAGCGGTAACGAATGCAGTTGGAACGCCTGCTCCATGCACGCGACAAAGGCGTCCATATCGCCCAGGGCGAAGTGGACGAAACCGGCGAAGAAGACCGTGAGCTCCCCCGCCTGCGCGCGTCGTTCAAGCCGGTCGATGGCACGTCGGGCCCCTTCGGTGTCCCCCAACCGGGCCGACAGGAATCCTCGGTACGTCTCCGTCCACGCACTGTCGGGCCGCAACCGTTCCATCTCGCGGAGGGTCTCCTTCGCCTGGGCGTAGTCCGGCAGGCCGAGGTTGTACTCGGTAAGATGCGCGTTCGTCCGGAAGGGAATCAGGGCTTTCGTCCGTTCCCAATGGGCCAGGGCGTCGGTCTCCCTACCGGCGTACAGGTACGCTCGACCGAGAAACGCTAGGACATTGACGTCCAGGGGGTCGAACCTCCGGGCGGCCTCGAGCAGTCGTATGGTCTCATCCATCTTTCCGTCCCCCGCGGCGATCTGGGCCAACCATCGGTAGGGGTCGGAGAGACTGGGATTGAGCTCCATCGCCCGGTGTGCCTCGCTCTCGGCGCCGCGGAATTCATCCTCGCCCAGCAAGAGTCCGGCGAGGACGGAATGCGCCTCCGGGAGCGCGTCATTCTGCTCGAGCGCCTTCATGAGCTCCTCGCGGGATCGACGGACCGATTCGCGGTACGGCAACGCGCCTTCGCCGCCCAGCCAAAGGGTGCTTTCGGCAATCCCGACTCTGGCACGGACAAACCGGGGGTCGCGACGGACCGCTGCCTCGAACAAGCTGAGAGCCCTGCGAATCGTCTCCTCCGACCCCTTTTCGCCCAACAGCTTGCGTCCGTGCAGGAAATTCGTGTACGCTTCCATGTCTTGAGTGTCGGGCGCGCCGGGTACGAAGGAGGTCGGGGCCACCGGTCGACCGCCCGAGACGTGCAGGGATATTGACGTGGCGATCTGGCCCGCGATGTCGTCCTGGATGGCGAAGATGTCGTCGAACGGTCGGTCGTATCGCGACGACCAGAGATGCTCCTCCGAACGGGTATCGACCAACTGGGCCGTGATCCGAACGCGGTTTCCCGACTTCCGGACGCTCCCTTCGAGCGCCACACCCACGCCGAGGTCCTGCCCGACTTCCCGGATCGACTTCGACGAGCCCTTGTACCGTAGGACCGAGGTTCTCGCGATGACTCGCAGGCTCGGGACCTTGGAGGTCTGCGTGATGAGCTCGTCGGTAAGTCCGTCGGCAAAGAAATCGTCGTTCGCGTCCGGGCTCAGGTTGGCGAAGGGAAGTACCGCCAGGCGGTGTCTCGAGTCGGTCTCGGGGGTGGGGGGGGAGGGGCGGGTGGCCCCTCCTGAGAGAACGACCCGGTAAATGTCGATCGGGAATTCCACGTTCTTGAGAGTCCGGGAGCCCAGCTTCTCGAGCGGCAAACGCAGCTTGTTCCGGACCTGATCATAGACGGACCCGGACACGCAGATCCCGCCCGGCTCGGCCAGGGGCTCGATCCGGGAGGCTACATTCACGGCGTCTCCCACGATGTCGTCCCCCTCTTCGACGACGTCCCCGACATGGATCCCGACCCGGAGAACGATACGCTCCTTCGACGACGGGAGAGAATCTCGCCGGGCCATGGCCCCCTGGATTTCCACCGCGCAGCGCACCGACTCCACCGCGCTCGAGAATTCGACCAGGAACCCGTCGCCCAGTGTCTTCACCTCGCGGCCTCCATGGGCCGCGAAGAGTGGTCGCAGCAGCGACTGGTGCTCCTTGCGCAGCCGCAAGGCCTCCTCCTCATCTCGCTGAGCTAGCTTCGTGAAGCCCACCATGTCCGTGAACATGATGGCCGCGAGACGGCGGTTCGGATTCACGGCTCACAGACCACTTCCGTTAGATTAAGGCCCCGTCAGTCGGAGTCCTTTCGGGACAAGTCCCGATGGGCGTCGTTCAAGGACGAGAGACCCGGGAGATGACCTCGCGAACCGGTGTCTAACACTCGGGTCGCGCACTGCATGTAGGTCCCGCCGGGAAGGAGCGGGTCGCCGGCGGTCGTTGTCCGGGAAGATCGAACCATTCCGCCAGCTCCACCTGCAACGCTCCTTCTCCACGACTCTCGGACCGTTCCCGGGTTGGGTTTCTATCGGCACTCTTACGAACCGCTGGCCGGGACAGCCCTGTGTCAAAGGATGATCTTCTCATCCTGAACGACCCGGTGGCTGAGCGATAGTCTCTCCAGTCGGTAGGAGTCCCCGGAAAAGAGTCTCGCCTCCGACTTCCCGTCGCACTTGGCGGCCACGAGTCGGCCGAGCGAGTCCGCCTTCATGATCCCGCTGCCGGAGTCACCGCCGACGAAGATCACCCCGTACGATTCCTCGAGGAGAACCGGGAGGCCGTCAGGGCTGAAGTTGTAGTAACCGCCCCACGAGTTCTCCAAGCGAACTGCCGATGTCTCGAACCTGGGAAAGTAGGGGGTGACCGCAGGAAGCACATCGGTTCCGAAGGCCTCCCGGTCCCCCATCTCGGCCATGTTGTACTCTAGCCGGCCGTCCCTCCCGGGGTCTTCCCGGGTTCCGATGGGGTGGGCGATGCTGTCCACACAACCGACCCACATCTGTCGCTGCCGGAAAATGGGTTTCAGGGTCGCCCCCGTGGGCAGGATCAGGAAGGGGAACCGCGCCCGGCCATTTTCTTTATCGATCGGGTCCACCGGAGGTTCCCAGTCCAGGAGCTCTTCCACGCCGACACCCGAGACCGAGAAGAGCATCTGGGATCGGGGACTACACGCCGTGGCGACCCCGAGTGGATGGAGGAGCTTCTCGGCCCAGGCGCCCGCAGCGACCACGACCTTGTCCGCTCGTACGGACCGGCCGTCGCCAAGACTCACGCGCGAAATGTGAAGGCGTCCTTTCATGTGTTCTTGGAATGCGAACGGCATCTTCGATGGTTCATGGAGAAGGATTTCCTCCCTCCCCTCGAATGAAAGGCGCTGAACACACGAGTCAAACGCGAACTCGACCCCCTTGCTCTTGGCCTGGGCGTAGTAGAAATTGGCCAACATCTCCGGGGCGACTGCGCCGCAGTCCCGACCGAACAATCCCCCCGTGATCGGTTCGGGAGGATCCGCCCCGTCTCCTTCGTACCACTTCTGGGGAGAAACGTCGAGACCCGGGCACGACTTGAGCTCGTCCAGACGGACCTCTTCAGCATCGATCGACCCCTCACTATGAGACACAATCGAGCTGTACTCCTCCCGGTGGCGTTCCGGCAGCAGCCAAAGGTAGCCATACAGGTCCAGCAGCGGTGACGGCGTCCGGAGCTCTTCGTGCTCTTCCATCTGACGCCGATAGAACGAGATCGCACTCTTGGCCAGCAGGTGGTTGTCCCACGAGCTGAACACGTCTCGCACCATCGCGTTGCTCGCGCCCATCGACCCCTCGCCCGGGCCCGACCGCGCCTCAACCACCAGGACCGAAAGTTCTGGGCGATCCTGGATCAAGTGGTACGCTGAAGCGAGGCCCATCGCCCCCGCGCCCACAATCACAATGTCGTAGCTGTCCTTCGTCGGCATCCCTTCCGAACCGCGCTCGTCCAGTATCCCGGTTCTGGAGGGTTCAGAACTTTATGAAGCGGAGTTTCGTCTACGGCACTCTCGAAACGACGGGTTCTACGCTCTGCGGAACGTTAGGAATCCTTGCGGACGGCCCTAGCGAGTTGGCCGTCCTGATGCCTTCGACACGTCTCTCCGTCGGCCATCGGCAAGTGCTTACAGGCGGGTTTCATCCCAATCCCCAGGTGCCCCCATGGTTCAGAAGGTGACCGAAGTCGTCGGAACGTCGAGCGAGGGATTCGCGAAGGCCGCCGAAAACGCCGTCAAGACAGCGGCGACGTCGTTGCGCAATCTTCGATGGTTCCGGGTGACCGAGCTCGAGGGCCGTATCCAGGACCAGCGCATCAGCGAATACCACGCGACCGTCAAGATCTACTTCGACCTCGAGTAGGACGAGTGGACTCCCCCTCCTCACCCCTCTCGGGTGCGCGGCTCGCGTACGATCGGTCACTGGCCGTGCTGGCCCGCCCGCACCCGGGAAAGCTTATCGGTCGCAGGCTTCCCTGAGGAGTCCGACGCATGAAGAACTCCCTCAAGAGTCGACTCCGTTCTTCTCGGGACCCCTGCTTCGGCACTTGGATTTCGTCCTCGTCATTGGTGTGCCTCGATGCGATCAAGGGCATGGGGTTCGAGTGGTTCATGATCGACACAGAACACTCTCATGTAAACCCCGAGACGCTCGCCGCGATGGTATCACTGTTGGGCGACAACGGCCCGACACCTCTCGTCCGCGTGGGGAACATCGACCAGTACCTGGTCAAACAGGCTCTGGATTCGGGTGCGCACGGGATTCTTGTGCCGCTCGTGAGCACGGAAGCTCAGGCGAAGGCCGCCGTCTCGTTCGCCAAGTACCCCCCCGACGGAGTGCGAGGGGCTGCCGCGGCGGCTTCCTCGCGTTACGGAACCGAGCTCTCCTCCTATCTGCGCAGCGCCAACGCCGAGACCCTGGTCGGCGTCCAAATCGAGACCAAGGAGTCGTTGGACCATCTCGAGGCGATCGCGGGTGTGGACGGCGTCGACCTGCTTTTCGTGGGACCCCAGGACCTGACCCTGAGCTTGGGCCTGCTGGACGACCGGAAGAATCCAAGGGTACGGGAAGCCATGCGCACGGTGGTTGCCGCCTGTGAGCGGCACGGCAAGATCCCGGGAACGCTGGTCATCGACCCAGAGGAGAAACGAGCGGCCGTAGAACTTGGTTTTCGATTCATCTCTCTCGCCTCGGACGTTCGATTTCTCATCGACGGTGCCAAGTTCCATCGAAACGGCTGAAGCGAAACCTACTCGGACCTCGACTGGGCTCGAGTTCCGCACGAACAATTGCGACAGAATCCGTCGACCTGTAGTATCGGCTCTTTCAAGTCGGCGACTGGGAAGCATGAACGGTTCTACTCTGCCCGCCTCCAGCCTTCGTCGCGCTTGGTCAATTCGATGTCGGAGCTCGCTCGTTCATCGACCATCACTGAAGTTCTCCGGGAATCGGGCCCGTGGCGAGGGATGCCTTATTCCGCTGGGGGCCATCCTGCTCACGTGGGGAAAGAGAAGCGACAGCAGCTGAAGCGCCAGCATCAGTCGAATCGAGGTGCGAGTACTGGATCCTCACGCGACGTCAAGCGCCGTCGACGGCGGGTCTACGACTCTCCGAGTCGGTAGTCCACGCTCCTCCCCCCCCAGCGGATGAGCTTCCGGATCGGTTCTAGGCGAACTTGCGAACTTTCCAAATACTTTCGAGCGGCCAGTGCCGAGCCCATCTCGACTCTCTATGATTGAGGTACGGGCTCTGGGCCGACGTCGGAGCTCGGGTCTCCGTCAGTCTTTCGACCGAGAACCCGTTCTCTCGGAATAGACGGATCCACTCCCCGTAAGTGAGTGTGAAGTTCACCTCGCCTGGGTAGTCGGCTCGATGCAGGCCGAAGTAGTCGTAGAGAAGGCGGGGGCTCACCCGGTCGGTCTGGCGATTCTGTACTAGGACCCGAAAAGGGCTCGACGTCGCGAAGACCAGGCAGCCGCCAGTACGGAGAACTCGAGATGCCTCCGGCACGGTGCGATACGGGTCACAGAACGTCATGGCTCCCCAGTCACAGAACACCAAGTCAAACGCGGCGTCCGCGAAGGGAAGCCTCTCGGCGTTCGCCCGGACGAGAGGGACCTTGCGAGAGGACCGGTGGACCAGCCGAGCGGCATGACGCAAGTGCGCAGGAGACAGATCGAGTCCCACCGGATAGCCACCCTTTTGCGCGAGCGCGATTGACCATCGTGCGGCCCCGCATCCCAGCTCCAGAATCTGGCGACCTCGAACCTCCTCCAGAAGCTTGAGCTCGGATTCCGGGACGCGCCAGAATCCCCAGGCCATGACTTTGCGCCCGCCGAGCGCGCTCGCAAAGCGTCGTTCATACCCCCGGCTCTGCGCCTCCCATGTCGCGAGGTTGGTCCGGATGTGATCCCCTGGATTCGACCGGGGCGAACGTCGGACCGAAGGAACCGAGCTACGACGCCGCGCCATGGTGTCACGGGGAGTACCTTACGGTCTTGAGCTGGACCCTCGCACCAACGTCCAAAGGTCGGGACGACCCGGAGTACGGACTCTTCCCGTAGGTCTACCCTCGGTGCCGGCGGACGGACCTCTGGGCCCTTCGCAAAGGAAATCGAACGTTTTCAGGCCGGTCATGCCGGAGGAGTCGGCATCGGCAGATTCTGGTACTGGGGACAGAAGCGATATCGGAGGTACGCTAAGATCAAGTCCGTAGACCAAACGTGACCCGCACGGTCCCCAGCCGTGCTGCGTCCACCGTGCCATCACCTATCGACCGCTGACCGCTCTTTCTTGAGCCGTTGTCGCGAATTTTTCCGGATCGATCCAGGAGTCCCCACCATCTATCAGAAGGTGGACGAACAAGGTTCCCGGACCCGAGAAACCCAAGGGTCAATATGACCACCGAACTGCCGGGAGGTGAAGAGGCTCGCGCTCCGGGACTTGCTTACGAGGCGAACAGCACCCTTGGCTCCACTCCTCATCGTGTTCGCAGGCCTTCCGGGCACGGGAAAGTCGACCCTGGCCCGCGTAACCGCTCAGCGATTGGGTGCCGTGTGGCTCCGCGTGGACACGGTCGAGGCGGCGATGTTGCAATCCGGACTGGCCCAATCCTTCGAGACCGGGCTGGCGGCGTACCAAGCCGTCCGCGCGGTTGCGGTCGACCAACTTCGCTTCGGCCGAAACGTCATCGTTGACGCGGTCAACGGAGTCGAGCCCGCCCGAGAGATGTGGCGCACCCTCGCGCAAGAGTGTCCCGCGAGTTTGTATTTCATCGAGGTCATCTGCTCCGACCGCGAGGAGCATCGGAAGAGGGTGGAGTCCCGCGCGGCGCCCACACCGCCGTTGCCGCTCCCTTCCTGGTCGGAGGTGGTCCATCGCGAGTATCAGCCGTGGAAGGACCCGATTCTGACCGTCGACACCATCGCTACTATCGAAAAGGGGGTCGAACGGATCTTGGACTATGTGTCCAGGTAGACGAGTCGTTGCCGGGATCAACCAACCATTCATCTCGGTGAATCCCCCTCCCCGGTCGTGCGAGATGGGGAACTGCGTCTCCCATTGGCCCGGGTCAAGAGGGATCTCCAGCGATTTGGCCTGATGCCGGTAACGGATCCGGAAGCCCCGTCCCTCGTCTCAATCGTGGCGGGGGGCCCCATATCAGGGTCGTGGTGGGGTCATCCCGCGGGTCAATTGATCTACCAAGTCAGTGAGGCTCTCGATTCCGAACCCGATGTGCTTGTCATTAAACTCTGGCGCGGAAAGCTAACCCTGATTCACCGACGCTTGTGGCCGGCCCTCGTTAGAATCGGCCGAGCTCGAGCCACCTGGCAGAACGAGGGCCTAGGGAAGGTTGCCCTACGACTTCTCGCCCGAATCGAGCGTGAAAACACCCTCCGGAGCGACCACCTACCGACCGACTTCCCGTTGGGATACCAAGGTTTTCGGTCCGCGCTCCGTGACCTGGACCAACGGTTGCTCGTCCTCACCCGGTCGGTGCACACCAGTACGGGAGCCCACGCTCTAGAAGCGGAGAGCTGGGCCGCGTGGTGTGCTCGGGTGCGAGTGACTCGGCTCCTCGGTTCGGTCGCGTCGGCCCAGCTCGCTCTCGAAGTCGCCGCCCGTCACCTCGCGCCGGGAGTTGACCATAGCCGCCTATTCCCCTGGAGCCAATTCCAAGCTAGATTGAGCTCCGTGAAGCGCTAACATATACCGCTATCTCTCTCCAGATACCCGAGAGCGGCGGGACGCGAGATGAACAAGGAGCCGTACTCCGAGGAGGAAGTAGCCGAGGGCGTATGGCAGGTTGCCGGGTTTCACGGGTGGGGATCCGGGGTGAATGCCGCGATCCTAGCTGGGGACAAACACGCGATCGTCGTCGACACGCTCCAGGCACCGAGGGAGGCTCGGCGACTTTCCAAAACGGTCCGCAGAATGGGCCTGGAACCGCTGTCTTTGGTGAACACACACTGGCATACCGACCACACGGTGGGGAATTCCCTGTACGATTGCCCGATCTGGGGCCAGACGCTGGGTACACGCTACTTGAAGCGCTACTGGCCGAAGTGGGTCGGCGGCCCCCGGGACAAGCGAGCCGAGGGCCTTCTCCTCAAGGTGCCGGATCGACTGATCGTTCATCGGGCCTCCCTCGACCTCGACGGGGAAGAGATTCAGCTCATCCACCTCCCCGGACATACCCCGGACTCCATTGGCGTGTTCCTGCCCCGTCGTCGGATCCTGGTCGCCGGAGACGCGGTCATGGAACTCCCCTTCGTGTGGTTCGGAGATAGCCGCGATTCGATTCGCTCGTTTCGACTCATCGAGCGCCTCCGACCACGCATGATATTGCAGGGGCACGGACCGACGTGCTCGAGCGACAGGTTGGCGACGGACATTCGCTACCTAGAAAAGGTCCGGAGTTCTGCGCGGGAGGCCCGACATTCCGGAATGACGCGAAAGCAGTTCATCGAGGCGCCACTGGAGAAATTCCTTCCGACATCGCGAGCGCGCGAGCTTGGCGAGGGTTGGCTAGGCGCGCACCAGCTAAACTTGCAAAGGGTCTGGACCGAGGTCGCCTAGGTCCGGTCGTAGTCTCGTCCGAGTCCCAAACGCTGCTCCCCTGACTCAGAGGTGCAACGGATGTTGCACCTATGTTCCACCGGGAAGCTGTTTTCCGAGAGTTGCCCCCTCTCCGTTTCACCGGGAAGAGAAACCCTGCCAGATCATCATCAGGTTCCCCTCAGAATCCTTGAAGAACGCGGAAGCTCCGAACGACTCAAACGCGATCGGTCCCTCGACCTTGGTTTCCGCACTCATCCGTTCGGCCCGCTGGAATCTCACCGCTTTTCCCTTCAGTTCCTTCACGGCAGCCCTGATGTTCTTTACCATGAACGTCGAGTAGGCCATGGTCCTCTTCTCCCTCTTCTCGGGAATGATCAGCCAGATCTCATTTTCCCCGATCGTCAGAGTGGCAAAGAGATTCTTCATCTGGCCCCCACCCCTGAAGCGAAGCTTGCCGCCGAGCGACTTGGTGTAGAATTTGATCGCCCTTTTCATGTCACGTACCGGGACCAGTGTCGCCAATTTCGCCTTCGTAAACATCTCCGCCACCTGTTGCATGCCCTAGTCGACGACCAGGGATACTTGGTTCCACCGAAAGCGACCCGGTTTATCTAGCTGCGCTTTGGAACTGAGATGACCCTGAGTTGAGCCTCGATCCACTCTTGCACGAGGCGCACCAAGCATTGAGACAAACTTCATTCGCCCCGGTCGTTGGCGTGGATCGTCATGAGCGGACGGCGAAGCGTGGACGAGTACCTTGCGAACATCCCGTCCGACATGCGCGCGGCGCTCCGGAAACTTCGGGAGGCCATTCGCACGGCCGCACCCGATGCTGAGGAAGTCATCAGTTATCGGATCCCTGCGTTCCGACAGGAGGGAATGCTGGTCTACTATGCCGCCTTCAAGGACCATTGCAGCTTCTTCCCGGGGAGTCTTTTGGTGCAGCGGAAGTTCGCTGAAGAGCTGAGGCCCTTTAGGGCCGGTAGAGGGACGTTCCGATTTACGCCGGAGCGACCGATTCCCTCGGCCCTAGTGAGGCGCATCGTGAAGTCCCGGGTCGCCGAAAATGAATCGCGGGCGAAGGCTAAACGGTCCCGAGTCAGGCGCAAATCGAAATCGGCGCACTCGGCACGCCTTCGCATTCGCTCCTAGCGGATGATGGGAGGGGCGCGACTTCAGCGAGCCCCGCCCTTGCCTGGCTCCGGACCTGGCGTCCGCGACAGATTTGCGCCGGGCACAACGAGCGAAAAGTCCCCGGGGCACCGAGGGGAAAAAGAGTAGGCGCGACCTGCCTCGCGGTCGGGGCCCGGAATTGACCCGGGTCATTGGTCGCGCCGAAACCGACTTAGGCCGAGGACCTGCGGTGGTCCACGAGTTTCCGAGCGGCGATCCTAGACTTCTGGGCGGACCGGGTCACAGCGCGGCCGACGCGTCCCGCGCTTCGTTGAGTCGAACGGCCCACGCGAATGACGTCCGCCTTGACCTTTCTTCCCACCTTCTTCGTGTCGGACTCCACCCTACGTCCTGTCGACTTCGCCGATGTCCAGACTAGCCTCGCCTTGCTCTTCATCTTCATAGCGAGCATAAGTGCCCTCGATGGGTTAATACAACCATTACTCGCGGTTGGTCTCGCATACCGTCGAAATGGCGTGACCCCCAGTGGCTTAGGTTCGTTCTACTCCGACGCGGGTGGGCGCAACACCTGTCGCTTGTACTCCTGAGGTTCCAGCCCGCTACATTCTCTGGTAGTGAGCTCGCCAAGAACCGTACCGACGACTCCTCCAACTGCCCTGATGAACCTTGGATAATCGTACGTCAGGTTCTTTGGCCGAATCTATCGTTCAGCGAAGGTTATCCCACCCAAGAGGTTGGGAGGGCACCCGCGCGCGGGAGGGAAGTAGAAATGACACACCACGAGCACGTGACCACCGACCACGTCGAGTACGCGTCGAAGGACCCGGCGGCCACCCGCCGATTCCTCGAAAAGGCGCTGGGATTCCACTTTGATGTTCTCGAGGAGATGGGCGGCTACGGGATGAGAAGTGACAAGGTCGTCCGGGGTTCCGGCACGGGCGTTCGCGCTCTCGAAAAGGGCGAATCCCCGGCTACCATCGCTTACCTCACCGTAATGAATATCGATGAGTCGCTCAAAGCCGCCCAAACCGAGGGGGCTCGTGTCATCATGCCGAAGACCGAGATCCCCGGATTGGGCTGGCACGCGGTGGTCCACGCTCCCGGCGATGTTCCGATCGGGCTGTTTCAGGGATTGCCGGGCGCCCCCGGGATGTAGCGCTGTAACCCGTCGCCTGGCGCGATAACTATTCGCCAAGCGGCTGGATGCGACCAACGTTGCACCCAGCTCGTAGGTCCACACCTCGCGATAGCCCCCACTGTCGATGCGCCCTGGAGCATCGAGATCTCTACCCTGCGTCGTGTCCGCTGGTCAGGATGATTCGCGTTCCATCCGCCCGAGGACTCCCAAGTGGTGAACGAACCAACCTATTGCGATGAGCAGGACCCCGATACCTAGCATCACTTCGAGCGTAACTTCGGTCCACTTCCACGGGTTGAGCCCGATCTGATAGTAACTGGATAGGGCGCTGTACGCTGAGTACACGCCCCACGCCGCGATGAGGCTAACCCCCACGGCGAACGTCACTAGGCCAGCGATCGTTTCGCTGTCAGGCCCGCGGGATCGCTGCGGACCAGCAGCCCAAGCAACCGCCCGCTGGTCGAGGGCCCAGCCGGTCCCCACGAGCACGATTCCGAAGGCGGTCAGAATCCCAGTACCGGCGCCATACAGGTCGAGCAGTTTGAAATCCGTGGCGAACTGGCCGGAGATTAACGCGTAGTACTCCGCGGCGACCAACAGGATTCCGACCGAAACGAGGGTGAGACCCAAGAGCAACAGGACACTCCCTGTGCGCGAGATTCGTCGTACGACGCGCTGGGCGGTCGGTGGGACCGTGTATTGTTGAGTGCGCGTATCGGCGGGCGTGGCCGCGGATTCCGTCAAGTCCAGTTTCTCCATCAACCCACCCTCGAACACGCAACTAAGACGAGATCCTAGACCCTAGTTGGTCCTAGTTCAATCCATCGTTCCTCAACGCTTCATGGACGGACAGAGAGGTGGGACCAGCATTGCACTCACCGGTTTGCAGGCGGTTACTTTCGAGAAGGTGGCTCGACGATGTTGAGTCGCGGTCGGAAGATTGCCGACCCCGTTATTATCTAGGAATTGGGTCAGAGGTCTGTGAGAAAGACCGACCGGCGGCAGATGAATGTCAATCGCCGCAAATGGGACGAGAGCGTTCCCCTGCACGTCGCCTCCAACTCGTACGACGTGCCCTCATTTCTCCGCGGAAGATCCACCCTGGAACCCCTAGAAATCGAGGAGGTAGGATCCGTTCGCGGAGAGTCTCTCCTTCATCTCCAATGCCATTTCGGCCTCGACACCCTTTCCTGGGCGAGGCTGGGTGCCCGGGTCACCGGGGTGGACTTTTCGCTCCCCGCGGTCCGTGCCGCTCGCCGACTCGCACGGCAAGCGGGAATCACGGCTCGATTCGTTCGATCGAACGTGTACGACCTGCCCGACGTCCTCGATGAGGAGTTTGACATCGTCTACACAGCCAAGGGAGCTATCTGTTGGCTCCCCGACATCGACCGGTGGGCTCAGACCGTCGCGCGGTTCCTGAAGCCCGGGGGGCGGTTCTTCCTTCTCGAGGACCACCCGGTCGCCGAGGTCTTCCCGAACGATGTGACGGTAACGCGTCTCGAACCGAAGGTTCCCTACTTCACTTCCCGAGCCCTTCGAGAAGAGTATGATGGAACCTATGCGACCAGCGCGAAGATGCGGCATCGGGTGAGCTATTGCTGGATTCATCCGGTGTCCGAGGTACTCTCGGCGTTGATCCGACATGGGCTCGATATTCAGGCAGTCCATGAGTACCCGTACAGCTACTGGCACCGATACTCATTCATGACCCGGGACCGCCGGGGATACTGGCACCTCACCGAGAACGAGGGTCTAATCCCGCTGATGTGGTCGGTGAGAGCCCGCAAGACAACAGAATCTCGGGGTCGAACTTCGAAGGCATAAGTCCACCGGGGACACGCCAAGGTTCCTGGCCGGCCGTCGGAGTGGTGAGTTAGTTACGACCATCCTTGCTCGTCACGAGTGCTAGACCTGGGCGTAACTATTGTTGCACTCAACTCGAGACTAGAGGGATCCGACCAGATTGTGGGAGTTTCGTGAGGCGGACGGACGCCAGCGTCGACGTTTGTCTAAGCGCATCGAGGTCCTCGAAGAAGTGTGCCGAGGGACCAGCAAGTCGGAGGCCCGCTCGTTCGTTGTACCGTCGAACCCGAGGCGGTTCAGGGTCCTGTCCGTCTTGGATTGATTTGGGGGGCTCTTCGCGGCCTTCGGTTGGGGTTTCGGAGTGAGTGGGAGGAAGTCGCCGAGCCGGCCTTGAGCCGCCAGTATCGCGGGCTCGTCTCCTCCGGGACCCCGAAGAATGTACGCCACGCCCACCGCCAGCAGACCACCGGCAATTGGACCAACGAGATAGGCCCAGTAGTGGGTGAAGTTCAGGAGGAGCAGAGCGGGCCCGAAGGAGCGAGCGGGATTCATCGACACGCCGGTGATCGGGCTAGCCCAGAGGCCAGCCAGTGCAATGTACCCTCCCACGGCGAGCGCGGCGATCGGTCCTACGTTCTGGGCTTTGGAAGCCGTGCCAAGGATCGTACTCACCAGGCCGAGCGTGAGCACGAGTTCGAGCACCATAGTCTGGAGGTCCGATATTCCGGGCCCCGGCTCGGTCGCGCCCACCATTCCGACCTTACCGAACATCAGGACGAGGAAGGCGCATGCGAGGGCGGCACCGACCAGCTGGGCCGCGATGTACCCCGGAACCCGCTTCCAGGGAAAGTCCCCCCGAGCAGCGAAGGCGATGCTCACGGCTGGGTTGAGGTGAGCTCCCGAAACTGCTCCCATGAACAAGATGATGGCCATCACCATCAGTCCCGGCGCGACGACGGCCGCATCCCTGCCGATCGACCCGGGGAAGACCCCGTCTACCACACCTGCTCCTGCCGCGACCGTGACGAGGAGAAACGTCCCGAAGATTTCGGAGAACACCCTCCGCCACTCGAGGCGAGGGTCGTCGAAGGCGTGGCGGCTGACTTGGAACCTCCAAAGCGGGTTGATCACCGTGGTTCGCTCGGACGCCGCCCCACCGGCGACTGGGTCACCCATGGCCAGATCCTACCGAGGATGCTAGGCCCGAATACCCGTTGTGAACGAAAGGACGTCTCCGCATGTGGGAATGGGATTCTGGCATGTGATATCCGCCTTTCGAGCGTTGGGCAGTGAGATACGCCACTAAGGAGGTTGCCTTCGGGGTCTACGAGTGGTTACAACCACCGTAGGTCACGAATCCAAAGTCGTGCATTTGTCAGGAAGGGCGGTTGTTCCAGACGCCTGGAGCGTTCCTAGAACAACCCAGGGGGCCACGAGTGACGTGCGACAGGTCGAAATATACCCCGGAGCATTAGGGAACATATGGCCAAGAAGAGTCGGGGCGGGAGAATGACCGCGGCGAAGAGGCGTGCCGCTAAGGGAAAGGGCGGAAAGGGTATGGTCAAGAACCGACCAGCCGGCCGGCGTATAATGAGGACCTGAGCACCCGCTGCAGATCTTCGAGCGGTTCGCATCGTTTAGCGGGAGTCGATTGATCCCGCCGTCGCCCGCCTGATCAGCCAGCCTCCGGGGTGGCGTCGGCAGCTGTCGACGCTCAGGGAGACCCAGACGCTGGTAGCTTGAGCGCCCGACACACCCGGTTGACCAAAGGAGTGCCAGGTCGGGTGCACCCACTATCCTGAAAGATAATTCCGGATCGAGTCTAGGGGAGACTGACCAATCGGATCTGGCCCCACCGGAGTTGAGGGGGCGGGTCGATAGACGAACACGAATTTGGCCGCAACGAGCTTTTGGAGAGCGCGGATTCTGAGTCGGATGAAGAACGAATCGAACAAGAGCTTCTCAATCGGGTCCCACAACATCACCCAGATGACGACGACAACGGCGAGATAGGCTAGCTCGGCAAGGTAGGCGGGCACGCCGAACGTCGACGGGCTGGTGAGCAAGCCCGCGACGAGACCCGCGAGAACAACTACCGGGAGCGCGAACCGAAGCGAACCCCACGCCTCAGTTCTGTTGACCCGCTGTCCCAGTGAGGCCATCGCGACCTCATTGGCGAAGAAACTGCTCATCTTTGCATGAATGCCTACTTCCTCCTCGGGACCTAGCGGAGAATCTCGGAGCGTGACGGTGACTTCGATGTCCGCGCTCCGACGGTCGTCGCGCACCGTGTCGACCAGGAACTTTGCGACCGTACTGTTCAACATCGGCCGGGTGTGCGGGTAGGAGGGCGAGGCGTCTCGATCGAAGAGCGAGTCGAGGTCATCCAGCTCTAGTTCCACCTTGCCCGGTGATCGCGCGAAACGCACTATTGGCTCGCCGTGCGCCGGTGCCTTCTCCTCGACTTCCCTCGTCCGATCGAGCCCCGGTGGCGCTGCACTCACACTCGAGCGACGGTCGATCCTGGTTATTAGAGTGGCCAACGACCTGGGCACATCCTCTGATTTCGGTTTACCGGGGAGGACTCACTGAGTAGGTGTAACGAGCCTTGCACCCACCCTCCAGAGGGTACAGTGACCGGCAAGAAACCCTAGTGTTCTCGAGAAGGGAACAGAATCCGGCGTCCTGGAGACGATCTCTCACCGCCCAATGGTCGGTTGCACGTACACCGTGGATCCCCCAATTCGCATGACGCGGGAAACCGTGCTTCTCAGATCCCCCCGGTCCGCGCGGGGTTGCCCACCGGCTTCCCGACCAAATCGATTGCGCGCGCGGCGAAGCGCTCACCCAGCTGGAAAAGGATCGCGTGAAGCCATTCGTGGGAGAGGGTGTCGACCACCGATTGCTCGTTGCCTGGGTCGGGAAGGTGGTAGAGGGTGATTCGGTTGTCCCTGTAGTTGTACCGCGCCGCTACTCTCTCGAGCGAATCCGCATCACGACCCATTGCGGTAAGGAACTTGCGAAGCCGGGACTCCCACAACGCGTACTCCGCAGGAGTTCCGACCGTTATGTTAGGAGGCTCTGTCATAGTGCGTTGCGGTCACTTGGATCCCACTCGAAGCGAATAATTGATTGCCAGGATCCTCACGCTCCGCTCCGCGTGCTCGCAAATGGTTGCACGGCCATTGCACGCAGTACGCGGCTATGGATTGATTCGGTACTCGCTCTTGACCAGGCCGCTCGAATACGACTGGGTTGCCACGTGTTCGAGTCGGATGTCGTGAGGGAGGACCCCGAACAAGGGGATTCCACTTCCGAGCAGTACAGGAACGCGGGTGATAGTCAGGTGCTGGATAAGTCCAGCCTCCAAGAAGCCCCGTATGGTCACCCCCCCATCAACGTAGATGTGCTTCACGCCGCGCTCCGCAAGTCGAGCCACGATCTGGTGGGGAGTGCCGGCCATGATCTCGCACACGGCGTCGTCCGGCAGTTTCATCTCTGTCAACGTGGTGCTGAGTGCGATCACCGGCTTCTTCTCGTAGGGCCAAGAATCGTAGGCCCGCACGGTCTCCAGCGTCTTCCGGCCGATGACAATCGCATCCACGGTGGCCATGAACTCCTCATAGCCATGGGGTTCACCCCCATTGGCCGGCAGCCAGTCAAGTGCGCCGTCTCGCCTCGCGATGAAACCGTCGAGGCTCGTCGCAATGAATACGGATGCCTTCACTTCTCGACGGTATCGCCACGCACGACTTAATTCCTGGTCCCCAGCTCCGTCGCATCCTTCGGCGGCTGGTCGAAGTAGGGCCCCCCGGCCCCGTTCGTCTTCGAAGGTCACCCATGGAGCTGGTTGCAACAAGCGTTGACCCACGAGTTCTGGTTGAGTCGAAGAAGACCGGTGGGTCTATCCCTCCAGACACTACTCTCCCTCCCGAAAGTGCTCTTAGCTTCGGGAGCGAAATGTACCTCACGTCGGCGCCACCCTAGCCGCCAAGAATCATTGTACCCAGGGACGTTGAGAGTTCACTGGCACGCCTCGTGCGTCCATCGCGCGGTCGATGCTTCTCTCTCGCTCTGGCCTGCGGACCGTGGACCTGATATGATGTCATTTCCGGAATCTAGCTCTTGCACTCTGGAGAGAGGGCCTAAGTACTGGATTCCGCCCTAGTAAGAGCCCGGACAACGGAATGATACTTCGGGGAATCGTAGCTGGCGCCGTCTTACTTGTTCTCGGGGCGGCGCTCTTCCTCGTGCCGATCTCCGGGCAAAGCGTCGCCTCCGATGCTCCAGTGTACAACACTTCGCCGGCGACCTTCTACGAGCCTTCGGTCACCCCCCAGGCTATCAGCTTCACGGTGAGCTGGGCATGGGGCACTCCGGTCAATGTGTCGGTCTATTCTTGTGGTACAGACACCTCGTGCGCCGCGGGACCCGCCCACGAGATTCCCTCGGAATTGGTGGCCCAAGGAGTTGGCGCAATCGGATCGCTCACTTTCAACGGAGTCGCCGGCAACGGCTACGAGGTCTACGCAAACGATACGACCGTGGTACAGATCACGTACGACGGACCGCTTTTTGGTGGATTTGCCGGTCTACTGTTCCTGGTCATCGGTGCCATCGTTATCATCGCCGGCGCTGCGGTTCCCGCCGGAGGGCTCCGTGCGCCGAGTTCGGTGAAGGATGCCGTCCTTCGCCAGCCGGGCGAGATGCTCCGATGGTATTGGAACGGTAATTGGGATGGAACCCCCGGGGGGCTCCTCCTGTCCAACCAGCGGCTCGTCCTCCTCGATCGCCGGGAGATTCCGGGGGGAAACACTTTCTCGACTCGAGAGAGCCTCGGACTGCGAGAGTTGCTCGCAGTCGAGCCTTCGGTGACCGGCACGGGAGTGGGGCAGCTCGTCCTAAAGACGGCCACGGGTGCCAATCGAACGTTTACACTGGAGGGCAAATTCACCGCAGCGCGAGCGGCCCGAGCCATTCACCGCGCCTCGCTGATGCAGGTGGCCGGGGTCAAGAAGGGTGGGGCAGCCCGCTCGGAGGCGATGTTGGCTGGCGTGGCTACGGGGGCAGCCGGGGTGGCCCCGGGCGGTGCGACGGCGCCCGACTCCGGCCCGGTCGTCTACAAGGAGAGAGAAGTAATCCGAGAGGTAGTCCGGATACCCTGTCGCTACTGTGGCCAGCTCAACGACCAGCTTAGCCTGAAGTGTTCCGGTTGCGGCGCCTCGACCAGCCGGATGTAACTCACTTCGCCCCCCTTGTAAAGCGGATAAGCGACTTTACGAAACTTGGAACCACCAGGGTCCGGTGCCTGACAAAGCTTGGAAGGATGGGTGCAACGGATCTCTCACGTTGAAGTCGGTGGGTGTGACCAACCTCGCACACGAATCGCCCGGTACGAGGCTCGCGTCCTTCGTTCCCTCCTCTTGACTCTCGGGTCGCCTCAGCGGCGTTCCATAAGGATCGACCATGCGAGGGGTTGGAAGTCAGGGCGGAGGTTGAATCGGAACTCGTGCACCTCCAGAATCTTGAACAGCGGCTCGAGCTCGGCGCGGAATTCCTCTTCCCGGACCACGGGAGGGTCCCCGGGCGTCGTCTCTTTGGCGTTACCTGCTAGGGATAGCCACCGGGTACCGGGCCGAGATACACGCTGAAGCGTGGACTTGAACCCGGCAAGCTTCCTGTTGCGGATCCCGTGGTACAGACCAATGTCGAGTAGACAGTCGTAAGGTCCGCCGAGGTCAATTGTGGCCAGGTCGCCTGCGTGGAAGTCGACCGTGAGGCCAGCACTCCGTGCCCTCTCTCGAGCTCGTTGGATCGCCATCTGGACGAGATCGACGGCGGTCACCTGATACCCTCGACGCGCGAGCTCGATGGCGTTAGTACCGGTCCCGCATCCCATCTCCAGGATTGTACTGCCGGGCAACTTCCCAGCTTCGATGACTCGTATCAGCTCCGTGCTCGGTGTTCCCGAATCCCAAGGAGTCTCCCCGGTGGCGTACCTTTCGCTGATGTGGTGAACATACTCGTCGGGGGGCAGACGCGTGATGTCGCGCCGGCTCCTATTCGGCGGAGACGAACCCATTCCGCTCTACCTAACACCAAGAGGCCTAAGAAAGTGAGGTGCGCAGGGGCTGCGGCTCCGAGGGGGGCATTCGAGAGGCTCTCACCTCGGGTGGAATGTACCTTCGGCGTAACATTGACCGACATCGGTGCAACGCGGATTGGACATTGCATCGGCAGTTGCACCTCAAGATCGACCTTATACTCGAAACAGTTCCCGATAGCATGGCTTCGAGGCGTGGCCGTTCTGGTTCCGAAGAGAGCGCCATGCAGAGGACCGTTCTCGATTACCTCGAGTCATGCTATTCCTGGGAGGGATACCGGATGAAACGGGCGTTGCACCCCAAACTTGCCAAGCGTATCGTTTGGACCAACCCCAAGACCGGCCGGAGCGGGGTCTACGAGTATTCTGCCTCGAAACTGATTCGCGACGTCCAAGCCGGATGGGGTGGCCGGAAAGCGCATTCCAGACGGACGCCGAAGGCCGAACGCCAGACCGACATCAAGATCCTCGACCGGTTCAAGGATATGGGCGTAGTGAGAACCCAGGCGGCTTGGGGATTCGACTACCTCTCCTTGGCCAAGTACAACGGTCAGTGGAAAATCATCAACGTTCTCTGGCGTCATCACCGGGATTAATGAGTAAGTAGATCACCGGTGGCAAGAATCGTCACCCACCGTACGGTCCGTCCGGGTAACGACCATTGCGCTCACTCGACATACCCTCGCGCGCGAGTCGGTGGAGCCAAAGTTTCACCCTTCATCACGAGTTTTCATGGCGACTCGGGCGGCGGCGAACAGAGCGTTGGAGACGACCACAGTACCCTGAGGGCTAGGGTTTCTTTGGGGCCGGGGAGTATTTTTGGGTCCACGAGTCGGACAGTTCGTCTCGCCTGGGCTTGTACACTTCGTCGTAGAACCGTCGCCGTGACTCCAGGGCGGCGCGGTCAAAGGTCCCAACGATCTGAACCGCCTCCTTCCATGCCGTCCGGAAATTCTCCTTCGTGCCGAAGCGAGACACCACTGATTTCTCGAAATCCTTCACCGTTTGATCCTTGCCGCCGATCGCGAACGTGATCTGCTTCACGTTTGGGTCAAGGTACGCCTCATCGTCGCCGAGACGGTAGACTTCGCGAACAGGCGCCGCGGCAGGCTTCCCAGGTTCCTCGCCGGCTTTTGGAGCGGCCTCGTTGAACCCCCTCTTGGCTGCCGCGAAGAAGATGGCTCGATTCAATCCCCACGATAGGGCCGAGTCGTGCGGCAGGCCCAACGATTCCGCACGGACCGCCTGGAGCACCGCCATCACGACAAACCGGGTAACCCGGCCCTGATTCCGCACCATGAAGGTTTCTGTCCGTCTTTGGGTTACGGTCAGCTTTGGTATGGTGAGGGTCGAATATCATCTACGCGCGGGATGGGCAGGAAGAACAGCAGTCGCAAATCCTACGGCACGTCGCTCGGGGTCGACCAGCGAGCATGCCACAAGTGGGTGCGCCAACCTTGCACCCCCCGACTCATGTTAGTGTGCAACCCGTGTTGCACACACCCCGAGCCGGCCGTGTCGAACAGGGTTACGGTCCACACCCGTGACCGCGACCGGAAGCCTCGAGCCGGCACGGTCTGGAGGTCCTCGCCACTTCGTGAGGACCGGAAGGGAGATCGCGCCTACTTCCGCTTCTTCGGTTCCCCGGGCACATGTCGCTCGCGGTGCCCCGTGTAGATCTGTCGAGGTCGAGCGATCTTCTGCTCCGGGTCCAGCAACATCTCCTGCCAGTGAGCGAGCCAGCCGGCCATTCGGGGGATCGCGAAGAGGACAGGGAAGCTGTCCGTCGGGAATCCCATCGACTGGAGGATGATCCCCGAGTAGAAATCGACGTTGGGGTACAGTCGCCGCTTGATGAAGTAGTCGTCCGAGAGCGCCGTTTCCTCGAGTGCGAGTGCGATGTCGATCAGCTTGTTCCGCCCCGTAACAGCGAACACGGAGTCGGCTGCTTTCTTGATGATCCGCGCCCGCGGATCGTAATTCTTGTAGACTCTATGACCGAAGCCTACGAGGAGTCGCTTGCCAGACTTCACTTGACGGATCAGCTTGGGGACGTTGGCCTTCGACCCGACCTCCTGGAGCATCCGGACTACCTGTTCATTGGCGCCGCCGTGCAGCGGTCCGTAGAGCGCCGCGGCCGCCGCCGCCGAACAGACATACGGGTCCGATAGGGAACTTCCGACGGTCCGCATGGTGCTCGTGCTGCAGTTTTGCTCGTGGTCGGCGTGGAGGACGAACAATAAGTCCAGCGCTTTCGCGAGGACGGGATCGGGAGTGTAGGTGGCCGTCCAGGAAGGACGGAACATCATCGCGAGGAAGTTGGCTGGGTAGGACAGGTCGTTGTTGGGGTAGATGTACGCCATTCCGACGGAGTGGCGGTACGCGAAAGCGGCGATCGTTGGAATCTTGGCGACCAAACGGTAGATCTGAAGTTGACGGAGTGCCGCATTGTGGATATCCTTGGACTCTGGGTAGAAGGTAGAGAGTGCGGCCAGGGTGCTCACAACCATGCCCATCGGGTGGGCATCGTAGTGAAACCCGTCCATGAACTTCTTGAGGTTCTCATGGAGCATGGTGTGGAAGGTGATGTTGTGCACCCACTCCTCGAGCTCGCTCTTTCCGGGGAGCCGCCCGTTAATGAGGAGGTAGGCCACTTCCAAGTGACTCTTCTTCTCGGCGAGCTCCTCGATAGGATAGCCCCGATACCGTAGGATCCCAGCCTCGCCGTCGATGTACGTGATCGCACTCCGACAAGCCGCCGTGTTCTGATAGGAGGGGTCGTAGCTCAGGAGTCCGAAATCGGTGTCGGCGACCTTGATCTGACGCAGGTCCGTCGCACGGATCGCCTGGCGCTCGATCGGGAGCTCGTACTCACGGGCCGTTCGGTTGTCCCGAACGGTGAGCGAGTTCCTTCGAGCGTGCTTCTCCTCTCGTCCTGGATGGGACTTCCTCGAAGTCGGCATCAAACCACCCCGAGTCGAGCCCTAAGCCATAGGAGGTCTTGAAGCCAGAAGCCTGGCCCTGGATTCTCCCCTCGACGCGAGGCTCGTGCTAACGGGTGCAACACTCTTTGGTGTCGAGAGCCGGGCGCGCGCTCCCGAGGAATTCTGTCTCCCGGCGCGTTTCAGGTCCATTTCTCGAGGGGCGGTCGCCGAAGGGGGAGGTTCGTGAGGGGCGTGGGGCCGGACAAGGTGGCCCTCGCCCCTTCCCGTTGAAGGTCCTGCTATCCCTGAGCCTCCGTAGGATTCCGGGTCTCTGAGGGTGCCGGAATCTGGCGCGGGGCCGGGTGCGGGGGTGGAACCTAGGATCCGGACCCGTCCCTCTCTACGGCCCCTTGAGGGCTTTCTCCAGCTTTTCCAACGAGCTGTTCCATCCTGAGACGAGCTGGGCGTAAATCTCCGGGGCTCTGCGCCGAAGGTCCTCAAGCTTCTCGTGGACGACGGTCACTCGCGTCTTCCCTCCGGAAACGGGGCGGAGGGTGACTGTCACGAGCGTGTCGAAGTATTCCCCCTTCTCCGGTTCGGTCCCGACGAACGCCCAGCGGTAGACCAGCTCACGGTTGGGCACGATCTTCACGAACTCGCCCTCGAAGCTCCCGGAGCTGACCCCTCTCAGTGAGTGGGAGATCAAGATCCGTCCCCCGACCTTGGGGTCCACGGAGACGCTATCGATCACGAGTTCTCCCGGGGTCATCCATTGCTGGATCAGGTCGGGGTCGAGGAACGCGCGGAAGACGCGTTCCGGCGGGGCGCGCATGGTTCGCTCGATTCGGACGGAATTCTCTACCGCGTTGGACTCGGTCATGTTTTCCTTCTCTTCCTTCGTGGAGCATCAGACCCGAGGATCTCGTCCATTCGGGCGAGGCCGACCCGCCAGAATCCTTCGTAGAAGCCCAACCATTCCGAGGCCTCCCGGAACGGCGCCCCTCGGATCGAGTACAGGTGCTGCCGCCCGTCTGTGCGCAGGGTCACCATGCCCGAGTCCTTGAGCAACCGCAGTTGTTTCGAAACGGCGGGCTGGGACATCTGGGTCTTGTCGACCAGATCGTTGACCGATCGCTCCCCGTCACGAAGAACCTCGAGCAGGTGTCTCCGGGACGGGTCCGAGAGGAGTTGAAAGATATCGGGCACTACCAATACATGTCTAGAAGGATATATATCTGTTGAGGCATGTGGAGGGATACCGGTCCTTCATGACCTTGAAAAACACCATCGACGTCGATCGGCACTTCTTCATCCGCGCATCCCCCCGGAAGGTCTTCGAAGCCGTCTCCACACCCCGGGGGCTGGCCTCCTGGATGGTCGTGCGCGCGGACTTGCCCGCCAAGACCGGTGCGAGGTACGAGTTGGAGTTCGACGGGGGCTGGCGGCACCGGGGTACGGTCCAGCGCTTCCGAGCGGGACGGGCGATCGCCTTGGCCTGGGCGTGGGACGGCGTCCCGCTGAACGGCACCGTCCTCACCCTCTCCGTGCGCCCGAAGAAGGGCGGCGCGCTGTTCCAGCTGGTCCACGCCGGGTTCCCCCGTGAGAAGAAGTGGATGGACCTCTACGGGATCACGGAGTGGGGATGGACCTACTACGGAATGAACCTCAAGTCGGTCCTGGAGACCCGTCATGACCTGCGGTCCCGGTGGGACGGGTAGGGGTCGAACGAGACTTCACGAGTTCCAGCGAGGAACGGAGGGAACGAAAATGCGAAGAATCACCGCCAATCTGTACATGACCCTCGACGGACGCGGCGAGTTCCCTAAGTACCCGGGCTCAGATCTCCCCTCGGGTAATCCGGACGAACCGGACGAGTTCTTTCGGAAGATGTGGACCGACCGGTACTCGGACGTCACGACGGTCGTGATGGGTCGTCGCTCCTTCACGGGCCACCGCCGCGTCCACTCGCTCAAGGGACGGAAGCCGAACGACCCCAAATTCCTGTTCGATTACTCTCGCTTCCTCGACAAGGTAGACAAGGTCTGCCTCTCGCATCGATTGAAGAAGCTTGACTGGGAGAACTCGCGGGTCCTGAAGGGCGACCTCGCGAAGATCATCGCGAAGGTAAAGAGCGAGAAGGGCGGAAACATCATTATCGAAGGGGGACCCCGGCTCATCCACGAGGTCCTCCGTCTCAATCTCGCTGACGACTACTGGTTCCTTGTCATGCCTGTAGTCTTCGGTCGTGGGCCCCGTTACTGGGCCCCGATGAAGACGCAAACCAATCTCAAACTCCTTTCCGCGAGTAACATGCCGTACGGTGAACTGGTGCTGCATTACGAGGCTGTTCGCGAGAAGGCTGCGTCCAAGAGCAAGTAACTATTCGATGCACTGTGGGGCGAGGTCTGGGATTCTTCACTGCCCCTCGAGAAACGGCCCTGATGGGCCCCGGGAGACAGAATTCCTCGGGAGCACGCGCCCGGCTCTAGAGTCCGGCGGATCAGGCTCGTAAGAGGGGGTCGATCAAGGTGGCCAGCCGGTTCAGTCCCGCTCGCATTTCGTCCTCGTCCAAACCGATGTAGTGGACAGTCTGATCGAGGGACGAGTGCCCGTAGAGATTCTTCAGCTGGACGAGGTCCATGCCGGCCGTATGGGCAAGACGCCCGAACGTGCGCCGCAGATCGTGATGTGAGACCCGCAACCCCAGTCCGGGAAAGCCCGCCCGATCGGCAGCCCGACGTAGGGCGATATCTGCACCCGACTGAGAAAGAGGAATCACCATTGCGCTCGGATTCTCTCCCAGGGACATGGATCGCAGCAGCTTCGCGGTCTCGGCAAACATCGGAAGTGTACGCCACTTACCGCCATTCCGACCCTTTCCTAGCACGTGAATGCGTTGCCGCCCGAAGTCAATGTCTCTCGCTCGCAACCGCAACACTTCGACGCGACGCAGCCCATTGAACCCTTCCAAAGCAACTATGACTCGTTCTCGCCCTCTCGCGGCCCGGTAGAGGCGGGCAAGTTGGTCAGCCGCAAGCCATCTCCTTCGGCCGACCGCCTCGCCCGCGACGGCCCAGACCCCACGTCGTGTCGCGAGGGGATTCCGTGCCCATCGAAGGAATCGCCGCAGTGCATTGAAATGGATTGCAAAGGTCGCGGGGCTCCAGGGTAGGTTCTGCTTCAGGGTTTCCACATGGATTCTCTTGAACCCGCTGGGCGTCGAGGGCGGCACGGCCACTCCCACCCTCTGTAGGAGGCGGGGCGTGCGCTGAACCTCGTACAGCACTCTGCGTTTCCATAATTCTCCGATGTCGGATTCGGCGAGGTCCTCCTTCGCGAAACGTAAGATCGCCGCTGACCACCTCGTTTGGGTAGTCCGAGTAGGCGCACGAGCTCTGCTTCGGGGACATCCGAGTCGTTTCACACCTGGGCAGGTACTTCCTAGCTTACTCGTCTAGCGAGCTCGGCGAAATGTGGGGAGTGCCTGCTTGCTGTTCCACCTTTCGGACGCCAGAGATTTCGAGGGATTCTTCGCTACGGATTCGGTGGAGTCAGCGGCTTCTCCGCCTGAATCCAGGTTTCTTCCTTGTGGAAGCCCAGCTTCTCGTTGATGGCCCAGATTCGTGGGTTAAGCGAATCGTTCCCGGTGATAAGGAAGTGGTAACCGCGCGACCGAGCGTACTCGACCGCGCGACGCTTGAGCTCCGAGGCGATGCCCCGTCCCCGAAACTTCGGCAACGTTCCTGTGAACCCTATGTCGAGTGTGTCCGGCAGGTTCTGTAGCAACTGGAGGGAGCTCCAACCGATGTATTCCTCCCCGTGGCAGGCCAAGAAGATCGCATCCGGAAGGACCTGAGGTCCAACTACGTCAATCCTGACGAAATCCTCGAACGAGATTGGGGTGTAATCTCCAACCCGAGGTGCGTCCTCGGAAGTAATCCGGCTCAGTTCGTAGAGGCGACGCCGAACCTCGGGCCGGTCAGACCCCTCGGCGGCGAATGTGGTGATTCGTACCCCCTGATCCACCATGTCCTTCGACCGGTCCGGGAAGCCGGAGAGGTCGAGATCGGTCAAGTCGAGACGGGAAACCCAAGTCTTCCTTACCGGGGCGAAGCCTTGTCGTTCCAGGAAGCGGACGCTCGCAGGGTCGTCCTCCCGAGCGCTGCTCCAGAGGCAGATCGCGTTCCGGTCCGTGGCTTTCTTCTCGAGAAGGGCGTAAAGCTCCTGGCCAATCCCTCGGCCTTGATGGTCCGGGTGGACTGCGGCGCGAATGAAGTACTTGTGGGGATGGTAGTTGAACATGGTGTGCGCCAGCCCTCCCCAGGCGACCAGCGTCCGCGTACTAGATTCTTCAACGACCAATTTCAGCATCACACGGCCGGGCTCTCTGGTAACCAGTTCCTGCCAACGACGGGCGGCCTCGGCGGACTCTGGAAACCGTGGGTCGATGACTGCGTTGATCCTGGCTACCGCCTCGAAATCCGCTTCTGCAAACAGTCGGATAGTGTAGTTCTCAGGGTCCATTTCGAATCCGGGCCATACCCACAGTGCTGCCCTTCATAGCCATCACCGGGGGGGTGTGTGTGAGCACTCTTGCACCGACTGGCATCGGCCTACGGTGAAGTGGATGCTGCAACCACCTACGCGAAGGTTCGGCTCGGCAATGACTTAACGAGGGGTTCTCTGCTGAGGTTAATGCCAGTTCGAGTTGAGCTCGAGCGATTGCTTTGCGAAGTCCCTGGATTAGTGCGGCGACTATCACGCCATGGTGATTCCGCGAGCTACTTCGTAGGCGATCGGGAGATTGCTCACTTTCACGGGGACGAGCGCATGGATGTTCGCCTTACCAAGGAAGTGATCCGGCAGAGAAAGGCGAAGGACACCCTTGACCCTCGGGTTCGGACTCGGGGACCGTTCGCAGAGTGGGTCGCCGTACGCGTTGTCGAGATTCGGGATCTCTCTCGCTATCGCCTTGGTCAAGGATGCAGTCCGAGCGAACTCCTGACCGTGAAAGAGGGTCCGCACGAGGCCCTCAACTTCTCTTGTTTCGGTTTCCTCGCCTCAGTGACTCGTCCTCAGAGTGAAGGAGCTTTTCCAGCCCTTTGACATTCCTTCTGAGATACTCCAGGTCAGACCTGAAGAAAACCACGCCCCTGGTTAATCGTGAGGATTCCTGTGAGAATGCCTTGGCCCCCAAGACTTGTTCCAGGGCATTTACGTGCTTGAGCAACGGTTCGATTCTCGGCTTCGTCCAATTCGTCTTGGAACTGAGATTCGAAAACTCGTCCTTCAATCGTTCGAGCGCTTTCCGGTATCTAGGTAGGCTCGCTTTGTACATTCGGTCGACCATTTCTCTCGCCTCGGAGGAGAGTGCAGTCTCCTACAATAATCTGTAATCCGGCCCAGAGACTAGTTCGATTCGCCTAGGGGTGTGCTGGCTGTTGCCCCCATGCCCCGCGGGTCGCCGCGAGCTTACACGAATGCAATCAGCCTTGCACTCATTTGAAATGGGTCAGGAGGGGGAGCGCCAACCCCGGTCGGGAATCAGACGGACAGCTGGTCTACCGGGTCGGAGACGTGGGGTTCCCTTCAACGATGATTGCGTTAGAGCGAGAACCCTTCAGGCGCAACTCGAGAATCGGGCGGTACTCTTCCGAATCGTACCACGCTCGCAGAGCGGACATAGTGGGAAACTCGATCACCACCAAACGCCCCGGTAGCCACTCTCCCTCCGCAAGCCGAGAATCAGAGCTCGTTACCAGGTATCGACCCCCGTGCTTCTCAACAATCCCGGAAAGCCCCTTGAGGTAAGCCTCCCGGGCCTCAGGGCTATTCCATTGAATCTGGGCGATGAAGTAGGCGGGCATCTGTTCTACACCTTTTGTCAGCCCGAACCTGGGGTGAGGGCTATTCATTGGATTGGATAAGAACCGTCTGCAGCCCCAAGACTCGAGTGGACGGACGAAGCTACCTCTAGAAACTATATCTTCGCCTCTTCACTGGACGACCTAGCGGGTCGTGAGGAGCCTCCGAGGGAAGGAGATGGCTTACTTCGTGTTGATCAACGAACAAGGGCCGGCGTGGATCGCATCTCGACCGATGCGCGAGCAGAAAGAATGGACCGATCACGCCGCATACGTCAATTCAGCAATGCGCTCGCAGAACGTTATCATGGGAGGGCCGATAGGTGATGGAAAACATCACCGAGCTCTTCTCGTACTCAACTTCGATAGTATAGTCGATGTCCGGATTTGGATCAAGGAGGATCCGTGGATCCAGTCCGGCGTCCTCCGCGTGCACACCCTCGAGCCGTTGGACCTCTTGGTGAGCAATGAGAAGCTCGACCCCGTTCTCGCCGAAATCACCAATCGAAGTGCTCCCAATTGAATCGGCGAGCGCGTTCTACACACCCGGCCAGCCCCGACCCATGGCCCAGGTTGGACGCAGACCGCACACACTCCAGACAGCTTGCGTAAGCAAACCTGGCAGCAATCCTATGTTCGCGAACCCCTGTCGTTGGGTGAAACTGCTGTTGCAACGCTTCCCCGTCACCCTTTGGGTGACGACACCGCTCGACAGTTTAGCCCGAAGCGACTACGCGATCATCTCAACACTGCCAGCTTCGTTACACGATTCGAAACACCTAGTCGCCCGGGGTCTCGACATTCAATTCGTTCACGGGCCCCTCGAGCAACGACCAGCTACGGCGGTCGGATCGCGACCTCTCGACAAGGAAAAGAGCATGCGCTCGTTTCCTGCCTTGAATGGGCACCATAGTCGTTAGGGCAAATCTTCGCATACTGATCGGAGGGCTGTATTTCGTTGCGACCTTCTTTCTGATCGTTTTCGCTTGGGTCATCGACCCCACAGGAATCCTTGCCGCACTGATCGTTGCCATTACGTGGGCCATTACCATTGGAGTCCTCGCCTGGAGGTGGGGAACGTTGCCGCGCAAGCTCGACCGTCCCTACCGAGGCGATCCGATGCCTGGACCGCTCGGCCTATTCCGTACGCAGCTTAGTGAGGCCGAGAGCGCTCGACCGGAGATTACCACGGTCCGTGAGGCTCCACCGACCTGCCCGAAGTGCGGAACCCAATCCGTCTTGGGCGAATTGAACTGCTCGAAGTGCAGAACGCCCCTCTGGAATCAGACCCCAACTCCCGCCCAAGTAGTCGGCGAAATCGGGTCGCCGTAGTCCGTCGTAGGATGGGTGCTACGGCCGTCACCCTCCATGCCGGAAAGTTCAATGACCGTTGCACGTTCCCGCTTGCTGGGGCGCGCTTCTTGCTACGAACGATCTCAGGCATGCCCGCCGTAGGGGGACTTTCCGGCTCCGGCGTGCAACATCAGTGAAAGGATCACGCCTGTCCGATCATATTTCCAGGTGGGGTGCATGCGCTTGGACTTGGGCCGGGTCGGACGCGTCGTAGGTCTCCTCGCATCCCGGGCACTGCACCATGTTGGGTGGCTTGGCGGTCATGCGCCCGGCACGCCAGGTCGGTATAAACAGACTCTGAGAGGGAATTGGGTTATGGGTTCAAAGCCACATGCTCATGGGCGGATAATCGATTGACTCGCCGGCCGAACCGGGTGAAAACGGGCCTCCAAGGGGCCAGGGTAAGTATTGGAGGCGGCCTTCTAAGAATGGCGTAGTACGCACATGGCCGCTTCCGATCCACCCCTGCCGGGGGAGGGGGCGATTCGATGATCGGTGCGTGCGACGTCCAGTCCGTCGGCCGTGGCGCCCGATCCAGGCTGCAGTTCAATAGAAAGTGTCGGCGCCCCATGGCGTTCCTGTCCGTCGCCGTCGTGGGCCTGATAGTGACAGTTTCGAGTTGGGGTGGGTTGGGCCATGGCCAACCGAACCTGCCGGCTCATGCCGGAAAGGGGGAACCATATTCCAATTCGTTTGTCGCGGACTCGGAAATCAGGAACGGCGCTTGGCCCGTCGGAATCTCCTATGATGGCGGGAAAGGCGAGATGTTCGTCGCGGATAGCGGCTCCAACCTCATCAGTGTCATCAACGATTCGAACGATTCCGTTGTCGCGACAATTGCTGTCGGGAGTAACCCCCTGAGCACGACATACGATCCGAAGATGGGAGAGATATTCGTAACAAATGCTGATTCCGACAACGTGAGCGTCGTGAATGACACGACGAACGCCGTTGTGGCAACGACAACCGTGGGGCAAAATCCGTCAGCTGCCGCGTACGACTCCGGACGAGGAGAGGTCTACGTCGTCAATCAATTCTCGGACAATTTGAGCGTGATCTCGGACCTCACGAACCATGTAGTCGCTACCGTCCCCCTGCCATGCCCTTGCGGGCCTACGAGCATCGCGTACGATGGCCGACAAGGAGAGATGTTCGTCACCACCGTTGGCTCGACCTACGACGGTACAAACACAGTTGACGTGATCAACGATACGACCAATACCCAGGTCGCGACGATTTTCTTCGGATCGGTGATAATGTTGGGGTCGACTTATGACGGCGCGACCGGGAAGATCCTGGTTACTGACTTTTACGGTGACAACGTGTTCGTTATCGACCCTACCTCGAACCGTCTCCTCCAAACGGTCCGCACAGAATGGGGCGAACCTTACGGAATCACGTATGATTTCGGGACGAACGAGTTCTACGCGGTAATCCAGTATACTACCAATACGGGTTTCCTTGACGTCTTCTCCGGTACGAACTACTCCTCAGTTGCCTCCGTTGCTGTCGGCGGACTGCCTCGCGAGGCGGGGTACGACAGTCATCTCGGTGCGATTTTTGTCGCCTGTCCTCCAACAGACAACGTGACTGTGGTCTCGGATTCAGCCTTCTCAGTCCTTGCTTCAATCCCGCTGAGCTTCTCGGCGAACACAGCAGGATTCCCGACTGTTTACTATTGGTTACTCGGCGGGTTCGGTCTGGTTCTCGTGGTCGGTGTTACGATCTTCGCAAGGGTGCGGCGGCGGAGAAGCCGGCGTGGTCCTCACACAGCGGAGCTCGACCGTTTCTAAGACTAAGTACGGTCTCTGCCCCACAAGACGCGTGTCGAAATCTCGGCCTCATTCCGAACAACAGGTCCGTTCTAAGGATACCTACGGGATTTCCAGCCGCGGGAGGAGTTTGATCTCGTGTTAAACGTTCATCCAAAGGCACCGCGTCGCTCGGTGTCGATGGAATCACCCCTGCACGCATTTATTGGGTGCTATGCCTGTTGCACCTACCGGACCCTCTCTAACCAACACGGAAGGTGCAGCAAGCGTTGGACTTTCGAAGCCGGGCGACCTGGCCTCTGGAACCGGGCTATAGTGGGCAGCCATATGTGAACCGTTAGTATCGGGGATCGCAGGGACTCCACATGGATTCCGAACCTGAGTTGATTCGTGCGTGGTTCGCCTACATCGCCGACACGCGTCGGGGTTACCTCGAGACGCTCGCGAAACTGCCCCCCGCAGAGCTAACTCGCGACCGCGGCGCGTCGTACCCTTCCTTACTCGATATCTTCGCGCACTCTCAAGGCGCCCTCTACTTCTGGATGAAGGACTGCGCGACGTTTCCGTTCCCGCCGCAGGAGGGTGATTCTGACGGTCCCCCCACCATTGACGTTTTGAAGAAGGACGAGACGTACATCCAGACCCAGATCCAACGGGTCATGGCGGAACTGACCGAAGCCAATCTCTCACGTACGATCACCAGAGTGAAGGGGAGGGGGTCGGACCATGACTGTCAGGTTCCGGTAAGAGATGCGCTTTGGCATCTGGTAGAAGAGGAACTCCAGCATCGGGGTGAACTCAATGCACTACTCTGGCAGTTCGACGTCAACCCGCCGGTCGTGAGTTGGATCAAGTGGGCCCACACGGTGGGCCGGATCAAGGACCCACCTTCGTAGCGGCGAGCGAGTTCATCTCCCGATCCTGTCTGCAACAACTCTTGATGACATGTTGACTTCCGCCCGATGCCGGGCAAGAAGCAAGTCTCGCGCCTCTCTTCCTCTCCCTCGAGGCGCCGCATGGAGCAGGAACTATTCGTCGGACTCGACGTGCACAAGAAGTCGG